>UPTG01000314.1_pt1 | contig 40410 bp, 27 predicted proteins | sample 2160121 | NCBI WGS metagenome assembly UPTG01 (sample SAMN06266255, study PRJEB28933) | marine metagenome | isolation source: Columbia River Estuary | place: USA:Columbia River Estuary, USA | collected 2014-07-27
CCATTAGAATGTAAGATCATCAATACTTGACCGTCATCACTCATTAAGATTTGATGGCCTAATGCTGTACGCAATCTAATTAATTGATCTCTACCAACGATGTCTCCATCGTCCATAACAATTGAATGTCCGCCACGTCTTGCTACAACTTGTAATGTTTCTGGCTTTTCTGTGTTTAAGTTTGATGCAATATCTTCGTCTGTGAAACCACCTGAATAGATAGGTCTGCCTGGACTACTTACACCCCAACCTACTCTACTTATGGATTCTCTAGTAGCACTTGAACTGATAGGGCCTCTGATTCTATCTCGCAAGACTCCTTGTTGTTGCATGATAGCCGCTGTGTAACTATGAACAGGCTTAGGCTGATTTAAGTAATCGTTTCCATCTGCGGCATTTTTGTCATTTGTGTTCATGCTAGTAACTGGCAGTACAGTTGCACCACCATACGATTGTGCTTCACCTTCGTTTGGAACAATATTATCTGATGAACCAATTGCAGGAACCATATTCATATATTCAGGTCGAGCAACCATACCAAGATAGAAGCCATAGTTAGGGTCACCGTTGACAAAAACAACAAGTACTTCTGATCCTATATCAGGAGGAGAGTTCCATTGTCCATATGCACTTGGATTACTTGTGTATGTACCTGTACCATCCTGGCCTGCTTGTCCTTCAACATGACCAAAGAAACTACTAAGTCTGTTAACTGTTATCCATGAGTCACTGCCTGTTGCATCTTGTTTAAAAGAGTCACTGGGAAATACTTCTAATCTGCCGGCGTTAGTAGGGTCAATATTACTCATCACAGTACATAGCATTGCAGTTTCATTAACTGCGGCTATACCTGCTCCTGGTTTATTCTTTTTTAATTGTCCTCTAGGTTTCCATGTATTACGTGGCATTATCCGTCCTCTCTTCCGTCATCTTCAGTATCATCTGAGTCAGAACCATTGTTATCATCATTAGCACTAGCACCGTTTGTGCCATTACCTGTTTGATCTCCAGCCGAAGCCGAGCCATCGCCAGAGACTTCACTTCTTAGTCCTGCAGGATCAAATGTTGAAGAGTTACTACCTTCATTGCCGCCACTATTAGTACTAGCGGATGCATCAGACGAGCGGCCTTCGTCAGGTTGTGCGTCAGAATTGGGGAAGGTATTAATGACACAATCTAAATTTTGTGTAAACGTACCGTTTTTAAACATGCTTTTAATATTAACAACTTGAAAACTTACACCCTCGACTATGTTAGCAATGTTTTCTGGATACTCCCAAAACAAAATACTATCATTTATATCTAGTGTACCTGTATCTGCGGTCGGCACCATGCCTTGGGCGGCGGTTGCACCATCTGCATAGTCAACTGCTTCTTTAAAATTGATCTCCATAAATACTTGTCCACCATTAGCATTTACATTAAATCCGGTTGTTCCATAAAATCTATTATACACACTTTCTACACTACTTGTTTGATCCTGCACAATAAAATCAGGGTCGCCTAAAATTGTTACAGCCGCTGTGCCATAATCTGCTGGAGAGTATAAACTAGTTACATAAGAGTATTGTGCTTCGTTACCTTTTGCAAGTTTTCCTAATTTTGGTCCGTCTTGTCCTTGTCCTGGAATTACTCCAGTATCGGTATCTCCTCCTGTTGAAGCAGTTTGATCTATGCTGGCCTGTGCTTCTGCCGTTGTTTTACCTAACACTACATTATAATATAAATTATCAAGTGTTTGTTCATATTTTAATACTTCAGAATTTTCTCCTGTGTACCAATAGTTATATCGTTTGTGAGGTCCATAATAATTCATGCCTGGGTTTACATATGAAGCAGTTATCACAGGCGTTTGATATGTTTCAATTACATATACTGTGTGATATCCCCAGTCTGATGTTGCAGGATCCCATTGTGCTTTACTAATTTGAGGCGTAACATGATACCAGCCTATAGTTCCGTTTGCCGCTGGAGCATTGCCTTGATTATCTTTTTTCTCTTTGTCTGGAGTAAGAGACGTGTTATATAATACTGTCATAGCATCACGTAGATATGTACTCTGTTTGACTAAATCATCAAATATTTCTAATATTGCTGAATCTCTTGCATATGTGATTTGACGTTGATCACTGTCAGGAACAGAAGTCACTTCTTGTGCAATTGTTGCTTCTTGTGCATTTTTTGCATCAGACCCTTTCCATTTAAATTTATCAACATCTTCGGGTGTTATTAATAAAGCCTTTTTAAGTTTATCTACATCATCGCCTACAAACTTAACTTCAAATGTGTTTGGAACTGTTATTGCTCCATTATCTCTAAGTGTAAGTTGTTCTTTTGACATTCCGTCCATCAATTTAGTCATTGCATCTTCAACTGTATTTGCTGTTAACTTTACTGGGTACGGGACTCTTCCTCGTTTAACACCAAAAGATAATGTAGGTGCTATAGCGGCCGCTGTAACTTTATAAGTAACAATCTTACCGTCGATTTTAAAATCGATTTGACTTATAACAATGTCGTGGTACACTTGAAACAAATTTTTATCATCGTTTCCTGTTGCTCCAGCATTGTTAGGATCAATTGACACACCTGAAACAGGAGTACCATTAATATCATATCCAAGAAATGAAACACCTAATATAAAAAACTGTTTTGTTGGGTTACGCACTGTGCCTTTTGCATAGCCAAGATTTGAACCGTACTGTTGTAGTTGCTCAGATGCATCTTTTAGTTTATTAATAAATGAAAATCCATATGGTTCAGTAACAGTAAAAGTAAGTTCTGATACATTAGTTGCTGAGCCTGATGCTTTGCCTGAGACCATTTGACTTATTTCTAAATTATCTAAATAATAATCAAAATGAAATCCTGGTGCTCTGTTCTCTGTGTTGTTGTTTATGCCACCGCTTTGTGCTACAAGAAACGCACCGCCGCCTCCATTTGTTTGGAGTGCCGCAATGTTAGTTCTACCTGAAGCAGTAAATGCATCATATGCATCTGGTGTGATCATATATAAAGACAGTTGATAATTACTTGATGCTAAATCTGCTAAAGGATTCGTTAATCGTCTACCTGGTGTTGACGCAGATCCTGATGCCGTTTGGGAAGCGGTAGAATTGTTCTTGTCATCATTATCTTGGTTCGACATTATATTCCAAGTACTCTACGTAATGTGTCTAGCCTAGGCACAAATATTGTTGTACCTGCTGTAAAATTAAAATAAGGATCTGGTCCCAATTGATTAGGGTTTCTAGCCGCAAATACCCACCACAGTTTAGGGTCTTCATATAAATGTTGTGCTAGTAAGTCAGGTCTAAATTCGTACTGCATAGTAACAACGAATGTAGCATCTCCTGGATCTCTAGGTATAGGTCTGTTTTTCATAACATCTAAGAATTCTTTATCAAAGACTCCTGTTTGAAAATACGGACTTGTTCTAGGATATAAACCATTGTTAGCCATTACCAAATACCTCCACCTGGGCGTTTGCTACCCTGATTAAGTTTTCCTTGTGCGTATTCAGAAAGACTGAATTTAGAACTAATCTGATTTCTGCTAATAATCGGAATACATTGAATCGACATAGTTATTTTTGTAGGCACATATGTAATCTCATCTGATATAGCAGTTTGAAAGTCTGGCGGTGGTGCAGATCCACCTGGAGCGAGTTGTCCACCTACTAGATTGGGTGCGCCTGTCGTATCATCTGATGAGTTAGTTGCTTTAATATAGTCAACATCTGCTGGTAAATTATAAGTAAAATTTGTTATTGCTAAAGGATGACCTTCAAATTGAAATGACCCCATGCCATACATAAATGCTAATGGTGGTGGCGTTCCATTCTTAGGACTCTGATCTTGTCCATAAAACATCTTGGTCATTGATCTGAAAAAATGTATACAGGCTAAAAGATAATTTGCTTCTTTAAGGTCTTGTGCTGTAAACGTGCAACCAATTGTTATTCCATCAATAGCACTACTGGTGTATTGATTAATCTTAAAGTTTGAGTGTACAGGTTGAGTAGAGTCATACATTGCAGTATACTGAACATTTACCGTAGGGGTATACGGGAAGATAACTCCGTCAGTATCTATTAGAGGTGCAAGTATGCCTGCGCCTGCCGGATTTTTGTATAAGAATTCAGAATCCCTACCCAAAGCAAGTCTGACTCGCCATTCGCCTCCGGGTGGTATTTTTAAATCTGCCATTAAGATAATCCCATGATGTTAATCGTAGCCATTTTTTGCCTAGTATAAATAGACAGTCTACATGATATATTTATCGTTGCTAAAAACCGCTAAATTTTACCCGTAATTGTTGCATTCGTAAAGCAATTCGTGTATTATACAGGCTAACCAATAGGAGTTTCAATGCCAATACCACAGAAAAAACCAGTCAATTATTTAAACAACAAGGATATTCTAAAAGAAATTCATAAGAGCAAAACATCGTATTGTTCTTATACAAAGAATGAATATCATCAATACGATGGTATTATCGATACACCAGACATGCCACTAGAAAAAAGTCTAGCATTTACTGTCAAGCCTACACAAATCAAAGAAGCAAAGTTGATGAAGTCTCTTAGACTATCACAAGAGCAAGGGCTAACTGGTCAAAGAAAGATCGATCCAAAAACAATTGAAACTGATGGTTTGGTATTTAGGGTAATGACTTGGGACCACATTCCTATGTCGCAAAAGCAACCTCGTAAAGTTGTTAAGAAAAAGAAAGCAATAGAAATTATTGACTTTGATGATGATAACATGTCAGATGACTTTAATGATTTAGAAGATAAGAAAACAAAAGCGGCAGTTGATGATATGGTTCATGCTAAAGTAAACTTTCCCCCTTTTCAGCACTACGTTTTAAATGCTGAGACAATGGTTTTAACTTTAGTTGGTAAATCACATTGGAAGGGTGGTATGAAGACTGGTAAGTTTACTGCTACCAATGGTGCATTAACTGACAAACTAGCACGTATGTATATCATGTTATGTGAAAAGTATGCTATGAAGTATAACTGGCGTGGTTACACTTACAATGATGAAATGCGTAACTCTGCTATCTTACAGTTGACATATGTCGGCTTACGATTCAATGAAGCAAAATCTGCTAACCCTTTCGCATACTATACTGCGGCAATCACTAACAGTTTCTGTAGAGTACTCAACTCTGAGAAACGTAATCAAAATATCAGAGATGATATCCTCGAAATGAACGGACTCAATCCTTCTTTCTCTCGTCAAATGAAAGACTATAATGGTCTAGGGTACGAAAAACCTACCGAAACATACTCTGAGTAGTATTAAATCAATTTGGGCAAACAAGGCTTCCAAAAGTCTTGTTTTTGTCCTTTACCTATTGTATAATAGTAGTTATACATTAATGGATGGTGCTTATGACAAATCTTTTTAAGAAGGCCGCAGTCTTTACGGACATACATTTCGGCTTAAAAAGTAATAGTTTACAACACAATGAAGATTGCAAAAACTTTGTTGATTGGTTTATTGAGAAATCACTAGCAGAAGGCTGTGAGACTTGTTTCTTTTTGGGAGACTGGAATCATCATCGTGCCTCAATCAACATGCATACTTTACAATACGGCTTGAATGCATTAGAAAAACTTAATGATGCATTTGAGAAAGTCTATTTCATTACAGGCAACCATGATCTCTATTACAGAGACAAACGAGACATTCACTCAGTTGAGTGGGCAAAGCATCTTAAGAACGTAGTTGTAGTCGATCACTTTGTTGAAGAAGGTGATTGTGTTATTGCTCCATGGTTATGTGGTGATGATTATAAACTGCTCAAACAAAAGAAAGGCAAATATCTTTTTGCTCACTTAGAACTCCCTCACTTCTACATGAATGCTATGATAGAAATGCCTGATCATGGTGAGGCAAACACTGATCACCTAGGACACTTTGATAAAGTATTCACTGGACATTTTCACAAACGTCAAGCAAGAAAGAATGTTTGGTATATGGGCAATGCATTCCCTCACAACTATGCAGATGCTGGTGATGATGCTAGAGGCATGATGGTATTAGAATGGGACGAAGAACCTGTCTTTCATTCTTGGCCTGATCAACCTGTATACAGAGTTTACAAACTAAGTGAAGTATTAGAAAACCCAAAAGGTTTATTAATTAAAAATGCTCATGTTCGGGTACACTTAGATATTGATATCTCGTATGAAGAATCTAATTACATTAGAGAACAGTTAATACCAGAGTATGGTCTAAGAGAAATGTCATTGCTTCCAGTTAAGAACGAGGAACATTCACAAGACTTAGCACCAGGTGAGATATCGTTTGAGAGTGTGGATAACATTATCATTGATCAAATTAAAAACATAGAATCAGAATTTTATGACAAAAGTATACTGCTAGGAATCTATCAGTCTATATGATCCATTACCGACATCTAGGTTATCCGAAATCTGGCACCAATTGGCTTTGGTCGCAATTCATGGAACATCCAGAGGTAGATGGTAAGTTAAGTACGCATTACAAAGAGTTTGATGGTACATCGTTAGAACATTATCAGAATACATATAACAAGTTCAAAGTATCTGTCAACTTACACACTCACATATTCAATGGCGACTATGTTGAAGGACATTATGCTACGCCTAAAGAAATACACAATCATGCTACACATCTTGGTCTAAGTTTCCGAAATCCATATGAAGTTTTAAATTCATTATACAATATGGAAAAGAATCGAAACCCTAACTTTAAAGACACACCCGATCAGTATACCAAATTAGTTGCTAACACAAAGATATACATGTATACTGATACAAAGAAGGTTTTTAATTACTGGGAAGACTGCAAGTTGCCTATAAATTATACATTTTATGATGATTTGTGTGCTGACCCAAAACAATACATGTATAATTTATGTGATTATATTGGAATTGGTAAATTTTATAATGGTAATATGAACAGAAAGTTTCAAACTACAATGAACAATCCACTCGTGTTTGAAGATACGAGTGCAATACAATTTATTAACGAAGGTATATCTATTATCGAAGATCACACCAAACGTGATCTATCTTCATGGAAAAGGGCAACTTAATAACAATGATTACTCTTAAAAATATAACACTAAGAAATTTCTTAAGTGTTGGTTCTGTAACTCAAGCAGTTAACTTAGATAACCAAGAACTTACTCTTATCTTAGGTGACAACTTAGACTTAGGTGGTGATGGTGCTAGAAATGGTACTGGTAAGACTACTCTTATTCAAGCAGTTAGTTATGCATTATATGGTACTGCTCTTAATAACATTAAAGCAAACAATCTAATCAATAGAACAAACGGCAAAGGCTGTTTAGTTACATTAGAGTTTGAAGCCAATGGTGTTGAGTATCGTATTGAACGTGGTCGTAAGCCAAATCTATTACGATTCTTTATCAATGGCACGGAAGAAGAAGATAACGAAGCACAAGGCGAAAACAAACAAACACAAATAACTATAGAACAAGTTATTGGTATGTCTCCCACGATGTTTAGAAACATCGTAGCACTTAATACATACAATTTGCCTTTCTTGGCTATGCCTGTAGGGCAACAACGTGATATCATTGAGCAATTATTGGGTATTACTTTGTTATCAGAAAAAGCAGAAAAGATAAAAGTAATAATCAAAAAGAACAAAGAGGATTTACAAGCAGAAGACTTTAAGATCAAGGCTATAGAAGAAGCAAACAAACGTGTACTAGAACAAATTGAGTCTCTTAAGAAGAGAGCAAGACTGTGGGACGCAAAGACAGCAGAAGACATCAATACATTAAAGAGCAGAGTCAAAACCCTACAAGAACTAGATATCGAAGCAGAATTAACCAATCACACAGAACTTGCTCTTTATAAACAACGTAAGTCTGCTCATGCTGATGTAGACTCACAGATACAACGTGCCTTTAGTGATGTTGAAAGAGAGTCTAAGATAATTACTAAGTTAGAAAAAGAACTTAAGGTGTTACAAACTAACAAGTGTCACACATGTGGACAAGACTTCCATGATGATTTGCATACTCAAGTATTAACAGATAAAGAAACATCAGTCAAAGACTCGACCGAACGTGTAGAAGAATTGGCTGAGTTATGTGTAGAGTTTGAGAAAGCAAAAGAACTGTTAGGGGTAGTCGGTGACAAGCCTAGTGTCTTTTATAGCAGTGAACAAGAAGCAATTGAGCATAGAAGCAAGGTAGAAGGCTTAATCTCTCAAATAGACAGCAAAGAATTAGATGAAAATCCATACACTGAACAAATTAGTGAAATGGAAAGTCAAGCAATACAAGAACAAGACTTTGACAGAGTTAACGAATTATCACGTCTAGGAGATCATCAGAAGTTCTTGTTAGACTTGTTAACAAGTAAAGACTCCTTTGTTCGTAAAAAGATTATTGATCAGAACTTATCTTACTTAAACTCTAGGCTAACAAATTACTTAGACAAGATGGGTCTACCTCATCAAGTTGTGTTCCAAAACGATTTAACTGTAGAGATTACAGAATTGGGTAGAGAACTAGACTTTGATAACTTATCTAGGGGAGAACGTAACAGATTAATCTTAGGATTATCATTTGCATTCAGAGATGTATGGGAGAACTTATATGCTCCTATCAACACAATCTTTATCGATGAGTTGATTGACTCAGGCTTAGATACTATAGGTGTAGAGAATGCTATGGGTATTCTTAAATCAAAATCTAGGCAGAATGGTAAATCAATTTGGTTAGTGTCACACAGAGAAGAACTAGCAGGACGTGTCCCAAGTGTATTACAAGTAGTTAAAGAGAACGGATTTACTACATACAACACATCAAGGGAAATGGAAAATCTGTGAGTCTCGCTCTTTGGCATTGGCATATAGAAGTTAGCAGTAAATGCACCCTCAAGTGCCCTAGATGCCCTCGACAAGAGGTTCCTGACACACTAGTCAACACTGAACTTGAATTGGCATTCTTTACTCGTAATTTTCCACCTGATTTTATTACAGAACATGTAGAAAAATTAACATTCTGTGGTGATGATGGCGATCCTATATATGCACGTGACTTTCTACATATTATTAAGTATTTCAAGTCAGTTAAAAGTGACATTGCCATTGTCATTGTGACAAATGGCTCTTATAAAAATGAAGGCTGGTGGAAAGAACTAGCAAGTTTACTTGGACCCATGGATCAAATACACTTTAGTATTGATGGTTGGGACCATGATAGCAATAATGTATACAGAATCAATTCTAATTGGTCTAGCATCGTTACAGGTGCTTCTATCATCAACGATGAGTCAACATGTTACACTGTATGGGACGCAATAGGCTTCAAGTTTAATGAAGATAAGATAGAAGACATGAAAAACTATGCAAAAGAGTTAGGCTTTGATGCATTTCAGTTAACCAAGAGTACTAAGTTTGGAAAGATATACGAAGATTCTTATGGGAAAGATGATGCTTTACAACCAAGTGATAATCTGTTATCATCTAGCCATAGATTTGAAAGAGATGTAACTAAACTAACAGACAAGTTCTTATTAGAACCCTGGATGAAGACAAACATCAGATTATTTGAGCAAGTTCATATAGTAGGCAATGAAAAGCCATTATGTCATATAGGCAACAAAGGAACTTATATCAATGCTAAGGGAGAGTTTTATCCCTGCTGTTGGGTCGCAACAAGATACGGACACAATAACAAATGGAATGATTTAGGTCAGAAATACAACTTACATGAAAGTAATTTAACCGAAATCATCAAAGACAATTTTTGGAAAACCGAGTTTATACATGGCTCTTACGAATGTCAAACAAAATGTAATGCAAAAATTGTCAATAAAAATTATGCCACCGAGTGGTAAAGAGATAACTATATATTATGCCATCACCGTCAAAGAATAAAGGATCAGGATACGAACGAGAAATCGCAAAGTATCTAAGTGATCTGTATAAAGAGAGTTTTATACGGGCACCTGGATCAGGTGCATACGTAGGTGGTAAAAATCAATCTCGTACAGAAATTTTGCATGAAGGACAGATCAGAAGTTTTAAAGGGGACATTGTTCCTGGACAAAGTTTTGTTAAACTAAATGTAGAATGTAAGTTTTACGCAGACTTTCCCTTTCATCAAGTACTTGCAGGTTCATGTAAGCAACTTGATACATGGTTAGATCAATTAATGGACGTAGCCGATGAAGGCGACTTAAACGTTCTGTTTATGAAGTTTAATCGTAAAGGAAAGTTCGTTTGCTTACCGAGCAAATACACTTGGGTAAGTGATCAATTTATGTACTATACTTCAGCAGATCATGCTGATTGGATTATCATAGAACATGATCATTTCTTCAAGTTCAACCATGAAATATTCAAAGCATACTCAGGCAACACAGAGACCAACTCAAAACTAACAGACACCACGTCAATACAAACTAAAATTACCCCTGTCAACTACTGATAGGGAAATAGAACGTACATAAGCATAGCCGTAATACAATGCTCGGCTCTCCTCGAGGATGCAGAAACCCTGCTGACAGATTTGGAGTAGTGTGTTATACACAACAATACCGAGAGGGCAATCGTCATGGATAGCGAACCCTCAATGAGTCTATATCTATTTTGATTTGATGATATAGAACATGCGTTGCCGAGATATTACGTTTATTAATGTAATAGGCTCAACTACAACCCAGCAAACTTTACAGGGCAACCGGTAGCGATCAACTATAGTAACGTAGTAGGTCGGGGATAATCAACGTGGATTGACGGGAGTAATGAGATTACATAACTGAAATTTCTGTGGTAGTGCTTGAGTAGCACTACCATGGCTTTCAAAAAGTAATAAGACTTCTAAAGATTACCATTAAGAACTTTTAATTAATCCTTTAGAAATAAAAACAATTACGATTGAACGGAGTGAAAGAGTAATTAAGTTCTCGTAAGAGAACTTCTGAAAAGAACCAATAGAATGAAGTTTAGAAAAATGGTAATTGAGTTTTCTTGGTTGTCTCCATGTGATCTTCTACAATTGACCACATGTCTTTACGTTCCCATTGGGACATATTGAGTATATCTTCATAAGATACACCACCTCTCATATACCAAGATAGTTCCAAGGCGTTTCGCTTGATTCCCCGAGCATATGCTTCCATGTCATCAATCGACTTCCTTACCTCATCGGGCTGAGATTGTAGAAGCCTTATACGAAAAAATCAGATGCGTTTAATGAGAATGGTTGTTGGAATGTGTGTCCACATTCTTCTTCGGAACATTGAATATTCAAAGGTTTAATAGTACTATCTGCCTTCAGTTTAGTATTATAGTCTCTGATTTCTTCATATGTTTTGCTTTCACATTGCTTTAAGAAATCTAAAATATACTTAGTATCTTCAACTTTACTTGTAGGCGTTTGAATGTATTCGATTGCTTCACTAAGAATATCTTGTGTTAATACAGTGATTTCTTGTAGTGCCAATGCTGTTTGCTTGTTACGTTCAGTATCATCTGCAATATCTGCTAATCCTTTATACTTGATCTGAATATCAAACTGTCCTAAAGCGGCATCATTCATTTCTTTGTATGTTAATGGGTTAAACTTGATAGATAAATCAGCAATTTGCAGTACTGTATCATAGTCACCAGGTTTTAGTGATGTCAACATACTTAATAAGTCAACACCATATGTGCCTAATGCTTGACATTTAGGACATTCTGTTTCTACATCAACTGAATCTTGTCCACCTGCGGCTTTGATTGCAACTAAAACAGCATCTAAGTCATTACTTAATAGTCTCCATGGGTCTTTGATATCAGGTATACAACTTTTAATAATCTCAACCATTGCTGATCCATTGAATAAAGCATCTGGTGTCTTTGTGGTTATCTCATCAATCGCTGTCATCGGATAGACCGGCAATTCTTTGTTATCTGGAAATTCAATAACGTCTGCTGTGTATGATTCTCCGCCTGTAGGTAAATTTAAGAATACCGCAGGCCTTCTAAAGTATTGTCTTAAGGGATTGTTATCCAATTCGTTCATTTTTGTTCCTCATATTAATACACCCTATTTTATAAAAACTAAATAGATATGTAAGTATATTTAGTAACGGCAAAACAGCCTATATAAAATCTTGGTTAAAGGGTAATTAAAGAAAAATGTCAGACGATTTTGATCCAGAAGTATTACGGGAATTAGAAGAAAATTTCCGGATGATCAGCGCCACAGCAGGCGCCTTGTCTGGTACCTTGGACAAATTAAACGTTGGTGCTGGTGGACAATCACAATCACAACGAGAAGAAACAGATGCTAGGAAAGAAAACACTAGTAGTATAAATGCTCAGATGAGAGTACAAGAGGCAGCCGCTAAAGCGACTGCTGAAATGGCTGAACGTCAGAAAAACTTCTCAGAAGCATCAGCCAAATCTACAGATGCCTTAGTTGGATTGACTACTGCCATGATCGATGGCAAAGGCAAATTTGCAGACTTCAACAAAGGACTAGGCGATGCAGGCGATGCCGCTTTTGCTCTAGGTAAAAACTTTGGCCCAGTAGGTATGATTATAGGTGGACTCGTCAAGGGTGCCACAATGGCCGCACAAGAGATGACTCGACTGAGTGATGCTCAAGTCACTCTAACTAAAGACTTACGAGCAATGGGTGGTGTCACAGGTGTATCATCTGATGAGTTATTTAGATTAGGAAATGAAGCAGGGATAACAGCAGAGAACTTTGTTAATATTTCCAGAATGGCACAAGATGCTAGTTCAGCATTAACTTCATTAGGCGGAACTTCTGGTGAAGGTCAAAGACAAATGCTTGAAATGTTCAAGGTCGATAAAAAGACCAGAATGGCATTTGCTAGAACTGGTATCGATTTAGAAGATTTACAAGAAGGTATGAAAGACTACTTGAAACTACAAGAAGCAAGTGGTTTCCAGTTAGGTAAGTCTGACAAAACATCAGCACAGATACAAAGATCCTCAATGGAATATGTAACGAATCTACAAGTCTTATCTGACTTGACAGGTAAACGTATTGCTGAAATCAAAGAAGAACAACAAAGAGTTGCATCTCAATTACGAGAGCAAATGGAAGTTCGTAGAGTTGAGATAGAAATTTCCAAACTACGAAAAGAGGCCGCGGCAGCCGGCGACCCTGTTGAAAAAGCAAGATTAGAAGGCTTAGCAGAGAACATGCAGGCCGAGCAAGACATGCGTCAGAAGTTCATGTCAGATGCAACTGCTCAGTTAGGTGCTGAAACTGCTACACAATTAAGTAAAGTAATGCGTACAGGCGCATTTGACCAAGACTCTGTTGGTTTATCACAATTAGGCATCAATCCAAACGAATTAAAAGAACGATTTGCAGGCATGGACGAAGGCTCTGATGAATACAGAGAAGAATTTGCTAAATTCATGGGCGAATTTAAAGAAGGTCAAAATGCCCAAATAGAAAGAATAGGCACTGCCGCCCAGTTTGCTAACGAAGATCAGATAAAACGTCTACTTGGTGGAACTGATGAGCAATCATTTAAACTAGCATCTAAGATAGCAGATACTCCTGAAGAGGAAATAGCAAGACAAGCAACAGTCAGAGATGCACAAGCAGAGAAAATGTCAGGCGATGGTGCAGGCGAAGGCGTTATAAATGCTCAAGTAGCATTGCAAGAAACTCAGAGAGACTTGGCAACAGCGGCCGAACGTGTTATACAAGGACTTAATCCTCTTACTGGTGAACTGGGTGTGGCTAAAGTTGCTATGACAGCACTAACTGTTTCGGCAGGAGCGGCCGCAGTTGGTCTTGGTGCAATGTCTTTGACTGGTCCATTAGGTAAAGCCGCAACAGGCTTGACAGGCATGTTCAAAGGCTTTGGTGGAGGTCTTAAGACAGCAACCTCATCATTAGTATCAGGTACTAAAACTTTTGGAAAGGATCTTAGTTCAAGTCTGAAGAGTGCTACAGGGCATTTATCAAAAATAGGACCTGCTCTTAAAGATATTCCAGGCTCATTAAAAAATCTAGGCCCTCAAATTACTAAAGGGACGCTAGAAGCAACTAAAGCAGGAACACTAGCAACACAGAAAGGACTACAATCAGCATTAGGTGTAGCATCTAAAAACATGGGTAAAATGTTAGGTGGTGCAGGCCTAGGTGCATTGACAGCAGGTATATTTGAAGTATTTGAATATCAAAAAGATGCCGCAAAGATTGATGAGGATCTAAAGAAAGGTCTACTTACTAATGCAGAAGCAGAAGACAAGAAGCAAAATGAAATGGGCGAAGGCATCGGTACTACAGCAGGTGCGGCAATCGGAACTGCTATTGGTGCATTGGGCGGTCCATTGGGTATGGCTATCGGTGGATTTATCGGATCACAAATTGGCGGCTTGATTGGTGATAAAATTACAGAAGAAGACAAGCCTGAAGCAAACAGAAAAGACTTAAATGCGGCAAGAAAACTAGACGTTTATGATGAAGATAGTTTTGGAAACAGTGAGATTGACTTTGACAGATTAGAAGAAACTATGTTGTCAGGGCAACTCAAGCCTGAAATGCTAGAAGCAATGTTATTAGATGATGACTTGGGTGAAGAAGATCAAGCCAAACTTGTAAGCATCATGGACGAGTTTAGAGAAGCAGGTCAAGTCTTTGAAATGGACAAAACTGCTAAAGAACGAGAAGAAACGTTAGCAAAAGAAAAACTAGAACGAGATGAAAAAGAATTAGCAGATAAAAAGAAAAGAAGTGACGCAATGGCCGCACTTGTCAATAAAGAGTTAGATGATTCTAAAAAGACTGCGGGTAATAAAGCAGAAGCAGATGCCGCAGAACTTGCACGAAAAGAACTTGCTATAAAAGGACAAGAAGATGTCAATGCTCGTATACGAGAGTTCGGCACAGCCTTTACTAATAGTGGAGATGTTGCGACTAAAGCAATAGATGAAACTGGAAAAGTTCTTGCTAAAGATGTTACTGTAGCAGGGGAAGAAGTAACTAAGTCTGGCCCTAGCTTCATGGGCAAACTGTTTGATGGTCTTCTTTCAGCAATAAATCCAGTCGGCGGTTTATTTAAGAAAGGACTTGATTTCTTTGGTGGCGAAGATGAAGAAGAAGAGACACTAGCCAAGAAAGAAGGAGCAATGTCTCCAAATGATCCAAAAGCCCAAACTCTACTTGCTGACACAGAAGGACTCAAAACAACTACAACCAAAGAATCATCTACAACATTAATAGGTGGAGATTCTGAAGCGGCAAAACTGTTAGCATCTAAACCAGGTAGTACAACAGATAACAAAGTTGCAGAAAAACGAGCCAAAAATGTAAGCAGAGCGGCAAGAAGACGAGCCGAACTAATGGCAATGCGAGATCAAATGGACATGTCCTCTGGTTCTGCTAGTGGTACGTTTGTTGGCGGAAAACTTGTACAAGACACAGATGACGCAGATGATAAAGTAGATCCATTCAAAGACACACTTGCAAAGACAGGCGTTGATGCATTTGGTAAAAAGACTGGAAGAAGTACTGAAGAGTTTAAAGCAGACAAACCAGCATTTGTAGGCCCTACTGGATTTGAAGATTCACTTGATGATATCGAAACTATGGACTTCGCTGGTCCCGACCAAGATTATGTAGATCCATATGATGCTACTGGCAAGTTAGCAAAAGCAGAGGCACCTGTTGAAGAACAAGGCCCTGGCATGTTTGCATCAATGATAGACAATGTTAAATCAATGATAGGTGGCTTGTTCGGTGGCTCAGATGAACCAGAGTTTGATATAGCATCAATGTTAGCAGAAATAGACGCAACTGCTGGCGATGAAGATGACGGATCAGCAAGTGCTATGGCCTTTATTGACAACATGAAGGCTGAAAGAGAAGAAATGGCACAAAATTTAGGACTCATTGATCTTGCAAGAGAAGCAACGCCTGAAATTACTGCTGGACCAGATGCTAGATCATTGTTAGCACAAGATACACCTGAAGATAAAGCAGAAAAGGGTAAATCAGAGTCAGAAGCAACTGCCGTTAAAAACGATCAGAACTCAGAGATGTTAGATACTCTAAGAATGATAGCACAGAACGGTTCAGAACAGAATGCAAAACTTTCTGCAATTGCAGAAGCATCAGAAGCTGGTGTAAATGTGAACAAGAAAATATACGCAAGTACGAATGTTTAACTAAATATATAGTACAATAGAGAAACTAATTAAATGTCCTACACAAAGAAATTTTTAAACAAAAGCGGAGTATCAAGCCCAATATCAGGTGGCAATTCTAACTCCGGTGCTTGGAATGGCGCAGAAGACGCCAAAGCAGGATACTCTAATACGGACTTTGGTTACAAGAACTATATGAGTAGACTTCCAGAAGTTTACACAGGACACCCAAATAGAATCGAACGATACAATCAATATGAGATGATGGATGTCGATGCTGAGATTAACGCATGTTTAGATATTATAGCAGAGTTCAGCACACAACGCAACGATCACAATAAAACACCTTTCTCATTTGAATATAAAGAAGACCCTACACCACATGAAGTAGACTTGCTGACTAAACAGTTACAGCAATGGTGTAAACTTAACGAGTTTGATACTCGTATGTTTAAAATGTTTAGAAACGTAGTGAAATACGGAGATCAAATCTTTGTAAGAGATCCAGAGAACTTTAAACTCTACTGGGTTGACATGGTTAAAGTCATTAAAGTTATTGTTAATGAGAGTGAAGGTAAACTTCCTGAACAGTATGTTATTAAAGACTTAAACATTAACTTACAGAACTTAACAGTTGCACAGAAAACAAACACAGATTTTGCCGCTAATCCAACAACAGGATTAGGTGGTACTGGTGGCGGTGGTGGAGCAGGTGGAGGCGGATATACTGTCCCATCTATGCCATACAACACATCAGGTAGTAGATTTACATTAGGACAAGCAGAATCAGCAATCGATTCTAATCATATTGTTCACTTGTCATTAACAGAAGGCTTAGATCGTTTCTGGCCTTTCGGACAGTCTATCTTAGAGAATGTTTTTAAAGTATACAAGCAGAAAGAACTATTAGAAGATGCTATCTTAATCTATCGTGTACAACGTGCGCCAGAACGTAGAATGTTTAAGATTGATGTAGGTAATATGCCTAGTCACTTAGCAATGGCATTCGTAGACAGAATTAAAAACGAAATACATCAAAGACGTATTCCAAGTATTCATGGTGGAGAATCGCATGTAGATGCTACATACAATCCATTATCGATGAACGAAGATTACTTCTTCCCAGTTACATCAGAAGGTAGAGGATCATCTATCGAAGTTCTCCCAGGTGGACAGAACTTAGGTGAGATTGATGACTTGAAATACTTTAATAACAAACTATCTCGTGGTTTGCGTGTACCTAGTTCATACTTACCCACAGGCCCTGATGACAACACAACGCCTCTCAATGACGGACGTGTTGGTACAGCAATGATACAAGAATTCAGATTCAATCAGTACTGTGAAAGACTACAGAACTATATCTGTCAGAAACTTGACGAAGAGTTCAAGTTATTTTTACGTTGGAGAGGCTTTAATATTGATACAAGTCTGTTCCAATTACAATTCAATCCCCCACAAAACTTTGCCGCTTATAGACAAAGTGAATTAGATACTGCAAGAGTATCTACATTTGCATCAATGGAAGCATTTTCATATATGTCAAAACGATTCGCATTAGAAAGATTCTTGGGATTAACTGAAGAAGAAATCAACAGAAACGAAAAACTATGGCAAGAAGAGAACATTGAAAATTCTGGTGATGAGCCGACTGGATCTGATCTTAGAAACGTAGGAGTCTCAACAGGTGACTTTGATTCTGACACTGAGACTAACGATGAAATTGAAGACCAAGAAAACTTAGATGACTTCGGTGACTTAGATGTTGCTGGCCCAGTTGGTGGACAAGCATCAACAGCCGCAGGATCAGTCGAAGGCGCAGGAGAAGTTGGGCCGGTTTCTTAAATGAAAATAAAACATATTATTACTGCTGGTTGTAGTTTTGGAGATGCATATACGCCATGGACTTGGCCTCATCATTTAGAAGCACATACAAAATCAATAGACCCCAACGTTACGTTCGATCATAGAGGCATGGGTCATCAAGGCCAAGAACTTATTCAAAAGAAAGTTACTCATGCTATTATGGAAGCATTAGATAGTGGCTTGAAGCCAGAAGAAATGGGTGTTACTGTTTCTTGGAGTGGCAATGATCGTAAGACTTGGTACATCACTAACAAAGACTATATCAATGAAATCAAAAAGTACTGGAATGAATCCGGTGGATCCATGTGGCATGTACAATTCTGTGATCTTAAAAACAGCAAAGAAAATGTAGAAATAATACACTATGATGATGACTATGGACAGTATAATGTACAGTATAATCCAAATGCCGGCTGGTATCATTCTGCGTGGCAACACAGAGAACCTAAGTTTATTAATGATTATGTAATGCTTACCGAGCCTGTCACTGACAGAAACTATGATAAGTATAACATCAATTCATTGCATGTTGCTTTAGACAATATGCTTATGTTACAAAATCTATGTAAATTACACGGCATTCCGTTTTATCAACAATACTATATGAAACATACATATGCAGATATTGAGCAAAACAAAGACCATGAAATAATTAATTATCTATACAAGCAATTAGATACACCCAATCTAGTTAAGCCTGCGATACATGAATATGTTAAACCATTCGGTTTAACTATATCAGAAGAAGATGTGCATCCTAATGCAGAAGGCCAAGAAAAATACTTTAATGACATTTTAAAGCCCTTTTTAGAGACTAAAAAGTTTTTCGACTAAATACTCTTATGAAATTATTTGAAATGTTTGATGCCGAAGTACCCGGACTTCAGGACGCAGGTTCTGACAACAGTAAGCCTGTATGGAGAACTTCCAGAAAGACTAAACTTACGTTGAGCCAGATCAGGAAGTTACGTAAGATGTTAGATGTTAGAAATTATGAAAAGTCTAAACATTTAATCAAGGTCAGAAAACAATATAGTGCGCCTGCAGAAGATGCCGCACCAACCTTATAATTCCCCCTAAATTAGAAAAAACTTATATTATTGGCAAAAAACGCAAAAAAGTAGTACTTAAACCTATCTTTTGTGGTATATGCTATAAATAAATCTACAAAGCCATTACTTTATTATATCAGGAGAAACTCAATGGATAACAAGAAATTTGAAAAGTTAATAGACCTCATTATTAATGAGAATGAAGAACAAGCATCAGAATTGTTCCACGACATTGTTATAGAGAAATCTAAAGCAATTTATGAATCTATCATGGAAGACGAAATGATGGACGATGACGACCTAGACGAAGGCATCGGCGGACAAGTAGGCGATCTACTTGACGAGATCAATGCTGAAGAACAAGGCGTTAAAGAAGAAGATGAAATTGACGTAGACTCTGAAGAAGTATTTGACATCGGTGGCGATGACGAAGAAGTTGAAGGATCAATTGACATCGAAGCGAATTCATCAGACGAAGTTGAAGATGCAGTTATCCGCATTGAAGACAAACTTGATGACTTAATGGCAGAATTTGAAGAGATCATGGGCAAAGAAGATGACTTAGAAGACCGTGATGACGAAATGGACGCAGACTTACATGACATCGAAGACGAAGTAGCAGACGCTCCTGAAGTAGATGTTGATGTAAATGTTGATGACGAAGAGTTAGTTGCAGAAGCAATTACACTTCAAAAAGTCACAGCAAAGATGGGCGACAATGGCGAACAAACTAGAAGCCCAGTAGACGCAAACTCAGGTCAAAAAGGAATGGACTCACATCCAGTAGACTTTGACAAAGGTAGTGATGAAAAAGGACGTCCTAATCCAACAGCAAAAGATATTGATGGCGCATCAACCTGGCAGAATCAGCCTGGCAAAAATGCTAAAGCACAAAGCGCCGCACCAAAGCCAGTGACTGCACAGGCTTCAGGTACAAACACTAAATCTGTAATAGACTAAGGAACGATATAAATGGCTTTGTATCTTAAAGAACACTTAACATTCGACCGTGCAGAAATGATGGTCGAATCTGTTAAGGAAGGTGATACAGATTTAAAAACCCTTTTTATGAAGGGCATCTTTATTCAGGGTGGGGTTAAGAACGCAAATGAACGTGTTTATCCCATACAAGAAATAGAGAGCGCCGTAGATACCCTCAATGAACAAATACAGGAAGGTAATTCTGTATTAGGTGAAGTTGACCACCCAGATGATTTAAAAATCAACTTAGATCGTGTATCACACATGATCACAAAGATGTGGATGGATGGGCCTAATGGCTACGGCAAATTAAAGATTTTACCAACTCCGATGGGTCAGTTAGTTCAGACCATGTTAGAGTCAGGGGTAAAACTCGGAGTATCTAGTAGAGGTAGCGGAAACGTTAACGATTTAGATGGCCGAGTCAGTGATTTTGAAATAATCACTGTAGACATTGTTGCTCAACCAAGTGCACCAAATGCTTACCCTAAAGCGATATATGAAGGCTTGATGAATATGAAGCACGGACATAAAGTTTTAGAAGTAGCACGAGAAGCACGAGGCAACAAAAACGTAGAACGGTATTTGAAAGACGAGATTAAACGTCTCATCAAAGACTTAAAAATATAATAGAGGGGAACAAGCATGATAGATGCTATTAAACCATTAATCGATTCTGGACTCATCAATGAAGATGTAGCAAGTGAACTAGAAAGCACTTGGGAAACTAAGTTGAATGAAGCCAAGGACCACGTTCGTGGAGAACTCAGAAATGAATTCGCTCAAAGATACGAACATGATAGAAATGTGATGGTAGAAGCCCTTGATAAGATGGTATCTGAATCTCTTTCTGAGGAAATTAAAGAATTCCACGAAGAGAAGAAGGCTATTAACGAAGACCGTGTAAAAGCGAAATTGAAACTTAAAGAAAGTGCAACAAAATTTAATGACTTTATGGTAACTAAGTTAGCAGAAGAAATTAAAGAATTACGCACAGACCGTAAGGTTCAGTTGGAAAACCAAGATAAACTTCAACAGTTTATCGTTCACGCATTGGCTAAAGAGATCAAAGAATTTGCTCAGGATAGACAAGCAGTGGTTGAACAACGTGTTAAGTTAGTTGCTGAAGGACGTACACAACTTGAAACACTTAAAGAGAAATTTATCTCTGAAAGTGCGAAGAGAATTAACTCCGCAGTAACATCGAATCTGAAAGGTGAATTATCACAACTAAAAGAAGATATTAAATCCGCTAGGGAAAATAACTTCGGCAGAAAGATTTTTGAATCATTTGCAGGTGAATTCAGCACAACTTATCTTAACGATAAGGCTGAAACTCGTAAACTAGTTCAATCATTAGAAGCTAAAGACAAAAAACTAGAAGAATCAGCAGTAAGTTTAGCGAAAGCAAAAGCAATTGTTGAATCAAAAGAACGTGAAGTGAACATTATTAAAGAATCTACTCAACGTGAAAAGACTTTAGACAACTTGTTGTCATCTTTGAACAAAGAGAAAGGTCAGGTAATGCGATCTTTATTAGAAAGTGTTCAGACGCCTAGGCTGAAGAACGCATTTGATAAGTATTTACCAGCAGTACTGAACGAAGGAAGTAAAGCGAAATCTGAAAAGGCTCCGTTAACTGAATCTGTTCAAGTAACAGAACAATCTGGTAATAAATCTGCCAAACAAGAACGAGAAGCTAAAGAAGACTACGATACTGATTCTAGTAACGTAATCGATCTCAAGCGTCTGGCAGGGCTTTAATTAAAACTCGACATTGATTAGGAGAAATAAACCATGTCAAAAGTACTCTTAGAAAGCCGTTGGGGCGAAACCAAAGAAGCTCTGTTAGAAGGCTTAAAAGGCACTCGCCGCTCAACAATGGGTGTTGTCCTTGAAAACACTCGCAAAGGACTCTTAAATGAGAATGCTACCGCAGGTAGTACCGGAGCAGGAAATATTGCTACACTTAACCGTGTAATCTTACCAGTAATCAGAAGGGTTATGCCTACTGTTATTGCTAACGAACTAGTCGGCGTTCAGCCAATGACTGGTCCTGTTGGACAGATTCACACATTGCGTGTACGCTACGCACAGAACTTGACTGATAATTCAGCCGCCGCTACTTCGGTAACTGCTGGTGAAGAAGCATTGTCACCGTTCAAAATCGCACAAGCATACTCACGTACTGCTAGTGGAACTGCTACTACTAATTCTTATACTGGTGCTAATACAGCAACTTTAGAAGGAAATGGCGGTAAGCAAATCAGTGTGCAAATCTTACGTCAGGCTGTTGAAGCTAAATCACGTAAGTTACAAGCACGTTGGACATTCGAAGCCGCTCAGGACGCACAGTCTCAGCACGGCATCGATGTTGAAGCAGAAATTATGGCTGCTTTGGCACAAGAAATCACTGCTGAAATCGATCAGGAGATTTTACTATCTCTTAGAACGTTAGCGGCAACTGAGTTCACATATAACCAGGCTGCGGTATCCGGTACTGCTACTTACGTTGGTGACGAACATGCGGCATTAGCTGTATTAATCAACAGAGTTGCAAACTTGATCGCACAAAGAACACGTAGAGGCGCAGGTAACTGGGCAGTTGTGAGTTCAGCGGCCTTAACTGTATTACAATCTGCAACTACATCAGCATTTGCACGTACAACTGAAGGAACTTTCGAAGCTCCTACTAACACTAAGTTTGTTGGTACGTTGAACGGCGCTATGCGTGTTTTCGTTGACTCTTATGCACCTGATACTCAAGCAGTATTAGTTGGATACAAAGGTTCATCTGAAACTGATGCGGCTGCCTTCTATTGCCCATATATTCCATTAATGAGCAGTGGAGTTGTACTAGATCCAGCTACGTTTGAGCCAGTCGTGTCATTTATGACTCGTTACGGTTACATCGAACTAACTAACACTGCATCATCTTTTGGTAATGCGGCTGATTATTTAGGCGAGATCGCAGTTCAAAACTTAACTTTCCAGTAAGCCGATTATTATATAATCAACTTATTAACTAAGTTTAAAAGCCTCTTTTATTAGAGGCTTTTTTTTGGGTAGAAAAAGACTTGACAAATTATTTTTGAGGTAGTATAATATATTAAATACGAGTATAGTTATGGAGCATATTTATGAGTAAAAGAATATTTAGAATCGAAGCCGGCAGATATGGCGGAGAAACAGTAATCGGAAAAGTCGATAAAGAATTTGTTGAGTATTTCCTTGAAGTCGATGAAGAATCAGACCTCATTGAACATGTCACTAGTTATGATTGGGACGATGGGCAACCAGATGAAAATGCACCTATTCCTAAAGAAGATTACTATATGTGGGAGTGTGATGATATAGAACACATCAATTCAGCATATGCAGACAGTGGATTCTTTGTAACAGAAGTAACTGGTTTAGACTCTAAACATGACTATTCAGAAACTGAAACTCCTTTAGAAGCAGTTATGCCTCTTTATGGCAGAGAAGCATATTCAATGGGTACATTACCTGATGATGAAGATATCAAAGATGATGATAACTATGTTCCTACTTTAGCATTTCATAGCGGAGAGAAAGGCGGATTCGGTTGCTGGTTTGTAGAAACAGATGGCGAACCATTTGACAAATATAAATTCACATATGGTATTGTTGAAACTGATATGGGTGAGTTTATTGATTCTGTATGGTATGACAAAAAAGAATTAGAATGTGATTATGACTACAACGATACTACAGGCAAAGGCTATTATGCTGGTGTAGGTTATATGAACACTAAATGGCATGATATTGGCGACAAGTATATAGAAGGCGCAGAAAGTCTCAATGTTTATTGGGAAGAGTTTGATGATGAAGTAGAAGAAGCAAAGAAAGAAGCATCAACGACAGTTCCTTTAGATATTTCAGTAAATGAAATTGTAGGAGAAGTTGGTACTATTGACAATCCAGGAGATGAAGTTGATCCTGATGTTGTTCCTCTTGAACAACCACCAGTTGTAAGTGAAGAGGAATCAGAGTCATACAAAGATTTTCAACAATCAATGGTTGATCTCAACGCAGATGGCAACACGGACTTGGGAGAAGACGGCGAGAACATAAAAATTGTCGAATAGAGTCAGAGTCAAACCTGAAGAATGTAATTTAGATACTGATAATTTAGTTATTATATGGTATCATAATTACTCTGGTGGAAAATTTATGGCTAATTGCTTAGGCTTAAATGATAATGCACTATTTCAGGACAAACAATTAGCAGAAGCACAAATTGCAGGCGAGTTTTCAGTCGAAGATAAATTAGACTACTTGCTAGGCCAGATACAATTAAATCGAAAAGGCATTGTTTGGAATGATCTAAATCTCACTGATAAATCATTCTTTGGTTTTGAAAAGAGAGACTACATTGACCCATGGAGAGGAATCTCGTTTCATTCTTATGTAAAAGATGTAACAGAAAGCGACTATAAGTTCTTTATAGCATCTCATTTTATGCCAGAAGTATTAGAAATCGTAAAGATTTGGAAGAATGCTAAAATTATATTGTTTACTGACGTAGAAGAGTTTGTTACAAAAAGAACACAAGACGATCCATTTCTTAGAACTTATCTAAAAGCATTAGATAGTCATCCTGCTGAACTAGAAGAAATGTCAAAACTAGACAATATCATTTATAAATTTGATGTGCGTAAATATGAATCCGAAACAGAAACATTAGATGCAGTCAAAGAACTCTATGATATACTAGACTTGCCAGGATACAATAGAGAATATCTAGCCAAGTATTGGAATCATTGGGCTAATAAGATAGACGAAATCGCTAACTAATTCTCATATCTGAATCTACTGGGAGATCAATAATAGATTTCTTAAAATTTCGTACCTTTTTATTATGAAGTCTGGAACAGTTAGCACACAAAGTAATTAAATTACTTTTCTTTTTATTACTAGTCTTCCCGTCCTTGTACACTAAATCTAGTTGTACTTTATCTTGCGGAACAAACTCACACTCTTCACATTGCATTTTTTTATGTTGTATGTGTTTGAATCTTTTATTGTACATAGCCTTAGCACAATCTACACAGTATTTGTGCCACTTTTGGAAGCCATGTTTGCTCTTTCCATTGGGCTTTGACAATGTAAATTTACAGTGAGAACATAGAGGCCTACTGGGTTGTGTCGTAATCATACATGTATTTATAAAAAAGTGCTCCTTAGTGCTTTTATTGGGTATAAAAGAAAACCTATAATCATAAATACTAAGACATAATGGAAGATTATATTAATGGCCTCAGAAAATTTTAATTCCCTAGGTGGATTCTCAGCTAACTGGCCTCCAGTTCAAGTTGTTGACGCATCTGGTAACGTTACTACAAACGTAGTCGTACCTACAGGAAACGTAACATCTAATACCGTCTTCGCAAATGCTTATTACTACGGCAACGGACAACCATTCTCTAGTGAACCTGCAGGTTCAAACACTCAAGTTCAATATAATAACAATGGAGAACTAGGAGCAAGTGCATCTTTAACATTCAATGCATCAACTGGAGTCACAACAGCAGTCAGTTTAGTAGCAGGCGCATCTGATCTAGGTGATGTTACTAATGTCACAATATCCGGCGGTGACAATGGATATGTCTTACAAACAGACGGTGCGGGTGCTTTATCATGGACTGCACAGACAGGCGGTGGCGGTGGTAATGGCGTCCCTGGTGGAGCAAACACTCAAGTTCAGTTTAATAACGCAGGTGTTTTTGCTGGAGATGCAGGCTTTGTATATGATTTAGATACTGATCTTTTAACAGCAACATCGATTGCTGGTGAAGGTGGAAACATATCAAACGTTCAAGTTGCAAATGTTACTGGATTAGGAAACATTGCAACAATTAATTTAACTGGTTCAACAACATCTGTTCTTTATGGCAACGGTGTGTTCTCTGCATTACCTGCAATTGACTCTAACTTTGCTAATTATGCTGGTAACGTTGTAGAATCAGCACAGCCTAACATTACATCTGTTGGCACATTAACATCATTAACTGTTGGCACAACAATTAATGCGACAGATATAAGTGCATCAGCAAGTTTAGGAGCAGATACATTACTGATTAGTGAAACTTCTCAGTTCAACGGCAATGTAACGTTTGCATCAGGTGCAAACATATCAGCCGCAGGAAACGTTCAACTTTATAACTCTCCAAATGTTAATCTAGCAATTGCTAACTTACATATCGATGGTGGATTGAACGGTCAAGTATTATCAACAGATGGAGCAGGTGCTTTATCTTGGACTGCTGGAGGCGGTGGCGGAAACGGCACGCCTGGTGGCTCAAATACACAAATACAGTTTAACAATGAAGGAACGTTTGGCGCCTCGCCTTACATGACATTCAATACTGCTACTAACAAAGTTGTATTTGCAACTGAAGTAGAAGCAAACGTAATTACGATCGGATCTGGGTCATTTACATTCAGAACGAGTGAGATTTACTTTGCAACTACGACAACAACAACAGAAACAGAACTTTATATAGTTGATGCGGCAGAAGTGTCTGCGATTGACTATACAATAATAGCCACAGATGCTACTACTGGAAGAAGACAAACGTCTAAAATCAGTGCGGTATACTATGGCACTGAAGTAAATTATAATGAAACAAGTGCATTGTTCGTAGGTGGGGTAGTTGGAGAGTTTAGTGCGGCATATACCCCAGGAACAGCATTTAGAGACCCTAAAGTCGTACTAAATGTTACCCCTGCAACGACCAATTCAACCAATTATAAAATAATGATAGAAAGGTACGCCTCATAGGGCAATTACAAATAACTATGATAAATAAGCATACAAAGTATTACATAATACAAATTAACGGAGACTCACAAAATGGCAATTAAACCATTCAATTCAGTAGCAGGATTCTCAGTCGGAGAAACTCCCGCTAATATTATCCTTGCAAATGGCAGAATCACTACAAATGGTGCTGATTTTACTGCAAATATAACCGCATTGGGAGTCTTAACAGATAACCTATACTATGCAAACGGCACACCTTGGGACTTATCTGACCCAGGCGGATCAAACACAGCAATTCAGTTTAATGATGATGAGTCATTTGGTGGATCAACTGCGTTTACATTCGACAAAGATACTGCTAACTTAGACTTAACAGGTAATATCACTGTTTCAACTGGTATTATTACTGGTGACGGTGCAGGCATATCAAATATTGCGGCAGGTAATATTGTTGGACTTGATCTTTCATCAATTTCAAACGGTACATCTAATGTAGACATCGCCGCTTCAGATGGCAATGTCACAGTAGGAGTTGCAGGTAATGCGGCTATCTTAACAGTTTCTGGAACAGGATCAAACGTAGCAGGTACATTAAATGTATCTGGAATAGTTACAGTCCCAAGTACAACAGGTGCTATTGATATAGCATTGGGAACACCGACTCAAGGTTCTTTAACATCTAATGCATTGACTTTAACAACAGCATCTTCAGTCTCCAATTCGATTGCACAGTTAAACACTGTATTAGGAAAGTTAGTTCCAAGTAGTCCTCCCCCTTTCCCAAATGGTTCTTTGTCAGTTCAAAGTTTATCAACATATCGTATGACAAACTTTACACAGACTGATAACACAGGTACTGGTGGTAAATCAGTAGCAGGTGGAACATCTGTTAGTAAAGTAAGAAGATCAAGCACTTACACAACAAATGCAATTTCAAACTCTGGTCCAGGTGACTCAGGTACGATCACAGTAGAGTTAAATGGTGCAGATGCAGGTTCACGTGCATTAACATCATCTTTAGATGGTAACGGTACATACAGTAACTTGATTATCACAAACAACGTTGACTACAACGAAGTTGATTCAAACGTAGCGGCAGGCTTCTGGTCAGTCTTTACAGCAGACTCAGCAGGTTCTTCTATTCCAGCAGGTTGGAACGAAGTACAGATCACAGACTCTGCGGCAAGTGATACAAACACTCCAGACTGGTACTATGATTCATCGAATCCTGGAACACCTCAGTTTACGTCTGTAACATTTACAGCAGACTCAACACCAACATTAGAATATAGTTCAACAGTTCCTCATTATACAAGTGCTACGGCATGGGACATTGACTATAGCGTTAACAGACTATCTGGCGATATGTATCCAACAAGTGATAACTTCGCAACAGGATCAAGCGGTGGAGCATTTGCTTCCCCAGTTACTGTAAGTTATGCAGGTGCAGGAGTAACAACTCCATTAGCACAAAACTTACACGTAGCATCTGGTAGTCAAGCAGTTAGCACAACAGCATCAGTCATATCAGGATTCGGATCAAGTGCATCTGGACCATCAGTTAGTGTTACTAACAGTTATGCATCAGGATCTAGTTCACTAAGTCCTGCAGGAACAGTTCTTTATAAAACAGGTACTTCATCTTCTTCAAGCAGAATCGAAGAAGCAAATGTTTATATTGGATCAACAATCGGTTCTGGTTCTGGTTTAGCACAACGTATTGCAAACCCAGGTTCAACAGATACACCGACTTTCTCTGCAAGTGCAACAGTATTCAACAGTCAGACAGGACCTTTAGAGACATATGATGCTACAGTAGTAGCAGACTCTTTAAGCCACGATGACACAGACTATTCAACTGGGTATTTCCCAGCTGGACCAGACTTAAGTGGTCAAGCATCTGATCAGTACTTTACATTTAAATTTGTAAGAACATCAGTATCTAAATTTGACGTTAAATTTTCAGGAACAATCGCAGGTCTTTGGGTATGTGTGCCAGGGTCAGACATCGATGATACATCAAGTATCAATGGATGGGTTGACATGTCAACATCATATGCAGGATCGGGTATTCCAGGAGCAAACATCGGAGCAGGCGGTAACGGAAGTGACGGTTGTGCATTAGGTGGTACAGTAACTACAGGTAGTTCAGTATCAAATGAGTCAACAACAGCAACATTCGGAACAGTTAGTTCATCTTCAACAGCAACCAACGAAATATATGTTCGTATTAAATTGACATCGGGTCAATCTGTATCAGCATTATCATTAGAATCAGCGAGTAATTAATTATGAGTATACCAATTTCACAAAAAGTAGACTTACTTTATAAACAGGCTTTCGGTGTCACAAAAACTGACACAGAAGGTAATAAAAGTCCTAGTAACGAAGCCATAGCGAGTCCACTACTTAATCGTGGTGATACTCTATGGACTCAATCAGATCAAATACCTGGAACTGCGGCAGGCGTTGCTAGTATCGTTCAAGCATACACAGGTAGTTCAGCGGCTGAGTGTACAGCAGATAACACAACTGTACCAGTTGGGGGTGTTTACCCTACATGGAAGACTAGTTTAACTTACTGGATCCCAGCAGAATTTGGTTCTACATATTCTGTTAAAGTCTATGTAGATGATGCAGGAGTCGCAGATCCAACTTCAACAGGTACTCAAATCTTTGGTGCTGGTTCAGGTGGAACTGGAGAGTTCTTCTATAACTATCAATCAGGTGTTCTTAACTTTATCGGAGAAACAATTCCGACTGCTTTAACAAGTAGCAAAGTTCTTTACATCGTAGGTTATAGATACATCGGTAAAACTGGCGTTAATAACTTACCTGATTCACAGATTGGTAACTTAGATATTACAGATCAGACTATCACAGGTCAGGATACTGATGCTAATATCATCTTTACTCCAAACGGAACAGGACAAGTTGTTACTTCAGGTAACATCACAGCATCATATTTTTATGGTAATGGTTCTCAGTTAACAGGTATCGATGCTTCAGGCATACAAAACGGAACATCTAATGTTCGTATACCAAACGTTGATGGCAACATTGAATTAAACGTTGATGGCGCATTAATAGCAAATATTGATTCTACTGGAATCGTTGCTACTGGTGTAGGTACATTCACAGGTAATGTATCTGGTTCTAACTTAACATCAGCAGGTGTTGTAGAAGTAACTGGTAATGTAATCGGTGGTAACTTAACAACAGTAGGACTTGTTTCTGCAACTGGTAACGTAGCAGGTGGAAACATCACTACTGCAGGCGTAGTTGAAGCAACTGGTAATGTAATCGGTGGAAATATTACGACAGTAGGTGTCGTAGCCGCAACTGGTAACGTATCAGGTGGAAACATCACTACAGCAGGCGAAGTTGAAGCAACTGGTAACATCACTGGTGGAAACGTAGATGGTGGAAACTTAGTTTCAGCAAACTTCTTTACAGGTACATTAATAGATGGTACCTCAAACATCACTATCACAAACAATGGCAATATCGATTTAGTTTCTGCAGGAAACTCAACTGCTGTCATTAGTGGAACAGGATTAGACATTACAGGTACCGTTGACGCAAACGGCGTAGGAACATTTGGATCAATAATTACTCCATCTGTTACAGGTACTACAGGTAACTTAACATTAACAGCGGGTTCATCAGATGACTACGTTGAAATCAGACCTACAGGAACTGGACAAGTTCACGTTGGTGGTTTCAAAATTGAATCATTGGGAGCTCCAACTGCATCAACAGATGCGGCAACAAAACAATACGTAGATGACTTAGCACAAGGTCTTGCAATTCAAGCACCAGCAATCGTAGCATCAACAGGAACACTAGCAACAATGTCTGGTGGTACTGTAACATATGACAACGGTACAGCAGGTGTCGGAGCAACACTTACAATTTCTGGTTCAACATTAACAGCAATAGACGGTATTACATTATCAACTGATGATCGTATTGTCATTAAAGACGAAGCAACATCAGCACATAATGGTATCTACACTTATACAAGCACAACTGTTCTAACAAGAGCAACAGACTTTGACACTCCAACTGAAATGGCTGGTGGTGACTTTGTATTCATACAACAAGGTACTATCTATAATGATACTGGTTGGGTAATGACTGATCCAGTAACAACAGTTGGTACTTCAGACGTAACTTTCGTTCAGTTCTCAGGTGCAGGATCATTCACAGCAGGTGCAGGTCTTACATTAACTGGTACTGAATTCTCTGTTAACATTGATGGTGTAACAACAGACATTCAAGGTGGAAACGTAGTTGTTAAAACTTCTGCTCAGTTCACTACTCCAGACATTGGAGCGGCAACAGGTACAAGTCTATCAGCAACTGGTAACGTAGCAGGTGGTAACTTAACAACAGCAGGTGTTGTAAGTGCAACTGGTAACATCACTGGTGGAAACGTAGCAGGTACAACTGGTACATTTACAGACGTAGCAGGTTCATTAACAACAGCGGCACAACCAAACGTAACATCAGTAGGAACATTAGTAGACTTAACTGTAACTGGTAACGTAGACGGCGGAAACATTAACACAGGCGGTCTAGTAGATGCTACAGGTAATGTAAACGGTGGAAACTTAACATCAGGTGGTGTTGTAGAAGTAACTGGTAACGTCATTGGTGGAAACGTCACTACAGCAGGCGTAGTAGCGGCAACAGGTAATGTATCTGGTGGCAACTTAACTACAGCAGGAAACATTGATACAACAGCAGGCATCTTTAACGGTGACGGTTTCGGTATCTCAAACATTGCGGCTGGAAACATTGTTGGATTGAATCTATCAGGTATTTCTAACGGAACATCTAACGTAGATATCGCAACAGCAGATGGCAACATCACATTATCTGTTGACGGTACAAGCAATGTTGCAGTAATAGACGCAACTGGTATAACAGTCGGCGGAACAATCAAAGCAACTGGTACATTAACAGCACCAGCATTCACAGCAAACACTGGCTTATTCACTGGTGACGGTGGCGGACTATCTAACGTAGCAGGCGCAAACGTAACTGGCGAAGTAGCATTTGCGGCAGTCGCAAATTCAGTAGCAGGAGCAAATGTAACAGGTCAATCTGCAAACGCATTAGTTGCAGGTACTGTATATACAGCGGCCCAGCCAAACATTACATCAGTCGGTACATTAACATCAATCACTTCAAGTGGTGATGCTGATATCGCAGGCGTTGTTAACATAGGTGCTAGTGAGATTTCAACAGTAGGCGCTGACACAGCAACTACTACTGCTGTAACAGCAGGACAAGTAATCGCTGAGTTCCCAGTAGCAGGTCTTAACGGAGTAGAATTCTTAGTTAAAGGCATCGATGCGGCAGGAACCAAGTATAGCGTAGCAACTGTTTTAGCAGTGACCGACGGAACGACTGTTGACTTTAGTATCTATGGACAAGCGTTCATAGGAACAACTACAGGAGCATTATCGGTAGCAATATCAGGAGCGAACATAGCATTGAGTACAACTCCAGCGAGTTCTAACTCAACTGTTTGGACTTCACAATATAGAAGCATTTAAGGGATAAATTACAATGGCATTACGATCATTTAATTCGGTATCTGGGTTCTCGGTCGGACAAGACTCAGATATAGATGTTGTTAGTAACATTGGTAATGTAACTCCAGTAAATCTAACAGTATCAGAACTAACAGAACTAGGTCCCATCGGTAATGTAACAATTACTGGTGGTACGTCCGGTCAGGTTTTAACAACTGATGGAGCAGGTGGTTTATCATTTGCTGATAATACAACTGATAGTGCGGCACCAATGCCGTATATCATCGTTTCAGGTGAGTCATACGTAGTTCCAGAAAACTTTCAAGGTCTTTATTCAGAAGCAATTGAAATTGATGGAACACTGGAAGTCGATGGTATTCTTATTGAAGTCGGAACATCTCAGAATGCGGCTCCAAATGAAGTTTACTATGATAACAACGGCACACTAACTGGTAACTCTGGCTTTACTTTCTTACCAAGCACAGGAAACTTATCACTACCTGGTAATGTAAGCATTACTGGTGATATTATTCCTAGTGCAAACGTAACATATGACTTAGGCACAACTACACAGCGTTTTAGAGACTTATATCTATCTGGTACATCTATCTATTTAGGTGGCGGCAAGATAGAAGAAGCGGCTAACGGCGCTATGATTATGACTAACGGTGACGGTGGACAGTTTGTTTTTGAAGGGTCAGCAGATTTCGATCATACTGCAATCTTCAATGGTACATCTAATGTATCAATAGACTCAACAGGATCATCAGTCACAATGGGCGTTGGTGGTACAGCAGATGTATTCAGTATGGCATCAACAGGTGTTTTAACTACGACAGGTAATGTCGAACCATTAGGTGTCAAAACAGACAACTATTATTATGCAAATGGACAGTCAATTGTATTTGGCACTTCAGCGGCAGGTTCAAACACTCAAGTTCAGTTTAATAACAATGGCGACTTCGGAGCAGAAGCGGCATTTACTTACGATCAATCAACAAACACATTAAGTGCTGACAATGTAGCAGGAACACTAGCAACTGCGTCACAACCGAACATTACATCATTAGGTACATTAAGTGCATTAGGTGTTAACGGAACAGTTACTGCTGTAGCATTTACAGCAAATACAGGAGTGTTTACAGGTGATGCAGGTGGTTTATCAAATGTTGTAGCCGCTAATATTAGTGGTACAGTAGCAACTGCAACAACAGCAGGTACTGTAACAACTGCGGCACAGCCTAACATCACAAGTACAGGTACTTTGACATCATTAACAGTGTCTGGAAACAGCACATCAGGTAATGTAATAGCATCTTCTGGTACAATGCAATATGGTACTAATCCAGGATCAGGTATTATATCAGTAAACACAGGCACAACAACTGCTGGAATCTTTGCTACAACTATAACAGATATCAATTTAGGACTAGCGGCCAACATTATTATGGGAGCAACTGGTAAAACAGTTACTGCTAGAGGTAATGTAACTGCTGACAACTTACAATCAGATTCGTTATCAGTTGGAGATTTTTATAGTAGTAGAACAGCAGTTTCAGTAGGATCTGCGAACACTGTTATCGATACATTTGATGCATCTACATATAGATCAGCAAAATATACAATTAAAGTATCAGATAACACAGGCTATCAAGCACTAGAAGCACTTTTAGTGCATGATGACATAAATAGTATTATCACAGTATACGGTAGTCTATCTACGACAGGATCAGAACTTATGAGTTTATCTACCGTTGTTAATGGTGATGACATAGAATTAAGAGCGACTCCTGTTAATAGTAGCACGAGCGTTAATTTAATGGGTACATATGTCCCAGATTAAATTCAGTTTAACTTAGGAAAATAAAAAATGGCAACTAGAAATTTTGTAGTAAAGAATGGTTTGACGGTAGGTACGGCTACCCTAGATGCCGCAACGGGTAATTTAACAGTAAACAATGCCGCTTTAGGAACATTGGCGAGTGCAACAACTTTTGCTGGTTCAGGTGCATCTTTAACTAATCTACCAGGAGCAAATGTAACTGGTACTGTGCCTTTAGCGACAACTGCTGGTACAGTTTCAACTGCCGCTCAACCAAACATCACATCTGTTGGTACACTATCAGCAGTTTCAGTCACAGGCAATGTAGACGCAGGAAATGTAAAGACAGATAATCTTTTATATGCAAATGGCGTAGCATGGGACTTAGGTGGTAATCCAAACGGCTCAAACAGAGCAGTTCAGTATAACAATGACGGCGAATTCGCTGGAGACAATGGATTTACTTTCAATGAAACCACAGGCGTTTTAGCAGTAACAGGTAATGTTACAACAGGTAACATATCTGGCGCAACTGGTGACTTTACATCTGTCGCAGGAACATTAACTACAGCGGCACAGACAGCAATTACATCTGTAGGAACATTAGGTGGCTTAACAGTTACTAATCCAATAGCAGGATCAGTCACAGGCACTGCATCTACTGTTACTACTGGAGCACAACCTAACATAACATCAGTTGGCACATTATCATCATTAGAAGTAACAGGAAATGTAGATACTTCTGCAAACTTAGTTACTGATAGAGTTATCGGTAAATCAGCAGGAGTTACGATTACAGCAATCGGAACTAATCAACCAATTACACTTGAACCAACAGGCACTGGCACAGTTGCAGTTAGTTCAGCAAGAATTTCAGACTTAGCAACGCCTACAGCATCAACAGATGCGGCTACTAAGCAGTATGTAGATGACGTAGCACAAGGATTAGCAGTACATGCACCATGTGATGCTGGAACAACAGGAACTCTTACATCTATTACTGGCGGAACAATTACATATGACAATGGCGCATCAGGAGTTGGTGCTACATTAACAACGTCTACAGGTAACTTCGATACTATCGATGGTTACACAACACAAGCCGATGACAGAATCTTAGTTAAAGACGAAGCAGATCAAGCAAACAACGGAATATACGTTAAGACTTCTTCTACTGTTCTAACAAGAGCATCAGATTTTGATACACCAACTGAAATTGCAGGTGGTGACTTTACATTCGTATCAAACGGAAGTACTCTAAACGACTCAGGCTTTGTTAACACAGACCCAGTATCAACTGTTGGTACAGACGCTATCACATTTGTTCAGTTCTCAGGAGCAGGAACATTTACAGCAGGCGCTGGACTTACATTAACTGGTTCTGAATTTTCAATCACTGATACAGCAGTAACAGCAGGAGCATATGGTAACGGAACACACAATGCTACGTTTACAGTTGATCAAAGAGGACAATTAACAGCAGGTGCGAACGTTGCAATTACAGCAGACGCAACACTTCTGACAGGAACATCGCTTAACTCAACAGTAATTGGTTCATCTCTTACTTCTGTAGGAACACTTACAGACTTAACTGTAACAAACGCAATTGTTGGTTCAGTGACAGGTACTGCTTCAACTATTACTACTGCGGCACAACCAAACATTACTTCTGTAGGCACTTTAAGTGGCTTAACAGTTACTGCTGATATTTCAGGCAGTGTAACTGGATCAGCATCTACTATTACTACAGCGGCTCAGCCAAATATTACAAGTGTTGGAACATTAACAGCACTATCAGTAACAGGTACAACTGCTACTGGAACATTACAAACAGACAATCTGCAATATGCAAACGGTAATCCTTGGGATTTATCAGATCCAGGCGGAGCGAATACAAACGTTCAGTTCAATGATTCTGAAGACTTCGGTGGCTCAGCAAACTTTACATTCGACAAAACAACTAGTAACTTAGATGTCGCTGGAAACATAACAGTATCAACTGGTAAGTTCTTTGGTGATGGTGGTGGTTTGTCTGCATTAGCAGGTGCTAATGTAACAGGTGAAGTTGGCTTCTCAGCAGTATCAAATTCAGTTGCTGGAGCAAACGTATCTGGAGCAGTCGCATTCGCAACTACAGCAAATGCAGTAGCAGGCGCAAATGTAACAGGCACAGTATCAACGGCTACAACAGCAGGAACCGTAACAACAGCGGCTCAACCAAACATTACATCTGTCGGAACATTAACTTCAGTAACAACTACTGGTGATGTTGACGCAGTTTCTTTCGGAACTTCACGTTCTAATGTAACAGTATCTACTAACACAGTGATCGATGAATTTGATCCAGGTGATTACAGAACAGCAAAATACGTTATCTCTGCAACAGGAGATGATGGGTATCAGTCAGTAGAAACATTATTAGTACATGACGGTTCAGACTCTTATATTACAATATATGCTTCAATATGTTCTAATGTATCAGCAGACATCGTTGAGTTATCAAGTAACATTGATGGAGTATCTGGAAACGTAACATTATTTGCAACAACTTCAAGTTCTAATACTAACTTGAACTTAACTGCACAAAGAATTTTAACATAAATAGTATTAACAACAACAGTCTAAGACCTTAATAGGTTTTTAGCAAAACAGGGAATATGGAACTGTGGCACTAAAAGACTTCAGAGTCAAAAATGGCTTATCTACGCCAAAATTGACCGTTGACGGCACTTCTGAATTAGGAGAAGTCGCTAACGTATCAATTACAGGTGGAGTATCTGGCCAATCTATCATCACTGATGGCAGTGGTGTATTATCGTTCGGCAATCCAACGTCTACAGACCCTATTGCTCCCATGCCAACACTCATTGCAACGGGTGTTACAGAAACAGTTCCTACAAATTATCAAGGATTATTTGGTTATCCTATAGAAGTTGACGGCACACTAGAAATAGATGGTGTCTTAATAGATGTAAACTCTGACAGTTTACGAGTCGGCGGATCAAACAGCCAAGTACAATTTAATAACGGTACAGACGAAAAACTAGGATCAAGTGCGAATCTTACATTCGATACTCAAACTCAGATTTTGCATGTTACTGGTATTACACAAACGGGGAGTTATTCTAATATTGCACTACCAGATAGTGTACCTGGCGGACTAATTTATATAACAAATGGTAACAATAAACCGGCGTATGGCGACGGTACAAATTGGTATTATTTTGATAATACTCAAGTAACATAAAGATGGCGAAAATGTGCTTGAAACTAAGACAAACTAATTAAAAACGATAAATAGAAATATGCAAATGCAAAGATATTTCTCACTATAATAGGGCAAAGAAAACATGTTAATATTAAAACAAAACACAGCGGCATCGGTACCGGTACCGGCGGCAGGCAAAGGCACGATATTCTTATCGGATTCGGATGTTCTATCAGTAAAAAATAGTTCAAACGTAGTAGAATCATTTCCTACTGTAGGCGGTTCTAACACTCAGGTCATCTTTAATGATGATGCGGCACTCACAGGTAGTGCTGACTATACGTTTGATAAAGATACAAGTATCTTAACTGTAACAGGTAATGTTGCGGCAACTCGTGTTCTTACAGACAATTTATTATATGCAAACGGTGTAGCATGGGATATGCAACAACCAGTAGGTGCAAACACAGAAGTCGTTTTCAACGATGACGGTGATTTTGGAGCATCTGCGGCATTTACGTTCAACAATAGCACTTCTGTTTTAACAGTTGGTGGAAACGTTGCGGCGACACGTGTATTAACAGACAATTTATTATATGCAAATGGTAGTGCTTGGGACTTACAAGAACCAGCAGGTTCTACAACTGAAATCCAGTTTAACAACAATGGTGATTTCGGTGCAGATTCAGCCCTTACATTCTCTGGTGGACAACTATCAACTACTACACTTGCTACAACAGGCGATGCAGTTATCGGTGGTAATCTAAATGTTAACGGTAACTTAACATACGTTAACGTAGACTCATTTGCAGTAGAAGACCCAATTATAGAACTAGGCGGCGGCGCTAACGGCGCAGTACTTACCTCAAATGACGGTAAAGATCGTGGTACAGCATTACAATACTACACAACAGAAGCAGTTACAGCCTTTATGGGTTGGGACAATGCTAACTCAGAATTCGGTTTCGGATCAGTTGTTGGTATCGTAGACGAAGTAGTAACATTTAACAGTTTCGGAAACGTCAGAGCAGATCATTTCATTGGTAACGGTGCATCATTAACAGACATCGTAGGTGCTAATGTAACAGGTGAAGTTACTAATGCGGCAACTGCAAACGCAGTAGCAGGTGGTAACGTATCAGGTGAAGTACAATTTGCAGGAATCGCTAACTCAGTAGCAGGTGGAAATGTAACAGGTACTGTAGCAACTGCAACATCAGCATTAACAGTCACAGAAGGCGCTCAAACAGCAATTACATCTGTCGGTACATTATCAGCATTAACAGTTACTGCTAATGTGTCTGCAGGCAATGTTAATGGAACAGGTGGTGTATTCACATATGTTTCAGGCGATGGTGCTAATTTAACTAGTCTTACAGGTTCAGAAGTTACTGGTACAGTCCCTCTTGCTACAGTAGCAGACACAGTATCAACAGCGGCACAACCAAATATTACATCTGTCGGTACTTTATCAAGCGTACTAGTTGGTACAGATGCAGATACAGATGACTTCCCTAATGCAATTCAGATCGTTTCGACTCCTGATTCAGGATTCTCAGGAACAGCGGCAAGAATAGGTCTTGCGGCAGAAGCAACAGGCGATAGTGCAAACGTATCTCAAATGGCAATCGGTTTATACGGTGTCTCTCAAGCAAATGGTGCTACAAGAGGTACTGGTGTATATGGTTACGGTTCAGTAGTATCAACAAATGATACAGGAGCATCAACAGGTGTTCGTGGTGTAGCAAGTGACACACATGCTTCAGGCTATAACATTGGCCTATTAGGTAGTGCGGCAAACAGTGCTATCGGTAACTATGCTTTATATTTACAAGAAGGCGACATTGGTACTATAGAAAATTCTCATAACTGGGACTTAGTAGACAATGACGCAGGTGCTTTAACATTCAGTTCAACTGGTAAAGCAAATGTTTTCTTAATTGAAACAACAAACAACGCAGAAGGTATTGCTACAACAGGTTACTTAAACGTAACTGGTAACATTACTGCAACTGCAGGTCTTATCACTGATAATCTTTACTATGCAAACGGTAATCCTTGGGACTTACAGCAACCAGCTGGTTCAAACACTCAAGTTATCTTTAACGATGGTGGAGACTTCGGAGCAGACTCAACATTCACATTTGATAAAGATACAAACATCTTATCAGCAACGACTGTTACAGCAACCACATTAAACGGTTCAATAGGTACTGCTTCACAAACAGGAATTACTCAAGTAGGAACATTAGGTTCTTTAGATGTTACTAATAACATCTTAGCAGGAAATGTCTATGCTAACTCAGGAACAATCGGAGCAGGCACATTAACAGGTACTATTAGTACAGCCGCTCAAACAAATATCACATCAGTCGGTACATTAGGAGAACTAGACGTAACAGCAAATGTTGACGCTGGTAATGTTAATGCAACAGGTGGTGTATTTACATACGTCTCAGGCGACGGTGCTAACCTAACAGCAATCACAGGTCAAAATGTATCTGGTGAAGTTGATTTTGCTCAAGTAGCAAACTCAGTTGCTGGTGCTAATGTATCTGGTGAAGTAGACTTCGCAGATGTAGCAAATAGTGTTGCAGGTGCAAATGTATCAGGCGAAGTTGGATTTGCGGCAGTCGCTAATTCAGTAGCAGGTGCAAACGTTTCTGGAACAGTTGCATTAGCAACTTTAGCGGCAGACGCTACAAGTGCTAACGCAGTAGCAGGTGCAAACGTATCAGGTGCTGTAAGTTTTGCAACAACAGCAAATGCAGTAGCAGGTGCTAATGTATCTGGCGAAGTATCATTCGCGGCAACTGCTAACTCAGTAGCAGGAGCGAATGTCAGTGGAGCAGTAGCTTTAGCAACAAGTGCTACCTCAGCAACGACAGCAACGACAGCAACGACAGCAGGTACAGTAACAACTGCAAGTCAACCAAACATAACATCAACAGGTACTCTAACATCATTAAATGTTACAGG
>UPTG01000324.1_pt1 | contig 39682 bp, 39 predicted proteins | sample 2160121 | NCBI WGS metagenome assembly UPTG01 (sample SAMN06266255, study PRJEB28933) | marine metagenome | isolation source: Columbia River Estuary | place: USA:Columbia River Estuary, USA | collected 2014-07-27
TCCCCATATGCGCCCTGAGTAGTGAGGCGCTGATACAAAGTGGATACAAAAAAGCCCAGCAAATGCTGGGCTTTTTTATGTCTGACTTGCAGGCTTATTTCAAGCTTGCGTAGTAAGCGGCCAGATTGGCAATATCTTCGTCACTCAGGCCTTTGGCCATGGCTGTCATCATGGCATTGTCGCGCTTGCCATCTCTAAACTGCTTAAGCTGGCGTGCCAGGTAGGGTTCTTTCTGCCCGGCGAGGTTTGGCCACATGCCGTTGTTGCTGATGCCGTTCATGCCGTGACAGCCGGCACAGGTCATGGATTTGGCCTTACCTGCGGCTGGGTCACCGGCGAGGGCGCCAAATGACAATGTTGCTGCTATGAATGTAATAACTAGTTTTTTCATACTATCTCTCCAATGGTTGATTCTTTGGGCCCTAAACCCCTGGCTACTCTGCGCTGTTGGCCAGGCTGTGACTGACAAATAAAGAGGCACTTAGCAGAGCCACTGCGCCGACCTGATGGGCGGCAGCTACGGGCACGGGCATATAAAATATTAATGTACTGATACCTAGAGTCACCTGCAGTATCAAAAAACCTACCAGGGCGAAGATTCCTATTCTGGCTGGGCCCTGTATATCGGTCTTAAGCGCTTTGGCGGCAAAGGTTAGTACCAGTGCCACAATCACATAGGCAAATATTCTGTGGTTAAACTGAATGGTGGTGATATCTTCAAAGGCCGACAGCCAGGCTGGCGCCATGCTGTAGAGACCGGGCGGTATAAAGCTATCTCCCATCAGCGGCCAGGTGGGGTAGGCGTACCCGGCTTTGGTGCCAGCGACCAGGCCCCCGGAAAGAATCATTGCAAAGATTAAACCACTGAGGCTGTAGGCAAATTTTCTGAGCTGAATTGGCTGCTTGGTTTTGGGGCTGACCAAACTAAAGGCAGTCCACAGAATAAATGAGTAGATCAGCACCGCGGCACCCAGGTGGGCACTGAGTCTGTACTGACTGACCTCTGGCTTGTCTACCAGCCCACTCTTGACCATATACCAGCCCAGCAAGCCCTGGCAGCCGCCGCCAATTAGCATAAGAATCAGTTTTGGCGTCAGGCCAGCCTGAATTCGTTTGCTGAAGTAGAAAAACAAAAAGGGCAGAATAAAAATAACGCCTATCAGTCTGCCGAGCATGCGGTGCAGGTACTCGTACATAAAGATAGATTTAAAGGCTTCGAGAGACATGCCCATATTAATTTTTTGGTACTCGGGAAACTGCTGGTACTTCCAGAACATATGTTCCCAGTCGGCCTCTGACATGGGCGGAATCATACCCATCAGAGGCTTCCAGTCGACCATAGATAGCCCGGAGTTAGTCAGTCGGGTTACGCCGCCCAGTAAAATCATGCCAAATATTACCGCGGCACAAAAGAACAGCCAGTAGGCGATTTGACGGCGATATTGATCTTCAAGGGCTAAAGCTGGAGCTGCTTGGGGCATTTGAAACATTATTCCATGGATTGTTAGTGATTCGGATTGTAGGCCTGTAACCAATCTTTTTTACGGAAGCGGCGCATATTCAGACTAGATTTTATACCAAAATCCAGCAACGAAGTTGCATAGAGCCACATCACATCTGCACCCACCTGAACCATCACAAATGGCACCAGTACTCGACTCAGCGCAATGCTGAATATGGTGACCATCATAGGGTATCTGGTATCGCCGGCACCGCGCAGGGCACCGGCCATACTGAACTCAATGCCCATTAGCGGCAGGCTGCAGCTAATGATATAGATGAAGGGCACTATAAGCGCGATCACCTCGGGGTCGTTAATCATAAAGCGCGCTATTTCTTCAGCGAACAGGCTCATCATCAGGCTGCCCGCGATCATGATATAGAGACAGGTGCGCATGGTGCGCCAGCCAGCATTGTAGGCACCCTGTTTATCGCCAGCTCCCAGATGCTGGCTGACTAGGGTTGCGCTGGAGATAGAAAAGCTAAAGGCGATAACAATCATCAAGCCCAGAATAGACAGCCCAATGCCGTAGGTGGCAAAAGCCGCATTGCCATAGCTGGCTAAAAACACTAAAAACACTAACAGGCCAGCCTGGAAAAACACCTGTTCAAAGGCGGCGGGCATACCAATTTTAATCAGGTCGCGACCATTTTGCACAAAGCCAGGTAGCGGGTTAGCGGGTTTAAATGACAGCGCACCCAGCACCCATAGCAGCATAAAAATTATGACGGTAATAATGGCGCCAACTCCGTTGCCAATGGCCAGACCAGACAGCCCCATAGGCTCTATGCCATGCCAGCCGTAGGTGAAGACAATCCCTAAATAGACTCCCAGCACTGCACCTACCACTGCTGCCCAGAGGGGAGTTTTGCTATCGCCGGTGGCGCGAAAGGCCATGCTGAATACCAGCACAATCAGTAATGGCGGTGCTAAGAGCACGGTGTAGTAAACAAAATCTACCGCCAGAGCCTGAGCTTCTGGGGTCAGGCTGAATATGCTCACCAATGGCTCAAGAAAAGGTATAGCGATAAAAGATAACAGCAGGCCATCGACCAAAAATATAATCACTGAGAGGGCTGCGACTCGCCCGGCAAGCTCTTTATTACCAGCGCCCCAGTAGCGACCCACCAGTGCAGTGGTGCCACTTGAGAGCCCCATCATTACAGCAAACAGTATAAAGAACAGACGTTGACCTGTGGTCACAGCTGCGACTTCGTCAATACCCATGCCACCGGCAATTTTCAGGAACACGAGACCGGTCAGCATAAAGGCCATATTGCTGAGGATGGTCGGCCAGGTGAGGCGCCAGATATTGAAAGTGGAGACAGTTTGCATGAGCAACTATGATAACATTCGCAGCGCTGTGGAAGTTAGCTTTTCATTAATTGTATAGAGGATATTAATATGGTGGATCAGGGATCTGTGAAGTTGGATCCGAGCTGGCTTGCAGTGCTTGGCAGTGAATTTGATCAACCCTATATGCAGCAGTTGCGGCAGTTTTTGCAGCAGCAAAAAAGTGCTGGCAAGGTTATTTATCCTCCTGGGTCACAGTGGTTCGCGGCATTTAATAGCACGCCATTTGATCAGGTGCGGGTGGTGATACTGGGGCAGGACCCTTACCATGGTCCAAATCAGGCCCATGGCCTGTGTTTTTCTGTGGTGCCGGGCGTTAAGGTGCCACCCTCACTGGCTAATATTTACAAAGAGCAGGTCGATGATCTGGGGATAGTTCAGCCGGGCCATGGCTGCCTTATCAGCTGGGCCCAGCAGGGGGTGCTGCTGCTCAATGCCACTCTGACTGTAGAGCAGGCCGATGCCGGAGCTCATCAGGGCAAGGGCTGGGAGCAGTTTACCGACTCTGCTATCCGGGCGCTAAATGATCAGCGTCGGGGCATAGTGTTTTTGCTCTGGGGCAGCTATGCTCAGAAAAAGGGCGCCTTTATCGACCAGTCCCGCCACCTGGTGTTAAAGTCTGTGCACCCGTCGCCGCTGTCCGCCTATCGCGGGTTTCTCGGTTGCAAGCATTTTTCTGCCACCAACCAATATCTGCAGCAGCAGGGGCAGACCAGTATTGACTGGCAGTTGCCCTCGGCGCAGGTGGCCCTTGAGGCACTGGAATTGTCCTAAGCTCAGCTAAGGATTTTATATTTACCCCTAAGAGTTTGGAGAGCAGTCCTTGACTACAAAACCCTGGCAGACGCCAAAGAATCTTTTAATAGTGATGACTGTGGCAATGACTATTGCCTTTGCCACCTGGATGGCGCTGCTCAATAACTTTGTGATTGAGAAGGCCAGTTTTACCGGTGCTGAAATTGGTATATTGCAGAGTGTTCGCGAAATACCAGGGTTCTTGGCCTTTACTGCGGTGCTGGTGCTGCTGATTATTAAAGAGCAGATATTTGCCTATCTGTCTCTGGCGGTACTGGGGATTGGTGTTGCTATAGCAGGGTATTTCCCGTCGGTGGTTGGGCTCTATCTAACCACCTTTATTATGTCGGTGGGGTTTCATTATTACGAGACGGTAAAGCAGTCTCTGTCGCTGCAGTGGTTGAGTATTGATGAGGCGCCCAGGGTATTGGGCCAGCTGATTGCCGTGGGGTCTATGGCTTCGCTGGTTGTCTATGCTTTTCTGTGGTTTGCCCAGGATCAGTTTGGCCTCAGCTATCAGATTATATATCTGCTTGGGGGTGGCATCTGTCTACTGCTTACGGCCTTTGCCTGGTTGGGGTTTCCCCGTTTTGAGAACACTACGCCCCAGCGCAAGCATCTGCTGATGCGCAAGCGCTACTGGCTGTACTATGCGCTCACTTTTATGGGGGGTGCCAGGCGACAAATATTTGTGGTGTTTGCCGGCTTTTTGATGGTTGAGAAATTTGGCTATTCGGTCAGTGATATTGCCGCGCTATACCTAATTAATCACTTATTTAACTGGGCGTTTGCTGGCAAGATTGGTGCTCTTGTGGGGCGCATAGGTGAGCGCCGGGCCCTGACTTTTGAGTACTGCGGGCTTATCTGTGTCTTTACCGCCTACGCCTTTGTTGACAGTGCACTGTGGGCGGCCAGCCTCTATGTGCTGGATCATCTGTTCTTTTCGCTGGCTATTGCCATTAAGACCTATTTTCAGAAGATAGCAGATCCAGCAGATATGGCGTCGACAGCTGGTGTGGCTTTCACCATTAATCATATTGCCGCAGTGGCAATTCCCGCAGCATTTGGACTGGTGTGGCTGGTATCTCCGGCTGCGGTATTTCTTATGGGCACTGGTATGGCGGCGATAAGTCTGGTGCTGGCTCGCAATATTCCCACTGACCCCCGCGCTGGCAATGAGGTGGTTATGGGCAGGGTGGCCGGCGTGGCTGTCTCCCCATAGCCATGCCCTGGGCTGTCATCTGGATCTAGGGTACCTAAAAACATTAGATAAGAGGCGGTTTATTAGCCTTGGCGCGCAGCCAGTTAAGGCTCTTGCGAACAGCTGGGGTGTTCACCAGTCGGCGCTCGAGACGAAACTTGCCCGGGTAGTCGATTAGCAACAGCCCGGTGACCATGGTTAGCAGACCCTGGCCGGGTAAAAATAGCATCAGCATGCCGCCCACCAAAAGTACATATCCCAGACAATTTTTGCCCACCAAAACCATCAATCTGACCAGTGGCTGGCGGGCTTTCCATTGGGTGGGGCGACGTTTTTTGGGAACAAAATAATCATCGGGAATCTGGGCCACCAACCAGGGCAGGCTGAGCAGGCTGATCACAAAAACAAAGGCTGAGCCCACTCCCATCCACCACAGCAGATACTGGTGCTCGGCAAGCAGGTCCATCAAGGCTTTCATGGCCCTGTGGGAATCTCGTAGGGGAGGCTGAGGTGAGTTACTGCGAAGAGCTGCCCATCGAGCTCTATCTCTGTGCAGTCGCTGGATTTGTCGGCCAGCACTGCCAGCAGTTCAACAGTGGCTGCATCCACCTGTGCCGCACTGGCAACTGTGCCAATGGCTCGGCCCTCGGCGCCAAGTACTTCGCTACCTAGTTTGGGTATCTGGGATGCTGCTATTTGCAGATGGTGCATTCTGCGCTTTACTGCACCGCGATAGTGGGCGCGGGCAATAATTTCCTGACCTGTGTAGCAGCCTTTTTTAAAGCTGATGTAGCCCTGTGCATCCAGATTGATCATCTGGGGGATAAACAGGTCGCTGGTTTCAGCGGTAATATCCGCTGAGCCTGTGCGCAGCCTCTCTAGGTCGCTTGGGGGCTGATGATTCGCCGGCGCGCCAATCTCACTGATTTCAGTTTTAAAAAACACCGCATATTTTTTTAGGCTGGCAATGGCAATTTCTGTGACTGAACTGTGGGTCTCGAGCACAATATTACCTGCGCTGTCGCAGCTGGCCTCAAACAGAAAAATAATTCGCCCCTTGGGGGTGCACTGGGCGCCGCGGATACTCTGCTCGGTAGTCAGCTGGTCCATATCGCAGGTCACCTGACCCTGCAAAAATTTACTGCTGTCTGGCCCGCTCAGTTGGATATAGCCTCTTGGGTCAATCGCTTTGCTCATTGCTCGCCTGCTGTTAAATTAAAGATTTACTGTGCAAATTTAGGTGATTACAAGATTGTCTCCTATAATGCCGCTTTAACACAATTGCTGATTCCAAATGAATAAAAACCGCCTTATGTGGGCCAGTCGACGGGGTATGCTTGAGCTCGACCTAATCCTGCAGCCCTTTGTTGAAAATACCTTTGATTCTCTGCCTGAGAATGATCAACTGCGTTTCGAAGCGCTGTTGGAGCGCGAAGATCAGCAGCTGTTTATGTGGTTGATGAAGCGTGAGCAGCCCACTGATCCGGATACCCAAAGGATAGTGCAAATTATTCATGAGAGCCGCAAGAAGCCCGCTTAGCGTCAATTTAAAACCATCTCAAACTCTTCTGCTATGCCAGCTGCTGGTGGCGGTTGCAGCTATGGTGCACCTCTGTCTGTTACCTATTGCCACCTGGCCCCGGCTGCTGGCAATGGCGCTGGTTATTGCTCTGGCACTGCGTCTGCTGTGGCGCTGGCTGCACAGTCAGCCAGAGACATTGTGCTATTACCCAGCCTCAGGTCAGTGGCAAATCGATGGGGGTTTGCAGCTGCGCCCTGAGCCCAGGCAATTTGTGATCCGCAGTCTGGTAATACTCTATCTCAGGGATGCTCGGGGCCGTCGTCTGACCAGGGTCATTCCCCGGGATAGCCTCTGTTCTGAGCAGCACAGGCAACTGCGCCAACTATTATTGCTGCCCGCCCCTACACCTGATCGCGATGGATAATCACATCCTGACCGGCAAAATTAATGGGCACCATAACTGTATCTCGAGCTATGGGTGAGAGGTCCGGGTAGTCGAGGGTGTAGTGTAGGCCGCGGCTCTCTTTGCGCTGCATAGCGCAGCGGATTACCAGCTCGGACACGGTGGCCAGATTGCGCAGTTCCAACAGGTCTCTGCTGACCTTGCAGTTACTGTAATACTCTTGGATTTCACCCTGCAGTAACTTAATGCGATGCTGGGCGCGCTGCAGGCGTTTGTCGGTGCGCACAATGCCCACGTAGTCCCACATAAAGCGGCGCAACTCATCCCAGTTGTGAGAGATCACAACATTTTCATCGGAGCTGCTAACCCGGGATTCATCCCAGCTTGGAATAAAGTCCGGCTCTGGTATCTGCTGAATCAGTTGATTGATGGCGCCGGCTGCGGCCTGGGCATAGACCAGACATTCCAGCAGTGAGTTGCTGGCCATGCGGTTGGCGCCGTGGAGTCCAGTAAAGGCGGTCTCGCCAATAGCGTAGAGATTTAAAAGATCAGTCTGGCCACTCTTATTCACCACCACTCCACCACAGGTGTAGTGGGAAGCTGGCACCACTGGGATCTGATCCACAGTGATATCTATGCCGAACTCCAGACAATTTTTATAGACTGTAGGGAAGTGCTCAATAATAAATTCAGCCGGTTTGTGGCTGATATCCAGATACAGGCAGTCGCTGCCCAGGCGCTTCATCTCGTGATCAATGGCCCGTGCCACCACATCTCTGGGGGCCAGCTCTCCATCTGGATGGAAGCTGTCCATAAAGCGGCTGCCATCGGGCAGTCGCAGCAGGGCGCCTTCGCCGCGCAGAGCTTCGGTAATCAAAAATGACTTGGCCTTGGGATGATAGAGGCAGGTGGGGTGAAATTGGTTAAATTCCAGATTGGCTACCCGGCAGCCGCGCCTCCAGGCCATGGCCAGCCCATCGCCGCTGGCTCCGTCCGGATTGCTGGTATAGAGGTAGGCTTTGCTGGCACCGCCTGAGGCCAATGCCACGCTTTTTGCCTGAAACAGAGACACCACATCTGTGCCTATATCCAAAATATAGGCTCCGGTGCAGCGAATCTTACGAGAATCATTGTCTGCCTGTGTCACCAGATCAACAGCACAGTGCTGCTCAAAAATATCAATATTTTCAGCGGCAATAACCTGGTCGACCAATGTGCCTGTGACCTCTTTGCCTGTGGCATCTGCGGTATGCAGGATACGCCTATGGCTGTGGCCGCCTTCTCTGGTTAGATGGTAGTGCTGCTGATCGGAATCACGGGTAAAGTCGACCCCCTGATTGATTAGCCAGTTCACTGCATCAGGACCATTTTCAACCACAAAGCGCACAGCGTCCTCATGGCAGAGGCCGGCGCCAGCTGCCAATGTGTCTGCAATATGGGCGTCGGAGCTGTCATTCTCGTCAAATACAGCGGCAATACCGCCCTGAGCTAGCCAGGAAGCTCCCGCTTGTAGCGAGGCTTTGCTGAATAGTGCGACACGCAAATTTTTGTCCAGCTGCAGAGCCAGGGTCAGGCCAGCGACACCGCTGCCAATAATTAAAACATCGTAGAGATAGTTTTGTTTCATTTTATAGCCACACAGATTTGACGCAGCATGATAGTATAAGCCCAGAAATCCTGCGACCCAAAAGGCGAACTTATTGTGAACTGGCTGGTCTGTCTCTGGGGTCGCTGAAAGTTATGATTTCTCAGATAAAAAAATTACCCATAGATTTGGGAAACGGAATGCTCCATGACGGAAAATAAAACAGAAGCCACTGATCAGCAGTTGGTGGTCAGAGTACAGAAAGGCGACAAGCGCGCATTTGACCTGTTGGTTTTGAAATACCAGTACAAAGTCCATGCCATTGTAGGTCGCTTTATTCGCGATACAGATGAGGTGGCTGATGTCACTCAGGAGGCTTTTATTAAGGCCTATCGCGCTCTTCCCAGATTTCGCGGCGACAGCCAATTTTATACCTGGCTGTATCGCATAGCTGTAAACACGGCAAAAAACTATCTTGTGGCCCGCAGTCGCCGTCCGCCGTCCTCTGATGTAGACTTGGCTGATGCGGAGTTCTATGCAGGCAGTGAGAAGTTAAAAGATGTAGGCAGCCCTGAAAATCAGCTGTTCCGTGAGGAGCTGGAGGGCGTGATCAATAGGGCTATGGAAGATCTGCCCGAAGATTTGCGCACCGCTGTAACATTGCGCGAATATGAGGGCCTGAGTTATGAGGATATAGCAGCTGTTATGGACTGTCCTGTGGGTACGGTAAGATCAAGGATTTTCCGGGCTCGAGAGTCTATAGACGTAAGAGTTTTGGATTTAATGGATGGTAATTAAACTTTCGGTGAACCTTTCCAAGTAACACCGGTCATACCATCAGACTTTTAATCACGATTATTAACACAGCTTGGCAATACAACTAAATTTTGAGTACGAGGTAAATTAATGAGCGACCAGCAAGAGCGCTTAGCAGAGTCACTATCGGCCCTGATGGATGGGGAAACCAGCGAGATCGAATTGCATCGAATCCTCAGGGAAGTAGGTATTGATCAAGATCATCAAACTGATAGTAATGCTACCCATTTGGCCTCAACTCAAAGCGCTCGCGGAATTTGGCAGCGCTACAATATGGTCTCTGCCTCCATGGCAGGGGAGCCTGTTTCCAAAATTGACTATTCCGCCGCTATTTCAGCGGCCATTGATCAAGAGGGCGCTCACAGAGTCAGCCTGTTCAGTAATCTAATGAGCTCTACCGGACGCTTTGCTATCGCAGCCTCAGTGGCCCTGGTCGCTGTTTTGGGCGTTCAGCAACTCAATGCACCAGACCCCGCCAGTGCAGATGTGATTAAGTTTGCCGAGATGGATATAGACAGCACCGAGCGCAGCACAGGCCCGGCTATTCAGTTTCCCTCAGGGTTTCAGCCCAGCATTCAGGCGCGCACTGTAAGCGCCGGTGGTAACAACAAGACGTCCCAGCACCTGGTGCCAGTGATGCAGGTTCGCAAGTCTGAGCAGCGACAGTTCTCTGAGACCGAGCTGCGCAAATACATGGATGATATTATGCTTAAGCATTCCAACAATGCAGCATTAAACAGTAATCAGGGTATGTTGCCCTTTGCCCGAGTTACTAAAAGTGAGGCGGGATCAGATCAAGAGTAATTTCATGTTATCTAGGCAACTACTGGGATCCATACTGAACCCCAGCATAAAATATTTAAAACTGGCGGCCCTGATGGCCGCCGTTTTTGCGCATGGGCCATTGATCGCCGAGCAGATGGATTCGGCCTATGACCTGATGGCGAGAATGGCCAAGGCCTCCAAAGAGCTCAGTTACAAAGGTCTGTTTACCTATGAATACCGCGGCCAGCTGCGCAGTATCAAAGTGGTGCACCTGGTGCGTGATGGCAAAACCTATGAGCGAATTGTGCATATGGATGGCCCAGAGCGTGAAATAGTGCGTCGGGGCGACAATCTGGGCTGCCTGCGTGCTGCAGACAGATTACTCCGTGGCAGTGCGCTTAAATTTAATAACAGTTACGCCAATCTGCAGGACCATTATGAGTTTTATATTCGTGGCAACGGCCGTATTGCTGGTCGCCTGGTAGCTCTGGTCGAGGTTTTGCCCAAGGACAAACTTCGCTATGGCTATATTGTCGCCATAGACAAAGAGACAGGCCTAATGCTGCAGTCGGTTCTATTGAGTCAGACCGGCAAGCCTCTGGAGCGCTTTCAATACGTGGATATAACCTTTGGCGCAGATCTGGACAACTTTCAGCTGTCGTCGGAGATGGCTGAGTCTGAAGATATAGATGTCAATCAATCGGCCTGCCTTGAAACCAACCAAGCCATAGACGCTGTACCCTCGATCTGGGAGGCCCAGTGGTTGCCCCCCGGCTTTGTGCTGTCGTCCTATCAGGCGCCGGATGAGACAGGGCAGGAGTCCTGGATGTACACCGATGGATTGGCGGTGTTTTCAGTCTTTGTGGACTCCAACGAGGGCACGGATAACTTCCCGCCTCTGGATGCCAAGCTGGGCACTACTGTAGCGGTATTGACCAAGGCCCAGTACAAAAACCAACTCTATGCTGTCTGTGTGGTGGGCGAGATTCCGCGCTCAACTGCTGGTCAGGTTGCCAATGCCATTCGACCCTCAGCCAGTATGGAGGTTGAATAAAATGCTCCGCAGGCCGATTAGATGATTGTTGAGACTGGCACTGTTGTCGCCCTAGAGTCTGATGCACTCTGGGTCGAAACTATCCAAAAAACAGCCTGCGAAGCCTGTGTTGCGCAAAAAGGTTGCGGCACTCGTGTTCTTTCTAAGCTAACGGGCAAGACTAATCGCATTCGCGTGCTGGCAGAGCAGTCCTGCGATCATCTTAAGATTGGCCAGGATGTGAGTATTGGCATTCCCGAGGATGTGATAGTCAAAGGCTCAATGCTGGTCTATATCCTGCCGGTTATCTGTGCTGTGGCTGGCGCCTGGCTGGGTGGTTCCTCTGGTGATGGCGCTTCTATTGTCAGTAGTTTGATTGGTCTGCTGCTGGGTGGTCTGATTGTTAGCCTGCAGAGTAAAAAAACAAGGAACGATTTGCGCTATCAGCCTGTCTTACTTGATGGCAGTGGCGCAGTAGAAAAGCTAACCTTCCTGTAACACCGTCCGTTTAAACTCTAATTATCGGAGAGATTCTGTGCTCAAGAAACTTATCTTTGTTACCACCATTTTGTTTTTTTCTGTGTCATCGGCCTATGGGCAGTTACCTGATTTTGCCGACCTAGTTGAAGAGGTGGCCCCTGCGGTAGTAAAAATCAATACAGTGACCAAGAATCGCAAGCAGCAGACACAGCAGAATATGCAGGGTCAGTTGCCCGAGATTTTTCGCGAGCTACTAGAGCAGCGCAATCGTCCGCAACCGCCTGCGCGTCAGGCCAGATCCATGGGGTCTGGTTTTGTGATTTCAGAGGATGGTTATCTGCTGACCAACCATCATGTGATTGATCAGGCCGATGAGATACAGGTATTGTTTTCCGATCGCCGTGAATACAGCGCCAAGGTTATAGGCTCAGATCGCCGCTCGGATCTGGCCCTATTAAAAATTGAAGCTAAAAACCTACCAACAATTAAATTTGCCGATGTTGACAGTTTGCGTGCCGGTGAATGGGTGCTGGCTATCGGCTCACCCTTTGGGCTCGATTATTCAGTTGCTGCAGGTATTGTCAGTGCTATAGGGCGCAGTATTCCCACCGAAAAGGGTGAAAACTATGTGCCCTTTATTCAGACAGATGTAGCTATTAATCCGGGCAATTCAGGGGGACCCCTGTTTAACCTAAAGGGTGAGGTCGTGGGTATTAACTCGCAGATTTACTCCAGATCTGGGGGTTCTATAGGCCTGTCATTTTCAATTCCCACCAGTGTTGCGCTGTCTGTGGTGGATCAGCTGAAGAAAAATGGCAAGGTGCAGCGGGGTTGGCTTGGTGTAGTGATGCAGGATGTCAATAAAGCACTGGCCGAATCTCTTGAACTCGGTAAGCCTCAGGGCGCTCTGATTAACGCTGTGGAACCAGATGGACCAGCGGATAGGGGAGGCATTAACCCAGGAGATGTGATTGTGCGTTTCGACGGCGAGGACATTGTTGATTCTGGAGACCTGCCCCATGTGGTGGGCTCGACAGCGCCGGGGACCAAAGCCAAAGTAGAGATTTACCGAGAGGGTAAGCGCAAAACATTGAATGTGGTGGTGGGTGCCCTGGATAAAGATGGCCCTGCTGTTGCCGACAAAAACAATGGCAATGACCGCCTGGGCCTGATGGTGGAGGAACTGGATGACCAGGAGCGCCGTCAGCTGCGCCTGCGCGGCGGTATTTTGGTCGCCGATGTGGCCGCCAACTCAGCCGCTGCCAATGCCGGGCTGAGAGAGGGGGATATTATTGTCCAGCTTGGCTACAGTCGCATTGATGATCTGGATGAATACCTGCAGGTGATTGAGGAGTTGCCCGAGAGCACGCCAATTGCCATAAGATTTTATCGTCAGGGCCGGGCTATATTTAGAACCATACAGATCGATTGACACTGGGCAGATGCCGGGCAATTGTGCCGCTCAGATTATCCTGTTGATAATCGCGCGGCTGGCCCGGTTGTCATAGCCACTGGGCCTTAAATAGGCTAGAATCCGCACGCATTTTTTAACGGCAGCGCAAACACTTTGTCAGATCTTAGTCATATCAGAAATTTCTCTATTATCGCCCATATTGACCATGGTAAATCCACCATTGCAGATAGGTTTATTCAGCTCTGTGGTGGGCTTTCTGAGCGCGAAATGGCGAATCAGGTACTGGATTCTATGGATATTGAGCGCGAGCGCGGTATCACTATAAAATCTCAGAGTGTGACGCTGCCCTACACAGCTGCCGATGGCAAAACCTATCAGCTGAACTTTATCGACACCCCGGGCCATGTGGACTTCACCTACGAAGTCTCTCGATCTCTGGCTGCCTGTGAGGGCGCTCTGCTAATTGTGGATGCAGCTCAGGGCGTCGAGGCTCAGTCAGTAGCCAACTGCTACACCGCCATATCTCAGGGACTGGAAGTAATTCCGGTGCTGAACAAAATGGATCTGCCCCAGGCAGAGCCTGAAAAAGTAATTAATGAGATCGAAAATATTATCGGTATTGAGGCTACAGAAGCTGTGCGCTGCAGTGCCAAGACTGGCGATGGCATAGCCGACATTCTTGAAGAGCTGGTAAAGCAGGTACCTGCCCCTGTGGGTGATGTGGACGCTCCTCTTCAGGCGCTGATTATTGATTCCTGGTTCGATAACTACCTGGGTGTTGTGTCCCTGGTGCGCGTAATGCAGGGCACTCTGGCGGTGAAAAGTAAAATTATCGCCAAGTCGATTGGCAAGCCTCATGTGGTGGACAGCGTTGGTGTGTTTACGCCGAAACGCCATGAGACCGGCGTGCTTAAAGCGGGCGAAGTGGGCTTTATGGTGGCTGGTATCAAAGATATTCTGGGTGCGCCTGTGGGCGATACACTCACCCATCTCAGTTCGTCAGAGACCGACGCACTGCCTGGTTTTCAGACTATTAAACCCCAGGTCTACGCCGGTATGTTCCCGGTTGACTCAGATGACTTTGAAGATTTCCGCGAAGCTCTGTCCAAGCTTGCGGTAAACGATGCCTCGCTATTCTATGAGCCAGAGAGTTCCGACGCCCTTGGCTTTGGGTTTCGCTGCGGCTTCCTGGGTATGTTGCATATGGAGATTATTCAGGAGCGCCTAGAGCGCGAGTACAACCTGGATCTAATCACCACAGCGCCAACCGTTGTCTACGAAATTATCACCAGCAAAGGTGAGACTCTGTATATCTCCAATCCCTCTGATCTGCCTGATCCGGGCAATATTGAGGAGATGCGCGAGCCTATCTGTGAGGCTAACATTCTGGTGCCCAAAGACTATGTGGGCAATGTGATCTCTCTCTGTGTCGAGAAGCGGGGAGTGCAAAAAGATATGCAGTTTATTGGCGGGCAGGTCTCCATACGCTATGAATTACCTATGAGCGAAGTGGTGATGGACTTTTTTGATCGCTTGAAATCTGTGAGTCGTGGATTTGCGTCGCTGGATTATTCATTTATTCGCTTTGAAGCTGCGGCTTTGGTGAAACTGGATATCTTGATCAATGGTGACCGTGTCGACGCTCTAGCTGCTATTGTTCACAGAGAGCACTCGATACAAAAAGGTCGCAATCTGGCTGATAAAATGAAAGAGCTGATTCCTCGGCAGATGTTTGACGTGGCCATTCAGGCGGCTGTCGGTGGCAGTGTGATTGCGCGCACCACGGTCAAAGCGCTGCGCAAGAATGTAACCGCCAAATGCTATGGTGGCGATGTCAGCCGTAAGAAAAAACTATTGGAAAAGCAAAAAGCTGGTAAGAAGAGAATGAAGCAGGTGGGCAGTGTCGAGATTCCTCAGGACGCATTCCTGGCTGTGCTAAAAACCTAATCGAACCTATTGGAGGTAGATCCGGTGGATCTTAATTTTGAACTTATATTAACTCTGATATTTCTTTTATCTGGCGGTTTTTGGCTGCTCAATAAGTTTATTGTCAAGCAGGAAGAGGGACTAATTGAATTTACTGCCTCGCTGGCGCCTGTGTTGGGCCTGGTATTATTTCTGCGTTCATTTTTGATTGAACCTTTCCAGATACCTTCTCAGTCAATGGTGCCTACTCTAAAGGTGGGTGACTTTATTCTGGTCAATAAATGGACCTACGGTATTCGTCTGCCGGTACTGCGCACCAAGATTATCCCTGTGTCACTGCCGGAGCGCGGCGACGTAATGGTGTTTTTTCCGCCCCATGAAGACCGCTACTTTATCAAGCGCGTCGTGGGTCTGCCAGGGGATACTATCCATGTGCTCAACGGCGTGCTGTTCGTCAATGGCGACAAGATGAACCAGCAGTTGATGCCAGATTTGGGCGAAACCCCAAGGGCTATGGTTATGACAGAAGATCTGGGCGGCATTGAGCACCTGATGCAAAAGCGCAGCTCGCCCACCCGTCTAAGTCAAAATTATTCCTCTGTGGTGCCCGCCGGCCATTACTTTATGCTCGGAGATAATCGAGATAATTCAAGCGATAGCCGAGTATGGGGCCCAGTGCCAGAGGAGCGTATTGTAGGCAAAGCCTTTGCGCGCTGGATGTTCTGGAATAAATTTGCCTCTGTTCCCAGCTTTGACCGGGCGGGTACAATTCACTAGGGGAATCCAGTAAAGTAAAGCACAGGGTTGGGGAGTTAATAACAGGGCGCAGGGAGCCAGTGATGAAACAGCACGGAGCCACATTGACCTCGACAATTGTCAGTCTTTTTTTAGTGGGATTTATAATTAGTCTGATTTTTAAAATAGGTCCCCATTATCTCGATAATCGTATTGTCGCCAGCGCATTGCAGCAGGTGGGTGAGTCTGGGCTCGAAGATCAGTCCAGTGCAGAGATTAGGCGCAAAGTTGCCGATTTCTTTACCATTAATAATGTGCGCGATGTCAAGGCGACACAGGTAGAGATTAAGCGCAGTATAAAGGGTGTAAAGATCAGTCTGGATTACGAGAAACGAATTGAAATGTTTGCCAATGTTGACGTTGTGCTTAAGTTTAACAATCAATACGACAGCGCTGAGCAAACTCATTAATCTGAGGATTATCAGTGGCAAGCAATATCCGGCAGCTCCAGGAGCGCCTGCAATACCAGTTTCGCGATCCAGAGCTTCTCAGCTTGGCCCTGTCCCATAGAAGTTGTGGCAGTCGCAATAATGAGCGCCTGGAGTTTTTAGGCGATTCGATTCTGGGTGTCCGCGTAACCGACTTTCTCTATCAGCAATTTCCTCAGGCCCGAGAGGGTGATCTCAGCCGTATGCGCTCGCAGATAGTGCGGGCCGAGTCCCTGGCCCAGGTGGCCAAAGATTTGCAGCTGGGCCCCGAGTTGTCTCTGGGGCCTGGTGAAATGAAGAGCGGTGGTCAGCGCCGAGATTCTATCCTAGGTGACACAGTAGAAGCGCTGATCGGCGCCGTTTATCTGGATAGCGATATGCAAGCCGCCACTACCTGTATTGATCACTGGTTTAGAGAGCTTCTGGATGCAGCCTCAGATGCCCAGCCGGTGAAAGATGCCAAGACCGCATTGCAGGAATGGCTGCAACAGCGCTCTAAACCTGTGCCCCAGTATGAGTTAGTGGATACCGGAGGTGAGGCTCACAGTCGACTATTTACCGTGAGCTGTAAAATAGACCAGGTGGATAAAGCCGTTAGTGCAACCGCAAGCAGTCGCCGCAAAGCAGAGCAGTTAGTGGCGCAGCAACTATTATCAGAACTGGAGCAGGGATTTTGACAGAAACAAAAAAACACTGTGGCTATGTGGCTATCGTGGGGCGTCCCAACGTGGGCAAGTCCACATTGCTCAACCATATACTGGGCCAGAAGCTCTGTATCACTTCTCGCAAGCCTCAGACCACCAGACATACCTTGCTGGGCATAAAAACCGAAGAGAATCTGCAGATGATTTTTGTAGATACCCCCGGCATACATACCAACCAAGAGCGAGCGATCAATCGGGTAATGAATCGTTCAGCCGCCAGCGTAATCTCTGATGTGGATGTGGTGATATTTGTAGTGGATCGCTTTGAGTGGAGCGAGGCTGACGAGTATGTGGCCAAGTATCTTGGCAATAATTCCACTCCGGTTATTGTGGCGGTTAATAAGGTAGATATGGTGGAGGACAAGTCTGCACTCTTGCCCCATCTGCAGTTTCTTGCCAGCAAGGTTGATGCTGCTGCTCTGGTACCGCTGTCTGCGCTGCGCAAGACCAACCTGGATGAGTTGGAGACTAAAATTAAAGCCTATATACCTGAGGCCGACTATATTTTTCCGGAGGACCAGATTACTGACCGCAGCGAACGTTTTTTGGCGGCAGAGATTGTCCGTGAAAAGATCACTCGCCAGCTGGGCGCCGAAGTGCCCTATCAGGTTACAGTTGAAATCGAAGAGTTTCGTGCAGAGCAGAAAATTACCCATATTAGCGCCCTAATACTGGTGGAGCGCGAAGGACAGAAGAAGATTATTATTGGCACCAATGGCGAGCGCATTAAAAAGATTGGTGAACAGGCTCGGGCCGATTTACAGAGCCTGCTCGATTGCAAAGTAATGCTCAGAACCTGGGTTAAGGTTCGCAGTGGCTGGTCAGATGACGAGAGAGCACTGCGCAGTCTTGGCTATATGGACGAGTAAATGACAATGCGTGTGGAAGCCGAATCTGGATTTGTGCTGCATGTCACGCCCTACAGAGAAACCAGCTTACTGGTGGATTTGTTTACCAGCCATCAGGGTCGCATTCGCTGTGTGGCCAAAGGTTTTCGCAAGCCCAACAAGCGAGGTATCAGCCGCGCACTGTTTCCCTACACAGAGTATCAGTTTAGCTGGCAGGGCAGGAGCGACCTGAAAACTCTCACCAGTGCAGATGCGCTTGGCGCCCCAGTTCTCTTGCAGCGGGAAACTGTGTTTACCGGTCTGTATATCAACGAACTGCTGTACAGGTTGCTCCATGAGCAGGATCCCCACGAATACCTCTATCAACAGTATCGTCATTTTGTAAATCGCTTGTCGGTCAGCGGCACAGACGAGCTATTGTTGCGCCGTCTGGAAATGTTGCTGCTCGACGAGTTAGGCTATGGTTTGGTGTTGGATGCAGATATTCAGGGTGTTGCGATTGCCCCGGATCGCCAGTATCAATATATTCCCGAGCAGGGTCTGGTTGAGTTAATCAATCAGCAAAAAGCCAAAGGCCTATCACTGCAGGGCGCCGACCTGGTGTCTATGGTGAATGGCGACTTTTCTACGCGCAGCGTAATGCAGGCGGCTAAACAGCTAACCCGCAGAGTGATAGACTTCTATCTGGGTGGCAAGCAGCTGCACAGCAGAGAGCTGTATCGGCAGCATCTGATGACAGCGAGCGTCGAACAAAATAATAACCAGTATGATCAAGGACAGTCCTAATGGCTCTGGCAGTGGGTACAGATATTGTAGAGATACAGCGTATAGCCAAGGTGCTGGGACGCCAGGGCGATTTGTTTGTGCGCCGCATACTCTGCGAGGCTGAGCAGTCTGAATATCAGCGGCTAAAGCAGAGTGCGGCTTTTTTGGCCAAGCGCTTTGCAGCCAAAGAGGCTGTAGCCAAGGCGCTGGGTACTGGTATTGGCCGCGGCGTGAGTTTTCAGGATATTCAGGTGGTCAACAATGAATTTGGGGCGCCGGGGGTTGAACTCCATGGCGGAGCAGCTGAGGTGCTGAAGTCAATGGGCGGCTCCAAGGTGTTAATTAGCCTTGCCGATGAACAGCAATATGCGGTGGCTTACGTTATTTTAATTTAGTATGGCTTATACCTTTTAATTCTTGGCAATAGCATCTGGGTAGAGGCTATTGCCTGAGGCCTAGGGCACAATACCCAGCCTGATTAAAGGTTATTAATAGGAAACAAAATGACAGTGGATTACCCAACCTTAGAGCACTGTATCGGCAATACACGCCTAGTGCGTCTGCAGCGTCTAGCAGGCCAGACCTCAAATACCATACTGGCTAAACTAGAGGGGGATAATCCCGCTGGCAGTGTCAAAGATCGTCCGGCCCTGAGTATGATTCTCAAGGCGGAGTTGCGGGGGGACATCAAGCCTGGAGATCGCCTGATAGAGGCCACCAGCGGCAATACAGGTATTGCTCTGGCCATGGTAGCTGCAATGAAAGGCTATCGTATGACATTGATTATGCCGGACAACGCGACTGATGAGCGCAAATGGGCAATGATGGCCTATGGCGCCGAGTTAATTGAAGTGACTCAGGCCCAGGGTATGGAGGGCGCTCGTGATCTTGCCAAGCAAATGCAGGCCCAGGGCTTGGGCACTGTGCTAGATCAGTTCAATAATCTAGACAACCCACTGGCGCATTTCGAAGGCACAGGCCCAGAGATCTGGAGAGATACCCAGGGGCAGGTAACCCATTTTATTAGTTCAATGGGCACCACAGGTACCATTATGGGCGTTTCAGCCTATCTAAAAACTCAGAGTCCAGAGATTCAGATAATTGGCTTGCAACCAAAAGATGGCGCCTCAATTCCCGGTATTAGACGTTGGCCCCAGGCTTATATGCCAGGCATTTTTGATGCTGCAAAAGTGGACAGCATCTTGGATATCTCTCAGCAGGATGCAGAAAATGCCATGCGCCGACTGGCCAAAGAAGAGGGTATTTTCTGTGGTGTTTCCGCAGGTGGATCGGTGGCTGCTGCTTTGGATCTCAATCAAAAAGTAGAGAACGCCACCATTGTGACCATTATATGTGATCGCGGTGATCGCTATTTATCCTCAGGTGTTTACGCCTAAATCTATGGGGCTCTGACTATGGATGCAATCTACAGTATAGACGACCTGCGTTATCTGATGTCTCGCTTGCGAGATCCGCAAACTGGTTGTCCCTGGGATATTAAACAGTCTTACCAAACCATCACGCCCCACACCATTGAGGAAGTTTATGAGGTGGTCGATGCTATCGAACGCGGCGATATGGCACACCTCAGCGAGGAGTTGGGTGATCTGCTATTTCAAATTATTTTCTATAGCCAGCTGGGAGAAGAGGATAAGCAATTTGATTTTGACACTGTGGTCTCTGGTATCACGGCCAAGTTATTGCGACGTCATCCCCATGTTTTTCCCGACGGCACATTGCAGTCGGTGCCTGATAGCCAAACTGTTGCTACCGAGGCCGAAATCAAAAGCAACTGGGAGGCGATCAAAAAGCAAGAGCGTTCAGAGGTGGGCTCCTCCGGAACATTGGACGATATCCCCCTGGCACTGCCGGCCCTAAGTCGCGCCTTTAAGCTGCAAAAGCGCGCGGCGACTCGTGGTTTTGATTGGTCTGAGGTCGGCGGTGTACTGGATAAGGTCAAAGAGGAAATCGCAGAGCTTGAGCAAGAGATCGCCAGTGGAAATATGCAAGCCATGGAGGATGAAATGGGTGACCTGCTGTTTAGCTGCGTCAACCTAGCCCGCCATTTATCCATAGACCCAGAGACTGCTCTGGCCCGCGCCAGTGACAAATTCAAACGCAGATTTCAAGCCATGGAAGCCGCTGTTGGAGTAGACAGGTTCGCTGATTTAAGTCTCGAGGAAATGGAGCAGCAGTGGATTAATGTCAAGGGCTTAGAGTCGATTTAGTTCAGAGTCAACCGCACTTCGCTACCCCACCAGTGGAGGTAGCTAGGCTTGTTTGGCTTGTTCAATAAGTGTATTGTGTGCGCCCCCTGTAGAACGGCGAATTAGCTTTATTTTCAGTCCGTTACTAAAGATAGAGTAGGGAAAACCAATCTGAGTTGTAAATAAAGGAACCTGTTAATGAGATTGATTCTATTAGGCCCACCTGGTGCTGGTAAAGGTACCCAAGCTCAATTTATTACTGAGAAGTATGGCGTTCCGCAGATATCCACGGGAGATATGCTGCGCGCAGCCGTAAAGGCAGAATCTGAGTTAGGCATGCAGGTGAAAGATATTATGGCCTCGGGCGGACTGGTATCAGATGATCTGATTATTGCCCTGGTGAAAGAGCGAATCTCTCAGGCAGACTGCGCCAATGGCTTTTTATTCGATGGCTTTCCACGAACTATTCCCCAGGCGCAGGCATTGGTTGATGCAGGCGTCAGTATTCAGTATGTGATTGAAATGGCCGTTGATGATGAAGAGATTGTTGCTCGTTTAAGTGGTCGACGAGTGCATGAAAATTCAGGTCGCGTTTACCATGTGCAACACAATCCTCCCGCACAACCTGGCCTTGATAATGAAACTGGCGAGGCACTGGTGCAGCGAGAAGACGATAAAGAAGATACTGTTCGCAATCGCCTGAATGTTTATCATAATCAAACTCAGCCACTGGTAAAATTCTATACTGATCTTGCCGCGGAAGATAACAATGCCCCTACCTTTGCCTCGATAAATGGTCTGGGTCAACTGGCCGATGTTCAGGCTAGAATTGTTGATATCTTGGGATAGAAGAATAAAAACCTATTTCTATTAAAAGCCGGATGGCTGCCAGTAAAAAATAAAAAACCGTTATATTCTGTAAAAAAACTGCAAAATAGTGGAGAAAAGGCAATTTTTTGCTGTATTTCCGCCTTAAAGGTTGCTAAAGCAAATCACTGGCGATTATCATTCGCTTTCAAATAATTACGCACAGAAGAGCTATGTCAATTCTAGATTCCCTATTATCAAGGTCACGGAGAGCACCAGTGAAAAGTCCAGCAACTAAAAGCATGGAAAAAACTGAACCTACCAACTCTAGTGTTGCAGCTAAAGCGCCCACTGCGAAGGCAGCGGTAAAAAAAGCACCGGTAAAAAAAGCAGCGCCGAAAAAAGCAGCAGCTAAGAAAGCGCCAGCTAAAAAAGCAGTAGCCAAAAAAGTAGCAGTCAAAAAGGTAGCAGCCAAAAAAGCAGCACCAAAAAAGGCAGCGGCTAAAAAAGTAGCAGCGCCCAGTGCAGTGTCTAAAGCAGCGGCAAAGACCGCAGCTCTAAATGCTAAGGTGTCGGCTCAGGCAGTTCGCGTTGAAGCTGCGCGCAAAAAGATTGCAGTGGCCAAAGGCAAAGTAGCGGCGAAAGCCAATGCCGTATCGCGCAAATCACTGGCCTCAGCTCGCAATAACTTTAAAGCAACCAATGGCAAGTTAAAAACTCTTCAAGCTCAGGCTAAACAGGCCAAGAGTGCTCAGCGCGTTGCGCAAATTATGTCGGCTGTTGGCAACGTCCAGGAAAAGGGCAGTGCCTCAGTGGCGGCTCGCGCGGCTAGCTTAGAAAACAAGGCTAAGGCTGATTTAGCTGCAGCAATGAAGAAATATGAAGCCAAATGGCTAAAGGCGCGGGCAGTTGCCAACGCCAAGAAAGTAAAGGCGGCTGAAAAAGCGGCTTCTGCTGCTGTTAAAGCGGCTGAAAAGAAAGCTGCAGCCAAGGTAAAGGCAGAGGCTGCAAAAGCCAACGCCAAACCTAAAAAGAAACCAGCAGCTAAAAAGAAAGCGGCAGCGGCCAAGCCTGCAGTAAAGAAGGCAAGTGCAAAAAAGGCAGTTGCAAAAAAACCAGCAGCTAAAAAAGTAGTAGCTAAGAAGCCTGCAGCTAAAAAGGCCGCAGCTAAAAAAGCGCCAGCTAAGAAGCCTGCAGCTAAAAAAGTAGCAGCTAAAAAAGCAGTAGCTAAAAAAGCAGTAGCTAAAAAAGCAGCTGCTAAAAAACCAGCGGCCAAAAAAGCAGTAGCCAAAAAATCTGCAGCTAAAAAGCCCGCGGTGAAAAAAGCAGTAGCTAAAAAAGCTCCAGCTAAAAAACCTGCAGCCAAAAAGGCTCCAGCCAAGAAATCCTGATAGTGTAATTGGCCCGAGACCTGTAAAATCCCTCACTCTGGTGGGGGATTTTTTTTGTCCGCCGATTATTGGATTTGCAATGACTTCATTTTTAACCATTGAGACCTCTACGCCAGCCTGCTCTGTTGCATTGCAGGTGGGTAGTGCTGTGACTTACAGATACTCTCAAGAGCCACGCTCCCATACCAAATTGGTTATGGGAATGGTCAGTGAACTTCTCAGTCAGGCGGGAATAACAGTCGCAGATCTGGATGCCATAGGAGTCACCGTTGGCCCAGGGTCATTTACTGGTTTACGCATAGGCTTTGCCACAGCTCAGGGCCTGGCCTTTGCCGCCGATCTGCCGGTGGTGGCGGTGTCAACACTGGAAACCATGGTGGCTACCTTTTTGCGCAGTCAGCCTAAGCAGAACAACTACAGAGATAAATCTATTGTTGCCATGCTGGACGCACGCATGGGTGAGTTTAATCTGGGTTGCTATAAACTCACAGCCGATGGTCAGCTCAGGGCGGAGGCCGAAGACCAGCTACTCAGTGGCGACCAGGCGCTAGTCTTTATAGAGCAGCACCAGCCAGAGGCTATAGTGGGCGAGGCAGGTCAGTTGCTGACTGCTGAATCCCGGTGGTATAACAAGCTGGCGGAGGTTTTTCCTGCCGCTGAGGATCTGCTAGCTGTGACCGCAGTTGAATATGCTGCCGGACGAGCGCGACCAGCAGAATCCATTGAGCTGGTGTATCTGCGTGGCACCGAAGCTTGGCAAAAAAGAAAAAGGCTGAGGGAAGAATAGATTATGGATATGGTACAGGCTATTTGGCTGGCGGTAATTCAGGGGCTATCTGAATTTTTACCTATTTCAAGTTCAGCCCATCTGATATTGCCCTCGCAGATTCTCGGCTGGCCCGATCAGGGTCTGGCGTTCGATGTGGCAGTGCATGTAGGCTCATTTGTAGCAGTGGTGATTTACTTCCGTCGCGATATTCAACAGCTAATTATTGCCTGGTTTAGAAGCCTGGGTAGCCAGTCGCTGGCAACTCCGGAGAGCAAGCTGGCCTGGTGCATTATTCTGGCTACTATTCCCGCCGGTCTTGCAGGTCTGTTGCTGGGTGATTTTATCGAAGCTAATCTCAGATCTATGGCAGTGATTGCCTTAACTACCATAGGCTTTGGGCTTTTGTTGGGCTGGGCCGACCAGCGTCAGCGAGGGGCCAAAACCATTGATCAGATTACCTGGCGGTCTGCCCTCATTGTGGGTGCTGCCCAGGCTCTGGCGCTAATACCTGGAACCTCCAGATCAGGGGTGACCATGACCGCGGCCCTGGCGCTGGGTTTCGATCGCACCAGTGCAGCGCGGCTGTCTTTTTTACTGTCTATACCTATTATCGCCCTGAGCGGTGGATACAAAGGTCTAGAGCTACTGGGGCAGGCTGTGGTGCCCTGGCCAGAGATTTTGGTTGGCACTCTATTGTCTGCACTGACGGCCTATCTCTGCATCCATAGTTTTCTGCGTCTGGTCGAGCGAGTTGGCATGATGCCCTTTGTGATTTACCGCCTTGTCTTGGGGGCGTTCTTAATCTACCTGATAGGGAGCTGAGCTAATTATGGCCGCAGCTAGAATTGCATTTATTGGCCTGGGCGTTATGGGCTACCCCATGGCTGGCTGGCTCAGTAGCAAGGGTCACAGTATTACAGTTTATAATCGCACTGGAGAAGTGGCTGAGCGCTGGGTTAGCCAACACAGCGGTGACCTGGCGCAGACCCCACAGCAGGCAGCTGCCGCCGCGGATATAATTTTCACCTGCGTGGGTAATGACAATGATCTCTCTGAGGTCCTGATGGGCGAGCAGGGGGTTATGGCGGGCATTAAGCAGGGCGCTCTATTGGTCGACCATACCACCACATCTGCAGAGCTGGCCAAGCAGATAGATGTGGCTTGTCGGGCCGCCAACTGCGGGTTTGTGGATGCTCCTGTATCTGGCGGGCAGCAGGGTGCGGAGAATGGGCAGCTTACAGTGATGTGCGGCGGCGACCCTGAGCACTTTGCTGAGGTGCAGCCCCTGCTGGCCTGTTATGCTAAGGAGGCTCAACTTATGGGCCCCAGCGGCAGCGGTCAGCTGTGTAAAATGGTCAATCAAATCTGTATTGCCGGGCTGGTGCAGGGGTTAGCTGAGGGCTTAAATTTTGCTCAGCGAGCCGGCCTAGATGCACATCAGGTAATTCAGGTGATCAGCAAAGGTGCCGCCCAGTCCTGGCAGATGGAAAATCGCCATAAAACCATGCTCGCAGGCGAATACGACCATGGTTTTGCAGTGGAGTGGATGCGCAAGGACCTAAGCTATGCGCTGGCTGAGGCCAAGACCAATGGTGCTGAGCTGCCGGTGACCGAACTGGTGGATCAATATTACGCCCAGGTTCAAGAGCTGGGCGGCAACCGCTGGGATACCTCTAGCCTGTTAGCCAGACTTGAGGCGCAGAATAACACGGGAACAGACAACAAAGGATGACCTATATGAGCAATCAGACTCAGCAGTACAATGTGGATTTAAGCGCATTTCTAGATGCCTCGCCAACACCTTTTCATGCAGTATCCAGCATGAGCAGGCTGCTTGAAGGCTCTGGATTTACCCGGTTACATGAATCTGATGTCTGGGATCTCAAGACTGGAGATCGGCATTTTGTCACCCGCAATGGCTCATCGATTATCGCCTTTGTGGTGGGTTCCGAATCTCTCGCCAACTCTGGCATGCGCATGGCCGGTGCTCATACCGATAGCCCCTGTCTGATGGTTAAGCCGCAGCCAGAAATAAACCAGTCGGGCTATTTTCAGCTGGGGGTGGAAGTCTATGGTGGTGCGCTGCTAAACCCCTGGTTTGATCGCGATCTCTCTATTGCCGGGCGCCTGGTGTATCGAGATGCCGATCAGCAGCTTAAACAGACAGCGGTTGACTTTAAGGAGCCGGTGGCCATGATTCCCAGTCTGGCAATTCACCTGGATCGAGAGGCCAATTCTGGGCGCACAGTCAATGCTCAAAAGCATATTCCACCAGTGTTGATGCTAGCTCCCCAGGCTGATGCCAAAACGGATTTCCGCGCACTGTTAGCCGAAAAATTTTTACCCGCCAAATCTGAGGTGCTGGACTTCGAATTGTGCTTTTACGACACCCAGCCAGCGGCGATGGTAGGTTTAAAGCAGGAGTTTTTAGCCTCTGCCCGGCTGGATAATCTGCTTAGCTGCTATGTGGCCACCCAGGCACTTTTGGCTGCAGATGGCACCAACACCAGCCTGATGGTATGCAATGATCATGAGGAGGTGGGCAGTGTCTCGGCCATAGGTGCTGACGGACCTTTTCTCGAGGCTGTGGTAGAGCGCATTGTGCAGGCTGAGGGTAGCAGTAGCCTCAACTCTGTTGCCGACAAATCTCTGATGATCTCCTGCGATAACGCCCATGCTGCCCACCCAAATTTTGCCGATATGCACGATGTGGCCCATATGCCTCTGTTGAATGGTGGCCCGGTGATTAAGGTCAATGTTAAACAACGCTATGCCACTACCAGCGTAACCTCGGCTCTGTTCAGAGAGCTCTGTGATCAGGTTGATGTGCCAGTGCAAACCTTTGTTTCGCGCAGTGATCTGGGCTGTGGCAGTACTATTGGCCCCATCACATCATCCAGACTGGGCATCCCCACCCTGGATGTGGGAATACCTCAGTTGGCTATGCATTCCTGTCGCGAGTTAACTGGGTCTCTGGACCCGGAGCGATTAACTTCGGTACTGGAGGCATTTTTTAATCGGCCGGGAAATTTAGCCATAGAGGTTGAGTAAGCTATTGTCTAGAATAGCGACCCAGCACCAGCAGCCAATATTAAGTGACAGTCTATGAGCCCTAATTTATGAGCAAGAAGCGCGTTTTAACTGGTATTACCACCTCGGGAACCCCGCATTTGGGCAACTACGTGGGCGCTATTAGGCCTGCCATTGAAGCTAGCCAAAGCGGAGAGTTTGAGTCGTTTTTCTTTCTTGCCGATTACCATGCTCTGATCAAGGCTCAGGACCCAGATCTTGTTCATCGGTCTACGCTGGAGATTGCCGCCGCCTGGTTGGCACTGGGGCTGGATACCGATAATGTGACTTTTTATCGGCAGTCAGATATTCCCGAGATACCAGAGCTGACCTGGCTGCTCACCTGTATGACTGCCAAAGGTATGATGAATCGAGCCCATGCCTACAAAGCGTCTGTACAGGCTAATATTGAAGCTGGTGAAGACGAAGATATGGCCATAACCATGGGCCTGTTTAGCTATCCCATACTGATGGCTGCGGATATTTTAATGTTCAATGCTCACCATATTCCTGTGGGTCGAGATCAGATTCAGCATGTGGAGATGGCTAGAGATATAGCCCAGAGGTTTAACCATCATTACGGCGAGCACTTTGTATTGCCCGCGGCTCAGGTAGACGATGATGTGGCCATTTTGCAGGGCCTAGATGGCCGCAAAATGAGCAAGAGCTATGGCAATACCATTCCTCTGTTTCTGGGCGAGAAGCAGTTAAAAAAGCATATCAACAAAATTAAAACTAATTTATTGGAACCAGGTGAGCCCAAGGACGCGGACAGCTCTGCGGTTTTTCAGATCTGGCAGGCCTTTGCCAGTCAGACTCAGATTGCCGAGATGCGCACAGAATTTGCCAATGGTATCGCCTGGGGCGAAGCCAAGCGCCAGTTATTTGAGTTGATTAATGACCAGTTGCAGGAGCCCAGAGCTGAATATCTGCGTCTGTTGGAAAACCCAGGAGAAGTGGAAGCCGTATTACAACAGGGCGCAGTAAAAGCGAGAGAGCATAGCTCGGAGCTTGTAGCCAGGGTGCGCAGCGCCGTTGGTATTCGCCCGCTGGGATAGTTTTGGTTGCCAGTGTCGCTTGCTGTATACTGCGCGCCGGTAAAGAGATTGGTTTATCGAGCACAGATATTTAGTAGACCTATGGATACTGCGCAGATAATTTTTATGGGAAAGATGAGTCTTATAGGATCAACAATGAGTCAACTACGAATTTTTGCATTAATCACCATTGCTTCTGTAGCCTTGCTAGGCTGCAGCGCTAAAGAAAACTCTGAGCTTACTGCGGCTCAGGAAGAAGCGGTTGCAGAGCGCATTGCACCTGTGGGTCATGTGGTTAAAGCGGGCCAGGTTGTGGCTGTGGTCTCTGCTGGCGGCGCCGGGCGCTCGGGCAGTGATATCTATGGCACCAATTGCATGGCTTGCCACACTTCTGGGATTGCCGGAGCCCCTATGCTGGGTGACGCTGGAGCCTGGACTGACCGCCTGACCAAAGGTATTGAGACGGTTTATACCAATGCGATCAATGGCATTAACGGTATGCCGGCGCGCGGTACCTGCATGGACTGCAGCGACGACGAAGTGATTGCCGCGATCGACTATATTCTGGATAACAGCAAGTAGTCCAGAGCCCCATTAAAAAACCCCGCTCTGTGAATAACATAGCGGGGTTTTTTTTGTGCCACGGAAACCACCTAGCCCTGTGGGCCTGCGTTGACAATATCTTGAGAGGGAGCAAAGCTAACAATATTCTCAGCAAACAGCTTGGCTAGTTTTGCCGCCTGCTCATCGTAGTCAGCAGGATTTTCCCAGTTGTTGCGCGGATTTAAGTAAGACTTATCTACGCCGGGAATCTCTAGGGGTATGTCCAGATTTAACAGATCCAGATGTTCAGTTTTAGCGGTTTCCAGAGAACCATTGGTAATGGCAGTGACCACCGCGCGGGTGACAGGAATAGGGAAGCGGTTGCCGGTACCTTTAGAGCCACCCGAGCCTCCAGTCCAGCCTGTATTAACCAGGTACACCTTGGAACCAAACTCCTCTATGCGCTTCATCAATAGCTCTGCGTAGACACTGGCGGGGCGTGGCATAAAGGGCGCACCGAAACAGGTGCTGAAGGTGGGGTGGATTCCCGCTTCGCCGCCCATCTCTGTGGAACCAACCCTAGCCGTGTAGCCACTCAGGAAATGATAGGCCGCCGCCTCCTTGGAAAGTAGAGATACAGGGGGCAACACACCGGTGACGTCACAGGTTAGAAAGATAATATTTTTTGGCTCGCCGGCCTGATTTTGTTCGCAGCGTTTCTCCACATGTTCAAGGGGGTAGCTGCAGCGGCCATTTTCAGAAATGCTGGTGTCAGAATAATCAGCGATACGGGTCTTCTCGTCCATCACCACATTCTCAACAATGGCGCCAAATCTGATGGCCTCCCAGATAACTGGCTCATTTTTTTGGCTGAGATCTATGGTCTTGGCATAGCAGCCACCTTCCAGATTAAATACTGTGCCACGGCCCCAGCCGTGCTCGTCATCACCGATCAGGAACCGATCTGGGTCAGCCGACAATGTGGTTTTGCCTGTTCCAGAGAGACCAAAAAACAGTGCCGTGTCGCCGTCGTCACCCACATTTGAGGCGCAGTGCATAGGCATCACATCTTTCTCTGGCAGTAGGAAATTCTGCACAGAAAACATAGCTTTCTTCATTTCTCCGGCATATTTCATACCGGCGAGCAGTACTTTGCGTTTGGCAAAGTTAATTATTACCACGCCTTCGCTATTGGTGCCGTCACGCTCTGGGTCGCAGACAAAATTCGCTGCATGAAGAATTTTCCATTCCTCTTTGGCGGCAGGGTTATATTTCTCAGCGCGAATAAACATATTGCGCCCAAATAGACCGTGCCAGGCGGTCTCTGTGGTGACCTTGACCGGGATATAGTGGTTGGAGTCCTGACCCACATGGAGGTGGGACACAAAGCGCTCTTTGTCGGCCATATAGTCGGCAACGCGATTCCACAGGGCTTCAAAAACAGGGGCTGAAATAGGGCGGTTGACCGAGCCCCAGTCGATGGAGTCAGATGAGCTGGGCTCATCTACTATAAAGCGATCTGCAGGCGATCTGCCGCTGCGCTGACCTGTGGTGGTAACCAGTGAGCCAGTGCTGCCCAGCCTTCCTTCGCCCCGTTGAATTGCAATTTCTACAAGCTCGCTAGAGCCCAAATCTAAATGAATTGGTGCTTCGGCCATTCTCTTCCTCTCTTCCCAAAGTGAAAAAAATATCTGTGTGGATCCTCGGACCCGATGGCTTATTATGCCAGAAACTGTTTAGTCGAACGCTATTTTTGAGTGACTCCTCAAAATACTGGGCATCAGGCTAGATGATTGAAGCTCAGCCCCAGTGTTAGTGAAGGGTTGGCGGCTGAGGGCCAAACATTTCTTCCACGTCCTGGTCGCTAAATTGATACTGTTCGTCGCAGAATTCGCAGGTGATCAACACTGATCCCTGTTCTTCGACAATACTCTGAATCTCGGGGGCACCCAGTGAAATCAGGGCGCGCTCAGTTCGCTGTCTGGAGCAGCTGCAAAAGAAATGCAGGCTCTGGTGTTCGAACAGCCGCACTCCATCTTCATGGAACAATCTGAACAGCTGTTCGCTGTGGGGCAGACTGAGCTGTTCATCGGTTTTTAAACTGTTCATAAGCAGGCTGACATGTTGCCAGTCTGCAGCAATCTTTTCAGCCTGCTGGCTGCTTGGCATCTGTTGGATCAACATGCCTGAGGCGATCCGTTGATCGGCGCAGAGCTTGATTTGGGTGGGCAGCTGTTCAGACTGGTTGAAATAGTGCTCCAGGCATTGGCTGAGGTTGTCAGCATCCAGTGGCACTATACCCTGATAGCGCTCTCCACCCTCTGGCTCAATAGTGATGGCCAGTGTGGCACTGCCTAAAAAATCCTGCAGTTGCTTGGCACCAGCGGCGGCATCCAGATCTCCGCGCACAATGCCGCGCAGTTTATTGCCCTGGGTGCATTCGGTCATAATGGTTTTTATGGGGCCTGCCCCTGTGGCCTGAATGGTAATTATGCCTGGGTATTTCAATGTGGCGCTGAGCAAGCTGGCGGCCACCAGAAATTCTCCAAACAGTGCTGCCACTGCATCTGGATATTGCTGCTGCGCCAGGATGGCCTGATAGCTATCGGCGAGCGAACTTATTTCGCCGCGAATATCGGTGCCGTCGAAAAGGAATTTTTGCAGGGTATCGTGATCGCTCATAGGTCGCGCATTGTACTGCAATATTAGTTGGCTGGAATGCTAATTATTTAAAAATCGATGAATTTGGCGACGCTGTTTTTTATTGGGTCTATCGCTTTGAGGCGTCGAATTGTTGAAGGCTTTGCGCTCGGCGGCACGGTTTTCGCGCTGCTCAATACTCTGCTCAGTCTCGCAATACAGCAGCTGCGCCTCAGAGGCGCCGCGGCGATGTTCTGACAGGGCTATGACCTGGACGGTTTTCTCGTCAAAGCCCTGGCGAATGGTCATTGTAAGCCCTATATCCAGCAGGCGACTGGGTTTGGATTTTTGACCGTCGATATGCACCTTGCCACCCTCTACAGCCGCCTTTGCCAGGCCGCGAGTTTTGAAAAACCGCGCCGCCCAGAGCCATTTGTCGATTCGCACTTTGGCGTCGGTTGGCTTATCCATCTGTCTCTCTGCCTGTGCCCAGGTGCAAAATTTGCGAGAAAGTCTGAATAGCAGGGAAACCAAAGTAGGGTCTGGATTGTTGCTGACTGTCCGGCGTCTCTATGGCCAGTAGATGGGCTATGCCGTAGGTCTGCGCTGACCGCAATACGGGCTCAGAGTCGTCGATAAACAGGGTTCTTGCCGGGTCGAAGGGCATATTCTGCTGCAGTTGCTGCCAGAAGCGCTGGTCCTCTTTGGGACAGCCATAATCATGGGAGGTAATCACCAGATCGAGAAGAGGCTGGATGCCGGTGACTGCGAACTTGATTTCTACGCTGTCGGGATGGGCGTTGGTAATTAGCACGCGATTTTTTCCCCGACGGCCCAGGGCACGCAGAAAATCTAAAGTTTGCGGGCGCTCATTGATGAGGTGCTTAATTTCACGCTTGAGGTCGACAATATCCATATCCAGCTCGCGGGACCAGAATTCTGTGCAGTACCAGTCCAGGGTGCCCTGTTTGTCGGCCAGACGCTGGGCGATATCTGGAATAGCCTGAGCCGCAGAGAGACCGTGTTTCTCTCCATAGCGGCGGGGCAGATGTTGCATCCAGAAGAAGCTGTCAAAGTGCAGATCTAACAAGGTGCCATCCATATCCAGCAGCACAGTGTCTACCTGGTCCCAGTTAAATTCTCGCGCCCAATCCAGTATCAAAAAAGATCCTCCGGCAATGGATTGCCCGCTGGCACCTGATTGCCGCTGTCGGGAAGCTCGGGCACATTGCTCTGTTTAAAGAACTCAAATATCCCCTGCTGGTGGGGAGCAATACGCTCACCGGTCTTAGCATCAATTTTGACCATTACAATGCCATTGGGCTGGGGTTGGATAATTTCAGGTTTGCCAGTCAGAGCGCCGCGCATAAATTCAATCCAGATGGGCAGGGCTGCGGAGCCACCGTACTCATTGCGGCCCAGCATGCTGTTGTCATCGTAGCCTACCCAGGTTGTGGTGACCAGATGCGGGGAGTAGCCAGAGAACCAGGCGTCCCTGGGACCATTGGTGGTACCGGTTTTGCCTGCTAAATCATTTCGCTCAAGCACCTTGGCCTTGACGCCAGTACCGCGCAAAATCACGTCTTTGAGCATGGAGTCAATTAAGAATGCGCTCTGTTTATCGATCACCTGTACCGCTGGGGTGACTTCAGTGTTGTCGGTATTTTGCAGTGCCAGAGCTATGGCCTCCCAGCTGTCCTGTTCGCTGTCAATCTGAGATTCCTGAGCCAGATTGTTGAGCAATTCCTCGAGCTGCATATCTATACTGGGTTCCGTCTGCGCACCTGCTGACCTGTCGCTGTCGCAGGGGTCACAGACTGTATCTGGACTGGCCTGAAAAATAACATTGCCATCCCGGTCGATAATCTTGTCGAGAATATAGGGTTTTATCTGATAACCCCCATTGGCAAATACTGCGTAGCCTGCGGAAATATCCAATGGTGTCATGGCATGGCTACCCAGCGCTAGGGAAAGATCCAGGGGCATTTCGCTGGTGTCGAAACCAAAGGCTTGCAGGCCCTCTAGAGTGCGGTCTATACCCATGCGCCGCAGCAGGCGAATAGAGACCAGGTTGCGGGAGCGATAGAGGGCTTCTCGCAGGCGAGTGGGGCCGTAAAACTTGCCGCCGTCATTTTCGGGACGCCACAGATCCTCCAGTTTACTGTCATTAAATACCACAGGGGCATCATTGATCAGCGAGGCTGGCGTAAAGCCATTGCGCAGAGCCGTGGTATAGATAAAGGGCTTAAAGTTAGAGCCGGGCTGACGGGTTGCCTGAGTCACCCGATTAAAGCGACTCTGACGATAGTCAAATCCACCCACCAGGGCTCTAATACCACCGTTTTCTGGTGCCAGTGCAACTAAGGCGGCCTGAGCTGTGGGCAGCTGACCCAGACTGACTCTATTGTTTTCATGGCGCCGAATGCGAATGACATCGCCCGGGTTGAACAATTCTAGAGCCGAGGCTATGGGTGCGCTGCGGGCATTGACGGTTTTATAGATTCGCAGATCTTGCAGGCCATCGGTCCAGTTGAGTGACAGGCTGAGGCCATCTCTGGTCTGCAGTATCAGATGATCTTCGAGAACCTCGGTGACTATGGCGGGTTCCAGGCCGCCGTATACCTTGGCGCGCAGGGCCTCTGGCCAGTCAGCTTCAGCCAGCCCAGACTGTTCTACACCTCTGTAACCATGGCGCTGATCATAGGCAATAATACCGGATTGCAGTGCCTGCACCGCATAACTCTGCATGGTTGAATCCAGCGTGGTAATAGCGGTGTAGCCCTCTGTATAGGCCTGTAAACCAAACTTATCTATTACTTGCTGTCGCACCATTTCGGCGGCGTAAGCTGCATCCAGTTCTGATATGGAGCCATGATAGGTGGCGTTATCCACCTCATTGATAGCAGCCTCGTACTGGGCTTCATCTATATTGCCCAGAGACAGCATGCGGCCGAGAATCCAGTTGCGGCGCACCATGGCCCTCTCGCTGTTAGCCAGTGGATTGTATCTGGAGGGCGCCTTGGGTAGACCAGCTATGGTGGCAATCTCGGCCAGGCTGAGTTCGTCTAGGGTTTTACCGTAATAGACCTGTGCTGCAGCGCCTACGCCATAGGCCCGGTTACCCATATAAATTTTATTGGTGTAGAGGGACAGAATCTCCTCTTTGCTAAGTTCCTCTTCAATCCTAAAGGACAGCAGTATCTCGTTAAACTTGCGGGTAAATTCCTGACGTTTGCTGAGAAAGAAGTTGCGAGCAACCTGCATGGTAATAGTGCTGCCGCCGCTGCGAATAGAGCCTGTGGTAATCAGTTCAAAGGCGGCACGGGCCAGGCCGGAGATCACAATGCCTCGATGTTCAAAGAAGCTGTCGTCCTCAGCGGCGAGAAAAGCATCGATCATAGGTTGGGGTATTTCGTCAAAGCTGACTGGCGAACGCTTCTTTTCGCCGAATTCAGCTATAACTTTCAAATCTTGTGAATGAATTCGCAGTGGAATTTGTAACTCGATCTCCTTTAGTTCCTCGACTGATGGCAATTTTGGGCTAAGGTACAGATACAAACAGGAGGCCACCACGAGAAAACCACCGGCCCCCAGTATGGCGAGGATCGACAGATTCTTTAGCAATTTGCGCTTTTTAATGGACACTATTTTGAGGCACCTTAAAAATGAACGTCTATTATAAGGTGTAGAGAATGTGAAGTGCATCATTTGCAGACTTAGGAAACATTGTTAATGTCATTTCTCGCCCGGGACGGCTCCTCTCGATTGAGTTGAATCGAGTTTACCAAGGATGATAGTTGTGCAATGAGCTTTTTAGATTTCTTATCAAAACCGACCAGACCACTTGTAGGCCTCGATATTTCGTCTTCTGCCATCAAGCTTATTGAGCTAAGTAAGTCAGCGGATGGCTACAGGGTTGAGGCTTACAGGGTAATGGCACTGCCCAGCAACACCATGGTCGAAAAAAACATAGCAGATATACCCGCGCTGGCAGATACCCTGGAAAAGTTGGTGACCCATTCAGGAACCAAGCTTACAGATACCGCAGTTGCTGTGTCTGGCTCCTCAGTGATCACCAAAGAAATTGAGCTGCCGGCTGGACTTAGCGATTTGCAGATGGAAATGCAGATTGAGGTGGAAGCGGATCAATATATCCCCTATCCAATGGAAGAGGTATCTTCCAGACTGAAGAAGTTAATGGTACCGAAAAAGTGCCAATGCTGGGCGATATACCGTTTTTGGGTAAGCTTTTCAGAAATGACCTGCGAAATATTGAAAAACGTGAAATACTCATCTTTATAACTCCGAAAATAATTGACGATAATCTTCTGGATAGATGAGCGAACAACATATTTTTTTAGTCGGCCCCATGGGGGCCGGCAAGTCCACCATTGGTAAACATCTGGCTGCTTTTCTGAATCGGCCATTTTTTGATATAGACAACGAAATTGAATCCCGCACCGGTGCGGATATTCAGTGGATATTCGATATGGAGGGCGAAGAGGGTTTTCGCGCCCGTGAAACCAAGGTGTTACAAGATTTAATCGAAAATGACGCCTCCTCAGTTATTGCTACTGGTGGAGGTATTATTTTGCGTCCGGAAAATCGCGCCGCATTGAGTGAAAATGGTCAGGTAATCTATCTCTCCGCCACCAGAGAACAGCTCTACGAGAGAACGCGCAAGGACAAAAGTAGGCCTCTTCTGCAGGTGGATAACCGCCGGGAGGTCATAGACCAGCTGGTTGAAAAGCGCGATCCCCTGTATCGCGAAATTGCCGACCTTGTCTTTCCCTCTGGCTCTGTGGTACCAGGCAGATTGGCAAAAAATCTCGCAGCCGCACTTGCGGAGCTTTGATAATTCGCGCCGGCTGCGCATAATACCCATCCAGCAACCTTTGCAGAGCCTCCAGCCTCATGAACAGAGTAGACAGCGCGGCGAGCGGATTAAATAGCCCAGCCAGTGGAATTTCCCTAGATGTGAACCTAGGGGACAGAAGTTACCCTATTCATATTGGGGCAGGGCAGATGTCGGCCGCCAATATCGCCCAGTATATCCAGGGGCAAAAGGCACTTATTGTCACCAACACCAGCATTGCTCCGCTTTATTTGCAGATCCTGCAGGATCAGTTGTCGGGGGTGCAGGTCGATACTGTGATTCTGCAAGACGGCGAGCGCTACAAAAATCTTGAAATGCTCAATGAGATATTTACCGGGCTAATAGAGAGTCAGCACGATCGAAAAACTACCTTGATTGCCCTAGGTGGTGGAGTGGTAGGTGATATGACCGGGTTTGCGGCCGCCTGCTATCAGCGCGGGGTGCCCTTTATACAGGTGCCAACCACATTGCTGGCTCAGGTTGATTCATCGGTTGGCGGCAAGACGGCGGTCAACCACAGCCTGGGCAAAAATATGATAGGCGCCTTCTATCAGCCGCGAGCTGTAATCATAGATACGGATACCTTATCGACCCTGCCCGATCGTGAGTTTCGCTCTGGCCTGGCTGAAGTTATCAAGTACGGCCTGATTGCCGACCCGGTATTTTTTACCTGGCTGGAAGATAATACCCAGGGGCTACTGAACCGGGACAATGAGGCTCTGGCTTACGCCATCCATAGATCATGCATGAATAAAGCCATGGTGGTCTCCGCCGATGAGACGGAGCAGGGTATCAGGGCGATTCTCAATCTGGGCCATACCTTTGGTCATGCAATCGAAACCTTCCAGCAGTACAGAGACTGGCTTCACGGTGAAGCAGTGGCTGCAGGTATGGTTATGGCGGCGCATCTGTCCCTGCTAGCGGGCAAGATTAGCGCTGAGGATCTCCAGAGGGCCAGAAATCTAATTGCTGCCTGCGGCTTGCCGGTGCAGCCACCAGAGAATATGAAGGCAGACGATTTTCTACATTTGATGGTGCGCGATAAAAAGGTGCTCGACGGCCAGTTGCGGTTGGTGCTGCTAGATAGCATTGGCAGTGCGACGGTGAGTGCCGATTTTGAGTCAAAATGGTTACAGCAGGTTCTCACAGAGACCTGCCTCGCCTGAAGACCCTGTTATTTCAGCCTTCTCCTGCAATCTAATTTAAGCTTATAGCTGACCAAGAGTGGGTCAAGAGTAGTCCAATCTGCACCTATTGTAGGTATAACTGATTGTCGAACATGCTCCTAAAGTGTAAAATACGCCGCGCATATCGAATTACACTTAACTTCTGTTCAACCAACCATCATTACTTTTTGTAACGTTTTACTATGGGTTTAATTATGACTCAAAGCTTATGTCGGCTTGATGATTTTAAAGACAACTGTGGTTTCGGATTAATAGCTCAGGTTAAAGGTCTGACCAGCCATAAGCTGATTCAGGATGCGATTCAGTCGTTGACCTGTATGACGCATCGTGGCGGTGTTGCCGCAGACGGCAAGACAGGAGATGGCTGTGGCCTGCTTATGCAGAAGCCCGACAGCTTCCTGCGGACCGTGGTTGCGGAGACTCTGCAAGTAGAGTTGCCAGAATCCTACGCCGTAGGTGTGGTGATGATGAGCACCGACGACGAGCTGCGCGGCAAGGCAAAATCTATTCTTGAAGAAGAGCTGGCTAACCAGGGTCTGGCAGTTATTGGTTGGCGAGAAGTACCCACAGATAACAGCTGTCTGGGGCCCATTGCCCTGGAGTCGCTACCCGCCTTTGAGCAGGTTTTTATTGCTCCCGGAGATATTGCCGACGAACAGAAGTTTACCGCCCGACTCTATATGGGGCGCCGCAAGGCTGAGAAACGTCTGGAGACTGACGACAGCTTCCATATAGCCAGTTTTGGTACCAATATTCTCAGCTATAAAGGTCTGATGATGCCGGTGGATCTGCCGGGCTTTTACTTAGACCTGGCTGACGAGCGTCTTGAGACTGCTATCTGCGTGTTTCACCAGCGCTTCTCCACCAATACCATGCCCAAATGGCCATTGGCACAGCCTTTCCGAATGCTGGCTCACAATGGTGAGATCAACACCATTATGGGCAACAGAAACTGGTCTGTGGCCAGAACCCCCAAGTACAAAACTGACCTGCTACCGGATTTGCTGGAAGCGGCCCCCTTAGTCAATCGCACAGGTTCAGACTCCTCAAGCCTGGACAATATGCTCGAGATGCTGGTTACCGGCGGTATGGACCTGCATCTTGCGGTGCGCAGCCTGGTGCCACCAGCCTGGCAGAATGTTGAAGATCGAAATCCCGATCATAAAGCTCTCTACGACTACCTCTCCATGCACCAGGAACCCTGGGATGGCCCTGCGGGTCTGGTTATCACAGACGGCCGCTACGCTGTCTGTACTCTGGACAGAAATGGTCTGCGACCCTCGCGCTGGGTGATGACAGATGATGATGTTATCACTGTGGCTTCAGAGGTGGGCGTCTATGACTATCTGCCGGAAAATGTCGTAGCAAAGGGGCGTCTTGGGCCAGGTGACATTATGTCGATCGATACTCAGGAGGGACGAATTCTGTTCCGCGATGAGATCGAAGATCAGTTAGCGGCTCGCCACCCCTACAAAAAGTGGCTGAACGAAGGTCGCTTTGCCATAGAGTCGAGCTTTGATACCGACAGCATTGATATCGAAGGTACCCTGAGTCGAGAGCAAATAAAGACTTATATGAAGATGTTCCAGGTCTCCTTTGAGGAGCGGGATCAGGTGCTGCGGCCTCTGGCCGAAGGTGGCCAGGAAGCTGTGGGCTCTATGGGCGATGACACGCCCATGGCGGTACTTTCCACCAGGCAGCGCAATCTGTTTGACTTCTTCCGTCAGCAATTTGCTCAGGTGACTAACCCACCCATAGATCCGCTGCGCGAAGCCGTGGTGATGTCTCTGGGTGTGGAGCTGGGGCGCGAAGGTAGCATCTTCAAAGAGCAGTCCTATCTGGGTCAGCGCATTGGTCTGTCCAGTCCTGTACTGTCACCACGCAAATACTATGCGCTTAAAAACAATGAATACTCAGAGTTCCCGGTCCAAAAATTTGACCTCAATTACGATCCCCAGACCGAGAGCCTCAAACAGGCTGTGCAGCGAGTTTGCAAAGAGGTTGAAGCCTCTGTCCGCGGTGGCACTGTGGTCTGTATCCTCTCTGACCACAGTTTAATTGAAGGCAAGCTGCCTATTCACACATTGATGGCCGTGGGTGCAGTGCACAGTCATCTGATTGATACAGGCCTGCGCTGTGACACCAACCTGGTGGCCAGCACGGGTTATGCTCGGGACTCCCATCATATAGCCACGTTAATTGGTTGCGGTGCCTCCTTGGTTTACCCCTATCTAAGCTACCATGTGCTCTGCGATCTGATTGGCAGTGGCGAACTGCTGGTGGATGTGGACACGGCCTTCAAGCAGTACCGCAAAGGCATTAATAAAGGCCTGCTGAAAATTTTATCCAAGATGGGTATTTCAACCATAGCCTCCTACCGCGGCGCTCTGCTATTTGAAGCCATAGGTTTAAATTCAGAAGTTATTGATCTCTGTTTCCCTGGTTTGATCAGTCGTCTCGAGGGCGCCACCTTTGACGATTTCCAACAGGATCAGGCTGAGCTAGCTAAAATAGCCTGGAAGCTGCGCAAGCCAATTAGTCCTGGCGGGCTCTTAAAATATGTCCATGGCCAGGAGTACCACGCCTATAATCCGGATGTTGTGCAGACCATGCACAAAGCCGTGCAAAACAATGATTACAAAGCCTGGAAAGACTATGCCAGCCTGGTAAATACCAGACCGGCGGCAACACTGCGGGACCTGCTGTCGATTAACAGTAGCGCAAAAGCCATTGATCTGGCCGAAGTGGAGCCTATGGAGGCCATTGTTAAGCGCTTTGACTCCGCTGGTATGTCTCTGGGTGCCCTGTCACCTGAGGCCCAT
>UPTG01000325.1_pt1 | contig 39638 bp, 38 predicted proteins | sample 2160121 | NCBI WGS metagenome assembly UPTG01 (sample SAMN06266255, study PRJEB28933) | marine metagenome | isolation source: Columbia River Estuary | place: USA:Columbia River Estuary, USA | collected 2014-07-27
GGTCGGTACTCAGACATCGCGACGGTCTTCACCGGACCGAGGGACGCCTTCGCCCGAATTTCGAACAATGCCTCTACATATTGCGCCTTGAAACGATATTGCATACCTAACTGAATCACACTCGGGTACTCGCTGGCCAAGCGAAAGACCTCCATCGCATCGACGAGTGTCGTCGCCATGGGTTTTTCCAACAGAATGGGCTTGCCTGACTCGCATACAATTTTTAGAACGTCATAATGCGTATGGTTTGGTGAGCAAATCACGATCGCATCGACGGCACTGTCCAAACAGGCGTCGCGCAGGTCAGCGTAAACCTGCAGCGGCTGGCTCGACAGCCGGGCCCAGTCAGACTGCGCCCATTCAATACTGCTATTGAAGGGGTCAACGATGCCCTGTACCTCGGCCCACCCGAGCTGCTGGGTGACCCGCAGATGTTCTCGGCCCATCATTCCCGCACCAACGATAAGGAGCCTGGGTTTCCCTTCTTGAGTACGGTGGGGGCTTTCTGGAATGAGTGAGGCAACGTTATCCGCCACACGGCCCCATAAAGGCGTTTCAGAATCGCCCATTAATTCGCCTCCGGCTCACGATGCAGGCGACGATACCACCACAGCCACAGCAAAGCGTTAAGCGCTGCCAAACTCAGTAAGATGTCGCCGAAATAAACTGAGCCCCCTGCAACTAACCCCATTGGCGAAAAGATGATGTAAAGGGCAATAACACAAGACAGCAGGGTCACGGCGCAGGGTTTCCCATACGCCCAGGGCGTGAGGTCTACCATGGCTTTCAGCGGCAACGGAGTCGGGCTCAGTCGCGGTCGCCATAGCCCCATACCCAGCATCATGACCACTTCAATAACAAAGAGGATGGCGTACAGATGCAGGAAATGTATCGGCAGTAACTCTTTGAACAAAAATTGGAACAGGCCATAAGCCACGATATGAAACACGATTACCAACTTGGCAGCGCTCGCGGGAACGCGTTGGGTGAAGAGCCCCACAATGACAATCGCAATCATCGGTATGTTGTAGAAGCCGGTGAAGATGCGGATGAGTTGCCAAAGGCCATCGGGGGCAAATTGCAACAGCGGGGCGACGATCAAGGAGAAAACGGTGATCGTCAATCCCACTCGCTTCGCCGTCCTCAACAATGCCTCGTCGGTGACGGGCTTCCCCACCCAAGGTTGATACACGTCGATACAAAATAACGTGGCGGCGCTATTAATCAGCGAGTTAAAGGAGCTGAGCACGGCTCCCAACAACACGGCCAAGAAAAATCCTGTCGCATAGATGGGCAGCACATCCCGCACTAATTGTGGGTAGGCGAGGTCAATGGGGTGCAACTCCGGCCCGTATAAATGGTAGGCAATCACGCCGGGTATCATCATAAGCAGGGGCACCAACACTTTAAAAAAGCCAGAGAGCAGTACCCCTTTCTGTCCCTCAGCGAGACTGCGCGCAGCGAGTGTGCGCTGAATCACGTACTGGTTAGTGCACCAGTAAAACAAATTGGCCAGAATCATCCCCGTGAACAGCGTGGCAAAGGGTGTGGGATCGGATGGTCCACCAATCGCATTGAGTTTATGGGTCTCGGTCGTCAGCACCGTGTTCAACCCCTGCCCCACACTGCCCTCCCCCAAGACTTGTAAGCCAAGGTAGGGGACTGCCACCCCTACGAGTAGTAACCCCACCCCATTCAAGGTGTCTGATACGGCCACGGCCCTTAGGCCACCGAGGATGGCGTATGAGGCGCCTAACAAGCCAATAACCACGATGGTCATGACGAGTGACATCGAATAACTCAGATTCAGTAAGGCAGGAATATCAAATAACTTGATCACGGCGATCGATCCGGCGTACAGCACACTTGGGATGGTCACCAGACCATAACCCAGCATGAACAGTATGACCGTCATCCGTCTAACGCCCCCATCAAATCGGGTGCTAAGGAATTCAGGCAGTGTTGTAAAAGCGCCTGCTAGATAACGCGGTAGAAAAATAAAGGCCATCAGCACAGTAGCGATGGCTGCCGTCACCTCCCAACCCATGCTACTCAGATTGTAGCCATAGGCAGACCCGTTGAGCCCGATCAGCTGTTCAGCCGACAAATTGGTCAGTAGCAATGACCCGGCAATAAAGGTTGCCCCCAACCCACGTCCCGCCAAAAAGTAGCCTGTGCCGGTATCGACCGTACCGCGCGTTTTTAACCAGGAAACCACGGCGACAAGCGACATGAAGCTGACACAGCTGACAACGGTCATCAACAGATCAAAGGAAGTCATCAATGCGGCAACAGTGTCGGCATGTAGGCAGGGTACGCACCCGTCCGCCTCCCAGCAATCTCCCTAGGCAGTACATCCCTACTGACATCACCTAAAACTGCCTTGGTCGATCTGGGCTGCCCTTACCGCAGCAACTTACCGCCATGCAACAGGTGATATGGCGTCGCCAGGTTAGACGCGCAATTTACCGGTTGTTGCTATCGATCAGGCAGGTCAGTATAAAGATCTAACGTGCACCATCACCCCGATGTCACTTCCGACGCACCTAAAAGAGCACTCTGAGCATGGCACAAAATGTACTACTCCTTGACGGCGGCTTAGGGCAAGAACTGATCCGCCGCAGCGCCGATCCCGCCCATCATCATTGGTCGTTACAGGTCATGCTAGAAGCACCCGATTTAGTATCTGAGGTCCATCGCGATTTCTGTCTTGCTGGCGCGCAAATTGCTTGTCTCAATACCTATGCGGTAACCCGAGCGCGTTTAGCACGCGGCGAGGGGTTAGCGCCATTAGCAACGCACCTTGATCGAGCTCGGGAATTAGCGCAGAAGGGCATTGAAGCGGCGAACGCTCCCGATACAGCGCTTATTAGCTCTCTACCACCACTGGTAGCCAGCTACCGCGCTGACACACAGCTGCCGTTTGAGCAGATGGTGGATGAGTACTGCGAGCTGATTGAACTGCAAGTCGCGGCTGTCGACGGTTTTATTGCCGAGACCATTCCCTCGATCGCAGAAGCCAAGGGCGTGCTGACCGCAGCGGCCCAAGCAAACACCCGTATTGTGCTTGGATTGACGGTCTCCGACGACAATGGCCTGCTCCTCCGCTCGGGGGAATCCCTCTCGGATACGCTCGAGGCGATCGCTCCTTGGGATCCCTTAGCGGTGGTCATCAATTGCTCAAAGCCCGAAGCGGTATCACAAGCGCTCCCCGTCTTGGCGGAGTCGGGATGGCCGTTCGGCGCCTATGCCAATGGGTTTACCGCCATTGATGCGTTGGAACCCGGGGGCGTAGTGGATGTGCTAGAAGCGAGAAATGACCTCAACCCCGATCAATACGCACTGTTCGTCGCACAGTGGCTCGAGTTGGGTGCCACGATTATCGGTGGCTGTTGCGAGGTGGGTCCGGCACACATCGCTGCCATGCATCGCCTCGTCAGTGATCGCGGTCTCAACAGCGCAGGCTGGAAAACACTCACCTCAGAATAAAAAAACCGGCTCATCTCCCGGCGGCCTACCGATATCAAAGCGACGCCGAGGCCTCATTGATCGCACTCAGGGCCAGTTCTTATCCGCCCGCCCAGCACGTAAAATTGACGTCAGTTTAGGTACTTTTACTGCCTCCGGTATCGCCGCCAAAAATTCACAAATTTGTGGCTTGCAGGCCATCAATTTTTAGGCAAAATGCGCGCCTTTCTCGCACTCTGAAATCAGCCCCATGAGCACGCTCCGACCGGTATCTTCACTCCTTTTCACGACGGCCTTCTTGCTGGCGGGACACGGCCTGCATATGACTTTTTTGCCGCTGCGGGCAAGCGAGCTAGGGATGTCACAGACCCTGATTGGATTGAGTGGCTCAGCTTACTTTGCCGGTTTTATGACCGGTGCGCTGCTCATACCACCCGTTATTGCAAGGGTCGGGCACATTCGCAGCTTTACCGCACTCATGGCGATTTTCTTAAGTAGCTTTCTTTTCCTGAGCCTGGTCGATCATGGTTTTTTCTGGATCGCCATCCGCTTCGTCCTTGGGGCGGTAATGTGTGGCGCTTATACAGTCATCGAAAGTTGGCTGACCGAGCAAACCGATGCCAGTCGGCACGGTCGGATCTTGGCGATCTACACGGCTATCGTTCTGACCTCAATGGCGGTAGGTCAGTATCTGCTCGGATTAGCAGAAACGAACCCGCTTTACCCCTTCATTTTGGTCTCTTTGCTGGTCGGTTGTGCCATCGTACCCGTCAGCCTGACACGATCGTTAGCGCCGGTCCCGGTCCCCGCCACGCGCTTTAGCTTTTCTAAGCTCTATCGGCGTTCTCACACGGCCTTCGCCGGCGGATTAGGATCTGGGGTGATTACCGGTAGCTTTTGGGCACTGGGTGCTATTTATGTGCTCGCGCAAACCAACGACCCGTCTTTTGTGCCCGCCTTTATCGCCGCCAATATCATCGGCGGCGCACTCGCGCAGTACCCCATTGGAATGGCGTCCGACAGAATTGACCGACGTTTCGTGCTGTCGGCGCTGTGTGCCGCCAGTGGCTTGTCGGCCTTTGGACTCCTGTATGCCGAAACGCAGCAGGAGTTACTGATGGGTGCTTTTGCTTTTGGAGCCGCCGCGAACTCTCTGTACGCGATTTCCCTCGCGAAGGCGGCGGACAATTCGAAACGAGATGAGTTCGTCACACTTGGCTCCTCGGTATTGCTGCTCTGTGCACTGGGCTCGGCAGGGGGCTCACTCATCATTGGCTGGGCTATGCGGCTCATGGGTAACGAGGCTCTTTTCGGCCTGCTGGGATGCGCCAGTGTTGCCACCGGTATTTTTATTGCGTTTCAGCCACCGGGGAAAACCTCGGTTGGCATCGACGATCAGAGCGCCTTTATTCCCTCCACCTCTGCGATGGCTCCTGCTGCCTTTGAGCAAGACCCACGTTCCGGCGATGAGCCCGAGTCAACGGTCGAACCGATCACTGAACCAGACTACGACCCCTCATCCGAACTGGTTCTCACCGAAGCAACCGCCTAGCGTCTCGGGCGGTGACTTGTTGATAGAGCGGCTGTGATCAGTCAGGGGGAGTCACCCTGCCTTCACGCCATCTCGCCGGCGCGCAGAAGCCAGATGCGAGAACCGACAAGCAACGTGGATACCCCGCCGAATTTCGCTTTGCTTCTGAGCTTTTCGACCGCACAATCAGCCTAAAACTACTTTTCTATCCATACCCCTCGTTATTGCGACTGGCGGTATGAATAGCAGCACAAAAGCCGCAACAACTGGAGTAAAGACCATGACCCACCCTGCAATCACCATTGGGCCCAGAGTTCGCAAATCACCGTTTTATGATGCCACGATCAACGCAGGGGCCAAGGCCTTTACGATTTATAACCACATGTTCATGCCAACCAGCTATGGCGACACGGATGCGGAGTATTGGGCAATCGTTAAAGGCGTCTCCTTATGGGACGTTTCTGCAGAAAGACAGATAGAAGTCATAGGCCCAGACGCACTCGCTCTCACACAAATTTTGACGCCGCGAGATGTTGAGAAATGTCCCATTCATCGCGCGCGCTATGTGGTTTTCGTAGACGAAAACGGTGGGATCATCAACGATGCGGTGCTGTACCGTCACGCGGAGAATCATTTTTGGCTATCACCGGGAGACGGTGATGTATTGCTGTGGGCAAAAGGCGTTGCTGCGCAAAGTGGGCTTAATGTGACCGTCAGAGAACCCGATGCGTCTCCCCTGCAGCTACAAGGGCCATTGGCGCCTCGGGTCGCCCACAAGTTGTTTGGTGATCTCGCGATCGAAATGGGTTACTACCACTTTACCCACACGTCTGTCGGCGATATTCCGGTGGTACTGAGCCGCACTGGGTGGAGCGGCGAACTAGGTTACGAGATCATCCTACTTGATCGTCACCGTGGCACGGAGCTGTGGGATCGGTGCATGGAGGCGGGCGCCGAGTATGACATTCAACCGGCCTGCCCCTCCCTGGCTCGCAGTGTTGAAGGTGGCCTGCTGTCTTATTGCAGCGATATCACTTTGAACGACAACCCTTTTACGATTGGCATGGATAGATTGCTCGATATCGACAAGGAGCAGGACTACGTTGGTAAGAGGGCCTTACAGGCTATCGCCAAAACCGGTCCAGAGAGACGCCTTGTCGGCGCCAATTTCGGGGGCGATCCCGTTCGACCGAATGCTCATTTTATGCCCATCAAAGTCGACGATACGGTGGTGGGACACGTCACGCGCTACGTCTATTCGCCGCGCTTGGAGCACAACATTGCCTTGGTCAACGTGCCTCGTGACTTTGCCACGCCAGGAACCGCTATTTGGCTAGATGCAGGGGATGGCTGGCGTCAAGCGGAAGTCACCGCGTTGCCATGGATTTCCGCCGAAAAAGTCATCCCAGACTTTTCGTGATGGCACGACCGTGGCATCACCCGCTGCGTTAAATCATCGCGAACGAGGAACCACGTCGTATACTCGCGGGTAAACTTAATGATGACAGAGCAAGGAGAGTGGTGATGTCCAAACAGCCAGTCGGTAACGATTACCCGGAGGCAACACGCAAAGTCGATCGCAGCGTACTGGGGTTTTTCAGTATTGCGGAGCGCGTCTTGCTGGTCATCATCAGCTTATTGACCATGTTAGCGGTGGCACTAGAGCTGATCCATTTTGCAGAAGCAGGTCGGGTCAGACTCGCAGACCTCTTACTGCTTTTCATCTATCTCGAGGTGATCGGTATGGCCTACGCCTATTATGCTACCCATAGCGTTCCCGTCACACTGCCTGTATTGATCGCTATCACTGGCATTACCCGTCTCATTATTTTGCAGGGCAAAGAAGCAGAGCCCAGCAAACTGCTTTTTGAGGCAGGTGCAGTACTGCTATTGGCACTGTCATTGGCGATTCTGAGTTGGGCCTCGCAGCGCACTTCGACCATCAATTTAGGGGAAGATCTGAGCGACTGACACGATCGACACCTAAAATAAACGGTGTTCGCCTCGCTCGGGGGCGGACTCACTTCCGGATAATACCCTTTGATAAAAAGCAGCGAGCGTATCGGTGCCAAACTCTGGCGTGCCGTCAGCATCGTAGCGCTGGTCGTCGTGATCCCAACACAGCATTGACTCCGTCGCATAAAACTTAGCAATGCGCAGAAACTCTACCCGCTTTGCAAAACTGGGAGACACTAACGCCAGCGGCATCAGCAGCCAACGAAACCAGTCAAACATTTGCGGGGGGAGCGATCGGGTTTTCAGGGGTACGTTAGCAGCATTGCAAAGCAAGACCGCTTGCGCCGCCGGCGCTATTGCAGGCCCCGGACCCCCAATGGGGCGCACCACCGTGCCCTCGCGGTGTTCGTCGAGCTGGTTAACGATAAAGCGAGCTAAGTCACTATCCGAAATCGGTTTACACGCAGTCAGCTCGCCATTCCCAAACAGCAGAAAAGGCTTTCCCGCCTTGACCCGTTCAATTTGACCGACCAAGGATCTGAAGAAAGCGGTCGCACGGACGATGGTACTCGGCACCGCTGAATCATTGAGCAGGCGCTCGAACCGCAATTTTTCTCTCTGAAATGCCAGCCGTGGTTTCTGGACGCAGATTGCTGACAGTAAAACAAAGTGCCGTATGTGATGGCGCTCAGCGCAGGCAAGCAACCGTCTGTTCGCCTCATAATCGACTTTTTGCGCATCATCAGGCGCACCACTGCGGCTAGCGAGACACGAAATCACGGCATCGAACGCGGGTATGTGCTCGCTCCAATCAGCGTCCTCGACAACATCGGCTTCCACAACTGTCACCGCCTTTCGCAGTGCTTCGGGTAATAAACGCCCTGGCCGAACCAGCGCCACAACATCGACACGACGCGCCACCAGTTCTCGCAGAACCGCTGCTCCCATGTAACCCGTAGCACCTGCCACTAACACCCGCATCGTTTTGCCTCACCGCCCGTGATTTCACCGTAGGCGCGGCAATGGTATTCGTCAATGGTACAGCGAGGGTTATTCTGGTGGCAGGAGGTCGATCCGTTTATCACCTTCTTTCCGCAGTCAGATTCGCTAGAGTGCCGGCTCTGTCAAAACGATCTGAACGGGCATTATGAACACGCCATCGCCACAGATAGCCACATCTGACGTTTCTCGTATTATTGAGATGGCGTGGGAGGACCGCACTCCCTTCGAGGCCATTGAAACGCTTTATGGTCTGACAGAAGCGGCTGTGATTACATTAATGCGCTCCGAGCTAAAGCCCCGCGCCTTTCGTAATTGGCGACAGCGCGTCTCAGGTCGAAGCACTAAACACGCCCAGCGACGCGACCCAACGGTGTTAAGAGGCTATTGCCCGACCCAGTACAAGCAACGATCAAAGTAAGGAGCGGTGAGTGGAAACAATTGCGTTATACGTTGTGGCAGCCACCTTAGGCAGCATGGTTTTTTTTGCAGCAGGCATCGCGCCCACTGTGTTCCAGAGCCTTCCAGAAGCCGAGGCGGGCCAGTTTTTACGGCGCCTGTTTCCTCGTTACTACTTAGCACTCATCCTCGGGGCGGGGGTCGCAGGGCTCTGCTTTGCCACAACTTCGCCACTGGCTGCCGCGATCTGTTTCATTATCGCCGGCTCTACTGGTTGGGTGCGGCAAGTTTTGGTGCCGCGCATTAACGAACTCCGCGACGCTGAGCTCGGTGGCGATGCCGACGCCGGACAGCAGTTTGCTCGCCTGCATCGATGGTCGGTCGGTATCAATATGGTTCAATTGCTGGCACTGCTGATCCTCCTTTTCAGGCACTAAAACGCTGATCCGAGCAAGACGTCCGCCCCAAATCTCTGCGCCTGCTCAGGTAGATGAAACGCGTTCTCAATTGCTGCCACAACAAGCACCTGCGGCCCCTTACAACTCCCCATGGTCCTCAGGGCTTTTTATCTCAAGTGCTAGATCACCATGTGATACCGTTGCCCGCTAGGGGGCGGCGACGGCTGCTCATCAACTAGGGCGACCCTCAGTGGTGATAAGCAGCGGCCATCACCCTTTTTCAATCAGAGATGTGTCCACGAGGAGAAATGCGGTATGAGTGCAACCCGTATTGCGGTACTGGGTTCTGGCGATGCAACCCCAATACTCGATGACACCACTGTGCCAGCCCCGCTGCAGGTGAGTGGCATCGATACGACTTTATTGCCAGTACCGGGAGCCTCTTTTCCTCTCACACCAAATGACCGGCTGAAATGTGAGCAGGCTTATTTGGCAGCCGGTATTGAGGCGGCTGATGCGGGCGCCGATGCGATCTACATTAATACCGTTGGAGACTATGGTCTCAATGCACTCAATCAAGTGCTATCGATCCCCGCGATGGGGGCGGGATCAGGTGCCCTCAAATACGCATTAACATCCGCGAGTTCTTTTAGCATCGTAACGCTGTGGCCACCTGCAATGCGCTTCATTTATGACGCAATGCTCGCTGACAGCAACCTGACGCAATACTGCGATGACATCGTGCACTTGTCTGACGATACGCTACTAGCGACCTCATCCGGCCCGCTTGAGGCGATGGAGACGGTACAAGCCTGCGGGATCACGACACTGGACAAGATCACCGATGTCATTCAACGCGTCAACGCACGCCACCCCGATAGCTCGGTGGTTTTAGGATGTACCTGTATGTACCCCATTGCCTCGCGGTTGCGAGAGCGAGACCTGTCGGTCATCGAACCGATGGGCGCAGGCTATCGTCAGCTCGCTGACGCGACTCGACACTAAGTCTCGGCGACAACTCAACAACGAGTACTAAAGCATGAGTACTGATCTGCTCTGGATTTTTATCCCGACGATTGCCGCTATTTCGCTAACACCCGGCATGTGTATGACCTTGGCATTTACCGTGGGTCTGTCGCAGGGCTACCGCCACACGCTCTGGATGATGTGGGGAGAACTTGCCGGCGTGGCTACCGTCGTCGTCACTTGCGTTGTGTTACTCGCCTGGATCCAAGTGCTGCCTAAGGCCTATTTCACCCTGCTAGCGCTGATCGGCGGAACCTATCTATTGTGGGTGGCGTATCGCCTTTGGACGGCACCCGCGCGCTTTGAGCAAGGCGAAGGGCGGCCCAGAGTGACACCAGCCGCACTACTCGCACTGGGATATACCACCGCGGTGATGAATCCAAAAGGTTGGGGATTTATGATCGCACTCCTTCCCGGGTTCATGTCATCTGACACTGCAGTGCCTCAGCAATTAATGGTCTTTCTCGGTGTAATCCTGCCCTCAGAGTTTTTATCAATGAGCCTTTACGCAAGCGGCGGGAGTGGCCTACGTCGACTCTTGAGCAGCGAAAAACACTTGGCGGCGCTGAATAAAGTCGCGGCGAGTTTGATGGTGCTGGTCGCAATACTGGTATTGATCAAAATCTAGCCGTCACAATACTCATCGATAGTCAGATACCCGGTGCCCAACTGGCATGGAATCCAGACGGCACCCGCTGCGGCAAGCTAATGCGTGCTACTGGACCGGCGCTCACGTCGGTGGCGTCAAATACGAGGCAATGGGAGGTCCAGTCTTGTGAGTCAGTGACGAGGGTAATGACATAGCCATCATCCTCGGCGTTCGCTCTTGTTGCCCCCTGTCTTGGAGCAAAGACCGCCTCACTGCCAAAAACGCCTGACCCGTAATCCCATTGCTGCCGCGAGCCGGTCTCATTGTCATATTTGACTAAACCGGTAAACCGTAAAGTGTGCCCACCCTCGTCCAGCAGAGGAATGCGCTGATGGTAGGCATAGCGGCCCTTGATGCCTGCATAGAGTGGATTCGCTTTATTGAACTCGGTATTGAGATCATCAATGTCACCCTCGCGGACCTCTCCCGTTCTGAGATTGAAGCGCCAACGATAATTATTCGCCTCAAGCCGCATATAAGCGAGCATATGGGACAGTTCGCCCTCACCACTAGTAGCGGCCGGCATGGGGTTTCTAGACCGACACCCATCCATCACGACCCAATCGCCCTCTTCCCAACTATTACTCACGTGCAAAATGTAACAAGGTTCACATTCGAACCAACGAATGTCTTCGCCACGACCGTGCCGCGGGATTAGCCCGAAACGAGTGGGAATGTCGCGGTGGAATGTCAGGACCCTTAAATGATGTCGCTGCAGTACTTTGGGGTCATGAAAAAACGGCAGGTCATGCAAAATTGTGTAGTTGGGCGTGAAGCCAATATCATGGGGTAGACGCGGACCGGGCAAATCGATGGCCACCTCATGCCGCAATTTTCCCGACGGGTCAGCCACCCCGTAGGTCATATAGGGCGGTTCATCACCGTAGTCGAAAAATAATAATTCACCGGTGGTCCAATCGACTTTTGAATGCGCCGACAACCTGCGTTGAGGACGCCCTTCCAGCTCGAAATAGCCGGTTGTTTCGAGCGTATGGGGATCCAGCCGGTAGGGATGTCCCGCGTTGTACCACAACGTCATGAGACTCCCCGCGTAATAGAACAGATCCGTATTGGACGTATCTTTGATACCGAATTCAGACGTCTCAAAGTCAAAGGGGCCCATGACACCATTAGACGTTGACTGTCCCATAGCACGCTCAGCAGTCAGCGCTACCGTATCAATGTATCGATTGCGATAACTCGCTGATCCCTCACCAAAGGACACCGCATGGACCATGCCATCGCCATCAAAGGGATGATATCGGTTACCCGGCTGGTGAATGGGGTTCGGCCCGTTGCGGAAATAGGTTCCCACGAGGTCAGTCGGGAGTTCGCCTTCGATGGACAAACCGGACTCAGATAGTTCTAGCGTGGTCGGCGCATAGGCTCCGTGAAGATAAGGGTTATCAATGCCATAAATCCACGGCTGGGTGTGTTCAAAATCGACGGCACCGCCAATACACTCTTCAGTCACTGGAAACGTTGATCGGCGCAGCGCTTGATTCATTATGTGGTCTCCGCGCGATGCTCGCTAGCGGTTAGCAAGAGTCCAGAATAACAAGGAAAAATGAGTCTCCGCAACGTCCGGAAATGGCCTACGCGACTCGTTCGCGAGTCTTTTGAATAGCCCTCCGTGTGGAAAGCATTCCAGCGCTTGCGCTCCACCAGTCTGCATCCTAGGATCACAACATGATCTTGGATGGCTGACACATGTCTACTGTACGAATCCCTTTGAACTTACTGCTATCCCAGATGCCTAGATATGGTGCGCTGGGGCTACCGAACCGCGATTGCCTCCATCGAATCCAGTTACCATTTTGAGGAGCAGAGCGGGTTTGAGGAGCAGAGCGGGAATGATGGGTGCGCTTGAGCCGCCCCCTTTGCTGATTAAGGTGCCGTTCTGTAAAAGAGGGCATCGACGGCCATCGTTACGGCGAACCCAATTTGTCACGGCACAGGTTCATAATCCAATCAGCGCAGTCGTCCACACCGAACTCCCCGCGTTCGGCAATAGTAATAAGGAGAACCTCTGATGCATCAGCCCATTTATATCCTTGGCGGAAGCCAAACGGACTTTGCCCGTAACTGGACCCGTGAAGGATATGAAATTTACGATCTGTTCTCTGAAACGCTCCAAACAGCCGTGCAAGATGCCGACATTGAACCGTCACAGATCGAGGTCGGGCATGTTGGGAATTTTGTGGGCGATCTTTTCACTCGCCAAGGGCTCCTAGGCGGCTTCTTTGGACAGGTTTATCCCGAGCTAGGGCACTTACCAACCGCTCGCCATGAGGCAGCTTGTGCCTCAGGCTCAATGGCGATTCTCGCTGCGATGCGGGACATTGAGGCGGGTCATTACGACGTCGCCTGCGTGGTAGGGGTCGAATTAATGCGCAACGTAGATGGCCGCACTGGCGCGGATTATCTCGGTGCGGCCGCTTGGCAAGGCCATGAGGCCACCGATTGTGATTTTCCGTGGCCCTTTCTGTTTGATCGTCTCACTCAAGAATATGACGCGCGTTACGGTATTTCCGATGACCCACTGACCCGCATTGCAGAAATTAATTTTGGCAATGCCCGTCACAATCCTCGTGCGCAAACCCGGGAGTGGGCATTTGCCGAGGGAAGCTTTGGTCATGATCCAGCGCTCAATCCGTCTATCGAAGGCCGTGTCCGGAAACTCGATTGCGGCCAAATCACCGACGGCGCGGCTTGTATCATTCTCGCCAGCGAACGCTTTGCAAAGACCCACAGCCAGACCCGAGGCAGGCAGCTGACAGATGTCCCAAGAATTAAAGGATGGGGACACCGATCTGCACCCATTTTGCTAGAGACCAAGCTCGCCGCATCGAAGGACCAGCCCCTCATCTTTCCCCATGCGGCGCAAACCTTAACGGATGCGCGAACCAGGGCCGGTATGCACCGCATTACCGACCTCGACGGTTTAGAAACCCATGACTGCTTCACGATCACAGAATATATGGCGATTGACCATAGCGGTCTAACCGCTCCGGGCGACAGTTGGAAGGCCATAGACGAGGGTCGTATTACCCGCGATGGCGATTTTCCGATCAATCCGAGTGGCGGTTTGATTGGGTTGGGTCATCCGGTAGGGGCCACTGGCGTGCGTATGGTGCTGGACTGTGCCCGCCAGGTCACCGGTCAAGCAGGGGCGTATCAGCTGCCCAACGCCGAGAACATGATGACGTTTAATGTAGGTGGCAGCACCACGACCTGCGCCAGCTTTGTCGTCGGCGTCGGTCAGTGAAAGAGGTCTTCATCTACGACGCGATTCGCAGTGCTCGGACCAAAGCCAAACCGAGTGGAGGCCTGCATGAGCTCACCCCTCCTGCGCTGCTGAAGCCGCTTTATGGCGCCTTAGCGTCGCGCAATCAGCTAGATCCCAGTCGTATCGCAGAAATTATCCTCGGATGTGTCACCCAGCATGGGGAACAAGCGGCCAATATCGCTAAGACGTCAGCGCTTTATGCGGGTTGGCCTCAGGACATAGCCGGTCTTACCGTGCACCGATTCTGCTCATCAAGCGTCGATGCCATTGCCCTCGCGGGTTTGAAAATTGCTGCGGGGCAAAGCACTGCGATGGTAGCAGGTGGCATCGAAATGATGTCTCGCGTGCCCATGCTGTCAGACCACGCCCGAGTCTTTAACGACCCAGATTACGGACTCGCCCACCAAATACTGCTGATGGGCAGTGGTGCCGACTTAATTGCCACGCGGCTAGGTGTGTCGCGGGAAACCTGTGACGCAGTAGCTCATCAAAGCCAGCAGCGCGCTGCACAGGCACAACGTGAAGGACGCTTTAAGTCAATCATTGCGATAGAAACCTCACACGGCTGGGTCGATCAAGACGAGTGTGTCCGTGGAACACTCACTCTCGATCAGCTCGCCGCACTGCCACCCGCGTTTGCTGCCCTTGGCGCAGCCGGCGCCGATCACATGCAACTTGAGAAGTTTCCAGAATTGACCGCCATCCAGCATGTGCACACGGCAGGCAACTCCCCGGCCATGTGTGACGCCGCCGCGCTGGTCTTAATGGGAGATAAACAGTTGGGGAAAACACTGGGCATAGAACCCAAAGCGCGATTGGTCAGCAGTACCACTGCGTGTGCCGAACCGCTGGAGGTCGTCAGTGGCTGCGTCCCAGCCGCGCAAAAACTACTGCAGGAACAGCAGCGCTCAACGCATAGTATTGATCTCTTCGAGGTTCACGAAGCGTTTGCAGTAACCAGCGTAAAGGCGCGCCACACGCTCGAAATTGAACCCGATAAGCTGAACGTAAATGGCGGTGTTATTGCTCTCGGACACCCTATGGGCGCGACTGGCGCCATCATGACAGGCACGCTGATCGATGAGTTACACCGGCAACAGTTAACCAGTGGTGTGGTCGCGGCGAGTGGTGCTGCCGGTAGCGGCAGCGCGCTGTTATTAGAGCGCTGCTGACTGCTAGCTCATCGCACCCAAATGGGTGAACTCCAAACACGCTCCTGAAGCGTCGTGTGCAAATCTGGCCTAGGTTCCACGCCGGTGCGCAGCGCATCCCAAGTCGACCAACGACACGTTGGGTTTTCTAAGGCGCGCAGGTAATAAAAAGCACGGCTGTCAGAATCATAATCCGGGTCCTGCCAAAGGGCCTTCAGTTCAGTGGCGCCGACACCCTCAGTAATGCTGCAGTCAGCGAGGTTCACCTTCGCGCCGTTATCGGGACACCGGTGCGTGTCAGGGTCAGGTAGCAAACCATCAGAGCAGGCCACATCGTAGACCGCTTCGTAGGTCTCACCGTTTTTCTCCCACCCTTTGACGATTTGCAGCCGCTGTAACGCTGTTCCTCGCGGATCTGCACTGGCCCACGCAATGAAAGACGGGACCTGACCGCCAGTGACGAGGTCACTCCCCATAGGCACACCCCCGGCATAGGCCTTCTCGATCATCGACTCCCCATTCATGATGTCTTCAGCATAGTCCGTTCCAGCGAAAAACCGCGCTCGCATTCGAGGGCCCGAGGTCGCAAAGGTCTCCTTGCGTCGGAACGCATCGTACAGCGCGTCTCGGGTATTTTCTTCGGCCCATACGCCCGTTACCCCCGACGCGCTCCAGCTCTCAAAACCACCACCGTAGGTGTAATTTTTGCCGTCCACCTCAGTCAAGGTATCCGGTGCTAAAAATTTAGCAATAAGACCGTAGGCGAGATCAACGGGCACAGAACCGCGACGATCTGGAAAGGCATCCATCAAACCGGCTTTGGAGAAAAACGTCTTTTCATCGTCGCTGGTCCCCGCGACGTGGGTGTCACTGGCCGCCACCACCCCAAACTGATAAGGGTTGGTGACACCCTGAGATTCCAACATCAACCCATGACGCAACGCCTCTCTCACATAGCTACCCTGTGGCTGGCTTGGCAAACTCGTCCCTACCCGTAGATTATAGATTTCAAAATCCGCCCATTCGTCATTGGGTGAGAGCAAGGGATGCGTATCCGAGGTGCCTTTGATCTGCGTTATTTCTACGATCGGCTCATTGCGCATCCGCTGATCGGCGTAGGCATCGTCCATTGGGTTACCCGCCCAATCAACCAACTTGAACATCTGCCCATTTGAGCCGTTTGAATTATGGGGTATCGCTAGGCTCTCGATACCTTGCGCGCGCAAGGTATCCATCCAATCCCACAAGCCTTCCGGGTTTTGTGAGTTCAGCCGGGAAAAGGGCACTGCGGGCAATTTATCCGACCCTCTAAAAATGACATTGCGATGGAGGTTACCGACATCATCAGTAGAGGACGTATATTCGTAGGCGACAAACGTGGTGAAGTGGCCGGGGTCGTTGTATTGCTCGGCCGCATTGATGATATCTGCCCAGGCTCGTCGCGTCACACCGGTTGCCATCTCCTCTGAGATCTCACCAGCGAGAATCCCGGCTAATACATCGGGGATAAAAGAGGCAAAGTTAGTAATACGACTCAGTAGGCTCCACACGCCTTTATTATCATCGGCATTGAGGTTATGCAGATTCTGGGAGACCGGGTACTGCGAAAAAGGCGTAGTGGTATCCCCCGCCTCCAGCGCCAAACCCAAAAACATGGCGTGATCTGTGACCGCGTAGAAATCCAGCGGTGTCGCGATCTGAATTTGATATCCCCCGGGGTGCTCGATCGATGCGCCTTGTGCAAATCGATAGGCATCGTAGGGCGTTGCTGTCGTCCCAAAGTTATAGGCGTCGAAGGAGTATTCGGTGTGCACGTGCAGATCGCCAAAATACGCATTGCGTAATGGATTCGCCGGCGGCGGCGTCAAATCGACAATATCCATGACCGGGTCAAGCGCGCTGTTACGGCCGCCCCCTCGCCCACCAAAATTGGAATCCTCATCAATCAACCCCACCTCTTCAGTACAGGCGGTGGTCAAAGCCAGCAAAGTTAACACTAGCGGTAGCTGTCTCATCATGATGTCTCTCTATTATCGTTGTCGTTTTTGTTGTCGTTATGCGCAGCGCTTACTCGGCGGTGGGCCCATCGGGCACCGCGTCAACCCGTTGCCATTCTACCGTGCGGCGCATAAACCCCACTTTAACGGTAAACGCCATACGGTCGTCGTTTTTGAGCGTAATGGTCGCGTCGCGATACTCGCCAAGCTGCGCCGCAAATACCTGACCTGACCACTGCTTAGGTTTATCCGTCGCGACAAGATCCGTCACCACCTGAAAACCAACCCTATCCGGACGATTGTCATTACGCACCATGATTGCTACCCCCTCATCAGGCTGCATTGCCAGCCAAATCGGATCCGATTCATGTTGCCAAAATCCTGCCAGCGCCTCTTCCGCCTGAACAAACTGCACGGGCAGACACAGCAATACAGTGATGCCAGTGACCTGCATGACCTTGCGCGTTGTCGCGATGATGGTATTCATATTGAGTGCTCCACTTACCATTATTCTCATCCTCCTATTGTGCGACACGCCGTCAGTTTCACGCTGCCATACCGTCAACATTGACAAGCGCGCTATGAAGCATGGCGTGAGCACAACTCACCTGGCTCCCTTTAAAAAGCCACTGTCATATCGTTCTAAAGCCGCGGTATCAGCCGTGGCGTCTGTGCCAAGTAGGATTGATAAGCAGGGTCGTCTCCCCATAGTTGCCGGCCACGGCGAGCAAGCGTTGGGATACCGCTCACCCGCGTCAACAGTCCATACACGAATAGGGGTGACAATAAGACAACCCACTGGGTGCCCGACAGGTACGGCACAGCCATCACAGCGATACCGCTCCACAGCAAAATTTCGCCAAAATAGTTGGGGTGACGCGAACGCGCCCACAACCCCGTGTTAATAAAAGATCCCTCGTTGCGCGGATCAGCACGAAACTGTGACTTCTGACGATCGGCTACCACTTCCACCGTAAAGCCAGCCAACCAACACATCGCACCCACTGCATAGATCACCCCTACTGGCGGTTGAGCCGAGCTCAAAATCACGGTGACAGCAGCGCAACTCGTCATCACCACCCAAGCGCCCTGCAGCGTCCAAGCCACCAAAAAACGAGAAGAAGACACTTTGATGTGATCGAAGCGCTGATCGCCACCAGCCTGATGAATCCGTTCGAATAAAAAGCGACCTAATCGCCCCGCCCAAATAATCACCAGTGCTGCCACCAGCCACTGGGGCCACGTTGTTGAAGGCGATACCCCTACCGCAGACAGCGTGATTGCCATATAAGTCATAGACCCTGTCAGATCATAAAATCGCTCGGTCTCCCCCAGTCGCGCTGGTATAAAAGCTAGCCACTGCAAACAGTAGGCCCCCACTGCCAAAACCAGTAATGCGGGCCACCCCAAAAGCGTGACGCCCGATGGATTCGCGAGTGCGGCGATGGAGCATGGCAACATCACGGCAAGAGCGATAACGATGAGTGGTTTCATAACGGTTTACCGGGACGCATGTACTAGCTCCTTGCTGCACGACGAATGAGACAGCGTGATCTTACCTCAATGTCATCATTACACCGCGTTGACCGGACACTTGATTATCCAACAGTGCCTGCCACAGCTCCACACAGGCCTCTGCGCCGGCATGATGCTCTGTGGTGAGCAAGGGTGATAGTCGTTGCAGCAGCTGCATACTGGCGGCGTAAGCCTGACGCATGATGACACCGCGTCCCCATTCAGCATCTCGTTTTTCAATCTGGGCGGGCGCAAAGAACATCTCGGGCTCGGCGCCGGGCAATGCACCGCCGTCAACGGATTTGCCAAATTGATCCCAATGGGTTGCGCCGACCATCAAGGTTTGTTGCGCGTTATCCGCGAGGTGATGGTGGAGACGAGATCGCACCGCCGCATCGCCCGCAATATCGATGTAGACCGTTGCTTTGTTCTCGAGTGCATCGATCTCCCCATAGGCGAGCGCACTGTCGTAGCCATCCAGCGTCTCAACAAACGACACGTTCTGCGAACCCGTCAAGCCCACCAGGCTTCCCTCAAAGCCTGCCCGTTTAATAAACTCGGCAGCACTAAAACCCGTCTTAGAGGACGCCGAACCCACCACAATCTGCTCTGCGCCGAACCAATCGTTATCCGACAGCAAATCGGCGATCACGAAGCCCGTCATGAATAGCGGGAAGAAAATACAACGCTGATCTTCCATCTCCCGAAGCTCATGCGACTCGGACTGCGTGCGCGCGTATTGGTTGTAGAGGCCGGGCAGCGTCTGCCGGTGCGTCTGTGCATCGACAAACCCACTGTTGGATATCTCACCCGGGACCATGAGCAAATGGCTGCTCATTGGAAAAAAGCCATACAGCCGCTCCCCCACGCTAATGCTGGGCACTTGGCTGTCGATCACCTCGGCAATCCCCCAAACCGTGACTTTGCCCCAAGGATCCTCAGCGGTAGGGTAGAACTGCCAATAACCGAGTAGGTCTCCAGAGGCGGCATAGGTCACGTTATTCGCCGTGAGCGCGAATTTATCAATCGCCACCACAATCTGGCCGTCGCTCGATTGCGGTACCTCGCCGTGGATCGCTTTAGTGCGACGATAATCGCTGCGATCGACCCAAATCTCGGTTAGCGCCATCTTGACTCCCCCTTTTCTCTTCAACGCGGTAGGCCACCGCTCTCCCACCCAGGCCATGGCAGACAGCGCCTAGCGAGTCACTGAATCTGACATGTTCTCTTTAGGCAAGCGACGCGAGGCTAAAACTCGATGCCAAAAAAAAGGCGGCCTAGGCCGCCTTTTTCATCTATCCCACTACCCGAGATTAAAATTCCCAAGCAGCCTGAATACCAAACACCTCGCCTCTGTTGAGGTATCGCATGTGCGATCCGCGCGCCAGTGGGACATCAGCACCACCATTTGCGACACTCTCGTCAGTGACATTACGCCCGTAAAGCATCAACATCCAATTTTCGCCACGAAGACCGGTGCGAATATTAATCAGCTCAGTGCCCTCTTGAAAATCAATCTCGTCGAGATCACCGGTGAAGATATAGTCGTCGAAGAAGTTCACATCCAACTGAGTGAACCAGATCATTGAACCAACCGGCTGGTTGTATTCAGCACCAAATGAGCCACTGTATTTAGAGGTACCGAGCTCTCGGCCCGATAGATCTTGTGAAACGCCTGTCTGCGCACCAGCAGAATTGAAGCCCATTGAGCATCGTCCATCTACAGATGACACGTTAGGTGAGTTGGGTGTCAGACCACCCGTCGCAACGTTAAGGAACTCAATATCAGAAGTCTGCAACGCCGTACACGCGGCACCAGGAAAGGAGCCGTACTCGCCGTCCACCGTGCCCACAGACAGGTTCAAACGCAGTTTATCGGTCACTTGGAACGCGCCATCGAGTTCGAAACCAGAGATTTCTGTACTGGCGGCGTTGGTCACCACGAATCCTAAACCGACGAAAGTCGATACCTGCTGGTCGTCGTACTCGCTGTTAAAGTACGCCCAATTCAACCTCATGCGGCCGTCAAGGAAGGTGTGCTTACCACCCACTTCAAATGACCAGGCTGTTTCATCGTCATACTCAAAGCCTGTGGCGGGTGTGTTCCTATCTATACAACCCGGCAAGTTCTGAAGCGGGCATGCTGGTGACGATACGAGTATCGGATTCTGGTCGTCCACAGCGTTGAAGCCACCGCTCTTGAAACCCTCCGTATAACTCGCATAAAGAAGATGGTCATCCGCCGGTGTCCAATTAATCGTCACCGCGGGGATGGTTTGATCCGTATCGCGGTCCTCATCAAAAGCATGCGCCCAGCTATCGAAGAACGACCCCTGGAGCTCCTGTTGCAAGAGGTTACCAATCTCCGCAGGGTTCAAAGACGGGTCTGCAGTTTTTGTGGCTAGCCCTTGCGTTGTATCGTTCAGCCACGTTTGTGCGACCGCCTCTTTGGTTTCTTCGGTATAGCGTATGCCCGCAGTGATACTGAGGTTGTCAGTGATGTTAAAGGTACCTTGCAAAAACACGGCCCAAGACTCGGTATCCTGAGTCCAGGTGGACAGTCTGCCGATCCGAGACCACATTGAAAGACCCTCAACACCCGGTGGCAGCGCCTGCGGCGGCAAACCGAAAGCTCCTGCGATACCTGCTAGCTGAGCGGGGCTGTAAGCCAAAATAGTGGGTAGTCCCGCAATGGCCGCCACAACTCCTGGCTGCCCAAAGGTGCCATCGACAGACACCATCCGATCGATTTCCTGCGAGGACTCAATGTAGTTAGCGCCGGCAACCCAGCTAAACGCGCCATCGAGGTCCGACGCGAGACGGAATTCTTGGCTGAATTGATCAAACTCTGAATCGTCGCTGCGTCCAATGAATTCGACGGGCAAAAAGTCTGCTTCGATACCGTCGGCGTACTCATATTGCGACCAGCCGGTCACCGAGGTCAGCGTCATGCCGTTGCCATACTCGTGCTCAATATTCAGCGAAAATTCATGGTTCTCAGTGTCGGTGCCTGCGAGCCGCTCCGGGCCATTGCCCCCGTTGAGCGCCGCTGTTCCGCCGATAGATAGCCCATCGTAGTAAGTATCGCGGGAGCTATTATTCGCATAGGTTGATGCATTAAACCCGGGGTAAGCTAAGCCCATTACCGCGTACATCGCACCGTTAGAAGCCGGCACAAAGGGCGTCTCGCGGGTTCCATCACCATCGGCATCAACCAAAGTGGGTGAAAAAGTCGTCACCGCAGAGTTAGTGCCAATTCTTTTATAGTCGCCGTAGGTATACCGCACACCCACAGAGGTCGACTCGGAGGGCTCCCACTGGAAACCAACACGAGCAATGGTCTCATCGGTTGATGGCTGTCCGGTATAGGCTGCATTCGGGGCCATGTTTTTCAAGTAGCCGTCGACAGATCGATCCATCAACGAAAGCCGCATCGCTACGGTGTCACTCAAGCTACCACTCACGTGGCCTTCGAAGTATTCGCCGTTGTCACTTTCGAAACTGGCGGCGACACGGCCAGACAAGCCTTCGCCGACTTTTGGCGCCGCAGATCGAACGTTAATCGCGCCCGCCAGCGTATTCTTTCCAAATAAAATCCCTTGGGGCCCACGAAGCACCTCCACCTGCTCTAAATCAAACAAGCCAAGCCGCGATTGGCGACTCCGGCCTAGATACACGCCGTCCAGAAACAGACCAACAGATTGCTCAAAAGACTGGTTTGAACCAATCGAGATGCCGCGCATCGTGATAATGGTATTGACCGGGTTCTCTGCTACCGAGAAGTTAGGAACATACGTTCCCAGTTCCTGAAGACTGCGTATCGACGCGTCCTGAATTTGCTCCCCGCTAATTGCGGTCACTGAAATTGGCACGTCTTGAAGGCTTTCGACTCGCTTCTGTGCGGTCACAACCACTTCTTCCAGCGCCTGACCAGCTACCGTCATCGATACGCTAGCAACCGCTGCGCTGAGCGCTACCTTTACAAATGTTTTCATCATGGTGGGATCCTTTTTAAACATGTTCATTATTGTTATCGCGTCGACCAAAGAGCCTGGGGGCCGGCTTTAGTCGCTACTTATTGGTACATTTTCTTTCTGATTTATTATTCGTAATGCGTCGGTGCTACTTGACCTAAATCTTCAACATGTGGCAGTTTTACTGCCAATAGTGGTGTGGTAAAGATAGCAGATAATGTAAATAGCACAATACTAATGATACAAGGAATTTCAATGTGAAAAGTGTCGGCCGGCAAAAAGTCGCCATTCTAGCGACTGTTCTCAGTATTCTTGTGTTCGCAGGCTATTCAAACAGGGCGACATTAGTAGAGGCGCTGTTCAAAGTGGCACTGCCACAACAGCTAGGCGCAAACAGTGTTGCAGCGCTCGAAGATGGGCTTCATATCGCGCTTTGCGGTGCGGGTGGACCCTTCCCTGCACCCCGCGCTTCAGGCCCCTGCGTGGCGGTCGTGGCAGGCGACCAGCTTTTTATCGTCGATACCGGCACCGATGGAGCCCGAAATTTGGGGAGAATGGGATATCCCGCTAGCCAGGTCGCCGCCGTCTTTCTCACTCATTTCCACTCAGATCACATTGATGGCTTGGGAGAACTGGCCACCGCGCGCTGGGCTACTAGCGACCACACGCTGCCGCTGCCGGTGTATGGCCCCGAGGGCGTAGCGAGGGTGGTCGACGGCTTTAATGCTGCTTATGCACAAGATTTTACCTACCGGCATGATCATCATGGAGATCAAGTTGCGCCGCTTTCTGCAGCCGGTCTCACGGCAATGCCTTTTAACGCGCCGCCAGAAGGCGTCATAACCACGGTCTTCGATGACGCCGGCCTAGTCGTTCAAGCCCTTCGAGTCGATCATGCCCCGGTCTCACCTGCGGTGGGCTACCTCTTTCGTTATGGGCAACGTACCGCACTCATTACCGGGGACACGGCACAATCAGAAAACGTGAAACGCTTTGCACAAGGCGTCGATTTGCTGGTGCACGAGGCGCTGGCGCCGAACCTCATGACTATGATGCGAGATACGGCAGACAGCCTCGGCAATCAGATTCTCTCTAAGATCTTTTTCGACGTGCTGGATTATCATGCGAGCCCCGTTGAGGCGGCGGCAACCGCGCGCGATGCGGGCGTTGGACACTTACTGTATTACCACGTGGTACCGCCCATCGTTCTACCCGGACAAGAAGCACTATGGCTCAACGGAGCGGAGGATATCTTTCCTGACTACACGGTAGGTTACGACGGCGTCTCCTTTAGCCTCCCTGCGAACTCGGCGGAGATCATTCAGACCAGCACCGGACTCTAGAAATCGCGACGACACGCAACATCGCCCTGTTGCTGCGAGTGTGATCCCCACTACGCGAGAAAAAAACAACCCCCTTAACAGCAGATGGCAAATAATCGCGGCCATAAATGACCCTTTTCAACGCCAGTTGATCCAAAACGCCGGGGTGCCGTACCTAAAAGCCCTACTCAATAAAGTGTGTTTCCAGTGATAGTTGATTTAAGTAAGTTCCGGGTTGAGCAAAGACCGGCCCCTGACGCCGCGCGCGTGAGCGAGACGACTGTGGGCGTCATGTCGATTGAAGCGGCAGAAGGCGACCGGCACATGTCTGATTCACAAATTTTCGATTTGGAGCATCACCGACGGTTAAAAGCCCTACACACTCATCTCGAAGAGGGTGCCACACTAAGTGAGGCCGCGCGGTTGATCGGTGTGTCACAAATGACCGCCTACCGGTGGAATGATCACGGTCGGAGATGACTTAGCCCCGGTATTACATTGTTTTCAGTAGTGCGTGAGTGCGTCCTATCGTGCTGCTGATCCAGATTTGGCAGATCTAGTCATCTGGCTCGACATTGCAGGTGAATTGCGCCGTTACGTAACCAGCCACATCAAAATTGATCTTTGCTTTGCCCTGCATTTTACCTTCGACTGAACAGTCGGCTAAGGTCTGTAGCACAGTCCCCCGCACGACCTCAGAGAAAGCCTCAATCGTTAAGTCACCCATCAGCGGCGGCGTCGAAGGCGTCACCACCGGTGCCTCCTCTGGCAGGCGCAAGACAAGCAGCCAGAGCGCGACGGCGCAGGCCGCCAAACCAACACCAATAAAACCTAATAAAACTGTTCTCATGCGGTGGTTCTCGCTTGTCATAATGAGTATTCGCTACCGACCCTAACGTCACCACCTTTTCTTTTCAAATCCAGTGACCGGCTATCTGCATCGTTTCCTAGACCGCCATCGCGCATCCACGCCACTCAACGCTATCATCCGATTGATCTGCGCCACTCGCGGCTCATGATGCTCGATGAGTCCTAATCGAGTAGCACGTCGTGAGGCGATCTTCGTTTCACAAGCAGTTCCCGCGTAAACTAGAACGTCGCACACCGTTTGGATTTAGCCGCATGAATGACCTGATACTTCAACCGATTCTGTTTATGGGTGTATTGAGCTTGTCAATGATGCTCCTGATGTATCTCACACGTATCCCTGCAGCCAAACAACTTGAGACCGAGGGTGTCGTACTGCAACAGTTATCACATCCTTCGCAACTAGGAGGCGTATTTCCTAGCCACGTTGAGCGTGTTGCGGATAACTACAATCATCTTTGGGAGCAGCCCACGCTTTTTTATGCCGTTGTGATGGTCATATGGGCGCTCGACCACACCGATCCAATGCACCTATATTCGGCTTGGGCATACTGCGGTCTTCGATTTGCCCACTCGCTTGTGCAAGTGACGATTAACCATGTTTGGCTCCGTTTCACGCTGTTTATCGTCAGCTGGGCTGCTTTAGCCATCATGCTGTTGAGGGAGGTATTCAGTGCGTTGAGTCCGTAGCACTGTGTCGAGCAGTCACCATCAGCGAAACAAAAAAGACCTCGCTAACGAAGGCTCCTCCTTGCCAAGCGCCGACCCGGCGCGCGTGACACCTTTTGTTAACACTTTGGCGCAGTTGGTCAATCCATCACGCCCATGACGCGGCAAACTAGTGGCGATCAAGGATGACAAAGCGCCACGGAAGGCATCACTGATGGGAGATTGATCATGCGATTTCTATGGATAGAAAAGAATGTACTGCCTAAGCCACGACGTGAGCAGATACCTGCTTCCCCGAGCCGCTATAAAGGCAGTCACTGTAGAACCGCGCCGGTAACCAACCGATCGTCAACCTCGCAGCGGCGGCGCTGAAGGAGGTCCCAACATGAGGATGCTTTGGATCGTCACCATAGCCGTTGTACTCTTCGCAACCGTGAGCCATGCCAATCGCGTCAATGCAAGCCACCCCAACGCGGACGCACTGACGGCACCCACGGTAATGAGGGCGCCAACTGCCTTTCGAGCTGCCTGTACAGCTGTCTCAGTCGTCTCGCTCGATCGGTGAGTCATCGGCTTTGTCTGCCGCTCTCTGAGCGCGTTGAGTCACAATGAGCTGCCAAACGGCAAAAGCCAACGGAAGACCAAAGAACAGCAGGACTTGCAACCCTTTGAACTCGCTATAGTCCATTACCGTCCGGTCCTCGTTCTATGCCCGCCAAGGGAGCATTCTTGAGCGACCAGTCAAAAGCCAGAGAGTGATCCAGACAGCCGGCGCGAAGCACAAGAATAAAACACCATTCATTGCGAAAACAGTCGAATAGGCATCCACAAAAGCGCCGAACCACATAAATGTAGAAGGCGTGATACCCAGTGCCCACAAAATCGTGAGGTCGAGGAGTAAGCCAGCGTGAAGAAACGCCCACCAAGCGAGCAGCCCAGGCAGGCCATTTTTAAGTACTTGCATTACGCCTGCTCACGCCTCCTTTGCCTAGGTACGGTGCGCAGCTGAAAAATACGACGGGGATCACTGGCTCATCAATTGGCGCCAACCGCCGCTCAGGCTTTTGAACCCTGCAACTCCTGATTCACCCTCTCACACAACTTTTGAGCCAGCAGCCACAAGCGGTCCTGACCCCACACTGCCAATACAGCTTCACCTTTCGGATCGATCAAACGAAAACTGGGCACGCCCCACAAGCCCGCTTGGTACATCGCGAGGCGGTTTTCCTCGAGCAGCGCCTCCCAAGTGGTGTCCTGTCGATGCGCCTGAGCAGCAACCCAATCCAAACCCGCCGCCTCCACTACTTTCTTTAATCCGCTCTCGGTGCTGGTGTTGACGCCCAACGCAAAGGCATGCCGTAAAAAGCTTGATAACAGTTCGACTCCTTTACCTTGCGATGCGGCCCAAGGATATAGTGCATAACACTTTCGGACAGGGTCACCGATGGGATCGTAAAAGTTGCCGTAAGGCACACCTGCTTTGTGCGCTTCTCGAGCGGCATCCATAAAAATATACATGCCCTTCGCTCGCGTTGCCGGCACACCCCGCATGACCATCGGTAAAACAGGTCGCAATGAGAGGGTTACACCAGCCTCTCGCGCAAAGGCAACCACGCGGTCAAATACCACTGCGCTGTAGGGGCTGCGTAATGAAGCATATAGCTCCAACGTAAAGGCTTTGTTATCGCGCTTTTGGGGAAGCGTTATTGAGGGGCGCGGCGCTATCAAGTCCCGCTCAGAGTAGCGATCCGCACCCAATGCAGCGAGTCTCTGCTCAAGCAAATAAAGACGGTCAGCACCCCAATACCACTCGCCACCGTAATAAAACATCGCGCCTGAGTAATGCTTCATTTCATGCCGCACCTGATTGCCAGCATCCACCGCCGCGTCAGCATGCTCTGCAGCTGCACAACCTGATGTCTCGGCGAGATGATCCAGTCGAGCACCATCCCCCGACCAAAGGGCGTCACCCACTTTTGCCGCTATTTCAGGAAACGCTTCGGCTGATTGTGCCGCCAGAATACGAGTCGCCAATGACACATGATGCGCATTTGGCTCTTGTGGATGATCAGGAAAGACGAGCCCATAACCGGGTGCCACCAAATGAGATTCGTAACGAGACAGACGCGCCAACAGGTCTGGTTCCGGCACATTTTTTCCCTGATCAGCGCACACCAGATGACAACGTAACTCGATGTCGTAACGTGCCAGCAATGGCATCAATAGCTGAGCTGTTAAATGACTATAACCATCGTCCACTTGATGAAAATAGTGGACTTCATGTGGTGCACCCACTTTTAACCGTGTCCGTTCAGCCTTGGCATGGCGGGCCTGCACTGAGCTCGTTTGAGACAGGCGCGTCATTACTTTTGAGGTGACCCAACGCTCGAAACGGCTGGGGGCCATGGTCGCCGCGCCACCTTGGTCTTCGAATTTTTTTGCCATGATAAGCGCCTTTATTCAGCGGGTTGCCAGCAAGTCCGTCACTAACCCTCGAATGATTTCATGACAACTTTTTTGCGATAGCCGCTGATGCTCTCGCAAGCGATGCCACATCTCAAAGGATGCTACCGCATGCACCGCTTCGCGCTGTGTCCTCAGTGAGGTAGCGACCTCGGGTAACCACAGTTCGAGCTCGTTACGCAGCCTTTTTTGATGATAAGCATAACGCGCTTGCAGTGCAGGAAAGCGCCACGCCAACGCCTGGGTACAAAGAATCAGGTCAGACAGTTGCTCAAAGGCATTACCGTACAGCTCAACAGCATGACTGATGCGCTGGGATAATGTGCCAGATCGATCACTGACCGCAAACAATGTCTCGTAGGACGCTCCAAGCATTTCGTCTGCTGACAGAAATAGGGCGTCCATGTCGGCGAAATGGCGAAAAAACGAACGGATACTCACGCCGGCGCGATCAGCAATCTGCTGCGCAGTAGGCACCTGCTTTTCCTCACTGATCAGCGTCAGCGCCGCCTCAACAATCGCGACTTGACTGCGCTCACTGCGCTGACGCCGGCCATCAGAGGTTGGGGCAATTTTAAGAGTCATTGTTCCACCTAGCTAGGCCCTCAGATGTTTATGTCACTTATTATGCCATGATATTTTCGCGGGCCACTAGGGTTTTGCTTCACCATCAGTAGGGCAAGGCGCGTCACCTTGCATCGTTGTCGCGCGCCTGAATCGTCGCTAGATTCAATTGATGTTGATGCCGATCTAAGCGATAAAAAGCCAGCGCCACCAGCATGATGGTCCACAAAATCCACTGCAAGACAACCAGCCACCCACCGAGCTGTGTCAGCGATGCCGCGGGAATCTGCTCTGGGGCGACGCCACGAGGCAGTGCAACCGACTGTAAAATAATGCCCGCGATAAATGCGCCGATACCTTGATTGGTTTTGCGGATAAAAGTGAGTGCTGAGAAAAACACCCCCTCGTTACGGCGGCCCGTCCTGACTTCACTGCGCTCAACAAGATCGGCCAACATTGAATACAAGATAGCCTGCATAGCAATAATCAGGCCTAAATCAATCGTGTTCACCACCGCTAAGATGGGAAATAACAGCGGATCACCATTGTCGGGCATCCAGCCGATTAACCGGAATAAAACGGGTAGGGGCTGCACTGTAAATGCCAACAACCCGAGACGTATCGCGGCCCCTTTTTTGCCCCAACGCTTTGATGCCCGGGGTGCGATCATCAACCCGATCAGTGCAGACAGGACCACCAAGGCGGTCCAGTAGTAAATCTGCTCTGAGGAGAACGCCCAAAAGTAGGTCAACATCAAAAAGGTTAATGCCGCTGTTAGGCCCGTCGCCACGGCACTGGCCATTGACGAGATAAAAAGGGCAAAAAAACTCTTGTCTCGCAGGGTCTCCAACACTTCACTCAGTACAGAGACGAGCCCCTGCTGGTTGCGAGACGCGGGAGCAGCGAGCGTTTCAATCCGATGATGGGTGCCGAGTGCCGACACCAATATGGCAACCAACATAACGACGGCCGATATTTGACCGTAGGTTTGATATCCGTCGCGGTTGAGTATGCCAACGGGGTACGCCTCCGTCGGCACTAACAGGAATCCATACGTGAAGACCGCCATACCCGCGCCGCCAGCCCAGCCAAAAAAGGAGCGCCACGCCTGTATCGAGGTCCGCTCATCGTAGTCTGCGGTGAGTTCCGGCATTAGGGCAGAACTGGGCGTTTCATAGAAAGTGATCAACGTGCGGATCAAAATTGCCATGATGACGAGATAGGCAAACAAGGCACCATCACTCCATTCGGGAGGCTGCCACAACAGGGAATAACACAGTGCGACGGGAATGGCCGCCGCATACATGAAAGGATGCCTGCGACCCCAGCGAGAGCGGGTGTTGTCTGACCAATAGCCCACAACAGGATCGCTGAATGCGTCAAAAATCAGCGCCACTAATAATGCCGTTCCGGCCAGTGCAGGCTCCAATCCGACGACAGTCCCGTAAAACAACAGCAGCAAATAGGCGAACCCGTTATCTTTGATGCCATAAGCCACCGCACCAAAGCCGTAGGTGCAATTGACCGCCCAGCCGACCGGCTTGCTGCTATTTACTGGCGTTGAGGAGGGCAAGTTAGCTCTCTCGCTGTAAGACTGTCGATGATAGGCGTCTTCCTGACGGGGAGTGACCCCGGCGATAATCGGCACTACACTGCAACACAATGTGGCAGGCGCCTCAAGCCATTGCCAACGAAGCCCAAACCCAGACCCAACAGAGCTCCCCTCAAAATTTATTGATTACGACTCTAGCCGCTAGGCACCGCATTTGGTATAAACGCTGAACAATAAGTCAAACTGCGCGAGGAACAGACCGAGCGGCAGATATCGTTGGCATCGGTGTAAGGTGGTATGGCTCCTGAATTAATAGTCTTGATTGTATCGGCTGCATCCATTGCGTTTCTGCACACCTTATTGGGGCCTGATCACTACCTCCCCTTTATTGCAATGGCCCGCGCACGCGGATGGTCTTTGTCTAAAACCTTGCGGGTTGTTCTGCTCTGCGGCTCGGGACACCTTGTGGGTTCGGTGGTACTGGGTGCCATTGGGATTGGTGTCGGACTTGAGCTCACTCGTCTCGAATGGGTCGAAACACTCCGTGGGGATATTGCAGCCTGGAGCTTATGCGGTGTGGGAGCGCTGTACCTTGTTTGGGGGCTGCGGCATGCGTATCGGCAACGCCCAGAACACCGGTCCGGGTGGCATTCTCACGGCGACGTGAGTCATTACCATGCGCATCTTCACGCTCACAAAGCCCGTAGCCACAATATCGAAGCGCCGCCGTCAGGCTCACTGACGCCATGGGCTATCTTCATTATTTTCGTCCTCGGACCCTGCGAACCACTGATCCCACTGCTAATGTTTCCAGCCGCCACACAAAGCGTTGCCGGCATCTTTTGGGTGACCGGTGTCTTTGCCATCGTGACTGTGCTCACCATGCTAAGTGCAGTCGCCATCGGACAACTGGGACTCGAGAAATTACGCGTGCCGGCACTCGCGCGCTTCGGCCACTCTACCGCCGGCGCCACCATGCTAGGGTGCGGTATCGCGATTGGATGGATGGGATTATAAGGATGAGCGACTACCAGACCATTGACGCCGTTTGCAATATTTGGACACCCGAGGCGCTGTCGCACCGCCCCGGCTGGACTGATGAGTTCTTTGTCGGGAAGGTGAAGGGCAAGCATGACTCTGCGGGCATCACGCTCGAAGCGATGATCGAAGGGATGGATGAAGCAGGTATCGACATCGCTTTTCTCGTCGCGGCCAAAGCGGGTCGCGTGGGTCTGCCGGGCTGCTATCACATGCCACTTGAAGTGGTATCACGCGCCGTAGAACAGTATCCCGACCGTTTTAGGGGCATGCTCGGACTCGACCCTTATATGGGTATGAACGGCGTTCGACAGTTAGAAACCGCGGTCAAAGAGTTTGGCTTTGTGGGCGCACATTTATATCCGCACTGGTTCGAATTGCCGCCGAATAACGCCAAGTACTACCCCTTCTACGCCAAATGTATCGAGCTTGGTATCCCTGTCCAAATGCAGGTAGGCCAATCACTGATCTACGCGAAAGAACACCCTTGCCGCTCGGTCGGACGCCCTATTTACTTGGACGACATTGCCTGTGACCTCCCGGAGCTCAAGTTACTGGGCACCCACGTGGGCATACCTTGGCATGACGAAATGATCGCCATGGCCTGGAAGCACGACAATGTCTTTATTGTGACCGACGCGCACAGTCCCAAATACTGGCCGGATTCAGTCAAACATTTCATCAACTCATACGGCCAAAATAAGGTGATCTTTGGCACTGATTTTCCCGTGCTGCGCTTCAAGCGTACCGTTGATGAAGTGAATGCATTTGAGCTCAAACCTGAGGTACGTCGCAAGTTCATGCGCGATAACGCAATACGGGTCTATGGACTGGAGGGTTTGTCATAAGCACACCATTGGAAGGCATTCGCGTCGTCGAGATGACCTCGGTCGTCCTTGGACCCTATGCCTGTCAAATGCTGGGGGATCTTGGCGCCGATATCGTCAAAATTGAACCCTTAGCCGGCGATACAAACCGTAATTTAGGGCCGCATTTTAGCGACCCTAAAATGTCAGCCTTGTTCCTCACGTGCAATCGTAATAAGCGGTCTGTCGCACTCGACCTAAAAAGCACCGCCGGACGGGAGGCAGCGCTCAAACTCATCGCCACTGCCGATGTCGTCGTCCATAACTTCAGACCTCAAGCCATGGAGCGTTTAGGGCTTGATTACGAAAAAGTGAAAGCAGTGAATCCCTCTGTGGTGTATTGCGCCACCTACGGCTATAGCAAAAAAGGGCCCTATGGCGATAAAGGGGCACTGGATGATTCGATTCAAGCCGCCAGTGGGATAGCGGTATTACAAAGCATGGTCGAGGGAGAGCCTCGCTACTTACCAACTATTATCGCCGATAAGACAACCGGCCTAATGGTTGTGCAAAGCGTTTTGGCCGCACTTTTTCATCGGGAACGCACCGGAGAAGGACAGGCCATTGAGGTCCCGATGTTTGAAAGCATGGTGTCATTTGTCATGACCGAGCACTTATGGGGCCAGAGCTTTGTGCCGCCACTCGATAAAGCCGGATATGTCAGGCTCATGGCGTCTCACCGCCGACCTTATAAAACGGCCGACGGCCTCTATCTTGCGGTTTTGCCCTATTGGGATAACCATTGGGGTACCTTTTGCGCAGTGGCGGACAAGCCAGAACTGGCCGAAGATCCACGCTTTCAAACCATGGCGCTACGGCTGGCTAATATTAATGAATCCTACCGTGAGACCGGCGCCATTATCGCGAGTAAAACCCGTCAAGAGTGGGTCGATTTGCTCGGTGATACTAACGTGCCAATGATGGTAGTGAATTCATTAGATGAGTTAATCGATGACCCACAGCTAGTGGAGAGCGGCTTCTGGCAAGAGCATGACCACCCGACCGAGGGTCGGCTTAGATTCTCGAGTCCACCAATGAATTTTGAAAAGACGCCTGCCAGCATTCGCCGCTTGCCACCTGGCCTGGGCGAGCACACTCGCGAGCTGCTGCGTGAAGTGGGTTACGACGACGAATTTTTGGCATCCCTCCATGACGAGGGTGCCATTCAGATTGCAAAGGAGAACAATTCATGACATTTAAAAATCTTTACATAGAACATGAGCGTAGCAGTGAAGCCGAGGACTGGGTGAAGGAGGAAATAGCGGAGCAAGAGGCGCGGTTTGCTGAAATTGAGGCCTCCATGGAGGCGCTCGCGCCGACACGAGAGAAGTGGTACCAAGAGTTTTTTGATCGCATTAAAACGAATGGCTTCAATCTAGATGGCGACGACAAAATGCCGATTCCTGATGCTGATTTGCCAATCAAAACGGCAGATCGAAAAGACCAGGTGGTCTGGAAGTACGGCGTCGATAGTGACGATACCCCACGCAACGGACAGGAGGCTTAATCATGGCACGACCACATATTGAACCCTTCTGTGATCGAGATACGCACTTTAAATCCATGCGATTGCTCGGCTTTGGAACGGGCATGCACTACAAAATGCTGAGTATGGATGTCGATACAGGTGCCTGCTCTATGACAGTTCAATTCGACGGTGGCTACAAGCGATCGCCCGGATTTTCTTGGTCAGAGTACGAGCTCATCGTGATCGAAGGGGAACTCAAGGTCGGTGACCGGGTCTGTCGCAAGGGACATTATTTCTATGTGCCTGCCGGTTACGCGATGCCCGAGATCAGCTCTGATCAAGGCTGTCTTCTGCTCTACATGTACAACACCGGAGAGCCGAGTCATGAAGAGGCTACGACGCATCATGCATCGACACAAACACAGCTCTATCATGATGTAGACAGTTATATGGATCTGTCTTGGGCAATGGGCAATGTTGCAAAACCCAGTGTGGCAACCGGCTGCATGATCAAATTACTCAATTACAACCCCAACTCCTTCGCAATGACTTTTCTCTACTGCATGACGCCGAATTTTTATCAGGACAATATCTCGTATCACGACTGTGCCGAGGAGTCCTATCACCTTTGGGGTACGTCTTGGATGATGCAGTTTGGAGATGTACCGACAGGTGGGTATTTCTGGCGCCCGGCCTATATCAACCATGGTGCCTTTGCATCAGAGTATGGCTGTATTGCGCTGGGACGAGTCGATTCAAAATTATTCAATCACTTCCACTATAACCCTTGGTCGACCCCCGTCGAAAATGCGGACCGTTCCGAGGCGCGACTGCTCGCCAGAGATCCACTGCTTTATCATTGGGCCTTTAGTCAAGATCATAACCATCCACACAGTCCCAAAGACTTCGAATTAACGATGCCAAGGCGGGCTAACGAGGAAGGGCACGACACCGAACACAAGAGCGATGGTCATCGACACGATCATTGGCATGGACATCATCACCATGATGAGGAAAGCCCTCACACCCATGACCATTCACATGACCATTCACATGACCATTCACATGATCATGACCACCAACATTAAGCCAGGGTCGTAGGTAGCGCCAGAACGATTAGAAGTGGCAAACAAAAACAGCGGCATTAAGCCGCTGTTTTTGTAACACAATTGTTCAATCCATTGAGGGTCAGTTCATACGGACAATCAGCTCGCGGTACCCTCCAGATAACACCGGCCACATAGCGCCTCGTAGCGCACGTTATCGCCGTCGATCACCACTTGCTCTCCTTCACGAACGATACCGGCATCGCCAAGTCGCGCGTTGAAGATGGCTTTTTTTCCGCAGCGACAAATGGTCTTCATTTCCTGCAGTGAATGAGCGACCTCCATTAAGCGCCGACTACCCGGAAAAGCCCGCGTGCGGAAATCGGTTCTGATACCAAAGGCCACCACCGGAATGTCATCTAGCACAGCAATCGCCAACGCTTGGTCGACTTGTTCGGGCGTTAAAAACTGCGCCTCATCGATGAGCAGACAGGCGACCCTTTGCCGCTCAGAGTCCCGCTGCTCGCTCAGTGCATGACTTAACGCATGGAATGTGGCGCGCAAATTTTGATCTGGCAGTAACACCAAGTCTGCTGATCGCGCCACACCCAAGCGCGAAACGATTTGATCATCGCCCTTTGTATCCTTCGCAGGTTTAATCAATAGAACGTGCTGCCCACGCTCTTCATAGTTATGCGCCACCTGCAACATCGAGGTGCTCTTACCGCTGTTCATGGCGCCGTAACGGAAAAATAATTTACTCATGACAATAGCCTGCGTATCTCATTTAGTTTTCTCATCAAGCACCCTGTTGATACTACATGAGGATAAAACAACACAAGCGCGGCGTCGCCTCAGTGCTCCCGACATTTCCCCTGACAGCGGCCCTCACAATACCCCTCCGTGACGGTAGCGCTACTGCGGCTCTGCAACGCTAACGGGACCCTATTTAAGGGGTGGCTCATGGCCTCTGCTCAGGCATAATGTGAGGCTTAACGTCAGGAGTGAAAACCCTATGAAAAGTCGTGCTGCAGTCGCTTTTGAAGCTGGGAAGCCTCTAGAAATTGTCGAGGTGGATGTCGGTGGTCCTGCCGCCGGAGAGGTCATGGTTGAGATCAAGGCGACCGGGGTTTGTCATACCGATGCGTTTACCCTGTCCGGCAATGACCCCGAGGGCGCATTCCCCGCCATTTTGGGTCACGAGGGCGCGGGCGTCGTCGTTGAAGTGGGTCAAGGCGTGAAGGACCTCAAGGTCGGAGACCACGTTATTCCCTTGTATACCCCTGAGTGCCGTACCTGCGATTTCTGCCTGCACCCAAAGACCAATCTTTGCCAGGCAATCCGGGAAACACAGGGCCAGGGCGTGATGCCCGATCACACCAGTCGCTTTTCACTCGATGGCAAACCCATTCTGCATTACATGGGTTGCTCCACCTTCTCCAATTACACTGTCTTGCCTGAGATCGCACTGGCTAAGGTTCGTGAAGATGCGCCCTTCGATAAGATTTGTTATATCGGCTGTGGTGTCACCACAGGGATTGGCGCCGTCGCTTTCACCATGAAAGTAGAGGCCGGCGCCACCGTCGCCGTCTTTGGATTAGGGGGTATTGGTCTCAACGTGATTCAAGGTGCAAAACTGGTAGGCGCACGACGCATAATTGGGGTGGACCTTAATCCCAGTAAGATCCCACTGGCGACGCAATTCGGCATGACCGATTTCGTGAATCCGAGCGAAGTAGATGATGTGGTGGATCACTTAATTCAAATGACAGGCGGCGGCGTCGACTACAGCTTCGAGTGCATTGGCAATGTTAACGTGATGCGCCAAGCTCTGGAGTGCTGTCACAAAGGCTGGGGCCAAAGTTGTGTGATTGGCGTAGCTGGTGCGGGCCAAGAAATCTCGACAAGACCTTTTCAGCTCGTTACCGGTCGCTCATGGCACGGAACAGCCTTTGGCGGTGCGCGCGGTCGGACCGACGTACCGAAAATTGTTGATTGGTATATGGAAGGGAACATTCACATCGACGAGATGATTACCCATACGATGCCGCTGGAAGAAATCAATACCGCCTTTGATCTCATGCACGAAGGTAAAAGTATTCGCTCGGTGGTGACGTTCTGATGAGCTCAGACTGCCTAAGCAGTGTCAAAATGTTTGGCGGCGAGCAAAATCGATATCAGCACCGCTCTAACGTACTGGACTGCGATATGGTTTACGCGGTCTACCTGCCACCGCAAGCGGCGGAATATCGTGTTCCCGTGGTGTATTACCTATCGGGGCTCACCTGCACAGACGAGAATTTTGTCACCAAAGCCGGTGCGCAATGCTATGCCGCTGAGCATGGGGTGGCAGTGGTTGCACCCGATACGAGCCCCCGGGGCGAGGGCGTTGCTGATGATCCAGAAGGTAGCTACGACATGGGCCTTGGGGCTGGGTTTTATCTCAATGCAACGCAGGCACCATGGTCTGCGCATTATCAAATGTATGACTATATTGTCAGCGAGTTACCCCAAGTGCTGGCGGAAAACTGCCCACAAATCGATACGGATTGCGCGGCGATCATGGGGCACTCAATGGGGGGACACGGCGCCCTGACCATTGGCCTCAAAAACCCCGAGCGCTATGTTTCGCTGTCCGCATTTTCACCGATTGTTGCACCCACACAGTGCCCTTGGGGCAAAAAAGCGTTCACAGAGTATCTAGGATCAAATGAATCGGATTGGGCGGCCTATGACACCTGCGCGCTGTTAGCTTCGGCTACCGAGCACAGGCCCATCCTGATCGATCAAGGCACAGCTGATAATTTCTTAGAGGAACAGCTCAAGACACCATTGATCACGGCTGCCAGTGACGCCGCGGACTACCCTGTCCACGTTCGGATGCAGCACGGCTATGATCACAGCTACTACTTCATTGCCTCTTTTATGGCCGACCACTTCCGGTTCCACGCAAAGTATCTCAACGCGCATTAAGCGCGACAGATTCACCCGTCGCTCAAGCAGATCACGACCGCTGCGTTCACCACGGCGGTCATATTGGCCAGATCGCCAAAGAGAAATCGGTGTAGCAGGATCTAGCTGAGCGAGGGGGATCGACACCCTCGCTTACAAGTACACACACTGAGTGCCGCCCTCAGGGCTTTCTGCGACTCATTACTAGACACTTATGGACTCCCCGAAGTGCGTGCACGGTCTAATGCTGAGGAGTAGCAGCCGCTTCTTCTGTTCGTGAATCAATTATTTTCTTCATGAACGTCCATGACGTTTCGTTACGACGAGGATCATCTAACGGCGGTGGTGTCGTATAGTCAGGGTATTGTTGTGCAATTTCAGCCTTGATCACCTCCGACAGCTGTTCGTAATTTTCAAGCTTTCTGCCCATCGCATTAAAATACAGCATGCCAGCGCGACCATTCATCTCCATCCACGGGAGCCAAGGTGCCAAACGCACCCAAGAGATCACTGGATAGGCCACTGGTTTCGACGCATCCAGTAGTTCGGCAACATCACCATTAAAGTCGAAGATTTCGGTAGCGTGATAACTGCCGCCTACATATTTTTGGTAGTCACCGCCCATCGCATTTTTGTAGAACAGGGGGATTTCGTAGTTGATCAGATACTGGCCATTCACGTCGCGGTAGGTGAAGGCCCGCTCGGAGCCATCAGTATTGATACCGAAGCCGGGCCGTTGGTTGACTGGATCGTTCGCAACGTGAATCACCTCATTCGACGCTCCGGTCCAAGGATTGTCGAATCGGCGCAGGATCTCTCCTGTCTGGGGATCGAGATACAACATGATTTCCCGAGAGACGAGTCGGTAGCCGACGCCCTTGTCAGGGTCCTCAACCTGCCCACACTGGCGGATATTCATTCCCAGCAAACCAAAAATTTTGCGATCAGGCTCCCCGGGCACCCGAGAGTAGCCGAATCCGGACCATTCAAAAACTTGGGGTGAACTATCCTCTAGGGAGCACTGTATTTTGCGATTGAGCGCGACAAAGCCGTCTCCAGAGTTAGCATCAATCGTCTCTGCTTGAACAGTGGCTGCTATCAGCCCAGAAAGGATAAAACTAAGACAAGTCGTTAAGCGTGAAAACGGCCACATAGTGTGGTCTCCTGTGTTTGCTGGCTACAGAAAGAGCATAGCTCGTTTGAGAAAAGATATAAACATATGTCAATATGCGATTTACTGAATCCACATCATCTAAGGCGTTAAGACTTTGACCCAGATGCTCACCCGCAGACGCCTACTCGAGGGCTCCATCGCAGGATTGCTGGCAAGCGCTAGCGGTGGCTGCAACGGCATGGGCTCAGGCCGACGTGTGGTGGTGGTGGGAGCGGGTCTATCTGGTTTGAATGCGGCTCTTATTCTGGAACGCTGGGGTTTTGAGGTCGACGTTGTCGAAGCCAAAACACGCGTCGGCGGCCGGCTTTGGACGCTAGATCACCTCCCGGGCTCCCCCGAGGGGGGCGGCAACGTCATGGGCGCCCAGTACGGTCGGGTTGTTCACATGGCCCACCATCTCGACATCGCACTGCGCACGCCACCCCGCACGCTACCCAGCGATTACTGCATTGGAGATCAACGCATCAGTCGCGATCGCTGGGCAAGCGCTGGGGCCAACCCCCTTCCCGAGGCGTGGCGGACCATCCCACCGCAGCGCTTGATGGGAAAGCTCAATGAGACCAATCCACTTTTGAAAACCCGCGCCTGGCATGATCCCAATCTGATGGCCTCAGATCGGTCAGCCGAAGTGGGACTCAAGGCGCTGGGTTTCCCCAACGCCGCCATCGAATTGATCAACGCCAACAACAGTTATGGCAACAATCTTAGCGACACCAGCCTCATGGCGCTGTATCGCATCATGGGCGAATTTGGGCGCTTGTCCGGCCCGGCATTGGCAGTGCAGGAAGCCACACTCGGCAATATGCGCCTACCTGAGGCCATGGCGAAGCAGCTCTCGAGGCCCGTGTCGCTGGGTGAACCGGTCGTGGCAATTCGACATTCACCCTCGCGAGTACAGGTGGCGCTGGCATCGGGTAAAACATTAGAAGCCGATGCCGCGATTCTGGCTTTACCCCTACCTGCGCTGGAGCATATCGAAGTCAACTTGTCTGCTACCCAAACCAGCCTGCTGGGGCAAATCGATTATCACAAAATCGTGCAACTCCACTGTATCGTTGACGCACCCTTTTGGGAGGGCGCTGGATGGAGCGGCTCATGGTGGACCGATGGTTTACTCGGCAGGATTTTTACCCGCCCCATTCCTAATACCAGCCGTTACAACATGACGGTATGGATTAACGGCGACCACTGTGACCCACTCAATGCGCTTGACGAGGCGGCTTGCACCCAGACCATCACTCAGGCGCTTTGGCAACTCGTGCCAGAGGCGCGCGATGTCACCTCCGTAGGTCAGTTAGTGCGGTG
>UPTG01000328.1_pt1 | contig 39545 bp, 31 predicted proteins | sample 2160121 | NCBI WGS metagenome assembly UPTG01 (sample SAMN06266255, study PRJEB28933) | marine metagenome | isolation source: Columbia River Estuary | place: USA:Columbia River Estuary, USA | collected 2014-07-27
GTTTTTTATTGGCCGTTGATTTTGGAATAAAGACGCGCAGCGGATTCAGCCGAGCCACCCTTTTTACTGAGAGAGCGGTGAGACAACGCGGGAGCGCAGCGACGGCGGCCTCTTATTAAATGGGGGGAGGAGGGCAGTGCCAGAATGATTGAGGCTATACATGGGTTTTTGTTTATTATAGACTATATATAATAAAGTGGAGGCGGATAATCATTCAAAGCTCTACTTATGTGCAGAAATAATTGAGGAGCATGAGGGATACTAATGAGCAGTCAATATACCAATCGAAAAGTTGTTTTATGAGAGCGAGAGAATTTATTGGTTTTGGCGGTGTTGTTTTAGCAGCCGATGCCTATGGGAACGAAGACCACCCTTGCGTGGTGTTGCTACCCGGAATAACGCAAACCCGTAAGGTATGGGCCAACGCTGCAAAGGCGCTGGCGCTGGCCGGTCGCTATGTTATTAGCTTGGATTTGCGAGGCCATGGTGGCAGTGATAGGCCTAAGGACTGCAATTACAGCTTAGATGCCTTTATTGGCGATTTAATGGCATTTTTGGCTCAGCTGGAATCACGTCCTGTGATCATTGGCTCAAATTTTGGCGGTTGGATCGCCTTGGCAGCAGTAGGTAACGCTGCCGCACCTATAGCCACGGGTCTGGTTTTGACCAATCCGCCCCCAGACTTTCAAAGCTTGAATGAGGACAGTATTGCCGAAATAATTAGCCAGCGCGCTTCGAGCGATGATTTTGACCAAGGCTTGTTCGAAGGGGGTTTCGACTTTCTCGAATTGCAGAGCAAACTTAAGCCAGCGGCACAAAACTTGAAGCTTCCTACGCTTATGGTGCGCGGTATTGAAAGCGAAGTAAGCTCATCAAAGGCAGCCCAATATTTCGCCGATTTAATCCCGCAGGCTGAGATTTCTGAAATTGAAGGTGCTGGGCACTATGTTGCCTTCGATAAAGCCGATGAATTCAGTGCTCTTGTATTGGAGTTTTTGGAAAGCCATATTCCGCACCAACCACCAGAGTACGTGAGTGGTTCAGATGCGCGAACCCTGCGAGATGCAATGGGATGTTTTGCCACAGGAATCACCGTGGTAACCACTTTGGATCAAGCAGGGACACCCATTGGCTTGACCGCAAATTCATTTAGTTCAGTCTCTCTTGATCCACCATTAGTCTCAGTTTGCCTAGGTGAGCATGTCGGCAGCTTAGATCTGTTCAGCGCTGCAAAATCCTTTGCGATAAATGTGTTGCACACTGGGCAGCAACCCGTTTCAAACGTATTTGCGTCTAAAGGGGTTGATCGTTTTGCAGATATTAAGTGGAGTACCTGGGATCAGAACGTCCCGATTATAGAGGGATCGCTAGCGAGTTATGAGTGCGTAAAAAAAGATATGATCGTTCAGGGTGATCACATTATATTTATTGGCGAAGTGGTAAGGGCGAAGTTTGAACCGCATCGTGACCCACTTTTATATTTTGGTGGTAAGTATAGGCGGTTACATTTTGGCTGATGGACTGTTGCTACGAGCGCTGCAGCGCTTGATCGATCTATTGATTAGATTAGATTAGAGAAAATTAAAAAATACCCTCAAAAAAGGTCTTCACGCCATATAAAAAATGAATGGTTTTTAGCGTGAATAGGCTTCTTTTATTATCCTGATATTCCTCAAAGCTCTGCAAATAATCTGGATTACCTGGGGCGACAATTAACTGCTTCATCCGCATATGTGCCGCCGTATGAATATCGCCCATTACTACAACATCATTTCTTATATGGTCAATGGCAATATAGTTACGACGCTCAAGTGTTTCCGGGCGTGTAATAGCGTCTTCGTAAGCCAGCTGTAATTCTTTTTTAACAGCGCTATCGCCATTGCGGTAAAGATTAGAAATGGCCCATGAAAGGTGCCAAACCGCATGGTTCCAATCAAGCACCAAAAAGGGCTTTGTATCGTAGAGCATATCAATATTATCGAAGTAGAGAACAGCAATCTTGGCGGCAATTTCTGGAGGAATAATTTGGTCTCTAATGGCCCAAATTGGCAATTCTGAGGTGGATAGTTGCCTGGAAAATTCTGACTCTGCGACTTTCAGCGTGGCGTCCCAATCAATACCCTCGATCAGCCATGGCGACTGATCATCGTAACTCACATAAGGCATAACAGATTCGCAGATTGGATTGGCTATGCCCGGTGAAGCAAAGCGCCGATCGCCCACCATATAATCCTCGACCAAAATAGTGTAGCACCAATTTTCTGGGTTATCGTTGGCCTGAGCACTGATTGAGCCCGGCTCTAACTGCCATGATCTGCTGGTTGCTGCAATTGTTGGGGCACCAATTTGATAGGTCATTTTATCTATAAGCTTGCCGTGACAGGTCAGGCTTATGCCTCCCGCTGGTGGCAATTCAAAGATGTCGGATTGATAGGTAAATCTGTCGCCTTTAAACGTCTCTGGCTTTTCTCTGGGATGATTATTCGCAATCACTGCATAGTCTTGCGATTCAACGATAAGGCTATCAGTAAGAGTCATTGCTTGGTCCTGCGCATTACTGATTTCGCAGCCCCTGAGGTCAATAGAGGCTTCGGAGCTGTTGTGCAACTCTAGCCACTGGGGGCCTACACCCCCAGAACTGGGCATTAACTCTGTGACGAAGATGTCATTAGGGGCAGCAATATTAACCGGCGAGTCGCCGCAGCCTGCTATTAAAATTAGTAGGCTAACAAGGCAAGATTGGGTTATTCGTTTAGTTTTCATACTATCGCTACTCCTTAACTTGTCGCTAATGCGTTTCTTTTAAACTGGGAAATGTCCAGGTGCCGTTGAGTAGTTCAACCCTTGGTTGATACATTCTCACGACATAATTCCAACCTTCGGTGATAGGAATATAATTGATGCTGTTGGGGTCTCCGCCTAGGTGCAGAGTGATTGAACCATCGGCATTTTTTGCCGCGCTTTGGTTGCTAAAGCCATACACATCGTATGGATTTTTTTCAAAATAACCTTCGTCGTTATACATGGCTAGTGACCAAAAGCCATCGACAGGAACATCTTTGATATGGAGCAGGTAGCCCTTATCTATAGGCAGATTAGGCTCGACGGTAAGCAGCAGAGATTCGGTTTCGGGCAAGGTACCAAATCCGTAGGCGCTGAGTAAGAGTTGCTTAATCGGGTCTACCTGCTCCCGGGTACCCGCCGCTTTTGAGTTATCACTAATACCCTTGCCCAGTTCTAACAGTAGCTCTGTGATGGCCGCCATGCTGACCGGATCATATTGAGCATGGATGTAGGGTGTTTTAGACCCGCTGACAATGACTATTTGATCCTGCAATTTATGCGCGGCCTGCAAATCATCAGGCACAGAATCAACAACCAGGGTGCGGACTAGAAGCCACACATAGTCCGTGTGGAATTCTTTTAGACTTAGCTTATGACGACCGCCACCATGAAATACTTTGTTGGTGAAGCCCTCTTCATTAACCACCTGCACCGACATATAGCGATCACCCGCGTCTGGCAGTATAACGCTGGCGCCTTGGCTAATGTCGACAATGGCTACGCTGTAAAGCGTGTCGCGGTTCAAGCGCTTACTACTTCGAGCATCAATACCAACAACCTTGCGCCCATGGGAAAAGGCATTGAGCTGGCCGCCGGCTCTAGCCAGGTATCTGTCGAACTGAATAGCTGTTTTAGCCCGAACATAGTTAAAGGCAGTGACCTCCGTTAGCGGCTCACTGGCCTGAACCGCAGTGCAGAAAAGAGTAATCAACAGTAATCTGCTAGGGCTCATTGCTGAGAGGATCAACTGATCCCCATTAAGTCTTCAATGTTTAAAAAGGGCTTATCAAGGTTATCGCGGACATACTCACTAGCATAATCTTCCATCCAGCCGTCGTACTCCGTGATATGGCTGTCTGCATCGTGTACTGTTCGATTTGCGCAGTGTGCTGTTGGTTGGTTCATGTTGGTTATGTCCTTTAAGTTAATCGCTAGATGACCTATCTGGATATGGAAGTTATAGTATAGAAAAACTATAATAAAGACTCATGCAAAGCGTTGTCAATGATATGGCTGACAAATGTCTATAACCCCGCTGATAATAAATAAGTCTTGGGCGAGACCAGTCTGAATCCGAATTTGATTTCTGAGATTGCAAAACAGTGGTAAGTTCATTGGTATAGGTAGTATTCTGAACACTAAGCCAAAAGAGTTTGCGTTAGCATATCGTCATTTCGCAATGAATAAGGAAACCTGTTTATGAGTGGCAAGAAGCGCACTCGCCTTTCTCCTGAAGGCCGTCGTAACCAACTGCTGGATACTGCCAGAGATCTGCTTTTGAAGAAGGGCTTTTCTGGTTTCACTATGGACGCCCTAGCTTTCGAAGCTGGTGTTAGCAATCCATTGATATACAAGTACTTTGATACTCGGCTGGAGCTTTTACAGGATCTTTGGGCGAGAGAGTATGAGAGCTATGCCCTTAGCGTTAGAGAGGAGTTATCTCAAGCAGAAAATTTTGATGATGTCGTGAGGTTTTTCGTAAACCTCAATTTCAAACAGTTATCTCTGGGTGGAATTACCCATATTTTAGGCGCGCAGCCGGAACTACACGAAGTGACCAAAGAGAGACAGAACGAGAATGTACGCAAGACCGGACGGTTTCTGGTGGCTACTGTGAAAGATATGTACCATCTAACACCCTCCCAAGCTGGTCATGTCATCGCCCTAGCATCCGGTGCTTCTATCGAAGCGGCTAGGCACTATGCCCGATACGGTGGTAGCCCGAAAAAAATGGTGGAGGATACAGTTAGATTTATTCTGAACGGTGTAGAGGCGTTTAAAACGCGATAGCGAACTTGCGCAGCGACCAGCCTGGGCTAGCCGCGCGCGATTAGGGAAGTACTACAGGCCCATAAAATATTCGAAGTTCTTAAAGTAGAAGTTGTCCAATTCCTCTGGGGTAGCGTCTACGGCGTTGAGACTGCGTTCAAAGTCACCGAAGGGGTCGCTGCCACCCTCGGGGTGAGGGTAAAATGCTTTCCTCGCTAAACCCCATTCTTTAAGGGTTTAGCGCTCTAAAAAAAGTTGCAAACTTGTTATAAACTAACGCGACTACTGCGATTTATAATCAGTTTAGAGTCAATAAAGGTTAATCGATTACTTTCTGATATGTGAAAGTAATTGGTACATAAAAAAGATGAGAAAAAGATGAGACAAAAATCGATTTTTATTACAGGGGCCGCCAGCGGTATTGGTCTTGCCACAGCCCTTTTATTTCTAAAAAAAGGCTGGTTTGTAGGCGGCTATGATCTAGACGAGAAAGGCTTAACCAGCTTACAAGACGAATTGCAGCAAAATGGCACTACGGCTTATCTTGATGTAACCGATAAACCGGCCTTTGACGATGCTATTGCATCATTTTCTAAACACACTGACGGTCATATGGACATTATGTTTAACAATGCTGGCATTGCTTTAGGTGGATTTTTTGACGAGATCCCCTTCGAAAAAATCATGCTAATGCTAAACATTAATTTGATTGGTGTGGTCAATGGTGCCTATGCCGCTATTTCTCTATTAAAAAACACTGACAACTCACTGTGCCTGACAACTGCATCTTCAGCGGCTATTTTTGGTACGCCTCGTATGGCTATCTATTCGGCTACAAAACATGCAGTGAAAGGATTGACTGAAGCATTAAGTGTTGAATTAGCCCGTTATGGCTCACGAGCTGCCGACTTATTGCCGGGAATTATTGATACACCGCTGTGGAAGGGTGATCATTTTTCGGGAGGTAAGTCCATTGCGACCTTTGAAGCCATTCCAAAAAGAAATGTTAATCATACCGATGCCTCACGCACGCTTGATCCTGCTGAAGTCGCTGAATCTGCCTGGCAGGCTTATCAGGGCACTAAATTACATTGGTATATTCCAGAAGAATTGGAAGAACAAGATAAAGCCAAATTACATTCGATTGAAGCAATTCGCGACCAAAAAATTGCTGAAATATTGCAATAACTACCATTAATTTTTAGTTTTAGGTGTCACCTGGAAGCTGCAGAAAATGCAAACATCAAGGATGCCACAACCACTTTTGTTGATGTTAACCCTAGTAGTTTGTCGGTTAAAAACTTAGACAAAACTGTGGCTTTTTATCAAAAAGCCACAAATGTTGAAGTGATAGAACGAAAAACTATTCGCAACAATATAACAGCCGATAGTTTGTTTGCTACTACTAATGTTGAGCTTGAAGTGGCTGTTTTTAATTCCCACCAAATGTTGTTTTAACTCCCCGAATTTAAGCGTAATGCCAATGCCAATATTAAGGATATGCCGCTACAAGGTCCGGGTAAAGAGAGGTTTGCCTAACAGTATCGGGTGTCACGCGATTAACCAGTGCTGTCAGAAGTTGAGTAGTTATACCTTTGTCAATGTCTTTTGCCTGGCGCCCATCGAGACACCAATGGTACAAAATACGGACGAGTGCTAAAAGAAGCAAGATTCAAATTTTGATATAGCAGCGATGATGTTTAGTGGTATTTACATGAATAGACTGGGCGATCCCGATGAGGTAGCGTCAGCGATATTATTTCTCGCCAGCGAGCACTCGGGCTTTATTGCCGGTGTAGGACTTCACGTTGTCGGTGGTATGCTGGCTAAATAGCGATGAGGCTATCCATAAACTGACTTACTGCGGACAGGTATGGTTGAAAGCTCTCTCGCCGGATGTTGTGGCCGGCATGAGCAAGATTAATGTGTCGCATTTTTGGGATGATCAGCTGAGCCTCAGCGACAATAGCTGGTGAGACAACCGCATCTTTTTCTGGGTCGCCGGTGATCAGTAGTGTGGGACACTGCAGTGCAGCCGCCACCTCCTGCCAGTTGCTGATAATGGAAGATACTGTGTCTGCCACATCGGGGCTGACTTGTTGCTTTGCTTGCACCCAGGCGGGAAAGTCATCTGGATTCCATGTAGGGCAGTTTTTACGCCCGGATGCCTCTATCTGTTGGGCGCTCAATTTTTGTTGGATAACTATTTGTTGGCGTATTGCCTTCGTTGTCGCCGCACTTTTTTTGCTTGCGCCCTTTTCTTTATTTCGCCAGATGGGGTCTTCGAGCATCAGGCCGCACACCAGCTCTGGGTACTTGGAGGCAACGGTGGCAGCGGTAATGGCCCCTACCGAGTGACCCAGTATAATTACTGGCTCTAGATTTAATGCGTTTACAACCCCTGCAACATCTGCTGCCAGATCGTTGCCCGAATAGCCTTTTTCTGGCTTGTCTGAAAGACCATGGCCACGAGAATCCAGCATCAATATGTCGTAGTTTGCCTCCAGCTGGCGAGCAACACGACTCCAACACAGTCCGTTATCGGTAAAACCATGGATAAGCAACAAGACGGGATAGGGCCCGCCGGTACGATGGTAGTGGATATTGATACCGTTGCTTTCCACCCACGCACTATGCCAGTTATCCATCGCGTTACGCTTTTGAGACTCGAAGAAATGCCGGTAACTCGGCAGCCGGGTTAATTTCCCGTTCGTCGAGATAGCTTTTGAGTTCTTCCTGTCGCTTCGCTGTTAGAGAATATTTAAGTATAGCCAGAATAGCGAATCCAACGGTCGCTGCCGGTAAGATGCTGTAGCATACTGTTAACCAATAAAGCTCTTCTGGGCCATTGGAGCCAGCAGCATCAAAACCGATGAAGCCCAATAGTATAAGTGGGATGCCTTGACCGATTGCATAAGCAAGCTTTTGCACCATCGTGCCAATAGCAAAGAACATGCCCTGTCGGCGCTCACCCGTTAAGGCGGCATCAATATCTACAGTGTCGGCAACCATTGCCAGTGGGAGTATCAGCAGGGCACTGAAACACGCCCCTTTGATAAGAAAGAAAATTGTAAAAATGGTCGTTTGACCGAAGTCGATAAAATACATGCCTACATTGGTAACAAAGACAAGAGAGAGAGCCCCCGCCAACGCTCGATGTTTTTCAAACCGATTGGCGATGTGTGTCCATGTAGGAATCATCAGAAGTCCAGTGGCGAAATAGAAAATAAAGACTGTGCCAATGTTTTCGACTCCAATAATTTCCTTGGCATAAAATAGGGTAATTGTCTGGCGGAAAACTTCAGCTACGGTAGCAATGAAAAGCGTAATAGTAATAATGGCGAAGGGTTTGTTACGGGCGATTAGTTTGAAGGCCTGACGCGCGTCAATTTTAGCCTGGGGTGCTTTATGTTGTGTGGGTTCTGGCACTCTGAAAAAGGTAATCGTGGCGCATATGGGTAGCGCAAATAAAACAAAAAGGCTCAAGCCATTCATAACATCACTAGCCTTCGCACCCGCCTGGGACAGAATGACCGCCGGAATAATAGTAGAAATCACCAGGCCGAAGGTGTCGAAAAATTTGGCGGAGGCGGTGACTTTCGTGCGGACATGGTAGTCAGGGGATAATTCCGCGCCCCATGCGGTATAGGGTAGTTGTAATGTGGTATAGCCCAGGTAAGTTATCGACACGGCTATTAAGAAATATAACGCATTCACTTCACCGCTCGGACGTAGCAACAGAGATACGCCAATCATCATAATCATTGTGCCAATCGGTAGCCAAACCCTGCGTCGGCCAATACTGGGACGCCAGCGATCTGACAACACTCCGATTAATGGGTCGGTAATGAAGTCAGAGACACGCGATAACATCAGCATACTGCCAACAACCGCAAGTGGCAGGCCGAGTTCCCCGGCATAAAAAGGCGCCAAATAGATTCCCATGGGAATACCTAACACGCCAATAGGTAGAGATAAAATGCCATAACTTAGTATGGTCTGGTTATCGAGTTGTTTGCTGCTCATACTAGTGGCTTTGTTTTAGTTGTTATTGATTGGTAGCAGGTTTTGCCAAATCGTGTGGGTGACGCCCGCCAGAGAGGGTGTCCAGAGAAAAGCTTTCACCTTGCCCATTAAAAGAAATCAACTCAAAAAGATTGTTTTCCGGGTCTCGTCCAAAGACGACCGTATTAGAATCACCCACAATGGCCTCTGAAAGAAAGTGCACGCCAACATTGGTGAGATCACGCATGCTGCTTACTACATCGTCAACCTCAAAACAGGTATGGGTAAAGCCCAAGTCGGTGGCTTGTGCACCCGAGCGCCTGCTGCTTTGCGGTGCAAGGTAGTGCCAGAATTCGAGATTGCCGTTGGCGACAGGAATCCAGCCAGCCTGTAGATGAGTGCCTTTGAGCCCAGTTACTGTGTCAAACGGCTCGCCGGGGTTAAAAGTGCCTTCTCTATTTCTTTTTAGGCCGGTTAGGGCCTCATAAAACTCCAGCATTGGTTGCATGTTTTGGACTACATAAGCCGTGTGTCCATACCATATTGGCGCTCCCTCTTTGGGCACTGGGGGCAGGCCTTCAAGCTCGACAACGTTGTTCATAGGGTCGCGCACATACACATAAAGATTCCCGGTACCCAATCCGGCGGGGCGTGCGTGCCAGCTTGCTCCATGGCTTACAGCCAAGTCGAACAGTTCATTGCCATCTTTTGCTTGCAGGCATATATGACGAATCCCGGGGTCATTTACAGCCGGTGGCAGAGCATTGGTGTTGGTTGGCCGATCAAATTGTAGTAATTCAAGATACGATGTCGGGCTTTTGAGCCAGGCAACGTTTGCACCAGAGTTTGCAGCCTCCATTACATCTCGATTTATTGCAGTATTGGGTAAAGAGAACTGATGTGCGAGTTCGAAGCCGCCCGCCTGGGTGTAGAATTTGATGGCTTTACCGAGATCCGTCACCGAAATTCCAGTGTGGTGAATACCTTTAATCAAAACACACCCTTTTATTGACTATGATTACAATAGTGTCATATTAGGGCGCTTTATATAGTAGTCAAGTTTTTTCTTGAGTGCCCACTGACCGGATAGGTATTTCCTTTGGTGACTATAATTTTTGTTCAGATTGGCTAATTGATAACCCAAAATTCGTCGCTTTAACAATCCTAAGGCTAACTATACTCATTATTTCAATATGAAGTCACTGCGGCAGGTGCGTCGGCATATTTCAGTTACCTTTAAATTTTCGTCACTAGTGTGAGCGGGCTTTTATTCGCCTAAATTTTATATTTCTCGACAAATGTTGTGCACTTGACAATTTATTTATTACCTCTAGCCTCCTACTAATATACAATTAGTTAATAACGATGTCTTAGACCAACAATCGTAAGACTGCTAGCTTGATTGTTTGAGTAAAGAAAGTTAATACCAGTGAGAATGTAATGACTAGAGGCACGATAGTGATAAACCCGCCAATAGGTTGGAATGACATTCCCAGTACTGACCCCGAAGTGGTCAAACTGCGTCGACACCTCGAGGAGAATAGTGGGATCAGGGGGCAGGAAATTCTGCAGCCGGCTGATATAGAGCGAGCTGTTGAGTTATTTCGTCGTGATGGCTTAGTGGTCGTCGAAAACGTACTTAACAGTGAACAAATTGAATTTTTAGCGATGGGCTGCAGTGAGATAGTTAACGAGGTTATATCGCTGGATAGCGATAGCAAGGGTAATCGTGGTTCACATCGATACTCTTTCGGCGGATCGAGTATGACGAGAAGTCAGTTGCACAGGCCCGAATGGCAAATGTTATTGGAGGTTCCCGAAGTTATTCGCCTGGTAAATGCTGTCTTTGGTTCAGAAGATTATATACTCCGAGCTGGTAGTGGAGATTTTTGCTTGCCCGGTGCGGTGGATTACCAGCCCCTGCACTCGGATGTAAGTGATTGGGCGGACAATACTCGATCACCTTTCAGTTCATTCTTCGATCCACGGGGTCAAATGAGTATACGCGACTTGCCACCACCCTATGTTTGCGTGAATTTTCTACCTCAGGAGGTGACTAGAATTAATGGGGCGACTCGCCAAATTCCTGGCACACAAAACTCCAGAGCCAAAATACCAAACCTTGCGGAAGAGCCAGAGTGGATGAGGCTGAGCACGGTATGCCCCGCACCAGCCGGTGCTATTATGATTCGTGACGTCCGTGCCTGGCATGGTGGCACGCCGAATGTGTCAGATGCGGTGCGCTCTATTCCAAACCTTGAGTTCTATGCGCCGTGGTTCAGGGAGCCCATGGTGCCGGGTATAAGTTACCATGATTACAAAAAGCTATCAGAGCGTGCACAGCAACTAGTAAGATTTAGCGTTGCTGACTCGAGTGAAGAGTTGGTAACGGGCTCAACCCTACGTGCGCCCTAAAGTGTTGAAAACGGAATCGATAAATGCAATATCGTCAGTTAGGACGTTCTGCCCTCCAAGTCAGTGAGCTTTGTCTGGGCACTATGAATTTCGGCCCCCGAACCAGCGAAGCCGAGTCATTCGAAATTCTCAATCAAGCCGTTAACGCGGGGATCAATTTCATTGATACCGCGAATCAATACGGTGGCGATTTAGGCGTTGGAACCACCGAGAAAATTTTGGGCAAGTGGCTCGCTGAGGACACCTCTCGACGCGATCGTCTGGTGCTGGCTACGAAGGTTTACGAGCCTATGTCTGATGACGTGAATGACCGAGGTTTGTCGGCACGCCATATCCAATTGGCATGCGATGCCAGTTTGAGGCGTTTAGGTGTCGATCACATCGACCTTTATCAAATGCATCATATTGACCGATTAGCACCTATTGAAGAAATTTGGCAAGCGATGGACAGGCTGGTCAGCCAGGGAAAAATCACTTATGTTGGCTCCAGTAATTTCCCCGGTTGGGCTATTGCGCGTGCCAATGAAAAAGCTATAGCCAAACAACAAATGGGGCTGATTTCAGAGCAGAGTGTATATAACCTGATTGAGCGACGCGTGGAGCTTGAAGTCATTCCTGCCTGTCGGGAATACGGGCTGGGGCTCATTCCATGGAGCCCCCAGGCGGGGGGGCTGCTGAGCGGCCCATCAAAAGGCTTAGATGGGCGGCGGCAGTCTGAAGGTGTGAAAAATGCCGGTAGTGAGCGAGTTTTTCAGCTGCAACAGTATTACCAGTTTTGTGCACAGTTGAACGAGTCGCCCAGCGCAATAGCCCTTGCATGGCTGTTACATCAACCACAGATTTCTGCCTGTATTATAGGCCCGGCCAGTATTGAACAGTTGGTTTCCGTATTGCATGTACCCGATATACGCTTAAGCCAGCAATCACTGGATAAGCTAGATGAAATTTTTCCGCCCACCGGGGAGGCACCTGAGGCTTACGCTTGGTAATTACTCCTTACAACGGTACCTAATTAATCCACTGTAGAAATGATATGACGCTATTACCAAAGCGCGATTGGGAAGCACCGGAAAGTGCGATTATTTAATTGGCCGCCGGCTCAACGCCCCTGGAGGAAATTTTTATTTGCGACTGAAAAAATGAAATCGCGAGCTTAGCTTGATTCAGGTCTGCGCAATGGTCTCAGCGAAGTTTTATGCTTACTGACTACCGCTTCCAAACTGGCTAAAATCATGATGACCGTGATATCTTCAATCTCCTGCAGTGAAATATCATGGCTAGTTATATAGTGGCCCGCTGCTGCCGGAAGTCCATAGGATATGTCTACCACAGGAAGGGCTATGGACATGTCGATTTGGAAGTTTTCGCTGAAAATTTTGGCTATGTATTCAACAGCAGAATCGCGACTATATTTGGTTGGGTCGCCATTATTGGCGACGGAAGGTTCTGCCGCCAATCTGTCGATTAGCGGGCCATGTTCTTTTATGTAGACAAGGTATACATGGGTGACACGCCTGACGAGCTGCTCTAGGGTCTTCCCACTTTCGGCTGCCTCAAACTGCAATTTTCTTAAGTGCCGATACTCGCGTGTCAATAATTCTTGTAAAACCAGCGTTACATTCGGGTAATAATTGTAAACCAGTGCTTTGCTGACTCCCGCTTCTTTGCCCAGGCGCTCCATATTGACTGCAGAGACCCCCTCAGCGGTAATCAGCCTTGCGGCGTGATCCAGAATCATAGATTTTCTAGCATTCGGGGACAGCCTGCTGCGAGTTTTTATCTCTATTGTCATGATTGCTACAATAAGTTTGGTCTAGTTATACCGCAGTTTATCATGAAATTGTGGAGTTTGAGCGGCTAGATAAATGTTTATTCGGTATTTTTTTGATCAAATAGTAAAGATATTAGAATAAAAGTCAGTAAAAAAAATATACAACTAAAATATAATAAAACCAATAAATACAGATACTTAAATAATAAAATATAAGTCATAAGATGTATTTGTCTGTCAGATAAGTGCAATTAGTGAGAAATTATTGGTTGACTTTCGCTGCTAATTGCCTAATCTTACAATAATAATTTTATAACTGCGCAATGCGGCAAATTTTCAGTAAAACCGCTAGCAGCTTACTACTAAAATAAGAGGGTACATTTATGAAATATAGGCACACAATGCTGAGTTTGGCCATGGCCAGTTCACTGCTACTAACTCCCAATCTCAGTACTGCAGAGGGTCTGGCTGTACTTGAGGAAGTAGTGGTTACGGCTAGGAAGCAAGATGAGAGCCTGATTGATACACCGGTTGCGGTATCTGTAATAGGCGCTGAATTCTTCGAACAGACTGGGTTTAATTCGATGGCTGACATCGTGAAATTTGTGCCTGGTTTTGACTACTCTCCCACTAACACCACTCGTGCCAATGGTACCAGAATTCGTGGCATATCTACCTTTAGTTTTAGTGATGGTTTTGAGTCCAGTGTGGCGACGGTCATCGACGGTGTGGTGATGGGCCGTGAAGCGCAGGGTTTTTTTGATTTATACGACGTCGAGAGCGTTGAAGTGATTAAGGGTCCGCAGGGTACTTTATTTGGGAAGAACGCGTCTGCCGGAGTGGTCAATGTCCGTACCAAAAAACCAGAGTTCGAATTTTCCGGCGGTAGCGATGTCATGTTTGGTACTGACAATGAGTTACGGGTCCGGGGTACGGTCACAGGTCCCCTTATAGAAAACACCTTGGCCTATCGTCTCACTGGCTCTAGTCATGTTACTGACGGTAAGTTAAATAATGCTTTCCCCGGGCAGGACGATGTTAACGACAAAGACACTTGGTCTTTGCGAGGAAAGCTATTGTTTCAGCCCTCAGACAATCTAAGTGCACTGCTGACAGTGGATACCGTAAAGGAGGATAATGCCTGCTGTCTGCCCACTTACCTCACGTCCAACGACGATATCTTTATAATCGCCAACGCATACACTGAAAATGCTTTGCAGCTTCAGGCCGCTTTGGATGAGTTCGGAATCAAGCCTGGTAAAGGTAATCGCGATGTTGCAATTTTTGATGATCGTATAAACCAGGAGTCTGAGGCCGGCGGTGTGGCGCTGGAATTAAACTACGGCTTCGAGGGGGGGACACAGCTTACATCGATCACTTCCTGGCGCGACTGGGAAATTGACGAGTTCAATGAGGCAGATCAGTTGTCTAACACAGATATCAATAATCGCAATGGGACCGAGGCGGAGTCGACACAAGTAAGTCAAGAGTTCAGGCTGTTCGGTGACATGGGAGATTCGGTAAGTTATGTGGCTGGGCTGTTTTATTTCAATGAAGACGTTGACGCCGATGGCAGCATCTTTGTTGAGCTAGGCTCTTTCGGATTCTTTAACACACAGCTGCAAGCTGTTCGATCGGTAGAAACAACCAGCGCAGCTGTGTTTGGTGAATTTACCTGGGATGTTACTGAACGCTTCTCATTAATTGCGGGAGGGCGTTATACCGATGAAGAGAAGAAGGGAAGCTACACTCGTACTTATACCCCCATCAATCCGAATTTTCCCCAGTCAGAATTCTTGGGAGCCGCTTTCGCAGGGGAGACAATAATAGATGATCAGGATTTCTCAGGGCGTGTCATTGGTCGCTATAACATTAGCGAAAATGTGAACACATATTTGACCCTTTCACGAGGATACAAGGGGGCAGGTATTGACGTTGCAGAGTCGGCCAATTTGAATTTTGTCAATGAAGAGGGTGGTCTTCCAGTATTAGATCCCGAGATACCGACACTACTGGAGCTCGGTTTTAAGGGGTGGTTCTTGGACGAAACCCTGTCCATTAATACCGCTCTGTTCACCCAGTCGGTAGAAGATCTCCAGTCTATTAATCGCGATGCTGCGGGACTAACCCGAAATATTTCTATAACCGAGATTCTGTCCAAGGGCTTAGAGGCGGATATCACCTACCTACCTCCCGTGGATGGCCTGACGCTCTCGGCGTCGCTTACGTGGCTAGATGTCAAATACGAGAAATTTGATGATCAGCCAGCACTGGAGGGAGCGGACTACCAGGGCGTGCCGGAGTGGGCGATTTCATTTATTGGCGATTACGGCTTTGAAATCGGCGACGGTGGTTGGGATAGTTTTGTGCGCGCTGAATACTATTGGCAGGATGAGAAGAACTCCAGCGCTGGCGGCGAGGAGGCTTTTGCAATCGACTCTTATGGCTTGCTCAACTTGCGTGCTGGCGTAACCTCACCCAGTGGGCTCTACAGTGTGGTCTTCGGTGTCGAAAACGCGACTGGTGAAGACTACCCATACTTTGTCGGCGGCTCAACCTTTGCGGTGTTAGGCGGTTCAGCCACTAGCCAATTTCTGGGTCCTGACCGCACCTACCGACTCACCATTGGGGCCAAGTTCTAGCTTAAGGTTTTTCTCTATAATCGGCCTTCGGGCCGATTTTTTTGTCTGGGCTTATAGTGTTAGCTGAATATTGGTCAAAAATGCACATGGTCGGTACTGCAGCCATCCACGACCAGGTGGGCGCCATTGACCAGGCTAGCCATTGGGCTGGCGATAAAACTGACAACCTGTGCAATTTCCTCTGGCGTGCCAAGGCTGCCTCGTGGATTTCTTTTCAGCACTTTTTCAAAAAGCTCGGGTTTGTAAATGCGCACTTTGTCCCATACATTGCCCTGGGTGATGATATCTCCGGGGGACACTGTATTCACTCGTACGCCATCGTTCACCAGAGTTTTCGACAAGCTCTTCATATAATGAGTCATGGCAGCTTTAGCGGCACCATATGCGGGTATCGCAGGGGTAGCAATGATGCCGGCCATCGAGCTGATATAGATTATGGACCCATTTTCTGACTGTTTTAGCAGGGGCAAAGCGGCATCAATACACGACACTGTCGCCTGGATGTCGGTATTGGTGGCTGCATCCCATATGCTCGAGCCTGCTGGTGGAGACCCTGCGGTCACATTAGCGATGAAAATATCGATGCCACCAAGCTCAGCGGCCACGGAATGTACCCACTGTTTAAAACCCTCTGGGTCCGTTACATCAATGGCGTCACCAATCACCTTTCCCGGGTAATCAGAGAACGCAGTAATTGTTGCATCAACGTTCTCCTGCTGGCGTGAACATATTGCAACGTCGGCGCCTTCTTTTGCCAAATTTTGCGCGATTGCTCTGCCGATTCCAGCAGTGCTCCCTGTTACGATTGCTCGTAAGCCCTCTAATCCCAAATCCATTTTGCTTCTCCTAAAAGATAATTTTTCTAGCGATACTAATTAATTCCAAGTCGACCTTTGCGGGGCTGCATGTAGTTTAGTAATGGCCTAATAGGGTCGTGTCGTCATTTCCTCGCGAAACGGCCAAGGTGAGGTCATCAATTGCACCATATCTATCCCGATCAGGTCTTCGACGTGAGCTTTATTCTGAATGGTGTAGAGGCCTTTGAAAGCCTGAGAGCGAATTTGCGCGGCGACCAGCCTCGGCTGGCCGCGCGCGATTAGGGAAGTACTATAGGCCCATATAATATTCGAAGTTCTTACTGTAGAAATTGTCCAATTCCTCTGGGGTAGCGTCTACGGCGTTGAGGCTACGTTCAAAGTCACCGAAGGGGTCGCTGCCACCCTCGGGGTGAGGATAGTCTGTGTTGAACATTAGAATGTCTTTGCCAACATTGCGTAAAATCCAACCGGCGTCTTCCATATGCAAGGGCGCGACGCGAACCTGTCTGTGAATATACTCCGATGGTTTCAGAGAAAGTTTGTCTAAGCTCGTGTCAAACTTGCCCAGATGAAAACGACCAATGTCTAAATTGGCCAGAGTGGTGGGAAGCCAATTGGCGCCCAACTCTATAATGCCGACTTTGAGGCGCGGAAAGCGCTCTAGAACACCATGGTAGATCATACAGGTTAGCCAGCGCTCTATGGCATGGTGCAGTACAGGTATGTCATGAGCTTTGGTGCTTTCTATATTGAATGGGTTCCCTTTCAGTTCGCGCTCTTCACCGGTGTTCATATACTCTGGAGGCATGTTTACTCCACTACCTATGTGCAAGGTGACTGCCACTCCGGCTTCTTCCATCATCGCCCAGAGAGGGTCATAGTCCAGATGAGAAGGGGCACGGCCTTCGACGGAATCGGCAATGACCCAGATTGAGCGAATGCCAAGTTTCAGCGCTTTTTTAAGGCAGTCCTGTGCGCGCTCTGGATCGTTCAACGGTACATGGCCTACTGCCAGCATGCGAGAATCGTCGGCGCAAAAGTCTGCCATACCACGATTTAATGCGTCTGCACCGCCATACATTAAGTCCATGTCAGGGGTGCGCGAAAAACGCGCCATTGCGATGCTCGGAAAGATCAGCTGTGAGCTGATACCCATTATATTCAGTGACTCACTCCTTTCTTCCTTCTTGGTCGCACCGAAGGCTGCCCACATATTGAGCTTTTCCTTCGCGCCAAAGATGTTAGCTTTCAGCGTTTCTGTCAGCTCAGGATCATTGCCTGCTAGGCGGTTATCGGCCTGATCTATAATTCGCTTGAATAAAGGATTGTCTGTCGTTAATCGGCTGGGCTTCAGATTGGCTTTAACGTATTCGCTGGAATAGCTCTCCAGCCAGCCAGGATATTCGATGATGTGACTGTCAGCGTCATGAATGATTCTGCCGTTTCGGTGTGATTGCTGTGTGCTCATTTTCGTGAATCCTCGGTTTCCGTTTTTTTCTTATTATATAAACACTACACTAAAAGTAAAGGGTGATTGTGTATGTTTTTCAGCCGCTGCAACTACTGACATCCCGTGGGTTCCTCTAACTACTTAGTACTTTGTTTGATCAATAAATACACTGGATATAGAGCTTTTTGGCATTCAGTAGGCTCTTTCTACTGGGCTAACCTGTTCCTGAGTTTTAGGCATTTCGAAAAATGCCATGGCATATTTCCACAACAATATGGCGAGGTACCTCAAGAACGAAATGCCTAATTTCTCTTGCAATTTTTTCTTCACTATTATAACTTTTGTACAATAGTGAAGAACACTGCACGGCCATCTACAGAGGCTTCGCGCGCGCCGCGATCGTGTCAGTGAGGGAGTAACTCTCATTGAAGAGAAGAATAACTGACGCCATAAATGGCGCAATAAGGGGCTGTTAATGTTTGATGTGGTTACTAATAGTGACGTAAATAGCAATTCACCTTTCCGACGAAGCGCAGTGAAAAATACTGGCTTTAACCCATTTAGCAACCAGTAGCAGAGAGGCCACATGGAAACTATACGAACACCTTTGCCAATCAGGACTACGCTAGCTTATGGAATCGGGGAGGTGGGCGAGGTCGTTTTCCTGGGCATGTTTAACACCTTTATCGTCATTTACTACAACCAGGCAATAGGTCTTTCCAATTCGCTGATAGGCACTGCGATCATGCTTGCTACGATCGGCGACGCTATCTCCGACCCTATGGTTGGGATGATTTCTGATCGCTGGCGTTCGCGGTTAGGCAGACGCCACCCCTTTCTTTTTACCGCGCCTATTCCCCTCGCTGTCTCTCTTTACGCAATTTTCAGTCCACCGGATTTTCTAACGGGGGGCGTTGCAGGTGAACCCAATCAGATATGGCTGTTTGCCTGGTTAGCTGTTTGGACTATATGCGGGCGCGTGTTTGTCACGCTGTATACCATCCCGCATCATGCATTAGGCGCTGAGTTGGCCAAGGATCCCAATGAGCGCTCAAGGCTGTTCAGTTCAAATGCGATCATTGGATATGTATCAGGCGCGCTATTTTCTTTCTCAGTCTGGGGCTTTTTTCTGAGTGGCGAAAGCCTATTGGCAGACGGGTCCGTCGTACCTAAACACCTAGATGCATCGGCGTATCCACCTGTGGTTCTAACTGCCTGCGGGATTATCTTGGTGATGATAAACCTTAGTGCTCTTGGTACGCTGGATCGCGTGCCCTATTTAAGTTCGGTAGCTAAGAGTGACGCGCGAAGATCGCTCTTGAGTTTCTATCGAGAGATGGTCGGCGTTTTCGCCAATCCCAACTACACCTTTTTGATGATTGGATTTTTCTTGCTCATGATTTCAGTTGGGCTTAGTGATACCTTGTCGGTCTTTATCGCAACCTATTTTTGGGAATTTAAACCTGAGCAGATCAAATGGTTCGGCCTGGTGGGAGTCCCGGCCATTATCATCGGTGCGACTGCGTCTCCCAGGTTGATGAGAAAATTTGACCGTAAGCCGGTGCTGATCGGTGGGCTTCTTGGTTTATTGATAATTGGTCCGATACCCTTAGTTCTGCGCTTATTCGATTTGATGCCCGCCAATGGGTCTGAATATTTGCTCCCAATAATAATGTTTAATGGAATGGTTTCGGTGATGTGTGCCGCCGCGGGAGCCGTTGCAATGATGTCGATCTTGGGTGACATAGCGGATGAAAACGAGTTGCTTTTCGGTCTGCGTCAGGAAGGATTGATCTATTCGGCGCGCGCTTTCTTCGCAAAAGCATCCAACTCAGCGGGTCACTTTTTTGGTGGCATAATTCTAGATGTGTATATTATTTTCCCCTTTGATGCGGTGCCCGGTGAAGTCGATGCTGATGTCATCTGGCGTTTGGGTTTATTCGCTGGACCAATCATGTGCATCGCAGGCTTTTGCGCGCTGCCATTCTATGCGCGGTATCGGCTTACTCGAGCCAAACACCTTGAGATTCTGAAGGAGTTAGAAAAAACTTCCCAGCGTTGACAAAGTATCTATGAATCAAGCTTGCAACGGTATTAGTTCAGTATGGAAGACGCGTTTATAGAAATTAGTCTAATGCTGGATCCCTAAAGGTGTCTGACGGCGCCTAGGGAGGCCGGTGAAAGGAGGGTAATGATGTGCATGAATGCTTCTAAATTCCTACCAAAACGTCTTGGCTCGTTAATCGCAGTTTTTTTGGACTGGAGCGAGGATTAAGTTGCTATGTAGCCCAATGCTTTTCGCTGAATAAGCCCTTATAGAAAAAAAGCTTTTTTCCTTAGAATGATCTGGTGCCCGCCCATCAGCATCGGCAAGCTGACACAAACCACCGAGGCCACAAAAGGTATTCCATAACTAATGAATGGAAGTTCAACCAAATACCCGGACACAAAAACTGTCAGCAAGCCCATGTAAGACCATACGAGTGCCAAAAAATGCCAGTAGCGCCAGTTGAGCTGACTTTTCCATAGGGTGAGGCAAAGCAATGCGCCCAAGGTGAGGGCTAAAAGACTGTAGGCCAGAACGTGAAACGGCCCAAAATGAAAGAGCTTGACCAAGAGTAGAGCCATTACATTGATGAGCAACATTAGTGGGATGTATAAAAGCGTAGCGACCTTTGAAATCTGCTTAGATCTTGTTTGAAAAAGAACATAGCCTCCCGCTAATATCGCCAAAATAGTAAGTACAGTATGGATGGTTCCAAAAATAGAGAAGAATATGACCATTTGTCTGAAAGACCTTTTTGTTGCTTCGCTAGTGCTATGGCTAAACCCAGACTTGACCTTGATGAAAATGCGGCGAGCTTGGATCACAGCGATTGAATAGTGGATGAAATATTATTATAAGTATTATATAATAGTAATGCAATTATGCTTAAAAAGACTCTATATTGCTCCTTCAATTTACTGGTTTCAAGGTAATTCATATGCCCACTTATCGCTCATTCTTTTCCGCATTCGTATTTTGCACCCAAGTTCTATTGCTAGCATTCAGCGCTGCACTTGCCGCGAATGACGATGCCAGCACCCGCCAAGAACTGGATTTTAATTTCGATTGGAAATTCAGTCTGGGTGAGCACAGTGGAGCGCAAGCACCAGCATTTGACGACAGCAGCTGGCGCGAGCTTCGCTTACCCCATGATTGGAGCATCGAGGCGGAGTATTCACAAGAGAATACCGCGGGTGCGACAGGCTATCTGCCAGGTGGCCTGGGGTGGTATAGAAAGCATTTTGCGACACCAGAGCTGGCAAATGGCGAAGTAGCCAAAACCCAAATTTTGTTCGACGGAATCTACAATCACTCAGAGGTTTGGATTAACGGACATTCACTCGGCTATCGTCCCTTTGGCTATGTGGCTTTCTATTATGACCTCACACCTTTTCTCAATACAGATGGCAGTGACAATGTGATTGCTGTGCATGTTGATCGCAGCCGCTATGTGGACTCTCGCTGGTATACGGGCTCTGGCATCTACCGCAATGTAAAGCTTGTCATCACAGGCCAAGTGCATGTGCCAATTTGGGGAAGTACTATTTTAACTCCGGAAGTTACGTCAGAGCGTGCCAAGGTGCTTATAAGTACGGAACTACGAAACGATAGCGCGCAAGCCAGGGTGCTGAATGTTTCAACTACGCTAGTCGATGGCTCGGGTCTTAACATTGGTAGGGATATGAAGCGTCTGGAAATTGGCGCACGCAGTACCGAATTACTTCGCCAAGAGGTTATTGTGACTAATCCGCAGCTTTGGGATATTGATAATCCTAATCTATATTTCGCTCAGACAGAGGTTCGAGGTGAGGGACAGTTACTCGATTCTAAGAGTACCCGTTTGGGTATTCGTTCCTTAAGAAACGACGCCAAAACCGGTTTTTTTCTAAACGGTAGAAATGTAAAAATCAAAGGGGTTAACCTTCATCATGATGCTGGGCTAGTTGGAGCTGCGGTGCCTTTAGGAGTTTGGAAGCGCCGTTTGGAAGTTTTGAAAGAGGCGGGAGTGAACGCCATACGGACTGGTCACAAACCCGCTTCCAAAGAATTTATTGAACTGTGTGATGAGATGGGTTTCTTGGTTCAGCAAGAAACTTTCGACGAATGGGAAAGACCCAAAAATAAGCGTAGAAACGGTCGTCATCAGGGAGAGATTGATTATATCGAGCAAGGCTACAGTGAATTTTTCACTGAGTGGGCTGAAAAAGATCTCACCGCCATCATTAGGCGAGATATTAATAATCCATCTATTTTTCAATGGAGTATTGGTAATGAAATTGAATGGAGCTACCCAAGATACATTCCCGCTACCGGTTATTTTGGCAAAAACGGCAAGTCTAAGGGGGCAACACATAAGGAACCCCCGATAACTCCGGAGCAGAGTAAAGCGGTGTTCAATAGCTTTAAAGTTGAAGAACCAACCCTCGCAGGGACCGCCCAGCGTTTGTCAAAGTGGCTGCGAGCACTTGATACCAGTCGGCCTGTCACCACTAATATGGTACTGCCATCGGTTAGCTTACATTCAGGTTATGCCGACGCTGTGGATATCGCTGGCTTCAGCTATCGTCGACCGATTTACGATTATGCCCGCCGGCACTATCCCGACAAGATGGTGATGGGCACTGAAAACTTTGTTCAGTGGGCTGAGTGGGAAGCCGTGCTAGATAGGCCTTTTGTGGCGGGTATTTTTGTGTGGACAGGCATAGATTATCTAGGCGAGGTGGAAGGACGCTGGCCGTCCAAGGGCGCACCCAGTGGCATGTTGGATTTTGCGGGTTTCAAGAAGCCTAGCTACCATATGATGAAATCGATCTGGAGCGAGGAACCCCATGTTTATATGACCACGGCCGATCTTGATGATTCGATCTACCGTGTAGAAGACAATCAAGTAGTCGAAGAAACGGAGGGCCAGTGGAAGTGGAGGAACTGGGGATGGCACGACGTTAATACGCATTGGAACTACAGCCCCGGTCAAGACATTGTGGTTGAGGTGTATACCAACCAGGCAGAGGTGGAGTTGTTCCTCAACGGCAAGTCGCAGGGCGTGCAGCGTTTAGTCAACAACGATGACCACATTTTAAAGTGGGCGGTGGCCTATGAGCCGGGTGAGCTGAAGGCGACATCCGTGGTGACCGGTGTGGATGCCGGTACAAGCCTTCGTTCTAGTCTGGAGCCTGCCGCTGTTGTGCTGAGTGTGGATCGAAAACGCTTGGATGCCGATAGCTACGATGTCGCACATATCACCGCACAGGTAGTCGATAAAAACGGTGTTGCGGTTACGACTCAGGAGCGAAAGTTGACCTTTGATATCGATCCAAAACTTCAGTCCTTGGGGGTAGATAATGGCGCGAAAGACAATCTTCAGCCCCACAAGAGCAATGAAATTATCACCCGTAATGGTCGAGCTCTATTAATTGTGCAAACCAAAGCCAATGTTGGTGATGCGACCATTAATGTCAGAGCCGATGGTCTTAAAGGTGCTGAGCTTGGTTTGAATATAGAGGCAATTAGCATTTTGAATAGAAAACCTTAGCGTGTTGACCCATAGAGATGCTGCGGGAAATACTGTAGCAGAGCGTCTAGAGGAAGAGCGCTATTGTAGGGTATCTATAATAAAGACTAGCTTGTATACTCTCAATTGTGCGCTCCGATTCGGTGGCCGGTTAGAGAAAGTAACTCATGAACATGGGTTACCTGGCCTTGACAACGACAGTCATGATTTGCTGCCAGTGTCCTTGTTTGATACGCAAAGTGGATTGGTCTGTATCGCGCAGAATGAGCTAGTCAGTCGTGGTGTTTTTGAATGTCTGCGTTATCAGCTGACCGATGATCAGGTGATATCCGATTTAAAGCAAAAAGGTTGAAGGTATCAATTAGAAGTAAAGGGTAAAGGGTAGGCTAAAAAGTTAGCACGTCTCCCGATTGTACTACCCCTTTGATCGATTGAACAATTTCGTGACGCTTCGCGATAGAAGATATCTGTTTACCTGACGCAGGTAGAAAAGTTTAAAAGTTCCCTGATAAAGACACGAAATAGAACAGGAACAGAGAACACTGACCCCATCACTCTTTTTAACAATCACAAATAGTTGAGAACAAGATCATTATGTCCGATAAACCTAACAATACCAACCACGGTCCTGATTCGCTGAACGAGATACCATCAGTTGATTGGCTTGATCTTGAACGCAACCGGGATAAGTTTTTTAAAGATCTTCGTTATGCGCTGGAAGAATGCGGATTTCTAATCCTAACCAATGCGCCCGGCTTTGAGGACGAGTTCCAGCAGCGAGCGTTCACCGAAGTTAGGAAGTTTTTTGATTCACCCATGGACTTTAAGCAAGCATCATCCATTGCAAATAGTCCTTATGTTCGAGGTTATTCTTCACCGAGGCCGCCAGATTCTGGCCGTGCTCAAGTGATTGAAAGCTTTCAGTACGGATTTGATGAGGCGCCACTCTGTGCTCACGACGACGAGTCTCAGCCTATCCACGAACGATTTTTTCGAGGGCCTAATACGTGGCCAGACTCAGAGAGGTTGCCAGGCTTCAAGCCAACGCTGAACGAACTCAACTCGGCCTATCATCGTTTGACGTTGCAACTGGGCGAGCTGATCGTTGAGTCGCTCGGCGAGGATCCAGCCGAATTCCGACAATATTTTAATCTCGATGAACCCTACCTTTTTGCGAGCTTGAACCACAACTTCAGCATGGACGCCATCCTAGCGGATAAGCGAGATCTGATTCGTGATGAGTATGCTAAATTTTCGAGCGCGGTTACAGGTGCGCACATTGACGGACCTCCCTTTGTGGCCTTGTTAATCAATGACCGACCTGGGCTCCAGGTGGTCGCCGGTGAAGGGCAGTGGATGAACGCTCCTGTGACCTGTCGCACGGCAGAGGGAGACTACAATGTGCCGGTAGTGCCGGGCTCTGTGGTAGTCAATACTGGAGGATCCCTGATGCATCTGAGCGAAGGACGTTACTCGGCCACTGTCCACCGAGTGAATACCACCATGATTCCTGATGGGGATACACGTATATCGATGCCTTACTTCCTACTGCCAACGATGCAGGGGGACCTGATACCGTTTGGTAAGTCTGGCGCTTCAACTAATGACGACGTGGGTTACAATGCGGGTCGTAATCGTGGGGCTAATGCGGCTGCTAATCTCATGAGAACCTATCCCAAATTAACAGGCCGTTGGTGGGAAAAAGAGTTTGCAGCATTAAGAGCCGCACAGCAACAGGAAGAGATGGCCGAAACAGAGGCTGCTTTTAAATTGGCAGCGGAACGCGGCGATCGGTTTCAAGAAAAGTTGAGTGGTTCTTAGTGACGTGTTAAAGGTGATCTAACCCAACTGAAGTTCGACAAATCGTCGGTAGGCGCCGCTCGGGTTCTGCATTAGTTCTTCATGACGCCCGGATTCGACAATTCGGCCGTCATCGACCACACAGATCCGATCGGCCATGCGGATGGTGCTAAGGCGATGGGCGATCACAATCAGGATGCGCTTTTCGCGCTCCACCTGTAAGGCTTGTACCAAGGCGTTTTCTGTTTCCGGGTCCAGTGCTGCGGTGGGTTCATCAAGCACCAGTACCGGCGACTGGCTAACCAATCCTCGGGCAATCGCCAGACGCTGTTTTTGTCCGACAGATAGGGTGTCGCCGTTACTCCCTAGAAACGTGTCGAAACCCTCTGGAAGATCGCGGATAAACGACAGCGCACCTGCGCTTGCTGCGGCAGAGGTAAGGTCTGCATCGCTGGCGCCTGAGTTACCTAGACGGATGTTGTTCGCCACTGTATCGTTAAATATCGCCGGTTCTTGAAAAACGAAGCTGACGAGGTCGCGTAGATTGTCGACTGACAGCTGGCGAGTGTCGATGCCATCGAGTAACACACGCCCCGAGGTGGGCTGTATAAATGCGGGGATGAGATAAGACAGCGTCGTCTTGCCTGAACCGGTCGTGCCAACCAAAGCTATCATCTCGCCCACTCGGGCATCCAGGGAAACACTATCAAGTACAGGCGTTCCATCTGGATAGGTGTAACTGACCTGGTCAATCTTCAGTCCTTCATGCACAGTTTCCAGTGTCTCATTACCATGGCGTTCATGGTCTGCTTGCTGATCAATGATCTGGAACACCCGACGCATGCCGACGAGATTGTCTTGCAGTTTGAACCACAGTGCGCCAAGAGCCAGAGTACTGAGTAGCAACTGCCCAAAGAAGACATACAGAGGACCTGCATCCCCCGGTGACATACGACCGTCAATGATGGCCTCAGAGATGTCGAAGAACACGTACAAAATTAGGCCGCAGGCGATCGCGGCTTGCAGGCCGACTAAGATCACGTTCATCCACACAAACGACCGGTATCGGCTGAACGACTCATTGCTATCGCGCTTGAACTCATCGCGCTGCCGGTCGTTCGCTCCGAGGCTCTGCACGGCGCGTATATTAACCAACCCCTCTTCGGCGGTCGCGGTTGAATTGGCACCGGCTTTGCGACTCGCCAGCGACCTGCGGCGGGTAGCACCGGTCATCAAAAGCGAGGATATCAGTAGCATGGGTACGGCGAGCCAAGCCAACAGTATCAGCGATGGTACGGATGCATAGCTGTATTGCATGGTCCAGATAACAACTGCGATGAGGAAGATATTGCTCAGCGGCACAACCAATATGTCGTAACAAACTTTGGAGATGGCTGGCGTGTCATACATCACGCGATACACGGCATCCCCCACACTTTCGTCACTGAATCGGTTCATAGGTAAGGCCAACAGGCGCTGGAATACCAAACTGCGTAACCGGTGATTAAAGCGGTGGGTAGTCTTCAGTTGGAAACGGTATTCAAACAGACCGAGCAGACCACTCACCCGGCTGCTAGCCTCGTTCGCCAGGTTTTCACTCTGAGTGGCGGTATCAAGTCCCTGCGCTAGGTTGCCATCAGCGGTATCACGAGAGCTACCGTTCCCAAATGAGCCAATCAGGACGATACCAAAGCAGCTTACGGCGATGACCACCCAGACAATTTCCAACGGGGTCATGCCGTGCAGCAGGTCGACAAAGGGTTGAATATAGGGCGGAAAGGGGGTGGGTGAGTAACCGACCGGCAGCCCCATAATCACGTAATCTATGAGGATTTTTAGTGGCCAGGGCAGGAGTAGGATCATCGCAATGCCGATGAAGCTGAGGATCAGTTGAATCAAGATCTGTGGCCAGTACGGCCAGACAAAACGTAGCGAGCGGGCGACAAGGTTCAGCGTCTCGCGGGTGCTGATTGGTTCTGCGCTCATATTTTCTTTATCACTCAAGGCTTTTTCTCCATTGGTATCCCGGCTTCAGCTTCGACAAATGACCGATAGGTGTTGTTGTCTTGGAGTAACTGATCGTGCGGTCCAAAGGCTGCAACATGGCCGTCGTGCAGGTACAGCACGTTGTGTGCCTGGCGGATGGTCGACAACCGATGAGTGATCAAAAACACGCAGCGGGATGCACCCCATTGGCGCAGATTGTCCATCACCCGCAATTCGGTCTCTGCATCGAGGGCAGCCGTGGGCTCGTCCAGTATTAGTATGGGCGAGTCCTTGACCAATGCTCGAGCGATAACAATGCGCTGACGCTGACCGGTCGACAGCTTGGTAGCGCGTTCACCGAGTGGGGTGTCATAGCCCTGTGACAACTGGTCGATGAATTCATCAGCACATGCGATTCGAGCGGCGGCGATCACGGCGTCCCGATCGGCTTCCGGTACTGCGTAGCGAATATTTTCTAGCACAGAAGCGGTAAATAAGATGTTCTCTTGCGTGGCAATTGAAACCTGTCGGCGCAGTGATGCAACCGTGACGTTATTGACTGCCTTGCCACCCACTGTAATGGCGCCGGTTTGGGGATCGGCAAGCCGAAGCAACAGGGACATTAAGGTCGACTTACCTGTGCCCGTGGGACCAACAATTGCTGTGATCTGACCCGTAGGCGACGTAAAGTTGACGTTGGATAGGACGGGGCGCATTCGGTCGTAGCCGAACGTTACGTTTTGAAAGGTCACGCCGTCCCCGATATCGTCGAGGTCGCTGGCATTGGGGGCATCCATTATTTCCGGTTCGAGATCAAGGATCTCGAATACGCGGTTGAGTCCAACAGCCATGTCTTGGGCGCGTCCCCAGATCGTGATAAGCGATTCCAGCGAGCCTACGCTGTCGTTGATGCGGGTCGACGCCGCAGTGAATGAACCAAGGTTCCATACGGCAAAGCCGAAACCGAGGAGTAGATCCCGTGCGTAGGTGGACGCTTCCGCATTGGCGTAGAGCGCGGTGATGGATTGGGTCGTAATAACCGCTAGACCCGCGACCACGAATGCTAGGATACCCAATACCGTGAGCAACACCCTGGCTTCAAACGCCGCTGCAAACGCATCTTCGGACATCTGTTTAAATGTAGATTCACGCTGGCTTTCGTTTCCAGTGGCCTTAATGACGCGGATGCCGACCATGCTCTCCTGTATCCAGGATGTCAGTTGGCTGTTGCGTTCTCGGGCACGTCGGAAGGCAACCCTTAGCGGTGATGAGAAATAGCGACCAAGGAAAAGCACGGGGACTAATGTGACGCCTAGTATCAGTGATAGCCAGGGGTTGAATGCGGACACCACCGCAAGGCCGAATAGGTAGCGCCCCAGGAACATCAATGGATCCAGGAAAATCGATCGGATGATCGATGTCACCATGGCGCTGTCTTGGTAGATCCGGTAGATCGCGTCGCCCGTTTGCGTCTGGCTGTGGAATGCTAGGGATTGCATCTGCAGCTGATCGATGAGGCGCACACGCATCAACTGATTTATGCTCTGAAAAATCCAGACGCTATACTGGTAAAGGAGCATACCACCGATAAGTACCAATCCGACCATGGGAATCATGGACCATATTGCGAGTTGGGGTAGCTGCCGCCGAGCGCTCGCGGATAGTTCCTCCACCTCGACAAACACCGCCGGATCGAGACCATAAATACGGGCATGCAGAACCCCGAGTGGCTGACCACCGATGATGCCACTATTCACCAGCCCGGTGATGACGAAGCCAAGAAAGGTAGTCACAATAAAAACCAGCGCTGAGCACAGAACAAAGATGATTAGGTGACGGGTCAGCGGCTTGATGAAAGGCCAGGTACGTAAAAAAATCTGCATAACGCGACCAAAGTCAAGATCGTCGGCGACGGTCGTGCCGCTTGTAGCTTTGCTATCAACGGAAGGCTGCGACCCCTTACTGGTGTTGGCCATTCTTCCACCCCATCAGCCGCTTATGCGACAAAGTTGAGTTGCTCGTTTCCGGTCTATCCCGATGGTTATCCATCAATCACAGCCCTATACTAATGCCCATCAGGTCCTCAAGGCACCTCAACAAACTCTCTTATCAGGCGATTTACCTTATCCGGAGCCTCTAGGGGAGGCCAATGCCTCACGCCCGGTAGGACTTCGATCCGTAGATCTTTTGCATAGTTGGGTAGTTGCTCTATAAAGGCTGGGACAAAGGTAGTATCGTCTTCGCCCCAAATCAGCATACTCTCTACCTCTGTGCTGGCCTTGGTTGAAGGCCAGAAATCATCATCTGTAATCTTGTCTAGCTCAGGGATATTAGCCTGATACCATTTGATGCCGCCCACTACAGCCCCGGGCCGAGTCAGCGCGGTTTTGTATAGTTCACCCTCTGACGCTGAGATTAGACCGCGATTGACCATGCTGCCATAGGCAAAACCTGCCATTCGGTCGGCATATTTCTGATCTACAGTTTGGTTCTGAGCAGCGTCCTTTAAACGAGCGATATAAGTGGATGCCTTGCGTTGATCTGGATTGGAGCGGAGTAATTCAAGAAACAAATTGGTGGGTGGCGCATTTAACACCACTAGCTTATCCAGACCCTGAGGATACTGTTGGGCATATGACCAGGCTAGGGCGCCGCCCCAGTCATGACCCACAAGCACAAAGCCTTCATCGCCTACTAGTGCCTCGACCAATGCCTTGAGCTGTCGTGACAAGGCGCTGACATGATAGGGCGCTAGCTCATTGGGTTTAGCCGATAGATTGGCGCCCAGACCGTCCACTGCCACTACCCGATAGTCCGCGGCTAAGTCCAACAGCTGATTTTTCCACATGTACCAGTAGGAGGGAAAGCCGTGATAGAACAGAATCAGTTTACCGGTGCCAGCGCTGACATAGTGCAGTCGCTGATCATCAACATCAATGCTGTGGTCAGAAAACTGCAGCGCCGGATCGCTGCTATGTTGGTTGATAAATTGCACTGATGGGCTTTGTGTTGGAACCATTTCGGCCGCCAGCGAGACTGACCAGAGTATGAGTAGCACGACGCCAATAACGCGAGAACCTGTCATAGGGGAAAGACGCTGTGTCCACCGTCTATAGCGATTGTTTGGCCTGTCATATAGTTACTATGACGGGACGCCAAAAAGACTGCAATACCTTCCATATCCTCACTGGTGCCCAGACGGCCACCGGCCACACGTCTTTTGGAACCCTCTTTAAAGGCCTTGGGTGCGGCTGCCGTAAGATCTGATTCAATATAGCCGGGTAAAATTGCATTAGCGGTAATGCCATTGGCGCCCAATTCCACAGCCAGAGCGCGAATCAAACCCACCACCGCAGCCTTGGTAGTTGAGTAGGATGCCTGGAAGCCCATGCCCATCACCGCAGCAATTGATGAGGTTACCAGTAACTTACCTGCTGCTTTGCGCTCAATTAAGTGGGCGATAACTGGGCGAAAAGTGTGTACCACGCTGGTGACGTTCATATCCATGACTCGATTCCAGTTTTCACTGTCTGTTTCATGAAGCCTGCCCGGTTCGCCACCACCACCGGCGTTGGCAAAGCAGGAGTCTACTTTGCCAAAATGAGCCACGGTATCGGCAAAGACTTGCTTGACCATAGCCTCATCGGTCACGTCACAGACAAAAGCATGCACATTGCCGCCCAGGCTCCTGAGCTCATCAACCGCGGTCTGGTTTTTTTCTGTATTGCGACCCCAGAGAGCAACGGCAGCGCCTGACTTCACAAGTCCCCGAGCATAGGCCAGGCCGATTCCGCCATTTCCACCCGTGACCAGTGCTACATGACCTTCTAAATTAAACATTAAACAACTCCTTTGGATTCTGGTTATAGGCCCTTTAACTAAGGCCGATTCGGTACTTTCCATCGACAGTTAGTTATTGACCTGCTTTATAATGTGCCCAGCAACTAAAAGTAGCTAGGACAAATATTTATTAACTATTTGAATAATAAACGCGAATACAGTATATGCAAAGATTTTAGGCCATTTTTTGCCTAAATTTTGCACATATACCTAAATTATGTGGGTAATATTGAATTATATTGTAAATTAAGTATATTGGAATGGTAAATGTAGTCTTTGAAACTGCTTTACTGACTAAATGCGTAATAAAGGCTAAAGCACAGACGTTTTACTACCCGAGGTTAAGCAGGAGCAATGACAGTTGTGAGTCCGAAGGTAAAAAGGTTGGCCTGTACCTTGACCAACTTGAACTTTTGATGCTCGATCCAGCGCTCGCCTATTGCCCTCTCAAGGGTGGTTTGTATGCGACTTAACGGAAACTCCGAAAAATGCTTCAGGTTAGGTTAAGATCTGATAAACGAGTATAAAGATGATCACACCCAAACACAGTTACGCTGCTTCAAACATTCTTCCAAATACCAATTTGGTTAAATTTCTGATCGGGGTCTCAGTTGCGATCCTCTGTGCGACCTCTGTGGCCGAGGAGAACTCTGCAATTGAGGCTATTGATGCAGACTATGTCCTTGGTAAGCAGTTATATCAGGCTAGATGTGTCAGCTGCCATGCCGGCGCTATGCCTAAGGCACCGCAAATGGCAGCTCTAAAGCTATATCAGCCCGAACGTATTATCAAATCACTCACCAGTGGTGTGATGAGCACCACCGGACTGTCTCTCTCGGCTAGCGAGATGCAGCAGGTAGCTTATTATGTAACCGGGAAAATGGCATCACGAAAAACAGCTGATTTGTCTGATGCCTTCTGCGTTGCAGGCTCTCAGGCTAAAACCAAATCCTCAGCAAGTGCCCAATGGACAGGTTGGGGTGGCGAGCTCAATAGCCAGCGCTTTCAGGCAAATGAAACCAAATTAAATAAACAGACTGTTAAAGATCTTGAACTGAAATGGGCCTTCGCCTTCCCCGATTCTACTAGGGTGAGATCCCAGCCTACCGTGACAGAAAGTATGACTTACATAGGGAGTCAGGATGGGACTGTGTACGCCTTGGATACAGATACTGGCTGCATTCGTTGGACCTTTCAGGCTGAGAATGAGGTTCGCGGCGCCATCAAACTGCAGGGTGATAAGGCTGCTGGGGAAGCCAGACTATTGTTTGGTGACTACAGGGCCAATGCCTATGCGCTAAATGCAAGGACCGGAGCATTACTTTGGAAAACCAAGGTTCACAGCCACCCTCTAGCGAGCGTTACTGGCTCGGTGAATGCTGACAATAAAAGAGTCTATGTGCCCCTGTCATCGTCGGAAGTTGTGCCTGCGGCTCAGTCGACCTATGCCTGCTGTACCTTCCGCGGCGCCTTGGTTGCGCTCAACCTAGAAGACGGTAGTATTGCCTGGCGCACCTACACCACAGATAAACCCGAACCGCTGGGTAAAAATGCCGTTGGTGTGCCTCGCTTTGGCCCCTCCGGAGCGCCTATCTGGTCTGGCCCTACGCTGGATACCAAGCGCAATCTTGTCTATGCCACCACCGGACAAAACTACTCATCGCCAGCCACAGGAACCAGTGATTCGGTAATTGCCATGGACACCACAACAGGTGAGGTGCAATGGGTATCTCAGGTGACCGCCAACGATGCCTGGAATGGTGCCTGTGGCTTCACAATGATCAACTGTCCCGAGGAAGATGGACCAGATTATGATATTGGCGCCTCAGCAATTTTGGTGACCTCAAAATCTAACCGAGATCTCTTGTTAGTGGGGCAAAAATCTGGGCTCACTTATGCTATGGATCCAAATCAGCAGGGCAAAATACTCTGGCGTAAAAGAGTAGGTAGTGGCGGCACTATGGGTGGCGTGCACTGGGGTATGAGCAGCGATGGTGAGCGCCTCTATGTGGGGGTGTCTGACCTTCCTACTAGGAATCGCTATAACCAAGGCGATCCCTACCCTGGAGTGCATGCGCTGGATCCAGATACAGGAGAGTTTTTGTGGCGTAATGTCCTTCCATCTCTGTGTCCTGAAGGTATCAAGTTTGCCTGTTTTCAGGGTATTTCTGCCGCAGTGAGCAGTAGTCCTGGTCTGGTATTTGCCGGTGGCATGGATGGTCGGCTGCGCGCCTTTGATGCCAGCAGTGGCGATACTCTCTGGACTTACAATACCTATAGAGAATTTACAGCGGTCAATGGGCTGAAGGGTCAAGGTGGCTCAATTGAGGCTGACGGCCCAGTCATTGCTAATGGTCAGCTGTTTGTGACCTCTGGTTATGACAAGTGGGCTGAAATGCCAGGCAACATGCTGTTGGTATTTTCTCTCCCCAACTAAACCTTAACTGTTTTGGAAAACCTTATGAACCTTGTCAAAAATTCTGTACTGTTAATCGCCGCTTTAGGTATTGCTCTGTATATGATTTTGCAGCCGACGAGCTCAGTAGATGTGGATAAAACCGCAACTGTTGCCGATGCCAGCACTACTGTCATTGGATTAAATCATATTGGACTGTCGGTAAGAGACCTGGATGTTGCGCTAGCGTTCTATCAGGGAGCCACTCAGTTTGAGTTGTTGCGACGAGAGTCGGTTAGCGCCAATCAGCAGGCCAGCAAGCTATTTGGCCAAGACAATATTGCCTATGAGATAGCTGTCCTCAGAGGCCCCAATATGCTGTTGGAATTAACCCAGTTCGAGGGTAATCAGGACGTCCCAGTGAGTAATATGCTACCCCAGGGACCAGGTATGACTCACACCTGTTTTCAATCTCCTAACTATGACTCTGGCTGGGACAAGTTTGTGGCAATGGGCATAGATCCGCTATCTCGCGGTGATCAGCCAATTGATCTTGGTGGCTATGGCATAACCTATGGCTATGCCTATGATCCCGACGGCAACATGATTGAGCTCGAACAGCTGGATGGTGGATTATTAGAGCGCGCAGGTTACGGTGGCAGTGGGGAGAATTTGGATGGAAATCTATGGATGTCTCAGGTGGGTTTGGCGACCCATGATATTGAAGGGCTGATTGAGTTCTATCAAATGGTATTAGGGTTTAAGCCCTACAGATATGCCCATGTCACTGATAATCCCAGACTCGACGATATAGTAAATATAGATAATGTCGACTTAATTGGTGGCTGGTTTAAATTAAATCAGGCATCCAAGGTGATCGAGATTTGGCAATATGTCAGCCCGGAGACGCCAGAATTTACTGGTCAGCGCGCTGTGACTGCGCTGGGCTATTCGTTCTCTATCGAGGTTGCAGATATTCAGGCAGAGTATCGGCGTCTGACTAGTCTGGGATTAGATTTTGTAAGCGAGCCTGTTGAGCTGGATGATTTCTGGCAAGTCTACAGCCGAGATCTGGATGGTAATATCTTTTCCCTGCGTCAGGCGGTTGATCCTCAGTCACGCCTCTCGGTGCGCAAGCTGGATGCCTGGGGCGCTAGGTAGCTGACCACTGCCAAGTGAGATTATCGAAAGTGGCGGTGCAAAAATAACAGGCAGATTTTTCATGTTCCCAACTTGCTTTCTCGTTGTTATTGTCAAGACGGCTTTTATAGTTGCAATAGCTCCAAAGACCTCAACCCTTGGCTTTTATTGAATTTCTGGTCAATAGCATTTTGATGCTGCCTGCGTCATTATTAAGACGGTATCGGAGATCGTATCAAGCTGCCACTAACCTGCTTTAGATAGCTTTATTACGAGGGCGTTTGAGTAGTGTTTTTAGAGAGGTCTCGTATCTTTTCTGAATAGCCTGATAGCTGCCCAAAATCATGGCCACAGTAATATCTTCTATCGTCTGCAGGTTGATGTCGTTATGGATAAGATATTGCCCCGCAGCGGTTGGCATGCCATAGGAGATGTCTACTGTAGCTCTAGCCACTTCCATGTCTATATTGAAGTTGTCACAGAGTATTTCGGCGAGATAGTTTACCGCTGGATCCCGACCATATTTGTTGGGGTCGCCACTATTGGCCACAGAGGGCTCCAGGGATAGACGCTCAATGATAAGCCCGCGATCGCTGATGTAGGAGAGATATACCTTAGTGACCCGGCGGACCATTTGCTCCAGTGTCTCTGCGCTTTCAGCAGCTTCTAGCTGGACTCTACGTAGATGACGATATTCGCGCGTTAATAATGTTTGTAAAAGCAATTTAACGCTGGGGAAGTAGTTGTACACCAACGCCTTACTGATTTCTGCTTCAGTACCTAAACGCTCCATGGTCACAGCGGACACACCTTCCTCTCCCACAAGCTTGGCCGCACAGTCCAGAATCATATTTTTTCTGGCTTTTGGCGATAGCCGAGTTCGGGTTTTCTTTGTCGTGTCGGTTTTACTCATAGCTCTAACATTAGGTAGCGATAAACAACCTTATCAGCTGTTGCGGGGCTATGCCAGCCCATCTTATGGTTTATCTGTGGTCGTTAGCCAGTACAGTACCATCTTCACGCGAGTTACACCGTGAAGAGTGGGCACTGAACTCTATTTCTGTGGGCGCAGATCATGGATTTTGCTTCTATGTCATTTTCCCCACAATATCGGTTAACTATTGACATGATGCTTAGTAGATTCGCACAAATCTATTGTAAAGCTAACAAATTTAGCGGATTTAATCCCTTTACTCAGATATGTGCTTAGCTCTTTGCAGGCTATTGCTGCAAATATTTCTATTAAAGTGACCTAATTAAGCTAGTTAATGCATGGGCTTAAGGGTTTTCTACAGTTTTTTGGAATCAAACTTTAATTCTGTTGGGGTACTATTGACGATTACTGTAATAAGAATTACTATAATGATTATCGGGTTCGGATACGACAACGATACCATTAGCTCATTGACAATAATGATCGATTCAAAAACGTTAGTTATATCTTAAATTTAAACAACTAATAAAACTAAATTGGGGACATAAGAATATGAAATTGCATGAAATAGTGCGTACTAGCGCGCTCTCCTTAGCAGTACTAGCAGCTAATGCCGGTCTAGCCCAGGAGGAAACTTATCGCGGGCTGGAAGAAGTATTGGTAACCGCTCAAAAGCGAACAGCGACTTTGCAAGATACTCCAGTAGCTGTATCTGTAGTTTCAGGAGAATTGCTGAAACAAAGAAGTCTTGATGACATTCAAGAAATGGAGCTTGCAGTGCCGTCTCTTAGTGTTACTCAAAACCAGAGCTCTTCACAGCAAACATTTAGTATTCGCGGATTAGGTACCTCCGGTAATAACGCCGGTTTAGAACCTTCTGTAGGGGTGTTTATCGATGGTGTATACCGCAGTCGGGCAGCCTCAGCTATTGATGATTTTATCGCTGTTGAGCGGGTAGAAGTACTGCGCGGACCGCAGAGCTCGGTTTACGGTAAAAATACCCCCGCCGGCGTTATCTCCATTGTTACCAAAAAACCCCAGCGAGAGTTTGGGGCTGATTTTGAGCAATCCTTTGGTAGTTACAATAGTAAAATAACCCGTGGCACCATTACTGGCCCCATTAGTGACACAGTCTCTTACCGTGTCTCCGGCAACCGCAATACCCGGGACGGATTTATTGATAATGTTCAGGAAGGTAGAGATGCTGTAAATAATAGGAATCGCCACGCTCTGCGTGGGCAACTACTGATAGAGCCCAGCGACGAGCTGACCATACGCCTTATTGCCGATACTTCATCCATTGAAGAAGATTGTTGCGGTGCGCCGTTTTACTACAATGATCCTGGCAATGCCGCCGCAACTACGGCCCTTGGCGCAACAATCTTGCCTGACGACATTTACGCGCGCAAGATTAAGTTTGACCGAGCCATGGAAACCGATCAGGAGCAGAGCGGATACTCAGCACAATTAGATTGGGAGCGTGAGTCCTATTCCTTTACCTCTCTGACGGCATTCCGAGATTTTGAGGAAAGCAATGATATTGACGCCGATTTTATCGACATCGAATTGAGTGGCGTATTGCAAAACACCTTTGACCGACAGGTGTTTACTCAAGAGTTTAGACTGCAGTCTACCGGTGAAAATAAAGTCGACTGGCTATTGGGCTATTACTTTTACGACGCTGACCAAGACAGCGGCGGGGAAAATCGCTTAGGTTCATTCGCCCGCCCGTTCTTTGACTCTCGGGTCTTCGGGTTGGTCTCGCTTGTTGAACAGCTAAAAGGCGCCCCTACTGGCTCCTATATTGAGTCCGGTACTGGTAGAAAAAGCGAATTCAGTCTACTGACAACCAGTCACTCTGTGTTTGGTAAGCTTGACTGGCACATCAATGACAAGTTAACAGCCTCACTCGGGACGCGCTGGACCACAGAAGACAAAGTAATTACCGCGCGAATGACTACTGATGCGCCCTATTCTGCTATCGACTTTAGTGATCCCACTAGCGATCCCGCTGTGGCAACGCTAGCAGCGATAAACCCGCTCTTTCCTACATACGCAGGATTTGTGCAGCTATTTAGGCCGGTGTCGGACTTTTCCGAAAGACGCAGCGAACAGGAGCCTACTGGCGAACTCATTGTTTCTTATGAATACAGTGATGATGTGAGTCTATATGCCAGCGGTAAACGAGGCTATAAAGCAGGTGGATTTAATGTTGGCGCGGGATCTAATGGTGCAGATTTTGATAAAGAACTTGCTGACGCTTGGGAAGTGGGCGCTAAAATTCGCGCATTAGACAATAACTTACAGTTTAACATTGCCGCCTTCTCGCAGCGCTTACGTGACTTTCAATCCAACGCGTTCAACGGCACCACCTTTGTTTTAACCAACGCCGGTGAGATTCAGATTGACGGCTTCGAGTTTGATACGCTTTATGCACCCACTTCAAACCTGTTTCTCTCATTCGCAGGCTCGTATCTAGATCACGAATATACGAGTTATGTTGGAGGACCTCAAATCGTTCGACCCGCTGGCTCCACGCCACCACTCCCGCCCGTCCAAGACCTGAGCGGGAAGCCGTTATCCGGTGTGCCTGATTGGACCTTAAGCTCATCCATCAATTACGTGAAAAGCTTTGGCGCCGTTGAAGGTTTTGCCAATCTTGGAGCTAGATATCGCGGATCACGCAATGTGACGAGCGAGCAAAACCCAATTGCTGATCAAGGCAGCTATGTCACTGCCAATGCCACAGTGGGGATACGTGATGCTGACGGCTTCTGGACCGTTAACTTGTGGGGTAAAAACATAACGGATGAAGAATATACCGACGGTCTCTTCAATTCTGTGATACAGGCAGGTAGTTTTAATGCCTACCCTGGTGATCCACGTAGCTACGGTGTGACACTGAGATTACAGTTCTAAATACAAACTAAGTCCCTTGTAGGGAGGTCAAGATTATTCTTGGCCTCCTTTTTTTTGTCCAGTTTCTGCTTTCGATTATGGTTCTGACATTAGCTTTATTAACCTACCCCGAGATTTTTACATCCAGAAACTAACGCTGAATAATTATTATGCTGTTTTAGCTGTCTTTTTCTTCACCGCAGAGCAAGTAGATTTCCATACCGCACGCATTTTAAATGCAAGGGATGCCTCTTACTGCAGCCTGCCATAGCACGACATTAGATATATCGATTTTAAACACTGCTAGAGAGCGGGCTTGTTGAGTGCGTTTAAAAATAATAGTTCTTATTATTGAAAATCTGGTTGTAACTTGACTTTCATAGCCAACTAGCGGGAGAAATAACGCAAATGTCCTTAAATAAAAGGTTCTATCGTTTAAGTATGGCTTTTGTGCCAACAGGGGCTAGCCTCCTAACGGTGATACCAGTCGCTGGCTTGGCAGAGGATAAATCCATTGAAGAGGTGCTGATTACGGGTACACACATCGCTAAGGCCTCTGGTATGGCGCCCTTTATTTACTAAGACGCCTTAACTTGTTTTCCTTTGGAGCGAGTTGCCAAATTCAGTGCGAAGCATAGCTTTGAAAGATTAATTCTTAAGACCATTTAAAAAGCCCCTGAGCATACAGCTTCGGGGCTCTTTTGGTTAGGTGAGTTAAATGTCTTGAGGATTACAGATGCCATCTGCACACTATAAGCCCACTTCAGAACAGCCTTTGTCACCTAGGTTGTCGTACTCGGATTGTACAAAGCTCTCGTTGGCAAACAAAAGCTTATAAGCTTGGCAATATTCTTCCTGATCGTTGAAGCGAGTCTCGCTAAAAAACCGTTGCTTTAGATCTTGCATCTTCAACTTCATTGGAGACATTCGAATGCCGCGATCTATGGATGTATCAAAGATCATTACTCGATTTTGGTCATCATTATTGCTCCAAGTGCCCCATTCAACCTGTTTGCCATGATATCCCTTGGCGGGCTCACCGTAATGAGCAAATGACGCC
>UPTG01000329.1_pt1 | contig 39539 bp, 37 predicted proteins | sample 2160121 | NCBI WGS metagenome assembly UPTG01 (sample SAMN06266255, study PRJEB28933) | marine metagenome | isolation source: Columbia River Estuary | place: USA:Columbia River Estuary, USA | collected 2014-07-27
GTAGCAACTTTTGTTCAAAGCATATCAGTAACAGCAAGAAGATTACACGACAGAGGTCGTAGTGGTTGGTGGCAGTTGACATTTGTAGTACCACTATTAAACTTGTTACCGTTGTATTGGACAATAAGAAGTGCTAAAGATACACCTAAACATTTAAAGTACAAAAACCCATACGGTAAATTACCTAAGTAAGTTTAGCAAAACTTTACAGCCTCTTTTATTAGAGGCTTTTTTTTGGCTACTAAATACTAACATGAATCAACGAATTGCATGTTACACATTATTCGATATCACACATACGAATGTGTTGAATCGTTCTAAGCCTAATGTGGATGATCCTGAAGAGTGGATCAGACAACGTAACAGCCAAGCAAACCTTGATACTATATTACAATGTTTAGGGCTTAGATCGCAACCAGAACTTGTAATATACCCCCATATTATAGACCATTCAGACGAACCTGCTGAATTTGGCTTTCTTTACGATGACATTAATTATTGGTATTGGAAATTTGAATTTAATACACAACATGCAGATGTGTATAACACGGACAATAATCTTTTAGGACACTTGATTAATGATTGCCATGAAGTACCTATGTTACTTTGCGACACAGAATCTATAAAGAAATTACCATTATTTTTAGATACCACACCAGAACTTAAAAATATATATTTTGAGATTGTAACATGAAGGGGAAGCAAATGAACAGGGAAACAGCAAAGAAAAGACTTGGGGAAATTCTTAAACGAGAAATGATAAAAGAACTTCAACATTTATATATTAAACAAGACAAGTATGGTGTGTATACTTTGTTTAATGAATACAAAGTGAAGCAAAATACAGATGGTTATTTTTCGATATCTTACAGGCATTTTGACGAGCCAAAGACTTTTAGTTCTATGAGACATGCTGTATCGTTTACAGTGTTACACAAGCACAACAACACCACACAGGCTAGAGAATTAGAACAATTAGATAGTAAATTGTCTAGTGTTGCTGTTGAATTACGCCAGCATAAAAGATTACTACAACATTCAAAAGACTTAGATTCGTTTTTTATATTTGAGACTAAAATACAATCTGACACCGACAAGAAACAATTTATATTAAAAGAATTGCGTCAACACATAAATAGTTCTAAGAGGTTTCAGGATTCACTGTTCGACCAAAAATTAGAACGAGACAAAGCCTTGAAATTTAGAAAGAGAAGATAAATACAATATATCCAGAGAGATTATCACTAGGAACGAATTATGAAACTAAACGATTTAGACACAAAACAGCCAGCAATAGTGGCATTAAAAGAAAACTTTGAAGTTAACTTCAATGTCAATGCTTTGAATAAAAATCAAGCACAAGGAATGTTAAACAAGGTTAAGCAACTAATGACAGAAGCACAGGCTTCTAAAAAGTTTGGTACTGAGTATCCTTCATACCTGAAACTAGTATTCATGGAGCAAGCCTTAACACAACATTATAAGTCTCTTCCTGATATGCCAAAATCTAAAGTCATTACAGAAAACGAAGAAGTTAATCGTTCACAAGTAATTTTAGCCGCACAAGACATGGTAGATTCTATACAGAAAATGTTAGAAGAAGTATCTGACATGATGGTTAAAGAAATGCCTGCTCTTATCGACAGCATTCAAAGTGAAATCGGTGTTAACGAAGCACAAGCATTTGACCAAACAGCAGGTCAAGGTCTAGCAGAATTAAATCAGTGTCTAGTATCAGTTAAAGGTCAACTCGACCAAGCATTAGCTGGAGTGACTGGTGGACAAGTAGTAGATGCATTTGATGGAGACATTGATGCAGGTCTAGGTGGCGGTGAAGTTGCAGTAGACAGTATGGATGTTGCAGACCCAGCAGTTGATATCGAAGGTGGTATGGGAACTGACGTAATTGACGCAGGAGCACCCGCGGCGCCAGTAGCAGACATCGAAGATGTTAGTGTAGACGTATCAACAGGACCAGTTGGCAGAGCAAAAAGGTAAAGCACATGAGGCTTTACGAATTCGTCAGTCCTGACGAGGATAATGCTAGAGCAGTAGAAATTATTGCAGTATCCAATGAGTTGAAACAAGATGTGGAAAGCCGAAAGGTTGATCCAGCAAACTATACCACAGATGAATTAATCGATTACTATGATCAACGTGGTATTATACTCGACCCTCAAAATTTATACGATATGATTCAAAAACCTTTACTCAAAGGTATCATATCAAACATTCAAGGAGACAAGGTAGTCTTTAAAGGCGAAGAGCCAATAGACACAACCGATACTCCAGATCAAAATCAATCGACTGTAGCAGACATGGCTCAGTCAGCAATGGCGAACAATCCACTGTAATAATACATGACGATAAAATTCGTTCCTATTGATTTAGACACATTTGACATTTATCCATATCATGTTCCCACAGCCCATGTAGTTAGAAATGCATTAAGTCTTCTTCCGGAAGTTGAAATAGTATTTGAACCACCTGTTGATGAGTTTTATTTTTTATTGAGCAATGGCCATCCATCGCAATGGACTACTGATTTCTCAGACACTTCGAATATTTTCTATTCTGATTTGTTAAACAAGAAATGCGGTCTTATTGTTTCATTGAATGAGGTAGAAACAATTAATGTTAGTCGTATCATTTCTAGTATGAAAATTTTAGCAAAAACGTTAAAGGTAGATTCTGATTTACTTTACTATATAGATTCCAATGTAAATAATAAAAAAACATTGAATCGATTTAAACTTAACGGGGGATTCTTCAACTACTACGATTCATTATTCGTAAACAATAGTTATGCTCATGTTGTAAAAGATATTGAAGACTTGAAAGAAAGACCTAAAAAAATGTTGTTTTTAGGTGGCAAAGCACGTGAACACAGATTGAAATTTATAAACACTGTCTTGCAATTGCCAAACTTTGAAGAAGATAATTTTATAAGCATACAAAAATCTGCAAAAATGCTAGAAAGAAAATTAGACGGATTTATTACTGACATAAAAGTATTAGATAAATTTGCGGAACCCAATCAGTTGGGCCCAACTCATTTATTCTATAACGAATCATATCTTCATACTGATTCATATTTTCAAATTGTTACTAGCACATGGTTCGAACTACATTTAGAAAGAATAGAAATAAACGAGAAACACGCAAGACCAATGTACTCTTTGCAACCTTTTATTGTGTATGGTGAACCTAATACTCTACAAGCAATTAAAGACATGGGTTACAAAACATACAGTGATTGGATTGATGAATCCTATGACAGTATAAACGATGATCGGTTAAGATTTGAAAAAGTGGTTGCCCTCACAGCAAGTATTAATGCTATGTCTCGCACTGATTTAAGTGCTATGATGAAAGACATGTTACCCACATTGTTACACAATCTCAGGCATCATAATAAACGTGTCACTGAATTAGAAATTGAACATAATCTATTCAACGATATAACCGACACATATAGTGAGCAGTTGAACCAATAACGTTGCATTTATGCAATATATTCTCTATAATATACTCTTAAGGAAATAAATACAGTTATGGAAGTTACACAAATAGCAAAAGACAAAATTAAACAACACCTCAACAATAGGGGCAAAGGCGTGGGCATACGTATAGGCGTAGAAACTACTGGTTGCAGTGGTTACGCATACAAACTTGAGTTTGCCGACACCATAGATCCTGAAGATATCAGAACAGATTACGAAGAGTTCTCTGTATTGGTAGACCCTAAGGCTCAACCTATGCTTGAAGAAATAACTGTAGATTATCAAAAACACGGACTTAACGAAGGATTTGAATTCATCAACCCAATCGAAAAAGCACGTTGTGGATGCGGAGAGAGTTTTACAGTTTGAACAAAACATTAGAGATATCTCATTTAGTCGTTAACGGCTGTAGTTACACATATGGACAAGGGATCGATAATCCTATAAAAGATGCATGGGCTTCCATAGTAGCAAGAGAACTAGGCGTTCCATTAGTTAATCTAGCACGACCAGGCCAAGGCAACAGTCCAATACAACGCAGAACACTTGAATATTTTTTTAAAGATTTGTATAATTATAATAATCCTTTTTATATTCATGCCTACTCTCAATCAGCAAGACAAGAGATTTATGTAAGTACAGACGGTGTTGGTAATATAACACAAAGTTATGTATTACTAGATTCCTCGGCGAAGGACAATATAACCGAACAAGAAAAAGAAGTACTCATTCACAGTGATTCTTACAAGTATAGGTTGTTAGAAAAAGGTAAGTGGGAAATCTGGGCATCAATTAATGCAATATTAGACACATATAATGTAAATCATTTTTCTACTAATTACATGCCACAAACAGATGGCGATATTAGAGAATGGATGGAGACTAATTTCTTTTCATTAAAATCTGAAGTAGATACACACCCAAGTAGATTGCAAGACTTTAATGGAATCACAATGGATTTAGTAAAGACACCCTGTCTGCATGAGACTGAAGAAGGTCATACAATGATAGCAGATTATATTTTATCTCAGATTCATAAAAATTATGACACTATAGAAGTTAAAGAATTACCTCATGCTGTATTATCTGATATATTAGTATTGACTCCTCATGCACAACAAATACAAGACGATTATATACAGACAAATGATGATCATCATCGTGTATTTGAACTACCCGACGGTTGGGCAAGAAATGTATATTATTTAGAAGAACTAGGACTTGATCCTATCAATAACCCCTTATTTGATTTTACAAAATGAACGACTGGACGTTAACTAAATTATGATAACAGAAAAATACCCATACAAAGAACTTAAGAAAGGAAACTATAATGGTTCCCGAAAATACATTACGCCTACAGGAGAAAAACTCCCTAGTGTGACAACAATATTGAGTGCTACAGCATCTGAAGAAAAGAAAGCATCTTTAGCAAACTGGCGTAAGAGAGTTGGTCATGCTAAAGCACAAGAGATCACTACCGAAGCCGCAGGGCGTGGAACACGTATGCATAAATGGTTAGAGGACTACATCTTAACAGATGATAAAGGCACCCCAGGCTCTAATCCATACAGTCAACAAAGTCATGTCATGGCTCAGACAATCATCAATGAAGGACTCGTAAACTGCAATGAGTATTGGGGAACTGAAGTGTCATTGTGGTTCCCAGGAATCTATGCAGGTACAACTGACTTGGTTGGTGTGCATTCAGGCGATGAAGCAATCATGGATCACAAACAAACGAACAAGCCTAAGAAACGTGAATGGATTGACGATTATTTTATTCAAATGACTGCTTACGCTGATGCTCACAATGAAGTTTATGGCACAAAGATACGCAAAGGTGTTATCTTTATGTGTAGCAAAGACAACGAATACCAAGAATTTATCATTGAAGGTAATGAATTTGACAAGTATCATCAATTATGGTTGAAGAAACTGGAAGAGTATTACACAAAGTTTGTCTAAAGTGTAAGGGCCCAATCAAAGAAAGTTATTACTGGCACGAGCATTATGGAATTATATGCTTGGGTTGTTTCTACGGCGCAAAAAATTATGATAAATAAGTATAATCACGGGAAAAGATTAGACTTATGGCTATTGTACAAATCTCTAAAATTCAGCAAAGATCAGGTAATCTGGTTGACTTACCTCAATTAGACGAGGCAGAATTCGGCTGGGCATCAGACAACAAACAACTCTTTATTGGTAAAACAACACCAATCGAAAATGTCGAAGTTTTAACTGCCTACTCAAATATTAGTTTTAGTCAACTTGATGGCGCAGTTGGTAACTTAAACATCTCAAATGCTACGATAGGTACTGGCCAAGTACTTGCATACGATGGTACTAATTGGGTTAACACTGGTGGAGATGCAGGTGGTACAGTAGATTTAGGAACTGTGAGTAATGTAACAATTACAGGTGGTTCTACTGGTTATGTTTTAGAAACAGACGGACTAGGTAATCTATCTTGGTCATCAAAAGGTACTGAGACTGCATTCATTGAATCTATCTCTCAAGCCAATCCTGGTCTAGTTACTACGGCTGACGATAACTCATTAACATCAGGAGCCGCAGTTACTATTACTAACTGTCCTGGAATGACAGAAGTCAACGGTGCTACATATTACGCAGATGTTCAAACATCAAACACCTTTACAATATATTCTGATCTTGCTTTAACAACTCCTGTAAACACAACTGGATTTACAGAGTTCTCAGAGACTTCTGTTACTGCTACTACACTTGCAACCAATGTTATAACTGTTGGCGATGCAGATATATTTGCACTTAATATCCCAGTTAGATTTGTTGGTACAGTAACTGGAACAAACTTAGATAATGCTAATACATTTTATATTAAGACAGCATCAGGAACTTCTGTCACTGTTTCAGACGAACTATTAGCAAATGGTGTAGCAGGAAATGTATTCTCAGTATTAACAACGACTGGACTATCTGCAAGTATGTATGGTACAGGCGGACGATTAGTATCTCCATTAGGTGGTGCTTCCAGTGGTGCTAGTGCAGGTACATCAGCAGATACACAAGTGTTATATAATGACACAAACTTAATTAAAGGTGATGCAGACTTTACATATGATGCTTCTGGAGCGGCTGGTCAAGGACTACTGACAGTCACTGGTAATGCAAACGTAGGTAACTTAAATGCTACTGGGTCAGTCACATCTTCTGTATTGAATTCAAACATAGCAACAGGCTCACAACCAATAACAGTAGACTCTACTACACGTGTAGCAAATCTAAACGTTTCAAACTCAGCAGTAGCAGGTACAGTGTACACTGCGGCTCAACCAAACATCACATCAGTAGGCACACTAACTACTCTTGCAGTAACTGGAAATGTTACAACAGGTAATGTATCTGGTGCAACAGCAGATTTCAGTATACTGACAGGCTCATTAACAACAGCCGCACAACCAAACATTACAAGTCTTGGCAACTTAACATTGCTAAGAGTATCAGGTAGCATTACACCAACAGCAAATGTTACTTATGATTTAGGTAATAACACAAACAGATTTAACGATTTATATTTGTCTGGTTCAACTATTGAATTAGGCCCACAAAGCATTACAGCAAATGCATCTCACACAGCATTTACTAATAGTATTTCTGCAACAACTTTCTTGGGTAATGTAAGTGGTAATATTTCAGGTGTCTTATCAGGCGATGCAGGAAATGTATCTAATGTACAAGGCGGTAACGTAAGTGGAGCAGTAGCATTCGCATCTACAGCAAACGCAGTCGCTGGAGGCAATGTCTCAGGTGCTGTTGCTTTTGCAACAACTGCTAACGCAGTGGCTGGTGCTAATGTATCAGGTGCTGTAAGTTTTGCAACTACAGCAAACGCAGTCGCTGGCGCCAATGTCAGTGGAGCAGTCGCATTCGCAACAACTGCTAACGCAGTAGCAGGTGCTAATGTATCAGGTACTGTATCAAGTGCTACAACAGCAACTACTGCAGGTACTGTAACAACAGCCGCACAGCCAAACATTACAAGCACAGGCACTCTTACAGCATTAGACGTATCAGGAACCGCAGATATAGGCACAGTTGAAACTGCTGTCTTAACAACAGGTGCATCAGGTACAACAGGTGAAATTACAGGCAACTGGTCACTCTCATCAGGATCACGTCTTACAGCAACTTATGCTGACTTGGCTGAGTACTACAAAGGCGAAGAAGCCTATGAACCAGGTACTGTAGTATGCTTCGGTGGCAGAGAAGAAGTTCACATCTCTAGTGAGAAATGTAGCAGACGAGTTGCTGGTATTGTATCTACTAATCCAGCATACTTAATGAATTCAACATGTTCTGGTATCCCAGTCGCAGTCGCATTGCAAGGTCGAGTACCATGTAAAGTTACAGGCACATGTCAGAAAGGTGATATCATGGTAAGTGATGGTCTAGGTGGTGCAACTGCTTGGTATCATGTTGCTACTATTATGCAACCAGGTGTTGTTCTTGGTAAAGCAATCGAAGATAAAATAGATAGTGAATTATCTATTATTGAGATCGCAGTCGGTCGTCTGTAAACCCCAAAATTTTCAATTAATCATAAATACATGTGATTGTTCTCGTTTATCGAAAACTCTTTAAACAATCTCATGCGGTGTTATTCCCACCGAACGTGTGACCTAGAACGTCAACTATAATTATTAGGAGAAAATAAAATGGCGAATAAATTAAAAATAGCAAAGGTTTCAGCATTAGCGGTATTATCCGATACGACTGCAACCACAAACGTAATCACAGTAGATTCTACTACTGGATTAACACAAGGTGACAGATTTGTACCTGCTTCAACAGTAGGTGGATTAACTGGCGGAACTACATACTTTGTAAAAGAAGTAATTGATGCAACGACTTTTACTGCATTAAACAAAGACCCTTCAGTACAACCTCAAGTCTCACCAACATTAACAACTACAACAGGCGGAAGTGTTAACTTATCTTTCAACCAAGTTGACGAAGGATACCCATCAGACACACCACAAGATATGGGCGTAGTCGGTGGAGACACTGCACAAACAGGTAAACAGTTAACTGCATTTGGTGCAGTTGCAGTATCACAGCCTGGTAAGTTCTGGTTCAGTACAGCAACTACTGATGTATACGGTGACAAAGATGCAGACTTTACTACTAACGTATCAGCAGGTGAGCAACTTTCATTCACTGGCGACAACATACCTTTCACAGTAGGTGCATTAGTTACTGGCGTTACTTATGTAATCAACAACACAGTTGGTACAACTGAAGCACAATGGAAGACAATGGGTGCAACAGGTGCTAACTTAGGTGAAGTATTCATAGCGGCAGCCGCTGGAGCAGGTACTGGTACAGTATCATATGCATCAAACGGCGCTAACGTACCATTAGGTACAGTGAATGCATTAGCAGTAGTAGAAACTCCAACAGCAAGTTCAGATTCAGGTACAGGCTTAATCACAGTTACTTCAACAGCAGACTTTGATTTAGATGCTCCTATCTGGTTTGGTGCAGACATCGGTGGACTAACAGCAGGTACTACTTACTTTGTTAAAACAATTGATAGTGGAACAACTTTCAGTGTTTCAGCAACAAGAAGTGGAACAGCATTAGCATTGACCTCAACAACTGTTGTATCAACTGCAAACATTGAAAAATTAGACTTAGATGCAGTAGCAACATTCACAAAGAGTGAAGTTGCAGTACTTGGTTCTAATGATGAAGCAGTTTACATCAAACGTCAAAAAGGTAAGAGAAAATACTTAGTAAGCAATGCAGATGGTAGTAGACAAGGTATTTGTACTTTAGTTAAAAAAGCACAAGCAGATTTACTTGCAGGTGAAATGAGCATTGAAGGAACATACGATAATGCAGGCGTTACTTACATCGAGTCTATCTCTGATGTTAATGGTTTACCATTCGATAATGATGCTGGTTCGCCTCTTACTCAGGCTGATCAGACTGGAATGCAGGCAACGTTTGAAGCAATCGCTGGTTCCCCATTAGCTGGTTCAACAAAACCAGTTATCACACTTCCTTCAGCATAAGGGATAGGTGAACTAAATGGCACAAACTCAAGCACAGAAACAACTACAGCAATATGACACTGATATTGCTGTATTGAAAGTCGAATTTAAAAACCTCGACACTAAGTTTGATACCGCCCTAAAGGATGTTAAAGCAGATATTAAAACTAATACTGATTTAATTAAAGAAGGCAATGCGTCAACTCACAAAATGCTATTAGACTTTAACCAGTCTAATCAGGATTCACATGATTTAATGGCAAAGAAAATTGCTGGATTAGAAAAGTGGAGATGGATGCTTATCGGTGCAGGTTTTGTTCTTGGTGGCTTAGGCTACTCAGGCATAGAGTCTATGATGGTGCATGGCTAAAACCAAACAGTAAAATGTTGAAAAGGGGACTTCGGTCCTCTTTTTTTTACAAGTTTTTTAGTATTTGCATTTTTGCTACTACAACATCAATGTTTACAGTAGTGAATAATCCTGGATGTAACGGTTTAGGATACTTATCATTGCCCACCCAAGCATAACCACAATGCTCTGAGTTTAAATTAGGAATAAACTCTTTTTCTACTGTACAAAAGAATGTGTGATAAGCAAATGTATTGTTAACGAATTTTTGTATAGGTACAAGTTTTAATTTACTGATATCAAACTCGATTTCTTCTGAACACTCTCTTGTTAAACCTTCAAGTAGAGTTTCTTTCTTACCGATTTTACCACCAGGAATCGACCAACTAGTATTCTTTGAATCTGTTCTTAAAAGATATAATGAACGCTGAGTAGCCTTGCTATAAAAGAAGATACCAGCAGATTGGTTAACAATTATCATACAGTTATTTATGAGGTCAACTAGTACCCCTTAAATAACTATACTGTAATCTCCCTCACCATAGTAACCTTCATATGACTTCATCCAAGCCGCCGGTATCTCTGGGTGATCGCTGTTTGCAGGAGTCGATGCAAATCTATATTGAACTTGTGTTGTTATATTCAACACGTATTCTGTAGTTGTTGATTCACTTGAATCAAAAGCAATATACCATTTGTCTAACACTGAATCAAACTGAAGAATATCATTTGCGCCACCTTTGACAATAGGTAAAACTGTACCATTGCCTGATGGTTGAACAGTGTTGTAAATGAACTCTGTTCCAATTGTATTTGATGTAGCACCTAACTGAATAAAGTTAGTGGTACCGACAGAAGCAATCATATACTTCTGACCTGTAATCATTGTCTCTATTGCTTGTGGAGTTGTAGTACTAAGTATCGTACCCCATGCAACACTATCGTCTCCTACTTCATCAACAATCAAATATCTTTTGTTTGCAATCGGTCCTGGAAGCCCTGCATTGGGTCCATTCATTATAGGGTTAATCACACTGTCAACTGGTTCTAATGTGTTCTGAGGCAATGTGTCAGGATCAACACTAAAGATTAAGTATCTATCATCTAGTGGGTCAACAACGATTGTACCTACAATCTCATTTTCCATATATGGATTCTCTAACCACACCTGAGAAATACCAGGTCTATATGCACCGTATACATTTAACAAACTTGTCCAATAGATATCAGTATCTGGACTGACAGGTACATCTAGTGAAGAGTTCGGAGTGTCTTGGAATGTTGATGCTTCTGGTAATAGTTGCAATGAGTTCCCAATGTATAATAACTTGTATCCATATGGAGAAATCTTTTGACGAGTACCCAGTAACAAATCATCATCTTGCATATCTTGTTGTGTTTTGCCCTCAAAAATAGAAGCAATAATTTTATTAATGACACCGTACTTTTTAAGTTTAGAAGATGTTGTCAACCATATAGGAATATAAAACTTCCAACTCATTACATCAATTGGATTACCTGTGCCTTGTGGAATAGTACGAGATGAGAATGTTAACCCATCTTGGTATACAACAGTCAATGATGTCCAATCGATATAGTTATCTGTACTTTGAATTTCTAAACTTGGATTAAACAATGTACCCAATTGCTCAATGATTTCTAATTTCTGTTGATAGTTAGTTGTCCAAAAATCAACATTAAGTCTCAATGTATAGGGAACGGGCATCAACTTCTCAACAGTGAATGCCTGCCCTTGTACAGTCTTGTAAGACTCTGTATCACTATCGTAGGCTCTTTGACGTACTTGTTGCTTTTCTACGAAGAAGGGCTCCTGTGTGCGCCTCTGGTCGTATTCTAGGCCATTGATGTAGTATGTGATCAACGGAGCAGAGGGTAGGTTGGATGCTGAGTTGTTCGCAATAATAGTAGATGCTTGTCTACTTGAATCTCCATACTGGATCGGAACTCTAACCAAAATGTCATTTCCATTGGGATCCTTACCTTTTGTAACTTCCCAGTTACTGAAGATTTTTGCAAATTGAATTAAGAATCTGCGAATTTGGTTATCGTAAAAATATTGTGCCATAGTAAGTGTTAAGTCCCGTCACTTGGTGGTAAATCATCTGGTGCTAATTTTAAAATTTGTGATAATGGTTGTGCTGAAGCCACATTGGCTTGTTCATTTTCACTATAAATTAGTGTTGAGTTATTAATGAACTCAGATAATTGAGATTTATCAGTTGCTCCAAATCCAGTTGTCGTTCTTACATTCTCTGAGATTCTAACCCAAATTGTTCCGTCCCATCTATATAGCAGATTGGGAGAGTAATCTATTCTTAAGAAATAATTACCAACTTGTGGGTTTGCAGGGAATGATATGCCTGCGCCAGTCGGTAAGCCATCTGGAGCGACATCGGTGCCTGTCATATAACCTGCTGTGTATCCATATGTTCTTGGAGTTGCACGTGCAATAAATTGGAATCGAGGATCACAGTCAGCACGATAGTCCATTGTATCTGGTCCATAAGGTTCCGTACCTGTGAACCCTGTCGCTGTTGGATCTTGGTCTGCTGTTGCATAAGTGTTATCAGCAGTACCATATGGCCCTGTAATAGCGCCTGTTATCTGAACTGATAATACTTTAGTTCCTTCTACTGCCCCTGAGCCTGTGCCTGTAGAGGACATCTCGGGTGTCATCTCTACAACTTGCAATGATGCTTGTACAAATTTATCAATGACTGTTTGCATATCAATCTTGTCTTTGAGTTGTCCTTGCATATGCTCTAATAATTCTTTAGATATTTTTATACCAGTAGAATCATTTCTGTATTGGTTGTTACGCATTGTGATAACTTGTCCGTTGCCACTGAGTGCATTGTTGCCTGGTTGCCATGATCGAACATCTGTTGGTGGTGCTGGTTGATTGTACTTTTTAGACAACTCGCCATTTGCTTCATATTCACCGTAACCAGGAACTACGTAAAGTTCACTTGCATCATAACCTGATTTAGGAACAAGTCGTTCTGCTTCTTTTAAGTTAGCATCATTAATTCTGATGTTTTCATTGTAACGACCCAAGATACCTTTTAGTGTATCACCTGTATCAAGTTGCCAATATGGATCAGGGTCAGTGTCGCCTGGCTTCACGCCTGCAGGAACTTCTTGTAAGGCAATATAGTTTTTATCACCAAATGTCATTGAATATCCTGGCGGATATACTTTTGTCTTTTCCCAGTCTCCTAAATAATTATCAAGGTTAACTGGTTGCTCTAATATATTTGAGAACTCTTGGCTATCAACTAATGGCTCACACTTAATACGCCACAGATGAGGATACCATGTGCTTGAGAAGCCTTCACTTGCATAGTTTGCATCAGTGATTTGCATAAACCTTTTTAATGCTACTGGTAATTCTGTATCTAAAGGATTGTAATCTATTAAGTGAGGTAATTCAAGTACATCACCGACCATAAGTTTTCTACCTATGATATCGATCATGTCATTATAATGAACTGTAACAAAAATAATGTCATTACTTAAGAATAAACCAAACTGACTGAGATCAAAGTCTAAGTTTTGTACAGAGTAATGACCACGTAATCGATAGATATCTTTATCATACTTGCGATCTCTGTTTTCTAAGAATAGCAAGTCTTGTATGTTTGTTGGGTCAAGTTTATCATATTGAGGCTGAGTGTAATCAGCAGATGGTCCCTGATCTTCTGGTCCCAAATACTTGTGTATATACAAATCGGTCCCACCAGTAGTCAACTGTTCGGAGATATTTCTATCCATAAAACGGTAATCGTTTTGTTTCTCAGGACGGTATAATGATAATCTTGGCATATATATATTTATCGTAAGAAAATTATTGGGTAAATAATAGGTTGCGTTTAAAAAATATTTAATGTATAATCGCATCACTAAGTACAAACTATAAATCAATCGGAGTACAAATGGCTAAAAGAAAGCAAAAGACAGTTTACTTAACACCCGAACCTAAATGGGAAATGTATAAGGATATTACTGATGCTACGGAACAAGAGAAAGCGTTCCAAGATTGCCAATATTTTATTCGTACTGAGATCGGCGACAAGAAAAGAATGCAACGAGCAAAAACTTGGATCAAAAAAGACTCACCTTGGACTGATGAAGACAGAGAAATTATCTTACGAAATCCAGATTGGAACTTTAACTCTCTTGCAAATTCAGTTTGGTTTAGTGATAAAGTTGGGTATATGCCACAGGCGCATACTGATCACATTGTAAAAGTAAAAGAAGAATGGATGGAGAAGGGTGAGAAGATTGCCCAAGTCAAAGAAGAAAAAGCAAAAGACAAACCCAATCGTCCTTCTATACAAGATATAATGAAAGAGAAGTTGCTTGAGGCTGGCGGCGAGATAGATGGTCTAGTCGATCAATGGATGGAAGATGAAATAAAAAATGATGATAAATTTACAAAACAGGTAATGTCCATTTGTAATAATTACAATCCATTGGCAAACCATATTCCTCTCTTAGTTGCATTGTACGAGAAAGAACAGAAAGAATTCAAAGAAGTAATTGAAGGCAAAGATGAACAATTAGTTGAAGCATACAGTCACTTTAGTAAAAAGAAACTTAAAGCAACTATTGCTCTTTATGATACAGTAACTGGTGTGTTGAACTCTTATGCTAGTCTTAAGATTGCATCTAGGGCTAAACGTAAGACTAAGCCAATCACTCCTGAGAAAGCAACACAGAAGTTGAAGTATCAAAAACGTTTTGAGTGCAACGCAACAAAACTAAAACTAGAAAGCATTCGTCCAGCAGAACTGCACTTGTCTAAAGAAGCATGGGTATATGATACTACAAAACGTAAACTGCATCATTATATTGCAGATGAAATGACTGGAGAAATGTTTGTCAAAGGCAACACGTTGTTAGGCTTCGACAAATCAAAAAGTCAAATCAAAACATTACGTAAGCCATTGGAACAGATTAAAGAAGTTATGGGAAGCAAACCAGCGGCAAGAACTTACTTTGACAAGATAAAAGCAGTGGGTATTAAACCAACTGGTCGTTTCAATGACTCTCTTATTATCCTAAAGGCTTTCTAAAGAAGATAAATACTCATAACAGGAATTTATCTTATGGCCGCAGACGAACTAGCAGTACCGAATAACCAGAACCTTGAGCAACTTAAGGAATCGATGTTTGATAACATCCGTTTCAGGTTGGGTGACGGCATTGTAGATTTAGAACTGGATCCAGAGCATTACGAAGCCGCATATAATATTGCTATCAAAGTATATAGACAACGTGCTGAAAATTCTGTACAAGAAACTTATACCTTATTAACGGTTCAAAAGGACCAAGACACTTATACACTACCAGCAGAGTTCATTAACGTCAGACAATGTTTCAGACGTACCATTGGACTTGAGACAGGCCCTGGAGCATCATCATTTGATCCATTCTCATCTGCTATCTTAAACACTTACTTGTTAAACTATAACTATGCAGGTGGTCTAGCAACATATGACTTCTATGCAGGGTATGTAGAACTAGCCGCTAGAATGTTTGGTGGGTTTGTTATCTACACATTTGATCCAGTATCTAAAACAATTAGATTTGTAAGAGACTTCAAAGGATCAGGTGAACAGATTCTTATTTGGGCTGACATCATGCGTCCAGAAACAACTCTCTTACAAGATCCAGGCATTGCTCCATGGTTAGAAAACTATGTCTTAGCAACATGTACGATCACTATTGGTCAAGCACGTGAGAAATTCTCAACTATCCAGGGACCAGGTGGCGGTACTGCTCTTAATGGTGCGGCTATGAAAGCAGAAGGACTTGCGGCACAAGAAGCATTACACAAAGACCTAAGAGACTACGTTGACTACTCACAACCTCTTACATGGATACAAGGTTAATTACCCAATACTCCTTGACTTTCTCTTCAAATTATCTTATAATGCTACTACTTAACTAGAGGTAGTATTATATGATTATAGGTATTACAGGACTTATCAGCAGTGGCAAAGACACAGCCGCAGATTATCTTATTCGATTTCATGGCTTTAAAAAACTCAGTTATGCAGGTACGTTAAAAGATTGTGTATCTGCTATCTTTGGCTGGGACAGAGAAATGCTAGAAGGTACAACTCAATCTAGTAGAGAGTGGCGAGAAGAAGTTGACGAGTGGTGGGCAAAACGATTAAACATGCCTCATCTAACTCCTCGTTGGGTCTTACAGTATTGGGGAACTGAAGTAGGTAGACGTTCATTTCATAATGACATCTGGGTAGCATCAGTTGAGAATCAATTAAGGACTACAACTGATAATGTTGTTATAACTGATTGTCGATTTAAGAATGAAGTTGATGCAATCAAAAATGCAGGTGGAACAACAGTACGAGTAGAAAGAGGCGAAAGACCTAACTGGCTAACTGATGCAGTCGATTATAACTACTATCAAAACCCACAAGCACTTGCACGATTAGTTGATAAAAATATACATGCTAGTGAATATAGCAGTGTGGGATTAGACTATGATCATACAATTTACAATAATGATACTATCGATGCACTACACAAACAAATGGAGTTAATAGTCAACGGTTAAGTCTCCTCTTGTCCAAACAATTTCTTTTTTCTTTACCACTTCAACACAGTTTAAACAGACTGTACGCAGATTAACAAAAGCCACATTGGTAGAATTTCCATCAATGTGGTATACTGTCATTTGTGTAGGGTATAAACTTTTGAATCCACATAAAAAGCAATTACTATCTTTCTGATATCCTGCTCTCTGCCACAAGTAAACATGTTGTCTCTTAGGATTCTTCTTATTACATGCTTGGCACTTGCTTCGATAATGATGTTTGCCTTTCTTAATATAGTTCACAGCACACACGTTTTTATTGCATTTTTTGCATATTGGTCTAGGTAAACTCATATTAGTATTTATAAAAAACCTTCGAAGGCACGTTAAACCGGTGTTTTTTTAAATACAAGATAAATAATAATATGAAAAAACAATCAGGGTGTAACCCTCAAAATCATACAAAAGGAAAATTATCATGGCACTAACATCACCAGGCGTAGAAGTAAGCATCGTAGACGAAAGTCAATATTTACCAGCCGCACCGGCATCAATCCCATTAGTTGTATTAGCAACTGCATCGAACAAAGCAGACCCAACTTCAACTGGAATTGCACAAGCAACAACACCAGCAAATGCTGGCAAAATGTACAGAATCACTTCTCAACGTGATCTAGTTACTTTATACGGTAACCCATTCTTTTATACTTCAGCGGCAGGTACTGCTCTGCAAGGATACGAGTTAAATGAATATGGATTACTAGCGGCATACTCTGCACTTGGTATCTCAAATCAAGTATTTGTATTAAGAGCAGACATCGATCTAGCAAGTTTAGTAGGATCAACAGGTCGTCCAACTGGAGCACCAACAAACGGCGCTTACTGGGCAGACACAACAAGTTCAACTTGGGGTATCAACGAATTTAATTCAGTGACTGGCGCATTTACTGCTAAAGCACCAATTGTTATCTCTGACGCAACTTCATTAGTTGGTGGCGTAGCAGGCGGAGCACCATTAGCATCAATCGGAACTATCGGTGATTATGCTGTAGTTGCAATATTTAATTATGATGAGCCTACAGCGGCAACTGCTCCACAATACTACTACAAGGATGTTAACAATGCTTGGAGAGTAGTCGGATCAGCAGATTGGCAGAATGCATGGCCTACATTACAAGGTGATACTGCTAACCCAACATTAACTGGTGGAGATTCATTCCAAATCGTTTTAAGTGGTACTAACTCAGCAACTATTACTATTGCGGCGGCACCAAACAATACATTAGCACAAGTTGCTTCTGATATTAATGCATTAGGATTTGAATATCTTACAGCATCTACATCAGACAGCAAATTAACACTTTACTCTGCACAAACAGGTGGTACTGACGCTCCGTATTTTATCAGACTTAACAACGCATCAGGTACTGTTCTTACTGATTTAGGTTTCCCTAATGCAACTACAACTGGACTTCAACCTGAATTAACATACGGCACATCTGCTCAACAGCCATTATGGCAAGAAGGTCAAGCGGCTCCAAGACCAACTGGATCTGTTTGGATCAAAGTAGCAGGAACTGGCTTACAGCCTGTTGTATCTACATACAATAGCACTACAGCAAATTGGGTACCTAAAACACCAAGTTTTGCTTCTAGTGACTGGGCTCAAATTTATGCGGCAGACTCAACTGGTGGCGGAGCAATCCCAGCTGGTTCAGTTTATGCACAATATAACTTTAATGACAATCCTTTCTCAGCAGGCCCTGTATACATATACTATCGTTCTGCTACAGGCGCAACGGTAATTAATGGTAATAACACAGCACCAGACTTTACAAGTGGTCCTTATAGTGCTAAAGTACAAGTTACTACACCAGGCGTTTCATCTTTATCAGGTGGTTATACTTTAAACTTAGCAGATGCAACAGACGCAACTGACTTTGTAACTGCATGGTCAGGAGCAGGTATTCCAAATACAACTGCTGTAGTTAATGACGATGGTTCAATCACTATAACACACACTAAAGGTGGTGTTATTGTATTAGATGACTATGATGCAACAACAGGTGTTTCTCAAGGTTTATTCTCAGAAGCAGGATTTGTTTCAGGAACAACAACTGGTTGTAAAGATGGTCCTTTCAAAAATGACGTATCATTTACACCAAGTACAACAGCAAGTGCTTCAGGTACTGGCTTTGTTCCAATCATTACTAATGACTATCAATACTACGACTTCGGCCCAGACTCATTCAGTGTTGCTGGATCAGGTTATGTAGTAGGCGAAACTGTTACTATCTTAGGTTCTGACTTAGGTGGTGCTTCACCAGCTAATGACTTAGTATTAAGAATATCTAATGTAGCAGGTGGCGTTCCAACTGGAGTTACTTGGGTATCAGGTACAGGTGCATCAGCATATAAAGTACAGTTATCTAACTGGCAGTCACTATCATTAACAACTACAGGTGCTAATTCATTAACATCTAACGAAGGTGCTCCAACAGCAATCCCAACTAACTTAACTAATTGGTTCTATTCATCAACTGATCAATCTGATATCATGGTTAATTACAACGGTGCTTGGAAAGGTTACAAGAATCAAGGTTATGATTCAAATGGTCTACCGACTCCTTCAGTAGTAAACGCAACTGATCCTAAAGGGCCACTCATTAGTGCAAGTGCTCCAACACTTCAAAGTGATGGAACTGCCCTAGTATATGGTGATCTTTGGATCGATACTACAGATTTAGAAAACTATCCTAACATTTATAGATGGCAAAGCGTGTCTGCTGTTGATCGTTGGGTATTAATCGACAACACAGATCAGATTACTCCACAAGGTATTACATTCGCTGACGCACGTTGGGCAACTAACGGATCAACTAACCCAGCAAATGACCCAGTACCAAGTATTGTATCATTATTAACAAGTGACTACTTAGACGTAGATGCTCCGTTATCTTCAACATCACCAGTTGGTATGTTGTTGTTTAACAGCAGACGTTCAGGTTACAATGTTAAGCAATACAGAGTTAACTACTTTAATGCTGATAGTTTCCCTTCACCAGCAGTGCTTCCAGCACAGAAAGATGCATGGGTAACTTCTTCAGGTTTACAAGCAGACGGTTCTCCTTACATGGGTCGTAAGGCTCAGAGAGCAGTAGTTGTACAAGGACTGAAATCAGCAATCGATAGCAACACTGCTATTAGAGATGACGATAACTTCTTTAACTTACAAGCAACACCTAACTATCCAGAACTACAACCTAACATGATTACGTTGAACTCTGATAGAGGTGAAACATCTTACATCATTGGTGACACACCAATGAGATTGAAAGATAGTGCAACTGACATTCAAGCATGGGCAACTAATGCGGCAGGCGCAATCAGCACAGGCGAAGATGGGCTTGTAACTAGAAACACTTACATGGGTCTATTCTATCCATCAGGTGTCACTAATGACTTAGCAGGCGTTACTGTTGCAGTTCCTTCATCTCACATGATGATTAGAACTATATTACGTAATGACAATATTGCTTATCCTTGGTTAGCACCAGCAGGAACTAGACGTGGTATCATCGACAATGCTTCAAGCATTGGTTACTTAGATGCCCAGACTGGTGAGTTTGAGTCTATCAGAACTCGTATTGGTATTAGAGATGTTTTATATAGCAACTTTATTAACCCAATGGTATTCTTCACAGGTCAAGGCTTACTGAACTATGGTAATAAAACATCATTTGATTCAGCATCTGCTTTAGACAGAGTTAACGTAGCACGATTAATTGCTTACATACGTAGACAATTAGTTATTGGTACTAGACCGTTTGTCTTTGAACCAAATGATCCACAAACAAGAAAATCAATTGCGGCAGTAGTAGAAACACTATTCCAAGACTTGATTTCAAAACGTGGACTATATGACTACTCAGTAGTTTGTGATTCATCTAACAATACTCCAGCGAGAATTGATAGAAACGAACTTTGGATTGATATAGCAGTTGAGCCAGTGAAAGCGGCTGAATTCATATACATTCCAGTTAGAATATTTAACACTGGTGAGTTATCAGGAACATAAGAAATAAAAAATATTGGGCGGCGAAAGTCGCTCAATTATTGATAAATAAAAGTAGACTATAAAATATAGTCAAATTTAATAGGAGATTAACATGGCAACAGCCTCAGATACATTAAGAAATCTTTCGGTACAGCCTGAAGATGGGAGCAATCAAGGCTTATTGATGCCTAAACTTCAATATAGGTTCCGTGTGAACTTTATTGATTTCGGAGCAGTAGGTGATGATCAAGGAGCATTAACTTTAACTAGACAAGTTATCGATGCCGCTCGTCCACAAGTACAGTTCGATGAGATTACACTGAATGCATATAATTCACGTGTCTACCTTGCTGGTAAACATACATGGCAGCCACTTTCAATAAATGTCAGAGATGATGCTTCTGGTTTAATATCAAAAGCAGTCGGCGCTCAGTTACAGAAGCAACTAGATTTCTTCGAACAACAATCAGCGGCTTCCGGACAAGATTACAAATTCTCTACTGAGATTCAAATCTTAGATGGTGGAAACGGAATCAATGCTCCACAAGTATTAGAAAACTGGTCATTAGCAGGATGTTTCTTACAACAAGCAAACTATCAGACTCTAAACTATGGTGCTTCAGAAGCAGTTACTATTGCATTGACGATTCGTTATGACAACGCAATCCAAACAAATGGCAGTGGCGAATTAGCATCACTACCAGGCGCAGGCGTAGGACAAGGCGGATTACAAACTCAACGTAACCCAAGCGGAACTGTTTAATAGCGTTATTTTTGCTTAGGCAACACAAATTGAAGCCGAACTTAATTAATTTTAAGTTCGGTTTTTTGTTTCTGATAAATAATAAGATAGAGGAACAATAATGACTACATATCTTAGAGATTTCAGACATGCCGCGAGAATATTCTTACCGAATACTCAGTCCAATGCACCTAAGGTTAAATTTCTATTTCATGTATATTTTGAAATTAATGAATTAGCATATAAACCCCCAACCGGAGACAACTTCGGTATTCTTGTAAAATCAGTTAAACTACCTAGTTATAAGTTTGATACTGAAATAATGAATCAGTACAATAGAAAAAGAATAGTTCAAACTAAAATTAAATACGATCCAATCGAAGTTACATTCCATGATGATAATCAAAGTCAAGTAGCGGCAATGTGGAACGCATACTATCAATATAACTATGCTGATTCTATCAATGCAACTGACGTTCTTGGTGTAGAGGAATATGGCACTGGAGCAAAGTATCAGGCTAGAAACATTTATAATAATACAATTGCTGGAGATGATAACTACGGTTATAGAGGTGGCTACACAAACGATGACGGAACAAAAGTTCCTTTCTTTAAAGACATCACAGTATTTGGTTTTTGGCAACAGAATTTTATCGCATATACATTAATCAATCCTATCATAACTTCTTTTGCACATGATACATATGACTATGCTGAAGGTGGTGGTACGATGGCTAACACAATGTCACTTGATTATGAAACTGTAACTTACAATACAGGCAAGATGGATGCGGCATCACCTGAACTTTTTGTTACTGGCTTTGGTAGTGCAAATTATGATCGAACACCAAGTCCATTAGATGATTATTCTGCTGAAAGTGATAGCATGAATAATTTTGATGATGAAGGTAATCCAACTGGTGGTCAAGGCCCTAACCCTCAACCTAGACCAGATTCAGTATCTATCATTAATCAAGGTATGGCCGCGGCGATTGCCGCTAACCAAGCATCCAGCCCGAATAAACGTACACCTTCTGCTGAGGCTTTCTTTCCTACTAATGCATCTAGTCCAACAGACATTAACCAAGGAAACCAAGGCATACCAACAGTGGCGAATAATAACACAACACCAGACGCACCTACCCCAGCAGGTAGACAAGTCAAATCACTCACGGATTCAAAATAATGCCAGTATCATTTGAAGTTAACGATTACGATCAAACAGTTAAAATCTTTAATAACTTTTATACAGCAGACTTAGTAGTACCTGCTAATGAATGGGACGTAGTGTATTCATATTTTGTTGGAACCTCAAACCCAACCTCTGCATCTGCATTCGCATCAGTGCTATTCAGAATTGCACAAGAATCAGGTGTAGAAGTAATGACTTTATTAGAAGATATTCAAGGTAAGTCACAAAATAACAAATTAGAACTGTCACAAACAATGGCTTTCTATTTAAATTTGATACGATCAAAAACTGCTCTGTATGGAGTAAGTACTGTACCTAGTCCCAATCAGGCAGTACAACGGAATGTACTACAATAAGGCGTTGCAATGGCACGAAGACAAAAGTATGCTCAAGGGTTATACGAAGTAAAAAACATAAACAAGTATGTAGGGAAAGGTAAGCCTAAATATCGATCTGGCTGGGAACTTACATTTATGATTTTTTGTGACACCAATGACAAAATTATTAGTTGGGCATCTGAGTCGATGGCTATCCCATATCGTCACCCAGTTACTGGTAAGCAACATAAGTATATACCAGACTTCTTTATCGTTTACCAAGACAAACTAGGCAAAGTTAAAGCAGAGATTATTGAAATTAAACCAAAGAAACAAAGTATTATTGAAAGCAAAGTTGCTAGTGCAAAAGATAGAATGACAGTAGCAATCAATCATGCTAAGTGGCAATCTGCTAATGCATATGCTAAATCACAAGGAGTATTGTTCAGAGTGATTACCGAAGATGATCTTTTCTATAACGGTAGGGCAAAGTAACTAAATAGATATATGACAAAGAAACTTGAAGAATTGTTTGACATTGCGTCTCAGGAAGAAAACGAATTAAACGAACCTATTCCAGGTGTCGCTAAGGAAGTTACCCAAGAAGCACTTAGTAACCTCGAGAAAATCGAAACAGCATTGCCTACTGTACGAGGTTTAGAAGCATCTGACCATGAGTTAGATGATTTAGCTACCAAGGCATCAACAAGTTTTCAGGACCTTATGGACTTAGGTATGCAAGTTGATTCACGTTTCAGTGGAGATATTTTTAGTGTTGCTAGTAACATGTTAAACCATGCTATTACTGCAAAGACAGCAAAGTTAAACAAGAAATTAAAGATGATTGATCTTCAATTAAAGAAAGCAACACTAGATCAACGTCAAGCAAAACAAGATGAAAAAATAGATAATATTCCGCTAGGTGAGGTTGGACAATCACTTGATCGCAACGAATTACTGCGAGTATTATCTGGGAAAAACACGGAAGAATGATAAATATATTACACGGGAACAAAACATTATGAGAAGTCTTAAAAAATTTATCGCAGAAAGCGTTCATACTTATGATTACACAATCAAAGTAGCAGGAGACGTTGACAAGAACTTCCTAGAGTTGTTTAAATTCAACCTAGATAAGTTCTCACCTATTAAGATAGAAGGTCCAAAGTCAACTCCAATTCAAGCAGATCCATATGGATTTCCAAATTTAAGCAACGAACCCGTTCACATATTTAAATGTAAATTTGCTTATCCTTGTACTGAACCAATGGTACAACAGATGGGTCAACTACTCGGACACAATATCAATTACATCAGAATGGTTAATACTTCTTATGATGATAGTATTACTAGAGAATTAGAGCAATATGAAAATCAAGCAGATCCAGCATTAGGGCAACCTGAGTTAGAAGATAATGGAAAAGAAGCAAGTGAAGCATATGGTGATAAGTATTTAGATAGTATACACAAACATGCAGAAGAAAAGAACGTAGGTAAAGTAGGTTTACCTGATGATCAAAAGAACACAAAAGATTCATTTGATCCTTGGAAACCATGGACTGATGATAAAGTAAAAGGCGATAAGAGTCCAATGACTGATATCAAACGCGGTCCTAAACCAGCAACATCTGCGGGATTATAAAGGAAAATACAATGGATTTCAAAAACATATTAAATCAACTAGACGGCATCAACAAAGTAGATGTTAAGTCACCTAAAAGTAGACCTGTAAGCACCTCTAACGCTACTACACAGACATTAAATGAATCTGTTACTACAGAAGTCTCTACTGAATCAACTAAACCTTCACTAAAAGACGTATTTAATAGTCTTATGGAAGGCGATGTGACTATGGAGCCTGTCAAAGCAGGTGCAATGTCAATTAAATCAGGTGACAATGTAGTTGGTACAGCACATACTCCGGCAGCCGCCAACTCATTGAAACAATCGATTGATAAAGGTGAAATATCAATTGGCGATGATGAAATGAATGAAAGTGATGAAGATGAAAAGAAATCAGGCAAAAAAGGAATGTCAGCCAAGCAAAAGAAATTCTTTGGTAAAAAGAAAGAAGCAGTTGACGAAGCCAGATCACCAACTCAGATAATGAAAGACAAAGCAAAAGATGACAAAGACGCAAAACGTGATGACAAAGCAGAAAAAGCAGGCAAAGAAGTAGCCAAAGACGTTAAGTATGACAAGCGTAAGCATCCAGAGAAAGACGGTAAGGAAGTTACTAAAGACATAGAATATGATGAGTGGAAAGAAAAGAAAATGCCAAGCATTTCACGCATCAAAAAAATGTGTAAAGACGGATGTACTCAAGCAAAGATTTTAAAACTGCACCCTAAGTGCGATAAACAAAAGTTGAAAGATATGATTAAAAAATGTAAAACAAATTTAAAAGAAGGTGCAGACCACATTCTTAAAGCGGCTAAGCACATGGGTAAATCTCATGGCCTATGTAAAGGCGGATATGCATGTCCACATGATGCAGGTTCTGAAGGCGCAAGAGCATACCACGAAGGTTATAAAGAAGGTTTAGATGAATGCATGGGCATTCGCCAAGAGCCTGTCGTAGGTATGGTAGACGAAGCACCAGGCACAGTAGCAACTATGGCATCATATGGTGCAGATGACCTTGAAGAAGCAGAAGTTGAAGAAGGTAATGCATTTTCAGGCGCACTTGCTAACACAGCAAAAGGCGAGAAGTTTGAAGTAGGTGGAAACACTTATACAAAGACTACTGAAGCAGACAAAAACATTGGTACTGATGACAAGTATGATTGGAACGCATCTACTGAAGGTGACAAAAAAGCAACATACGAAGATGCATGGGCATTTGAATCATTAGAAAAAGAATTAGAATCTCTTTTAAACGAAGGGGAAGCAAAAGTCGAAGAAGGTGTTAACATTTCAGTTCAGTCTGGAATGGAAGGACAAGAAGACAGAGTTAGTGTTAATGCTACAGATGCAGAAGCAGACAAATTAATCAAGTTCGTTAAAGACGTTGGCATGGGAAACTATGGCGACCCTGAAATGGAAGTTGTAACACCAGATGTTGCAGACGTATCATTCTATGGTTCAGAATCACCATCAGAAGAGCCTTCAGGTTCACATGATGACATGCTCAAGTTAATGGGTATCGTTGATATGGAAGATGATGCAGAAGCACCAGGAACTGTTGACATTGACATTGATGGCGATGACTATAAAGAAGAAAAAGAAGCATGTGAATCATGTGGCGACCAACACAACATGGAAGAAGGTTGTGGCGATATGGAAGAAGGCGCAAATATGGCCGCTCAGTACGGACCAGATGACGGATCACACAATTCATCTAACGATGAAAAAGGTAATGCGGCAGCCAATGCGGCACTAGCATCAAACGATGCTGACACTCCTCAACTTGTAAAAGAAAAAGAATCAGATGCAGAAGAAGACGACCATGCTGAAAGAGCAGGTAAAGAAGTTGCACATGATGCACATTATGACGGTCGTAAACATTCAGGCAGAGATGGAGAAGATGTCACTAAAGATTTAGAATATGATGACTACAAAGATAAGCATCACATGGAAGAAGATCAAGGCACTGATGATGAAGAAGATGAGTCATTAGGCATGAGAACTGGAAAAGAATCAGATCACAAACAATCAGACAAAGCACGTAGAGATGACTCTTATGGTAAATGGGGGAAAAGAGATTCAGAACATAGAGAGAAATCTTTAGAAGAAACTCTTGCTCAGTTAGATGAAATTGCATTAGACGAAGGATCAGAAGCATCAGAAGAGCCTACAAAGCCTTTATCACAGCATGACGATGACAACATGACAACTGAAGGTGCAGAAGACGCTCCAGCAGATAGCAATGATGGATCAATCGAACCTGTAACTGAAACTCAAACTGATGATCAAAGAGAGTTTGCAGTAGCAGAATCTGAAGAAGACGATTTAGAAGAAGGTAAAATACCAGCAGGTCTTAAAGCATACCAAGATAAAAAGAAAGGTAAGAAAGACGATTCTGATAAAGAAGTTGATGAAGCATGTGGAGACATGAAAGAAGAGAAGAAAGAAGAAAAACTTGACGAATGGGCAAATGATGCTGGTAAAGACGGCACTGAAACTTCATTCGAACAAGACATCGACTTTATGACTAAAGTAATCTCAGGTGGACTTAACAAGCAAAAATCAACAGGTCAAACAACTATTCCAGTTATTGCAGGTCAAAATGATCGCACTGGCTACAATGGTGCTGACTTAGTTAAAGAAGGCTCTGTAATGTCACATGATGGTCTAGCAGGTTTAATGAACAGAATAGACGAGTTAAGTAAATAACTAGCATCAATAATAACAATAAATACCCGGCTTAGTCGGGTATTTTTTTGGCTATCGACTTCTAATTGCAAACGATAAATACTACTATTAGGATAGAATTACTATGGCACAAAGAAATATTGACTTCGGATCATTTCCAGACGATCCTAATGCAGATGCGATACGCTCGGCATTTGAGAAAGTACAGTTAAACTTTACAGAGGTATTTGCTGGTCTAGGTGATCAAGCAGTAGTCTCTGTCAATAAAACTGCCGGTGCTGGAATATCGGTTAATCAGCCAACTGGCAACGTTGTTATCACAAACAAGTTAGCATGTGTAACAGTACAATCCTCATCACTAGATTTAGGTCTGAATACAGCAGATACATTATCAGCAGTATCATTAACGAGTGCTTCACAATCAGTATTCGTTGATCTACCATCAAACATCACTACAGGGTTAGTGAATTTATCGTTAACTGGTAATTTAATTGCAGAAAACATAGTATCAAATGCAAACTTAACTACTGCAAATCTAGTAGTATCAAGTACTGCTGATTTTTCAACTGTTCCTCTTAGTGTACTATCATTAACTTCTACTGGTAACATCTCTGGTGGTAATTTATCTGTAGGTGGTACAGGGCAGATTACAGCAGGTCCTATTCTAGCAGGAAATGTTTACGCAAATGCAGGTACAATTAAAGGCTCAGTATTATCTGGAAGTCTTTCAACTGCGGCACAGCCAAACATCACATCGGTAGGAACATTAACATCATTAGCAGTAACTGCAAACGCAGATTCTGGAAACGTTAACGCAACAGGTGGTGTATTTACATATGTATCTGGAGACGGTGCTAATTTAACATCAGTTCCTGGAGCACAAATTACAGGAACAGTAGCGTTCGCAACAACAGCAAACGCAGTAGCGGGTGCAAATGTAAGTGGAGAAGTTGGCTTCTCAGCAGTCTCAAATTCAGTTGCTGGAGCAAATGTCTCTGGCGAAGTAAACTTTGCAGATACAGCAAATAGTATTGCAGGTGGTAACGTATCAGGTGAAGTATTATATGCCTCAATTGCTAACTCAGTAGCAGGAGCAAATGTCTCAGGTACAGTTGCATTAGCAGAAGTAGCAAACTCAGTAGCAGGTGGAAACATTTCAGGTACTGTAGACTTTGCAAATGTAGCAAATAATGTAGCAGGTGCAAATGTCTCTGGTGAAGTAGCATTCGCAACAACAGCAAATGCTGTAGCCGGTGCCAATGTATCTGGTGAAGTCGGATTCTCAGCAGTCGCTAATTCTGTCTCAGGCTCAAATGTAGTAGGAGAAGTTAACTTTGCAGATACAGCAAATAATGTAGCAGGTGCTAATGTATCAGGCGAAGTTGCTTTCGCAGACACAGCAAACGCAGTAGCGGGAGCCAATGTTAGTGGGACTGTATCAAGTGCTTCAACATCAGGTACGGTAACAACAGCCGCACAACCAAACATCACATCAGTAGGTACTTTATCATCACTAGCAGTAACTGGAACATCTTCAGCAGGAAATGTTAATGCAACAGGTGGAGTATTTACATATGTCTCAGGCGATGGAGCAAATTTAACAGCAATAGATGGACAACAAGTTACTGGTGAAGTAGACTTTGCACAAGTAGCAAACTCAGTTGCTGGTGCAAATGTATCAGGTGAAGTAACTAATGCGGCAACTGCAAACGCAGTAGCAGGTAGTAACGTAAGTGGTGCAGTAAGTTTTGCAACTACAGCAAATGCAGTAGCAGGTGCTAATGTCTCCGGTACTGTATCTAGTGCAACAAGTGCAACTACAGCAGGTACAGTAACAACTGCAAGTCAACCAAACATAACATCAACAGGTACTCTAACATCATTAAATGTTACAGGAAATATCGATGCTGGTAACGTAACTACAACTGGATTAATTACAGGTGATGGTGGTGGTTTATCTAACATCTCTGTATCAGCAGGTGCCTTTATTGAAAACGGTACAAGTAATGTACAAGTAGATCCAAGTGGTCCGATCAGAGTATCATCTGCTGGAACAGCAAACATATTATCAGTTAAAAGCACAGGCACAGCAGTAGAAGTAACAGGCTCAATGTCTGTATCAGGTGGATTTGACACTAACGTAGACTTCAATAGTACTGCTAACTTAGGACCTGAAAGTAACGTAACAATTACAGGTGGTTCTGCAGGTGCATTCTTAGCAACAGACGGTGCAGGTGTTTTATCATGGGACACAGCAACTTTAGTACCAGCACAAGGTGCAAACACACAAGTCATATTCAATGATGGTGGCTCACTATACGCAGGTAACACAGGATTTACATTCAATAAAACAACAGGTAATTTAGATGTACCTGGCAACATATCGTCAGGTGGAAAAGTATCTGGCACAACAATAGGCGGAAGTTTAGTAACTAACGCACAACCAAACATTACTAGTGTTGGAACATTAACAGGATTAATCTTAGGTGGAAACTTAAACACTAACAGTGATCTAATTACAAACGCTGGTAACATTACAATATCAGCAGGTACAGGAACATTTATAGGCGATGCAGGTGGATTAACTAATATCCCTGGAGCAAATGTTAGTGAAGTTCCTTTAGCAACTTTAGCAACAACTGCAACAACTTCAACAACTACTAACTCAGTAGCAGGTGCTAATGTATCTGGCGAAGTTGACTTTGCGGCAGTCGCTAATTCAGTAGCAGGAGCGAATGTCAGTGGAGCAGTAGCATTAGCAACAGATGCTACAACAGCAAATGCAGTAGCAGGTGCAAATGTCTCAGGTGCAGTTGCATTAGCAACAAGTGCTACATCTGCTAACGCAGTAGCAGGTGCAAATGTAAGTGGAACAGTTGCATTAGCAACATCAGCCACTTCAGCAACAACCGCAAGTACTGTAACATCAAACGCACAACCAAACATCACTAGCACTGGTACATTGTCATCATTAACAGTTACTGCTAATGTGTCTGCAGGGAATGTATCTGGTGTTGCTGGTGTGTTTACATATGTAACTGGAGACGGAGCAAACTTATCATCAATCGCAGGTGCGAATGTTGGAGGTCAAGTATCATTTGCGGCAACTGCTAACTCAGTAGCAGGTGGAAATGTCTCAGGTACGGTAGCAAGTGCAACATCAGCAAGTTCAGCAACTACAGCAACTACAGCAACAAGTGCAACAACTGCTGGTACTGTAACAACAGCAAGTCAACCAAATATTACAAGTGTCGGTACATTATCAGCATTATCTGTAACAGGAACTATCACTGGTTCAGTAAGTGGATCAGCGTCTAGTGCTAATGCAGTAGCAGGTAGTAACGTAAGTGGTGCAGTAAGTTTTGCAACTACAGCAAATGCTGTGGCAGGCGCTAATGTAAGTGGAGCAGTCTCATTCGCAACAACTGCTAACGCAGTAGCAGGTGCTAATGTATCAGGTGCTGTAAGTTTTGCAACTACAGCAAATGCAGTGGCTGGAGCAAATGTCTCAGGTACAGTAAATAGTGCTTCAACAGCAACAACAGCAGGTACTGTAACAACTGCGGCACAACCAAACATTACTTCTGTCAGTACATTGCTTCTACATTCATCAACTGATGGTGTTGCGGCAAGTGGTTCACAACAATCGAGTGCAACAACATTAACAACTGAAATCAACAGAGTGACTTCAGGCATTTTAGGCACTGGTGTTAAACTACCAACTGCTCAAGGTGGCTTAATGATTTATGTTACAAATACTGTATCTAATTCTATTAACGTGTATCCAAACAATGCTGATCAAATTAACGACCAAAGTGTAAATATACCGTTTACACATCCTGCAGGCGCAACATTACAATATATCTGTACAAACAATGATAATTGGTATACTGTTGGCGCAACATATGCATAATGTTTTGCATCTTTAAGGGTAAGAAACAAATGAAGTTGAGTAAGAATTTTACACTACAAGAGTTTACAAAAAGTCAAACTGCTTTACGCAAAGGCTTAGATAACTCTATGCCTGAAGAACATTTAGAAGCCGCTAAACTATTAGCAGAACATGTTCTTCAACCAGTCAGAGAACATTTCGGACCTACTACTATTAACAGTGGATATCGTGGGGAAGCACTGAATAAAGCAGTAGGCGGAAGTCCGAGATCACAGCATTGTAAAGGACAGGCCGCAGACATAGAAGTCCCAGGCGTATCTAACTATGATGTTGCAAAATGGATTGAAGAGAACTGTGACTTTGATCAAGTTCTTTTAGAGTTCTATACTTCAGGTATCCCAGACTCTGGTTGGGTACATGTTACATACAACAAAGAAGGAAACAGAAAGAAATCCTTAACTGCTACTAAAGTAGATGGCAAAACAGTTTACTCACTTGGACTAATAGAATGAGTTCACATCCAGTATGGACAACGCCTTCCGGAGCAGTAGGAACTTATCCTTCTTTAGTTCCTATGTCATTTCAATTTGAAGCAACAGTAACTGCACCAGGAACATCGATAACATATGCTAAACTGAGTGGAAGTTTACCTTCAGGCTTGACTATTAGTACAACAGGTTTATTATCTGGTGACCCAGGAGTCACTACACAAGATACTGCATATCAATTTGTTGTTAGAGTCACAGATGACTTGGGCAAAGTAGCAGATAGAGCATTTAATATAACTGTATCAGGTGTAGCGTCTCCTACATTTACAACACCGACAGGCATAATTATATCTACAAATGATAGTACATTTGTTGAGTTGCCTATAGAGTATTCAAACCCAGTAGACACAAATGAGATATCTATCAGAGTTGTGCAGGGAGCATTACCACCTGGATTAGAGATAAATTCAAATGGATTGATCAGAGGATATGCTCAACCACCTATTATTAATGTTAACTATCAAAGAATAACTACATCAGCAGTACAAACAAGCAACAATCAAATCACAGTATTAAGTACCTCAGGGTTTGTCGTAGGAAGAACAGTAAACTTTACTGGATCAGTATTTGGCAACGTAGAAGATGGTACAACATATTTTATTAAATCAATTGATAGTGCAACTGAATTTAAAATATCACAAACAAAAGATGGCCCTGTATTCGTATTGTCTGACAACACCGGAGATATGTCAGTCACGTTGCCATCAATACAAATAGGACAGCCTATTGTACAAACATACTCATTTACATTGCAACTTACTAGTGCATTAGGTGAGGCGATTGAATCTTATTTAATTGTTGTTGCTAATCAGAATGCACCAATTAGTGAAGGTGGACCCGGTCGTCCAGCCAACTCACGTACACCTACAATACTTAACACTAGACCAAAAACATTTAATGTAGCAATTGATGACCCTACCAATTATGGTTACTATATATTTCCCAATGGCGATGAGAATAAAACATATCCAATCAACGAAGAAGCAGACATAGGTAAAATAACGAGTGGAGAGTATTTCTCATTCAGAATGCTAGGACAAGACTTTGATGGCAACCCATTGCAATATAGATATATCAATTTACCCTTAGGACTCACTGGAGATGCGACTACAGGGTGGATAACGGGTACTCCTGTCATTGCTAGTACAAGTATCAGTAACTATTCATTCTCTGTAGACGTTTTTAAATCTCAATTTACTAGTATTGCTAGTGCTACGTTTAACTTTAAATTTACAGTGGTAAATGATCTAACTGGTATAGTAACATGGGTGACACCATCAGCACTTGGTAGCATTAATAACAGTGCAGAATCTGTATTAGCAGTTAGTGCAACATCTGATACTGAACTTGCATACAGAGTCACATCAGGATCTCTACCACCTAACTTAACTGTACTTGATTCAGGTGAGATAGCAGGTACAGTTGCATATCAACCAACTGATGTAGTGTTAGAGAAAGGTACCGAGACAACATTCAATTTTACTATTGAAGCATACTCTCCTTTGTTCCCAGTGATCACTGCTAGTAAAGACTTTTCGTTGATTGTTAAACAAGAGTTTGAACAACCAACAGATACATTATACATTAAGTGTGTTCCTTCTACTGAAGATAGAAATATTATTAAATCATTGTTAACAAACCCTACACTGATACCAACAGATGATGTATACAGACCAACAGATTTAAACTTTGGAAAAGCATCAAGTGTTGTATATGAACATGCATATGGTATCTATGCTAGTGACTTTGAAGAATATGTAGCGGCAATAACAAAGAATCATTATTGGAGAAACATAACCTTAGGTGAATTAAAAACTGCTATTGCAAAAGACAACGCAGGAAATATTGTTTATGAAGTTGTATACTCAGAAGTACAAGATAATCTAGTCAATCCTAAAGGCGAAAGTGTTAGTGAACTAATTAGTTGGCCTAGAAATATTCCTTTAAACTTTGGACCCTGGTACTCAAGTCGTACAGATATATACACAAGTTATGTTGATAGATCATTAGTTGGACAATCATTACAAACGCAAGAAACAATCGAAGAACAATTGATTGTAAGTGAAAATGATTTAAATTTATTGACTGAAGAAGGGCAACCTAATTATTATTCAAGTTTAACTCCAGGATTTGCAAGAACACTGTATCCAAATAGTTTACCTAACATGAGAACACGTACAGGTACAAATCTAGGACAAGAATTTGACTTTAACTTATTACCTAGATGGATGACATCACAACAAGCAAATGGATCAACATTAGGATATACACCAGCGTGGGTCATATCTTACTGTAAGCCAGGAACATCAGCACAGATTAAAACAAACATAGAAACGTTATGGTTAGATCCTTTAGGAAGACCTTATACATTGAACACAATTAATTTCCAATTAGATAGATTTACAGTAGATAAGAGTGTTACATATGATTATGATAAAAATATAACACCACCTGCTTGGACAGGGCTACCGAGTGCAACTCCAACGCCTGATCCTATAGATAATAAAGACTTTTATGTATTATTTCCTAGAAAAACAATTCTTCCAGACGATAGGAATGTTTCAGGCTAGGGTTTGTAATACTAAATACATCTATGAACGAGAATAAAATATTATGAGTACAATCAATACAAACGGAATCAATACAAATTATCCAGTCCCAGGAGAGAATAATTCGTCAGAAGGTTTCAGAACTAATTTTACTTCTATAAGTAATAATCTGGATACTGCTGGAGAAGAGATAACTGAGTTACAGCAAAAATCAGTTTTAAAGACTGCATTGACTGGTATTCCTCTTAGTAATGATATGGGTAATACTTTAATTAGTAATGCGGCTGTTAGATCATTTCGTGCAACTACATATAATTTAGGTAATGCGTTATCTGGCACAGTACTGGTTGATACTTCACTAGGTGATGTACAAATGGGTACAGTCACAGGAAACGTAACGTTTCAGTTTGCTGGTTGGGCACCTACTAACACAGAGAGTGCTATTAAATTACGTTTGAATATTGCAAACACTACAGCACACATTACATTCCCATCAGAAGCAAGTCTTAGCACAAATTTATTAGAAAATAACAATGGTTCTTCCCCTCTAATTATTGAAACTGCTCCATACGGTGCATCAGTGTTAGAGTATGAACTATCTACTTTAGACTGTGGAAACTCAATCTTAATTGATCCAGTTAACAGACCATGGCAAACTACACAAGTAGTTACTAGAAATACTGTTACTCCTACAGGCTATCAAGGTGATAAGAATGGCGATGTATGCGTAGCACCTAGTATTCCTCATGTCACAGTAACTGAGACAGTTGCCGCAGATGACACATTACTAACTCTCTCAACATCAGACTTTTATGAAAATATGCCTATCGTGTTTACAGGAACATTGATTGGTGGTGTTGTAGCAGGTACAACTTATTATGTAAAAACTATCGTTGCTGATACTTCGTTTAAGATCAGTGCAACACGTAGTGGAGCAGACTTTGCATTATCAGACGCAACCGGTTCAATGCAAGGAGAGCCAGTACAATATGTATACTTTGCGACAGGTACTTACAATTCAAACGTTACAAGTATTTTAGGTGTTACAGCATCTGATGCTACAACAGATCAACTTACTGTAACAACATTAACAGGAAACACAACGCCTCTAGTAAACTCACCTATTGTATTTACTGGTGGGAACATATCAGTGTCTGGGCTAGATGTAAATAGTCCATACTATATTAAAAGTGTTCCAAGTTCTACATCGATTACATTAAGTCAAAGTAGAACAAATGGCATAGCAGATGAAGTAGTAAACTTAACTACAGCAACTTTTTCTGGTGTCACTGCTGATGTATATGTTGGTGACAACATTTGGAAACGGGTACAATTAGATTCATTCTAAGGAGAGTTGTTATGATGGAACATCCTTTTATCGATAAAGCAGACTTATCTGAAAAGACCCTAGAAGAGTGCCAAGAAACATTATCGAGTCTAACAACTAAAATAAACTTTGCTTATAATACAGGCAATCAACCATTAGTCAATCAATTACAAATGGTAATCGCTAGTTATAGAGCAGAAACAAACAAAAAATTAAGTGCCTTGTTTGATAAAGAAGGCATTGATAGTGCTATTAATATTAAAGGGGATAGTAAAAAGTGAGTAGCCGCATTGAAAAGGATTTTGTATTTGATGCATGTATTCATTTTGAAAATCATTTTTTAATTAATTCATATAACGTAGAAATCTCATTCTTAATAGAAACTTCTGATATAGTAGAACAAAACACTGCCATAGATAGAGTAGGATACTTTATCTACAATTGTATCAATCATTCACTCTTTATACAAGATAACGAAAAAGAAGCAATTGGCAAATACAAAGACGCAGGCCTTAAGGTAATCGAAACTCCAGAGGCTCCATTTGATCAAATACTCTCTATGCTTTTACTAGTAAAATTAAACACTATCTCAGAGGGTAGACTCAAAATAACAGACTTAACATTAGGATCAACATTCAGTGATGGCATAAGATTCTGTATGGTATCCGAAATTGCAGAAGATGTTGTCAATACAACCGATCACAATCTTTGGTGGAATCAAGTTAGCATATGTACAAAGAATGGTGTCACACAACAAGACACAAGTGATAGTAATATACTAAAGTTGTTCGAAGATGAAGGCTGGGCAGAAGCAGGCTTATCTTGGCAACCCAAACAAAAAAAGAAATAACTTACCCTAATCCATTGACTTTCGTCAGAATTCATGTATAATAACGTAATGATTAAGAATAATTATGGTCAGCCTGTGTACACTGAGGAAAATCTATTTGATTTCTATATGCGTACTCCTGACTTAACATTAAAGAATACACTTACTGATTCTAAGATTACTATTGACGAAAGCCTAGAGTTAAACAATGTTCCTGAGTTGATCGAAGAGACATTAAACACTTTATCAGTGGAAGAATTTGATGAAAACAATCGTATAAATTGGTTCATGCCTGAAGAGTATAAAGAATTCGATATTGCAAAGTTCGTGCTAGATCAATGTACACATGAAGAAGAATTACAACGAGCAGGCAAAGAGTTATTGATCTTTGAAAAGAAAGGACTCTTTACATTGTTACAGTATATGAAGTATCTTGTAGACTTAATGCGAGAAAACAATATAGTATGGGGAGTAGGTAGAGGATCAAGTGTATCAAGTTTTGTTTTGTTTTTGATCGGTATTCACCGTATAAATAGTTTATATTACGACTTAGATGTCGAAGAATTTTTAAAATAGGAGAACATTATGGCAACACGTAAAACAGCAATGGGAAAGAGCATTGATATGGCAGGACTTATTGCTCGTAATGAGAAGACACGTGCAGTAGGTAACAAGAGTGTAAATGCCAGAGGAGATTTAATTGATCAACAAGGCAGAGTTGTTGAGGCAGTTACAGAAAGAGTATCAGACTCTTATCAAAGTACTGTAGGAAGTTCAGGCGCAATTGAAGGTGTATCACAATCAGTAAATCCTAACGCTCCTTTGTCTCCTAAACAAAAGAGAGAACTTGAAGCATTGAAGTCAGGTCCTATTGAAGAAAAAGAAACTGTTCATCCTTTGATAGAAGAAGTAAGAAAACAAGATCAAGTGCAAGAAAGTGTCGCAGAAATAGAACCTGTGCCGCAAGAAAGTGTAAAATCTTTAGAGGTTCCAAATTTTGAAGATACTGAAGCAATCGAAGATGTGTTTGCTGATTTATTATCACCAGTGGTAGAAGAAGAATTGACTACTGAAGAAAAAGAATTACTTGAAGAAGAAGAAGACTTTGACATCGAAGCAATCAAAGCGGCTTGTTTAGAAAATACAATATCAACTCCAGAGGATGAAAAATAAATGGCGATCGGACTTAAATCTAATATTAATGCAATTAAAATTGATGGGAAACTTAGAGCAATCGCTGATAAGGTTCTAGTACATAATATGCACTTTGGTGGTCAAACACTTGCAAGTGGCATTATTCTTAGAGATGATGATAAAAAATCAGAAGGCATTAAGCCAAGATGGGCACAAGTTTATTCAATTGGACCTCGTGCAAAATTAGATGTAAAAGTAGGACAATGGGTTCTTGTTGGTCATGGACGTTGGACACGTGGTGTCAACATCGAAGATGCTAATGGTCCACAAACAATCAGAGCAGTTGATCCTAAAGACTGTATGCTAGTAAGTGACGAACGACAAGACAATATGGCATACGGAGATAAAGAAGGCGCATAGTTACCCTTTTCTGTTTACATCACACGATATTAGCAGTATAATACACACACACGAAAGAGGTATGAATGAAGAATCAGTTATGGGTTGAAAAGTATCGTCCTAATACAGTCGATGGATATGTATTCACAGATGATAATCAAAAGAATCAAGTAGAAGGTTGGATCAGTGAAGGGAGTTTCCCTCATTTATTGATGTCAGGTGATCCTGGCACAGGTAAAACAACACTAGCAAAATTGTTAATCAATGAGTTAGGTGTTGAAGAATATGACGTACTAACTATTAATGCATCACGTGAAAATGGTATTGACATGTTACGTGAAAAGATTAATGGCTTTGTGCAGACTATGCCGTTCGGCAAGTTCAAAGTTGTGCTATTAGACGAGGCTGATTATTTAACTCAACCCTCGCAGGCCGCTTTAAGAAATGATATGGAGTCATACCACACGACTGTAAGATACATTCTTACGTGTAACTATGCCCATAAGATCATTCCTGCACTAAAATCTCGTTGCCATGAATTTCATATCGCAAAGCCAGATATGACAGAATTTACAGCACGTGGAGCAACTGTATTAGTCACAGAAAACGTTGAGTTTGAACTAGATGTATTAGATACATATGTTCGTGCAACGTATCCTGACTTACGTAAGTGTCTTAATCAACTGCAAGTAAACACCGTCTCAGGCGCCCTGAATGCCCCTCAGACTGCTGGACAGAGCGAAGATGACATCTTAATCGAAGCAACTACCCTCTTTAAAGCGGGTAAAATTATCGATGCAAGACAGCAATTAATGCAGTATATCGCACTGTATCCTACTCGTATCGAAGATACATATCGTTGGATGTATGAGAACTTAGACTTGTTTGGAGCAAGTAATGAAGAACGTGATGCAAACATTATTGTCATTAGAAATGGTCTTGCAAATCTTCCTTTAGTAGGTATCCCTGAGATATCATTGGCCGCAACTTTAGTTGAGTTGACTTCTTAACAGTATAAATATTCGATATGAGATACTTATTAATACAATACATTCGCAAACCAAATGGTCAGATAGACGAATTGGTGCAAACTTCACGTAAACTCAAAAAGTCAGACATGAACACTAAAAATGTGATTATGGATTATTCTGATAATTCTATTCACAAATGTGTGATTGAAGGTAACAACCATGATACTACATTTGAGCAGATGTCTACTTACTACAAAAGAATCTATCCTAAACTGATTGAGCAACTTGAAAAAGAAGCGCCAATCGAAAAGAAAGTTAAGAAGAAGAAAAAGTAGCAGACTTAATCGAAACTAGAAAGACCTTTTAGGGGCACAATCTTAAGTCTAAGTCGAAAGGGTCTTGCGACCCTTTCTTTTTGGTTTATATGGACCTATGAAATTATTGATACATCTTTAACACGTGTTCAATAATCTTGTGTCTCCGTATGTCTTTTCGATCAAATGTACATGCTGTCATGCCAGGTACTTTGTGTAGATCGATTCGTTCTTGCAAATCGAGGAGCCCATTATCAAATGTTCTTCGGTCAGTCTGTTCAACATCACCATTGATTATGATTTTGCTACCTTCTGCAATCCTTGTCATTAACATTTTTATTTGTGACGGTGTTGCGTTTTGAGCCTCATCTAGTATAATCCAAGAGTGTTTGAAGTTTCTGCCTCGACAAAATGCTAAAGGTGTTATTTCAATTATTTGTTCCTTTAACATATATTCGATTTCATTCTGTGA
>UPTG01000330.1_pt1 | contig 39483 bp, 31 predicted proteins | sample 2160121 | NCBI WGS metagenome assembly UPTG01 (sample SAMN06266255, study PRJEB28933) | marine metagenome | isolation source: Columbia River Estuary | place: USA:Columbia River Estuary, USA | collected 2014-07-27
TATATTATGCCTAAAGTGTATATTGGTCTTGAAATGTCTTATGGTTTGACTATTACTGCTCAAGACGATACAAGTTTTGGACTTGGTGGTGGAGTTTCTGGAATGTTGAGAGTTGGTTTTAGATTATAATCTAAACACACTATAATTAAAAAGGAGCCCTATGGCTCCTTTTTTTTTACCGAATTTTTTTTCGGTTTTTTATATCATAACTTTTGTATTTTTACTTCATGAAAAATCTCATTATTATCAATGGTCCCAATTTAAATTTACTTGGCAAACGTGAGCCTCTTATTTACGGGGATCAAACCTTCGAGGATTACTTTAATGATTTACAAAAAAAATATTCAACACTCAATTTATCTTACTTTCAATCTAATATAGAAGGAGAGCTTATTGATAAGCTTCAGGAGGTTGGTTTCACATTTGATGGAATCATTTTGAATGCTGCTGCATATACACACACCTCAGTAGGCATTGGTGACGCAGTTAAAGGGATAACAACACCAGTAGTTGAGGTACATATATCCAATACTTTTTCTCGAGAAGAGTTTAGACATCATTCTTATATTTCTCCAAATGCAAAAGGAATTGTATTGGGTTTTGGCTTGAAAAGCTATGAATTGGCACTAAAAAGTTTTTTATAAAAAACGCCCTATTTTCATAGAGCGTTTTTATCCTTGTGTAGTAAATTTTTAAAGATGTATTACTTCACCATAAGCGTCAGCAACAGCTTCCATTACCGCCTCACTCATGGTCGGGTGTGGGTGTATCGTTTTTAAAACTTCATGCCCGGTAGTTTCTAATTTTCTTCCTAAAACAGCTTCCGCAATCATATCGGTTACGCCAGCGCCAATCATATGGCATCCTAACCACTCACCGTATTTAGCATCAAAAATCACTTTTACAAAGCCTTCTTTAGTTCCAGCGGCACTTGCTTTTCCAGAAGCTGAAAACGGAAATTTTCCAACTTTAATATCATATCCTTTTTCGATGGCTTGTTTTTCAGTGAGTCCAACAGAAGCAATTTCAGGTGTCGCATAGGTACATCCAGGAATATTTCCGTAATCAATTGATTCTATATGCATTCCTTTTATTTTTTCAATACAAGTAATACCTTCTGCTGATGCTACATGTGCTAATGCAGGACCGGGAGTTATATCTCCAATAGCATAATAACCTGGGATGTTAGTTTGGTACCAATCATTTACTAATATTTTATCACGATCTACAACAATTCCTACCTCTTCTAAACCAATGTTTTCTAAATTTGATTTTATTCCTACAGCAGAAAGCACAATTTCAGCTTCTAAAATTTCTTCTCCTTTTTTAGTTTTAACACTCGCTTTTATCATTTTCCCTGAGGTGTCAACACTTTCAACAGAAGAATTTGTCATCACTTTAATTCCTGCTTTTTTAAATGAGCGTTCAAATTGCTTAGAAACTTCTTCATCCTCTAGAGGAACTAAATTTGGTAAGTATTCTACAATAGTTACCTTGGTTCCCATGGCATTGTAAAAATGTGCAAATTCAGCTCCAATTGCACCACTACCAACTACAATCATACTTTTAGGTTGCTTTTTTAAAGTCATAGCTTCTCTATATCCAATTACTTTTTTACCATCTTGAGGTATATTTGGTAATTGTCTTGAGCGAGATCCTGTAGCTATTATTATGTGGTCTGCGTTATATTCTTTTCCGTCAACTTCCACTTTTTTTCCTGGTTTTAATTTTCCAAAACCGTTGATGACATCAATCTTATTTTTTTTCATTAAAAACTGAACACCTTTACTCATTCCATTCGCAACTCCACGACTACGTTCTACCACTTTGGTGAAGTCTTTATCTGGATTTTCTAAACTTAAACCATAATCTTCTGCATGTTTTAAATAATCGAATACTTGAGCGCTTTTAAGCAATGCTTTAGTTGGAATACAGCCCCAATTAAGGCAAACACCACCTAAACTTTCTTTTTCTATAACTGCGGTTTTGAAACCTAGTTGTGATGCTCTAATAGCGGTAACATATCCGCCAGGACCACTTCCTAAAACTATAATATCGTATTTGCTCATTTTAATGATTTTTATTAGTTTTCTAAAATGCGAAATTACAAAATGTATATGTAATGCAATAAAAAAGCATCATAAATCAATTCCAAAAAAGAATATAATTATAGACGTTGTTTTAATATTAATTAAAAAAATTAATCTTTCTTAAAATCGATAGATAGAGAATTTACACAATAACGTTGTCCAGTTTCGGTTGGACCATCGTTAAAAAGATGACCGATGTGACCACCACAGTTATTGCAGACAATCTCTGTTCGCACCATTCCAAGACTTTTATCCAATACATTTTTTATACTTCCTTCAATTGCGTCATCAAAAGAGGGCCAACCACAACCACTTTCAAACTTTTGGCTACTTTTAAATAATGGAACATTGCAGGCACCACATTGATAGCTGCCGTTTTCAAAATGAAGATTAAACTTACCGGTGAATGGACGTTCTGTTCCTTTTTCACGCAACACATGGTAGGCTTCCTTTGAAAGTTTCTCTTTCCAGTATTCTTCAGGTTCTTGATTTGGGAATATATTATTTTTCATCCATCACTTTTATGGGAATAAATTTAAGTGCCGCACCATTAATGCAATGTCTCAAGCCAGTCGTGTTAGCAGGGCCATCGTTAAAAACATGACCTAAATGACCACCACAGCTGGCGCAATGTTCTTCCGTTCTAGTATATAGTAGGTCATTATCAGTTGAGAATTCTACATTGGCTTTTATTTCACGATCAAAACTTGGCCAACCAGAACCGCTATCAAATTTATATTCACTTTTAAATAAGGGGGTGTCACAAGCTGCACAGATATATGTACCCTTGTTTTGGTTTTTATTAAATTCACTCGAAAAGGGACGTTCAGTGCCTTTTTCGCGCAAGATATAATATTCTTCTGGGCTTAGTTTTTCTTTCCATTCTGCTTCGGTCTTAGTGATAGGAAAAAAATCTGTACCTTTCTTTGACTGAGCTTTTGTGTTACAGCTAAATAATACAATACTTAATAACAATAATGCAACGTTTTTCATTCTAAATTATAATGTTTAATTTTTATAAAATATGTGATTTACACACTATTAGTTTGATAATAATTGAATGTCTGAAACTTCTATTTGAAATTTATTCATTAACTCATTCATTCCTAGGTTGCTGTTTGCATATTCAGCTGGAAGAATTGCTATTCTAAATATTTGGTTGTCAGTGTATTCAGTGCCAAGGGTATTTAAGTTGAAATTTGCATCTAAGAAGATATTTACATCTATATAAGTATGGTCAAATGTATATAATAACGTTCCTTGATTTAGAAAATAAGTTTGAGGTAATTGACTCCACACATCAATACTACCATCGACTACTTCTTCTAATAAATAAACTAAAACAACATCAGATTCGTAAACTACTATATCAGATGGAAATGATACGAGTCTACTATAACTATTATTAGGATTAAAATTTGCAGTAGCTTCAAATACTTTACCTAATTCTGAATAACCTGGAGGTCCAGCAGGTCCAGTACAAGAAATTAATAAAACGAATGCGCAAAGTGTGAACAGTAAAGATAGTTTTTTCATAATTATTATTTTTTTAATATTTAAGTGCAAAATTCATTCCAAAACAAAATACAGGTTGTAAATATAGAAAAATTAGTATCTTTAAAAGTTTTAATATCACAATAATTAAAATCACCTTCTAATATTTTTTGGTCTTAATTAATTATAATATTTAATATGCAATACCTGAAAAAGGGAAGTAAAAAATTATTGAATGCTTGGGCATTTTACGATTGGGCAAATTCAGTTTATAGTTTAGTAATCGCATCTGCTGTATTCCCAATTTATTATCAAGCACTGTTTAGTTCTGCAGGAATTAATTCAATCACTATTTTTGGAGGTGAAATAAGAAGCACCCCACTTATTACTTACACGACAGCTGCTGCATTTGTAATCATTTCTTTATTAGTTCCAATTCTTTCTGGTATTGCTGATTTTGTAGGTAATAAAAAAGTTTTTATGAAATTTTTCTGTTATTTGGGAGCCTTTTCTTGTATGGGTTTATATTTTTTTAGTTTAGAAAATATTTTGGTTAGTTTATTGTTATATTTTTTGGCATTAGTTGGTTTTTGGAGTAGTTGGGTATTTTATAATTCCTATTTACCGGATGTAGCATTTCCAGAACAACAAGATCGATTGAGTGCAAAAGGATTTTCATTAGGGTATATAGGAAGTGTTATTTTGTTATTATTTAATTTGGCAATGATAATGATGCCAGATACCTTTGGATTGGGCGATGACGGTGCTGCAAAAATACTAGCAATGAAATATTCTTTTATTTCTGTAGGAATTTGGTGGATTGTTTTTAGTCAATATACTTTTTATTATTTGCCAAAAGGAAATAAATCTAATAATAAAATTTCATGGAGGATTTTACTAGATGGCTTTAAAGAGTTAAGGGGTGTATATCAATCATTGTCTGAAAACCTAGTGCTTAAACGTTACTTGTCTGCATTTTTTGTTTACAGTATAGCAGTTCAAACGGTAATGTTGGTTGCTGCTTATTTTGGAGAACAAGAGATAAATTGGGGAGATGATGATCAAAAAACAATTGGCTTAATTTCAAGTATTTTAATTATACAATTAGTTGCAATTGTTGGGGCTCAATTAACCTCAAAAGCTTCAGAAAAATATGGAAATGTAACTACATTAATCGTAATTAATGGGATTTGGGCCTTAATATGTATAGTAGCATTTTTTATTACCTCTCCTCTTCAATTTTATGCCACTGCTGGTTTTGTTGGTATGGTCATGGGTGGCATACAAGCTTTATCAAGATCTACTTATTCAAAATTTTTACCAGAAACAAAAGATACCGCCTCTTATTTTAGTTTCTACGATGTTTCTGAAAAAATAGGGATTGTAATTGGAATGTTAATATACGGTATCATTGATCAATTAACTGGTAGTATGCGTAATTCTATTCTGTTTTTAGTGGTTTTTTTTATAATTGGCGCACTTTTATTATTTAGAATCCCAAGAAATAAGTAAAACTCCACAATTTTTATTTATGTTTGTTGTTATTATGAAATAAAAACTAATTATGAAGAAATTTGAATTCTTAAAATGGACAATAGCCTTAATTGTCCTTATTAATTTTTCTGCTTGTATTAATGAACCACTAGAAGGAGAGTTTCCTCAGAATGAGGATATAATTAACATAGATGAGGGTGGCTTTAGAGCTGATATAGGGTTTAATAGATTTACTGCTGATGCTGCAGTTGGAACATTAAGTACTTCTAATGTTTTAACCATAACAGGTTCTATACTAGAAACTGGAGAAAGTATTGTCTTGATTGTTGGAAATCCTGATATTGGAACATTTAATTTAACCGCTGGATTAGGGACTGATAACAGTGCTTCCTATTTTGAAACCGCAACGAGTAACTCTTATGTTTCTTTTGGTACATCTGGAGCTTCAGGTCAATTAAGTATCACTGAGTTTGATATTGAAAATTTAAAAATTTCTGGAACCTTTAGTTTTACAGGAACTAGATTCGCTATAGATGCTACTGGGAATCCAATATTAGATGCTGCTGGAAATCCAGTTATCGAAGATGAAGAGATTACTAATGGAATTTTCAATAAAATTAATTTTACTAACGAAGACCAAGGTGGTGGTGGAACACCAATTAATGATGTGTTTTTTGCAAAAGTAGATGGTGTTGATTTTGATAGTGAATCGGTAACAACTACATTAAATGATGTAGCAGGAGTATCTGTTGTTAAGATTGTTGCTGTGAATGAAGAAGGAGAAATTTTGCGAATTGATATTCCGGAAGATTTAGGTCTTGGAACTTACGATATGTTAGCTCTTTCCGACGGTACAAAGCTAATAGGCCTTTACAATCCTGCTTCAATTGGAGAGAATTTAACCTCCAACCCAGGAAAAATCACCATTACTAGGTTTAATACGTTTACGGGAATTATAGAAGCAACTTTCAATTTCACTGCAACTGATCCAGTAGGACCAGATCAAACGGTAGCTGAGATTACGGAAGGTAATTTTAAAGTAGATTATATTTCATCTCCTGGAGATACGGTTACCAGTTTCACTGCAACGATTGATGATGAAGTTTTTGGTCCAGATTCTATTTTTGTAGGAGAATCTATATTTAATGGAGTTTCTAGATTTAATATAACTGCCATTGTTTCTAATACAGGTCAAAAAATGGGATTATTTTTTCCAAAAAATATTGAAGTTGGAACCTATGAATTAACAACTAACCTCATTGATGGAAGTGAGAAATTTAGTCAATACACTCCAGAAATTGGCGTTTCAATGACTTATATCTCTAGCCCAGGAAGCTTAACTATTTTGGATTATGATTTGGGAGCTAGAATAATTGAAGGGACTTTTTCATTTTCTGCAATAGATCAAACAAGTCAAGATCCAACAGAATATATAGTTACTGAAGGTGAGTTTACGTTAGAATTTTAATAAAGTATCTATTTTTAACATAAAAAAAAGCCTCCTGAATCAATTTAGGAGGCTTTTTTGTGGTTTAAACTATATTGTTAGTTAGAACTTATATCTCCAGTACCCATAACTTTAGTGTCACTTTTACTGGGGTTTCCTGAATAGTTTATATCTCCAGATCCATTAACTCTAGCTTTTATACTATTTTTTGCCACTACTCTAGCATCTCCTGAGCCTGAGACATAAGCTTGAACGTTTTGGGAATTTAAAGAATCACCATCAAAATCACCGCTACCAGTTACTTTAATTTCCAAATGGGTAGTATTACCGGTAATTTTTAAATCACCAGAACCAGTTACTTTAGCATCAATTCTATTAGAATCGACATCAAGAATCATATCACCGCTTCCTGTTACTTCAGCTTCAAATTGATCACTTTTTATTTGACTATTAGTTAAAACATCTCCAGATCCTGTAAGTGAAACGTTGTCTAAGTCTTTAAAAGGTACCGTTATATGTAGTCCTTTTTTAGTGCTAATATTAATATTGTTTTTAATTTTAATCTTTAAAACACCTTTATTAGATTCAATACTAACATATTCATGTATATTATCATCGGTTTTAACCGTAATGTTACCCTCTGTGCCTTTTTCTAATTTTACATCCATAAAACCTACTACATCTACTTTATGGTAATCTGAAGTTGAATGTTTTTTAGTAGTTACGTTACCGTTACCTTTTACTTTTTTAAATTGAGCATTACTAGTAGTAAAAGTTAATAATGTTAATGTTATTACTAAAAAATAATGTATTGGTTTTTTCATTTTCGTTGTTTTTTTATTAATATTTAATTAGTGTAGCAATGATAACATTTGTAACACTAAAGATAGTATATCTAAAATAATAGTATCCTTATTTATTAGTTTTTGAAATTTATTTAATCAATACCATTAGCAGCGATTAGAATGGCATAACAATTGAATTAAAATATTGATAAATAAAGGCTGTTATAAAGCTAATGGCTGAATTTCAGTAACGTAAATAAGATTAATAAAATATAATACATGATGCCCTACTATTTTAAATACAATAGTTGTGCCATTATGTCCTAAACTAATATATGGCTAGATCAAAAATAACATCTCTCGACAGTTTGTCATTTCAAGATTTAAATGAAGATGCAGAATTAATTCCTTTAATGACTCCTGAAGACGAAGAAGCGATGAATAAAGAAGAGTTGCCAGAAATACTCCCAATTTTGCCTTTGCGAAATACGGTGCTTTTTCCTGGTGTGGTAATACCCATTACTGCCGGACGTGATAAATCTATCGAATTAATTAAAGAAACAAATAAAGAGAATAAAATTATTGGTGTCGTTTCTCAAATAGATGAAAATGTAGAAAATCCAGAATTAAAAGATATTAACAAGGTGGGTACGGTTGCAAAAATATTAAGGGTACTAAAAATGCCTGATGGTAATACAACTGTAATTTTACAGGGTCAAAAACGTTTTGAAGTTAGTGAGATAATCACTTCAACTCCGTATATGACTGCAACTATTAAGGAAGTTCCTGAAGCCAGACCTGCAAAGGAGAATGAAGAGTTTAAGGCGATTATTGATTCGATAAAAGAAAAATCATTAAAAATCATTAAAAATAGTCCTAATATACCTTCTGAAGCAGCTTTTGCTATTAAAAACATTGAGAGTAGTTCCTTTTTAATCAATTTTGTTTCTTCTAATTTAAATGTCTCTGTTGGTGATAAACAAAACCTATTAGAAATAAATGACCTTAAATTACGTGCAATGGAAACATTGCGTTTTATGGAAATTGAATTGAAAAAATTATCACTTCGAATCGATATTCAATCTAAAGTTGAAAGTGATATTAGCCAACAACAAAAAGAATATTTCCTTCATCAACAGATGAAAACTATTCAAGAAGAACTAGGTGGTAATACTTCTGAAGAAGAAATAGAAGAAATGAGAGAACGTTCCAAAAAGAAAATTTGGAATAAAGAAGTCGCTAAACATTTTGAAAAAGAGTTGGCTAAATTGCAACGGATGAATCCACAAGTTGCAGAATATGGAATTCAACGTAATTATTTAGAATTGTATTTAGATTTGCCTTGGGAAGAATATAGTACAGATAAATTTGATTTAATAAGGGCTCGTAAAATACTAGATCGAGATCATTTTGGTTTGGACGATGTAAAAAAACGGATTATAGAGCATCTTGCAGTTTTAAAACTTCGTAACGATATGAAATCTCCAATTTTGTGTTTATATGGACCTCCTGGTGTGGGAAAAACTTCATTAGGGAAATCTATAGCTGAAGCATTGGGTAGAAAATATGTAAGAATGTCTTTGGGTGGGTTGAGAGATGAATCTGAAATTAGAGGGCATCGTAAAACGTACATTGGTGCAATGCCTGGTAGAATACTAAAAAATATTAAAAAAGCTGAAACAGGAAACCCGGTTTTTGTGTTAGATGAAATTGATAAACTATCCGTTGGAAGTCAAGGAGACCCTTCCTCAGCAATGCTAGAAGTATTAGATCCAGAACAAAATAACTCATTTTATGATAATTTCTTAGAAGTTGGATATGACTTATCTAAAGTTATGTTTGTCGCAACCTCAAATAGTTTGGGTACTATACAGCCTGCACTTCGCGATCGTATGGAAATTATTAATGTATCTGGTTATACTATTGAAGAAAAAATTGAGATTGCAAAACGTCACTTATTGCCAAAGCAATTATCAGATCATGGTTTAACTACAAATGATTTAAAAATTGGAAAACCACAGCTAGAGAAAATTATTGAAGGATACACTCGTGAAAGTGGTGTAAGAGGTTTGGAAAAGCAATTGGCTAAAATGGTTCGTTATGCTGCGATGAAAATTGCAATGGAAGAAGAATATGCCAAAAAAGTAAACAACGATATTATTGTTGAAGTATTAGGAGCTCCAAAGTTAGAAAGGGATAAATATGAAAATAATGATGTCGCTGGTGTTGTTACTGGTTTAGCTTGGACAAGAGTTGGAGGAGATATTTTATTTATTGAGTCCATTATCTCAAAAGGAAAAGGCAATCTTACTTTAACTGGTAATTTAGGGAAGGTAATGAAAGAATCAGCTACCATTGCAATGGAGTATATCAAAGCAAATGCTGAGCTATTAGGAGTCTCTCCAGGCGTATTTAATAAATACAACGTTCACATTCATGTTCCAGAAGGAGCAACTCCAAAAGATGGACCAAGCGCTGGAATAACAATGTTAACTTCTCTAGTTTCTTTATATACTCAACGTAAAGTGAAAAAAAGCTTAGCGATGACAGGAGAGATTACCTTGAGAGGCAAAGTACTCCCCGTAGGTGGAATTAAAGAAAAAATATTAGCTGCAAAAAGAGCACATATAAAAGAGATTATGCTTTGTGAAGACAATAGGAGGGATATTGAAGAAATTAAGCCTGAATATATAAAAGGATTGACATTTCACTATGTTAAAGAAATGAGTCAGGTTATCGACGTTGCACTCACAAAACAAAAAGTAAAAAACGCAAAAAAAATTTCTTAATAACTTTATACGAAAAGTATTTTTAAGTACTAAAGGCTAGTGTTTAAAGATCTTTTTTGAGTGCTTTGAAATTTAGGTATTATATTCATTAATATTAAGTTATTTAATAAATCAAAATAAATTATACTTGTAGTCGTTTAAACTTCAGGAAAAGGAATAGTGCGTTCATGAGCCAAAAGCTTATTTTATTGGGTATTTTATTGTTATCAATTTTTGCAAATGCTCAAGTTGGTGGTAAATATGCATACCAATTTTTAAACCTTACTACTTCGCCAAGAATGGCAGCATTGGGCGGGAAAAACATTACAAATTACGATTATGACCCTACACAAGCACTCGTAAATCCTGCAAGTATTAATCCTGAAATGGATAACCATTTGTCGATGAATTACGTGAATTATATTGGTGATGTTAATTATGGATCTGCTGCATATGCTTATTTATGGGATAGAAGAACTCAAGTCCTCCATGCTGGAGTTACCTATGTAAATTATGGAAATTTTGACGGATATGATGAACAAGGGAATCCTACAAATAGTTTTAGTGGTAGTGAAGTGGCTTTTTCCTTAGGACATGCAAGAAATATAGCTTTTTCTGATTTTTATATAGGCGGAAATTTAAAATTAATATCATCTGCTTTAGAACAATACTCTTCTTTTGGTATTGCTGTAGACATCGGAATCATGTATGTTTATAAAGATTGGGATCTTAATATTTCTGGTGTTATAAGGAATGTAGGAACCCAAATTAACCCCTATGATGGTATTTATGAACCTTTGCCATTAGAAGTTATATTAGGAATTTCACAAACCTTAATGAATGTTCCGATAAGATGGCATCTTACTTTTGAAAATATGCAGGTTTGGAATATCGCTTTTGTAAACCCCAATAGAGATGAAACGGATTTAGAAGGAAATGTTACAACTGAAAATATAAACGTTATAGACGATATATTTAGACATACCATTTTAGGTATAGAACTTTTTCCAGACAAAGGATTTAATGTTAGATTAGGTTATAATTTTAGAAGAGGAGAGGAGTTGCGAATTGTTGAAAAAAGAGCTTTTGCAGGTCTTAGTGCAGGTTTTTCAGTGAAATTCAATAAGTTGAGGTTAAGTTATACTTATGCTAAATATAGCTCAGCTGCTGCTTCAAGTTATTTTGGTTTAATGTTAAATCTTCAATAATTGTATTTTTTAATTTAAAAAAATGTTATTTTTCAATCACATTAAACTTTTATAAATTGAAAAAAATTATAATTGCTATTGACGGGTATTCTTCTACTGGAAAAAGTACAGTAGCAAAACAACTCGCCGATTATTTAGATTATACATATGTTGACTCTGGTGCGATGTATAGAGCAGTTGCATTATTTGCATTGCAAAATAATTACATATCAAAAAATAGTTTTGATCAAGAACTTTTTATTAAAGCACTCCCAGAAATAGAATTGGATTTTAAAAAAGAAAATGATAACTCCAAATCAAATATGTTTCTAAATGGTGTTAATGTGGAAAAAGAAATTAGATCGATGTATGTTTCCGATTTTGTAAGTCCGGTAGCGACTCTTTCAGAAGTAAGAAAGAAACTAGTTGCTATCCAGCATCAAATGGGTTTTAAAAAGGGCATCGTAATGGACGGGCGTGATATTGGTACTATTGTTTTTCCTAAGGCAGAATTAAAAATATTTATGAATGCTGATGCTGAGGTTAGAGCGATGAGAAGATTTAATGAATTAAAAGAAAAAAATCAAACAATTACCTATGATGAGATTTTGAAAAATGTTCAAAAAAGGGATTTATTAGATACCACACGAGAAGATTCTCCTTTAATCATAGCAAATGATGCGATAGAACTAGATAATTCAGAAACAAATAAAGAAGATCAATTTCATATTATTTTGCAACTTGCTAAAGATAGAATTGCGGGTAGAATTTAAAACAAATTATCACGATGAAAACCATTAACCAAAGGTTGTTATTTTTTGCATTGTTAATAAATACAATCGGTTTTGCTCAAAAATACACAAAGACGGATACGTCTGAACTAAGCAAAAATTGGAATGAAACTACGTTTTATGCTTCTAAGTCTTTCACTGAAAATATTACTGAGATTCCGAGTTTTTCGATATTGAAAAAAAACTTAGAATTAGGTGCAAGTACAAAAGAAATTGAAGATCAAGAAATGGTTACTATTTTTGCGATGACTAATAATGCTTACGAAAAACTACAAGGAGTTAACGATTCTATTTTTGATATTGTACCGATAGCTAATAGAATTGCAATTATTAAGTACCACGTAATACCAGGAAGGGTTGATAAGCGTTCTATAAAAAAAGCAATTCAATACAAAGGAGGAATTGCTTATTTCACTACCTTACACGGAGTTAAATTAGGTGTAAAAGAGGAAAATAGCCAATTATTTTTAGTGGATTCATTTGGAAATACTTCTGTTATTTCAGCTACAGATTTTTACCATAAAAATGGTTTTTTTCATATAGTTGAAGGGTATGCACTTCCTGCTTTAAACTGATAAAACAGTTAAGAATTAATAATTATCGCAAGCTCGCACCGAATTCGCTTTCGAAATTTTGTTGTAGCTTTTTCATAATCTTATCTATTTGTTTATCTGTAAGTGTTCTTTTTTCGTCTTGTATTGTAAAACTTAATGCATACGATTTTTTACCCTCTGGCAATTTACTTCCTGTATAAACGTCAAATAAATTAATATTTTTAAGTAATTTTTTTTCTGTTTTTTGAGCAGTTTTCTTTAAAGAATCAAATGTTATGCTTTCATCAATTAACAGTGCAAGGTCACGTTTTACTTTTGGAAATTTTGAAATCGCTTTAAGCTTAAAGTTGTCAGTAGCTATTTCTTCTAAAACTTCGTCCCATTTAAAGTCGGCATAAAAAGTTTCTGCATCAATCCCAAAAGCAGCGGTGATACTTTTATTAATGGTACCGAATTCTACCAATAATTTATTGTTTTTTGAAAATGATAGGCCTTCAGAGAAATTTTCATCTTTTGTTCCATTTTCAGAATAATCTGTAATTCCTAATCTGTCTAAAACGTTAGTGACAAATCCTTTAAAATAAAAAAATGTACTTTTTGAAGAAGGTGAAATCCAGTTTGTATCACCTTTTAATCCGGAAACTAATAATGATAAATGCTTTGGTTCTTTACGGGCAGTATCAAATTGATGGTATGTTTTTCCGAATTCAAATAATTTAAGATCGCTTATTTTTCGGTTGGAGTTAAAGGACAATGCTTCTAAAGCGTTAAACAACATTGATTGTCTCATTACCGATAAATCATTGCTTAATGGATTTAGCATTTTTATGTTATTTTCATGGCTTAGTGCTTTGCTTAAATCAATGTATTTTGGAGATGTAAGAGAGTTCCCCATCATCTCATAAAACCCTAGAGCAGTAAGTTGATTTCCAATTTTATTTTGAATTTGATAATCTTCAATTAATTGATTTGCAGCAATGGAAGCGTTTAGCTTTTCAGTGAATTTAATATTATTATAGCCATACACTCTTAAAATTTCTTCAATAACATCAGCTTCACGTGTTACATCATTTCGGTAGGCAGGTATCGTTATTCCTAATCCAGCTTCCGTAACATTATTGATTTTAATATCTAATGAAGTTAATATCTCTTTTATAATTTCTTTTGGAATTTCTTCTCCAATAAGACTGGTAGCGTTATTAAAGTTTAGAAACACTTGATGGTCCTGAATTTTCTTTGGATAGATATCCATAACATCACTAGTGATTTTACCTCCAGCTATTTCTCTTATAAGCAATGCAGCATGAATTAAGGCATATTCTGTTAAGTTAGGATCAATACCTCTTTCAAAACGAAAAGAAGCATCTGTATTTAAAGCGTGACGTTTCGCTGTTTTACGTATGCTAATAGGATTAAAATAAGCACTTTCTAAAAATATATTTTCAGTGTTTTCGCTAACTCCACTTTCTATGCCTCCAAAGACACCTGCTATACACATTGGTTTTTCGGCATCACAAATCATTAAATCATCCTCGTGAAGTTCTCTTTCTAATCCATCTAACGTGATGAATTTTGTTCCTTTTGCAACGGTTTTTACTATTATTTTATCACCGGATATTTTACTGCTATCAAAGGCATGTAATGGTTGCCCTAATTCGTGTAAAACATAATTTGTAGCATCAACAATATTATTTGTTGGGACTATGCCAATAGATTTTAGTCTATTTTGAATCCATTGTGGAGACTCTTTGACTTTGACGCCGCTAATAGTCACTCCACAATACCTTGGGGCTAAATTATTATCATTAACCTGTATATCAATTTTGTGTGTTCTGTTTTCAACTCCAAAACTGCTGTTTGAAGGCGTAATTAATTTTACTAAAATCCCTTTCCTTAATAAGCCAGCTTTTAAGTCACGTGCAACCCCCAAATGACTCATAGCGTCTGCTCTATTAGGTGTTAAACCTATTTCAAAAACGTGATCATTTTCAATTTCAAAAATATCAGAACCAAGTGAACCTGTAGTAATATTTTTATCAAGAATCATAATACCATCATGACTTTTTCCTAAACCTAATTCATCTTCCGCACAAATCATTCCATGACTTTCCTCACCACGAATTTTACCTTTTTTTATTTTAAAAGGTTTTCCGTCTGCATCGTATAAAGAAGTTCCAATAGTAGCTACGGGTACTTTTTGACCTTTGGCTACATTTGGAGCCCCACAAACAATTTGTACAACTTCTCCATTTCCTAGATCTACTTTTGTAATTTTTAAGCGATCGGCATTAGGATGTTGCTCACATTCTAAAACGTGCCCAACAACAATTCCCTTTAATCCCCCTGGTACGGACTCGAAAGTTTCAATACCTTCAATTTCTAATCCTAAGTCGGTTAATAAATTTCCTGTTTTTTCGGCATTCCAATCAATTTTGATAAATTGTTTCAGCCAGTTATATGAAATTTTCATGCTTAAATTTTGTTACAATCTGCAAATATAATACTTCACATCTTTTATATGAAGGAATTTTACGTTTAAGAACTAATGTTTTGACTAAGAAATATAATTCCAAATGTTTTTGTACTTAGTTAATTGGATATAAGTGCTTTTTACGGGGATATTTTCTGCTAATGAGAGCGAAGGGTCGTTTTTTAAAGTTTCAAAGGCATAACTTCTTGCAATCTTTAATATTTCATGGTCTTTTATAATATCGGCTATTTTTAAATTTAAAATACCACTTTGTTGTGTGCCCATAATATCTCCAGGACCTCTAAGTTTTAAATCTACTTCAGCAATTTCAAAGCCATCACTAGTTCTAACCATAGTTTCTAATCGTGTACTCGCATTTTCAGATAGTTTGTGGCCAGTCATTAAGATACAATAACTTTGGTCAGCACCCCTGCCAACTCGTCCCCGAAGTTGATGAAGTTGAGCTAAACCAAAACGTTCTGCGCTTTCAATAATCATCACACTGGCATTTGGTACGTTAACACCAACTTCAATTACAGTGGTAGCCACCATTATTTGAGTTTCCCCTTTTATAAAGCGATTCATTTCAAATTCTTTATCTTGAGATTTCATTTTTCCATGAACTATGGATATTTGATAATTGGGTTTTTGAAACTCTCTGGAAATACTTTCGTAACCATCCATTAAATCTTTATAATCTAAAACTTCACTTTCTTGTATTAAAGGATATACAATGTAGACCTGTCTGCCTTTTGAAATTTCATCTTTTATAAACTTAAAAACACGAAGCCTATTTGAGTCAAAACGGTGTACGGTTTTAATGGTTTTTCTACCAGGTGGAAGTTCATCGATTATCGAAATATCTAGGTCTCCATAAACACTCATTGCAAGGGTTCTTGGAATTGGTGTTGCCGTCATTACAAGGACGTGAGGAGGGAAGGTATTTTTATGCCAGAGTTTGCTCCTTTGAGCAACCCCAAAACGATGTTGTTCGTCAATAATTGCAAGCCCTAAATTTTTAAATTTCACCTTATCTTCTAGCAAGGCATGAGTACCGATTAAGAGGTCAATTTCTCCATTTTCAAGTTTTTCATGAATTATTCTTCTATCTGAAGTTTTAGTTGAGCCTGTTAATATGTAAATACTGAGATTCATGTATTTACATAATTCTAATAGGCTCTTATAGTGCTGGACTGACAAAATTTCAGTAGGAGCCATTAGACAAGCTTGAAAACCATTGTCAAGTGCTATTAATATTGACATTAATGCTACAATCGTTTTACCAGAACCTACATCTCCTTGTAATAGCCGATTCATTTGGGCATTGCTACCTAAGTCCATTCTAATTTCCTTGATTACTCGCTTTTGTGCTTGCGTTAATTCGAAGGGTAAATGGTCTTTAAAAAAAGTATTAAAATGATTACCAATTTTGGTGAATGGATAGCCTTTTATTTTGGATTTATGAAGTAAATTTTTACGAATTAATTGCAATTGAATATAGAATAATTCTTCAAATTTTAATCGATATTGTGCCCTCGATAGTAGCTGTTGATTTTGTGGAAAATGGATGTTTAAAAGCGCTTCTTTTTTTGCTATTAATTTTAAAGATTCTAGGATGTTATTTGGTAACGTTTCTGAAATGCTTTTCTTGGTTTCTAAAAACAATTGTTGCATCATTGAATTGAGAACTCGATTCGATAAACCTCTAGCTATTAATTTTTCCGTCGAAGGATAAACAGGTTGCATAACTGGACGTAAATTTTTTTCATATTCCGTTAATAGTTCCATTTCTGGATGTGGCATCGAAAAAACACCATTGTACCAATTTGTTTTTCCAAAAATAACATAGGGAATATTTAATTTTAAATTTTCTTTAATCCATTTATGTCCTTTAAACCACACTAATTCCATTTTTCCAGAATTATCCTGAAAGTTTGCTATCAAGCGTTTTCCTCTTTTTTGGTCTACCGTTTTAATATGTGTTATTTTTCCAATAATCTGTAAATCTGCACTGGTGCGCTGGAGTTGATCAATATTGTAAAACTGAGTTCTATCTAAATACCTATTGGGAAATAGATTTACTAGATCTTGAAATGTATATACCCCCAACTCTTTTTTAAGTAAATCGGCTCTATTTGGCCCGACTCCTTTTAAATAATCTATTGGTGTTTGAAATAAATTGATATCCATTGTAATAGTTACTAATGTTTTTCCACAATAATAAAATAATAAGTTACTAAATTATATATTTGTAAAGAAACTTTAACTATTTAAAAAGAATCTAATGAAAAAAATATGCAACTTACTAGTTTTAATCATTACAATTTGTGTGAATTCTGCTTTCGGTTTTGATGCTTCCGTGCCCGTATTAACAAGCCAGTTAACGGAAGATTATCCTTTGGAAATGCCTGAATTAAAGGAATACCCAATATATATCAATGCTACAGTTGAAGATCCCGATATGATTGATCTAGTAACTTTAACTGTTGATGGAGCTACTTATAATGCGATTCAGAAAAATGGATTTTATTATTATTCTTGGATTCCATCTTCTTACGGTGTTCATGAAATACTTATTACAGCAAAAGCTGTTAGTGGAGAAGAAACTTTTATCATGAAGAATATTGAGGTGACTAATACGGCGTCTTCTCAGGTTGTTGAAACTTTTAAAGATGTTGTTATAGAATATGGAGGAGAGAACAGTCGATGGTATTACGGATATTATACCTTACCTCAGTCAATTGGTGCCTATGATTCAATCAATGCGCTTTTTGAAGTTGAATGTCCAAATATAAGCGGTGGTTGTGATGATTGGGATCGATGGGCTCATATAGATATAAAGGGACCTGATGGAAATTGGATTCAGATTATTAGATACATAACGCCATATGGAGTCGGCTGTAATCATGAAATTGATTTAACGGATTATATGTCCTTATTGCAAGGAGAAGTAGAATTAAGAGTATTTATTGACACTTGGGGAACTGGTGGATGGCAATTATCATTAAATCTTGATTACCATCAAGGAACCCCCGAATATGATTATTCAGGAGTTATTGAAGCTTGGGATGCAACTTATAATTTTGGAGATCCAGCAGACTTACAACCGGTAGAGACCTATACTGCAGAAATATTGAATACAGTAGATGAATCTTACTTGAGATTATCTAATACGGGTCATGGTTGGGGTGAAAATAACACACAAAACGCTGCAGAATTCTTTAATGCGTTTCATAATATAGATATAAACGCAGAGGAAGTTTATTCACAACACCTATTTAACTTATGTAATCCAAATCCAGATAATTGTACTGGTCAACAAGGATCTTGGACATTCAATAGAGCAGGTTGGTGTCCAGGGGCGATTGCACACCCAGATATTTTTGATTTATCGTCTTATATTGGATCAAGTATTGATTTGGATTATCGTTTTCATTCATCATATGTAGATAATTGTCATCCAAATAATGTGGATTGTATATCAGGGACCACTTGCCCTGATTGCGATGCGGGATATAATCCTCACTACAATGTAGACGGGCAAATCATTAGTAAAAGTCAAACCCCTTTGTTTTATGATAATATTCTAGGAGTACATACCATAAATAACGATGAAATTTACGAGATTACAGTATATCCAAATCCTTCTAATGGATCGTTTTCATTGTTTACAAATCATCTTGAAGGAAGAACAAGAGTTAGTATTTATACCATAGAAGGCAAGCAGGTTAAAGTCTATTATTTTGATTCCAATGAAGAATTATTAAATCATAAATTTAATCTTAGTAAAGTACCTAGTGGGACCTATTTTATCAATCTAGAAAATAAAAAAGGGACGGGTACTAAAAAAATTATTTTACAATAAACAAAATTCATAGTACGTGTTAAAAAGGTTATTTTTGAGAAACAGAAATAACCTTTTTTATTTATGATTTTTTTTTATTTGCTGCAAAAGATAAAGCCATTAATTTTTTTACCTCGTTTTTTTTACCTTTTATTATGGTTGTCCTTTAGCTCTTTTGTTTACGGTCAACAAACTGAAATAGTTGATTTTATAAGTGTTAAAGCAGTGGTCAGGCCTTTATTAAAAGAGAAAAAAGTCATTGCAACTACTTCTTATACATTTAAAATATTAAAGAAATGTGATTCGGTATATTTAGATGCTCAAGGTGTTTTTTTATTAAAAAACATAAAAAATCGTAAAATAGCTATTCATTTAAATAACAATAAGATCTGGCTAGTTTCTGAATTTAAGCCAACTCAAACTTATACGGTTTCTTTTGAATACGAAGTGAGTCCCAAAAAAGCGTTGTATTTTTTAGATCATCAAATCTGGACTCAAGGGCAAGGTAAATACACCTCTAATTGGTTTCCTAGTATTGATGATATGAACGATAAAATTGAATTTGACCTTAGTTATATTATTCCTTCAGATAAATCAATTGTTGCAAACGGTAAATTAGTTGCTGTAACTGATACTGGTGCTTTTAAAAAATGGAGCTTTGATATGAAACAGCCTATGTCAAGTTACTTGCTATCATTTGCAGTTGGAGATTTTTCTAAAAAAAAAATAACTTCTTCTAGCAATGTTGCTATTGAGCTTTATTATTCAAGTACTGATTCATTGCTTGTAGAACCGACCTACAGATATTCAAAAATAATTTTTGACTTTTTAGAAAATGAAATTGGAGTAAATTATCCTTGGCAGAATTATAAACAAGTGCCCTTAAAAGATTTTTTATATGCTGGAATGGAAAACACTTCTGCTACTTTTTTTTCAGATGCATTTATAGTTGATTCGATTGGGTTTATTGATCGAAATTATGTAAATGTGAATGCTCATGAACTAGCACATCAATGGTTTGGAAACTTAGTTACAGAAACTTCTGGACATAGTCATTGGCTACATGAAGGGTTTGCGAGCTATTATGCTTTGTTAACTGAAAAAGAAATCTTCGGTGAAGATTATTATTATTGGAAATTATTTCAATCTGCAGAGCAACTAAAATTGTTAAGTGAACAAGGAAAAGGAGAGTCTTTAAATAATCCTAATGCGAGTTCATTGACATTTTATGAAAAAGGAGCTTGGGCATTACATGTATTAAGAGAAAAGGTTGGAGATTCTGTTTTTAAAAAAGCAATTAATAATTATATAGAAAAACACCGATATAAAAATGTCACTACCGACGATTTTATCATTGAGGTGGAACAAGCTTATGGTAAAAAATTACATGAATTTAAAAAAGATTGGATATTGCAAAGCGCATTTAAATCAGAACAAGCTTATCAATCATTGATTAAATCAAATTTTATTAATGAATATTTTAAGATTTCTGCTTTGCGAGGAACTCCAATTCAATTGAAAATAGCAGAACTTGAAAAAGCATTAGTTTTCCCCGATGATTTTATTGGTCAAGAAATAGTTTATCAATTAAAAAACGAGCCGTTATATTTAACACTGCCATTGTATAAAAAAGCTTTTGATAGTAATAATATATTTGTTAGACAATCGATTGCATTATCAATGGATAAAATCCCTAAAGAATTAAAATCTTACTATGAAAGTCTTTTAATGGATAGTTCTTATTTAACTCAAGAATCGGCATTGGGAAATTTATGGGTTAATTTTCCAGAAAACCAATCAAGATATTTGGATGAAATGGAGGGAGTTATTGGATTTCGTGATAAAAACATAAGACAGTTTTGGTTGTTTTTAGCATTGATTACGGAAGATTATCAAACCGCTAGAAAAGATATTTTTGTAAAGGAACTGATTGAATATACCGCTCCTAGCTATGGTTATAATACTCGTGAAAAAGCATTGAAATATATCGGTAATTTAAATTTATGGGATGAGGACTCGCTACTACATCTGATCGATGCGAGTCAACATCATTATTGGAGATTTAGAGATTTTTCTAGAAACCTACTTAAAGGTTTATTAGAAAATGAAAATTATCAAAAACAATTCTTATTAATAGAACATCAATTAGATGTTGATTCTTTAATTTTTTTAAAAAGAATGTTAAATGAAAAATAATCTAAAAGACTAAAATTATGAGGGCATTAGTGATTTCAGGAGGCGGAAGTAAAGGAGCATTTGCTGGAGGAGTTTCTCAATATTTAATTGAAGAACTAAAGCACAAGTACGATCTTTATTTAGGAACCTCTACAGGTAGTTTATTAATTAGTCATTTAGCCTTAAATAAAACCGAAAAAATAAAGGACATATACACTTCTGTAAATCAAAAAAGTATATTTAATAACTGTCCATTTACCGTTAAAAAAACAAAACATGGGCAAATGGAAATTGCGATCAACCACATTAATGTATTAAAGAATTTAGTGCTTGGAAGAAAAACTTTCGGCGAGAGCAAAAACTTACGAAAACTTATTTCAAAAGCACTGAGTATTGATGAATTTGAAGATTTACAAAATAGTGCTGAAGATATTATTGTTACGGTTTCCAATTTTTCCTTAAATCAAGTAGAGTATAAATCGATTAATGATTTTGAATACGATGATTTTTGTGACTGGATTTGGATTTCTTGTAATTATACACCGTTTATGAGTTTGGTAAACAAGCAAGGCTGCGAATATGCTGATGGAGGATTTGGGAGTGTGGTTCCAATAGAAGAGGCTATAAAAAGAGGGGCTACCGTTATTGATGTTATTGTTTTAGAAACAGAAGTCACACACTTAAATAGAATGCCTTCAAAAAATGCTTTTTCCTTGATGACCAATATGCATTCTTTTATGGCAGATAGCATAGAAAAGCAAAATATTCGCATAGGAAAATTTGTAGCCTCAAATAATGATGTAATTATTAATTTTTATTATACGCCTACTGTATTAACTACCAATTCATTAATTTTTAATCAAGATCGCATGAAACAGTGGTGGGAAATAGGATTTGAATATGCTAAAAGAAAAAATATCGGTTTAAATGAGTTTTGATAGATTAATACATTTCACCAACTTCTTTTTTGATATACAACAAGGCTTTATGTGAAGGGGTAATTTCATCCATAAAGTGATTTAATACAAAAGCTCTTAATTTATCTACATTCTTTACTTTTTCGTTCATGCCAGACTTTCTTATTATTTGTATGGTTGCATTTTTTGTAGCAGTAATTAAATTCCAACATTCTGGACTCACGTATATTTGTTGAGACAGATTATGCTCGTATTCTTTATCAATATTCTGAATAAGTAATGTTTCATATTCTTGTAAATCATCAGAATATGGTTTCACCCTAATCAAAAGTTTGTTTGGATCAATGCGTTCTAAAAAGAGTGTCAGTCGTTCATAAGCTTGTAGTCTAACCGGTAATAAGCTTTTTTGAGCTTCTTTTTGAATCAAATAACGCCTTCTTCCTTCTTCATTGGAGGTATGCCCTTTAAAAAAGAAATAAGCAACCAAGCCAACTACAATGGCTGGTAACAAATAAGCAAAATAACTAATAACTAAGGTAAGGTCTTCCATAAATATAAATTTTACAACAAACTTAATAGGTTTTATATTAGTTTACAAGGTTGTTTCTACTTTATAGAAACAACCTTGTAAAAAAAACAAAAGTATTCCTTTCCAATTAAAAAAATATTTTTTCTATAAGTGTATTTTATTTATAATAAAGTTGTATTTTTGGTGTGTAGGAAAAAATCGTTTAGGATTTATTTTCTTATAGAGGGGATACCCTCTTTTAAACTGGGGAGCTATCAACTTCCCTGTTTGGTAGCTCCACTTTTTACTAATAATAATCGAAATTGAATAAAATAGATTTCATTATTAGGCTTCCAGCTTAAAAAATACATATTACATCACTAATTCAAGCAATAGTAGATTTAATACCTATTTTTTTACAAATAATAGCCATTTTTTTTCTTTAATTCAGCTATTTACGTGCTTCTTAAATCGGCTAAACTCGTATTTATAAAAAATATATCTCACAAGTTATTAGGAATTAGCTCTACTAAACAAAGACTAATTAAATTGGTAATATTAATATCTGCTTAACAATTAATAATTAATTAGTTTTATTTAAATAATCTAATGTTAATTGGCAAAATACCTTCACACCTAGTAACATACTGCTATCATCAATTAAAAAATCTGGAGTATGATGAGGAAAAGATTCTTTATTTCCAGGAGTCATTCCTCCTAAGAAAAAATAAAATCCAGGTACTACTTCTTGAAAATAAGAAAAGTCTTCACCACCTGTAGTAGCCTTTACAAGATGCACATTATCTTTACCTGCCGCAGCTTCTAAACTAGGGAGCATTTGTTCTGTTAACTCTAAATCATTAAAAGTTATTACGGTATTGCTTTGCCATGTTATAGTTGCAGTACCTCCATAAGCTGCAGCTATATCTCTAGACATTTCATTCATACGCCGTATAATTTTTTCTCTCATATCAGAATCAAGAGTTCTTACGGTACCCACTAGCTCTGCACTTTCAGGTATGATATTAAATCGAACACCACTTGTAATTTTTCCAACAGTAATTACTGCTGCTTCGTTTGTTAAGTCAGATTCACGACTAATAATACTTTGAAAGCCATCAATTATTTTAGCTGAAATGTAAATAGGATCTACACCGCCCCATGGTCTTGAACCGTGAGTTTGCTTTCCTTTAACATTTACTGTAAATTGTTCTACTGCAGCCATAGTACCTCCTGGCTTGTAGTTAATAGTTCCGACTGGTGTGCCAGAACCAATATGCAAACCAAAGATGGCATCCACATCGGGATTTTTCAAAACACCTTCTTTAATCATTAATGATGCTCCAGCCTCTTCACCTGGAGGAGGTCCTTCCTCAGCAGGTTGGAAAATAAATTTCACCGTTCCATGAAGAAAATCTTTATGCTTAGAAAGTACTTCAGCAACCCCCATTAAGATAGCAATGTGAGTATCATGACCGCAAGCATGCATTACACCAGTTTCTTGTCCTAAAAAAGTAGTAGTGACCTTACTTTTAAATGGTAAATCATTTCGTTCTGTTACTGGAAGCGCATCAATATCTGCTCTTAACGCTATAACTTTTCCAGGAAAATCACCTTTTAAAATTCCGACTACTCCAGTATGAGCAACGTTTTCCGTCACATCAAAACCGAGATTTTTTAAATGTTCAGCTATTTTTTTACCCGTATTAAATTCTCTATTAGACAATTCCGGATTTTCGTGAAAATAATGACGCCAATCAATAACTTTTCCTTCAATACTATTGATGTCGTTTAATAAGCTTTGGTCCATTTGAGCAAATATTGTTGCTGAACAAAACAATAATAAAAATAGTTTTTGAAACTTCATGCTGGCGGTTTTTATAATTTAGCTAAAGGTATTTAATTAAAATGAACTTTTATATGTATTTACAGCGTTAATTATTATACTCAACGAAAAAAACAGTTTAAAACGATAGTAGTTTTTTAAGAATAATTGTTTGTAAAAAATATAAAAACCATAAAAATATTCTTTATATTTTCTTTAATTTCACATCGAATTTTTTCTGAAAATAAGATCAAAAAATAGTGCAAGAATATTTAAAACAACTCAATGAGGCTCAATTAGCTCCTGTTCTGCAAAAGGAAGGAGCAATGATTGTTATTGCAGGTGCTGGCTCCGGTAAAACAAGGGTTTTGACATTTAGAATTGCTTATTTAATGTCACAAGGTGTCGATGCTTTTAATATTTTGTCTTTAACTTTTACCAATAAAGCAGCACGAGAAATGAAAACTCGTATTTCTAGAATCGTCGGTAATAGTGAAGCTAAAAATTTATGGATGGGAACCTTCCACAGTGTGTTTGCTAAAATACTTCGATTTGAAGCAGATAAATTAGGCTATCCTACAAACTTTACTATTTATGATACTCAAGACTCGCAGAGTGTGATAAGGGCAGTTATAAAAGAAATGCACTTGGATAAAGATATTTATAAATACAAGCAAGTTTATTCTAGAATTTCATCTTATAAAAATAGCTTAATAACTGTAAAAGCATATTTTAATAATCCAGATTTAATGGAAGCTGATGCCATGGCAAAAGTTCCAAGAATGGGAGATATATATAAATCATATGTAGATAAATGTTTTAAAGCAGGAGCTATGGACTTTGATGATTTGTTGTTGAAAACCAATGAGTTGTTAACAAGGTTTCCAGAAGTATTGGCAAAATATCAAAATCGATTTCGTTATGTATTAGTTGATGAGTATCAGGATACCAACCATAGCCAATACCTAATTATAAAAGCGTTAAGCGATCGATTTCAAAATATTTGTGTGGTAGGAGATGATGCTCAAAGCATCTATGCTTTTAGAGGCGCAAATATTAATAATATTTTAAATTTTCAAAAAGATTATGATGCTGTTAAAGTATTTAGATTAGAGCAAAACTATCGATCTACAAAAAATATAGTAAATGCTGCTAATAGCATCATTGAAAAGAATAAATCACGATTGGATAAAATTGTTTGGACTGCTAATGATGAAGGTTCTAAAATATTGGTTAATCGAAGCATGACCGATGGTGATGAGGGCAGGTTTGTAGCTAATACCATTTTTGAGATTAAAATGAATCATCAACTTCTCAATGGAAATTTTGCTATTTTATACCGTACCAATGCGCAGTCTAGAGCAATTGAAGATGCACTTAGAAAGAAAGATATTCCTTATCGAATTTATGGAGGTTTAAGTTTTTATCAACGTAAAGAAATAAAAGATGTATTGTCTTATTTACGTTTATTGATCAACCCTAAAGATGAGGAAGCGCTAAAACGTGTTATCAATTATCCAGCTAGAGGAATTGGTCAAACTACCGTTGAACGATTAATAGTTGTTGCGAATCAATACAATCGTTCTATTTTTGAAGTCATGCAAAATTTGAATAAAATTGAAATTCAGATTAATAAAGGAACTACATCTAAACTTCAAGATTTTGTTACCATGATTCAGAGCTTTCAAGTATTAAATGAAGGATATGATGTTTTTCAGATAACAGAACATGTGGTTAAAAAAACAGGTTTGTTTACAGAACTAAAAAAAGATGGTACTCCTGAAGGAATTGCACGTATAGAAAATATTGAAGAGCTTTTAAATGGAATGCGTGATTTTGTTGAGGAACAAAAAGAAATAGCAGATACCACTGGCTCATTAGCCGAATTTTTAGAAGATGTAGCATTGGCTACCGATCTAGATAAAGAAACAAATGATGAGGACAAAGTTGCTTTAATGACTGTCCATTTGGCAAAAGGCCTAGAATTTCCATATGTTTTTATTGTTGGGATGGAAGAAGATCTTTTTCCAAGTGGTATGAGTATGAATACTCGAAGCGAGTTAGAAGAAGAAAGGCGTCTGTTTTACGTAGCAGTTACTAGAGCAGAAAAGCAAGCATATTTGACCTATACACAATCTAGATACCGTTGGGGAAAATTAATTGATGCGGAACCGAGTCGTTTTATTGAAGAGATTGATGAAAGTTTCGTGGAATATTTAACTCCAACCACTGAAAGTCGATACAAACCATTATTGGATGCTGATATATTTGATGATGTAGACCGAAGTAAATTAAGATTGAGCAAACCCACCTCTGGAGTAGCTCCAACTGGACCTAATAAGAATAATTTAAGAAAACTAAGAAGAATTAAACCGGTAACAAGTACTGCCGAAAAAAACATAAATTTAAAAGACCTTAATTTATCGGTTGGAACCATCGTGGAGCACGTTAGATTTGGGAAAGGAAATATCACAAAGATTGAAGGTGTAGGAGCTGATACAAAGGCAGAGATTAATTTCGCCAACGGTGGCCTTAAAAAATTACTACTTCGGTTTGCGAAATTGAAAGTACTAGATTAATCAATCGTTAATTAATAGTTTACGATTGACTAAAGAAAATGTTGGTTTTTTTTCCTAAAAATAAAATAGAATAAACTTTTTTTTTGACAAAAAATAACAAGGAAATTACCACAAGTTTGAAACTAAAAATTTACAATGGCTGCGTTTATAAAAATATATGGAGAAAATCCTAATTCTGAAGAAATTAAAAAGGTAGTTTCTATTCTTAAAAAAGGTGGTTTAATCATCTATCCAAGTGATTCGGTATACGCTTTAGGTTGTGATATTAGCAATTATAAAGCGTTAGAAAAAGTAGCAAGAATAAAAGGAGTAAAATTAGACAAAGCCAATTTCTCATTTGTATGCGAAAGCATTAGTAATATATCAAGCTATGTAACTCATATTAGCACACCTACCTTTAAAATACTAAAAAGAGCATTGCCTGGACCCTATACATTTATATTGCCTGGAAATAATAATTTACCAAAGGCATTTAAAAAGAAAAAAGAAGTAGGGATACGAGTACCTAATAATGAAATTGTTTTAGCTATTGTTCGGGAATTAGGAAACCCTATAATTTCAACTTCTATTTACGATGAAGATGAAATAGTGGAGTATACAACGGATCCAGAATTGATTTATGAAAAATGGGGTTCGCAAGTAGATATAGTGATTGATGGAGGTTATGGAGGAAATATTCCAACTACAGTAATCAATCTTTGTGGGGATAAACCGGAATTAATAAGGGAAGGTAAAGGTAGTTTAGATATATAAAAAAAGGCTGATAAATACTTATCAACCTTTTTTTATAATTTATAGTTCTATTAATTAATTGCAGGATCTTTTAACCCTTCCTCAATCATTGTATAGAATTGATCTAATTTTGGAAGAATAACAATTCTAGTTCTTCTGTTTTGAGCTCTTTCTTCCGCAGTATCATTACCGGTTTTAGGTACATATTGACTTCGACCTCCAGCGGTCATTCTAGCAGGAGAAACACCAAAATCATCTTGTAATATTCTAACAACAGTAGTTGCTCTAAGTACACTTAAATCCCAATTGTCCTTGATACAATTTGTACTTATAGTTTTAGAATCGGTATGACCCTCTACCAAAAATTCGAAATCAGGTTTGTTATTTACGACCATGGCAATTTTTCCTAGTACTTCTTTTGCTTTTCCGGAAACATTGATACTTCCACTTTTAAATAATAGTTTATCAGAAATACTTACAAATACAACTCCTTTTTCAACATTAATTTCAATATCGGTATCGTTCATATCTCCAAGCACCCCTTTTAAGCTTTGTACTAAAGCAAGATTAACCGAATCACGACGTGTAATAGCATCTCGTAATTTATTAATGGTTAGGTCTTTCTCTTTCATGCTCTCTAAGGATTTCTCCAGGTTTGAAGCTCCTTTTATGGTAAGGTCTGTGAAATCTCCTATTTGACTAATCAATTCACCATTCGTTGCATTTAATGATGCTACTTGGCTTTTTAACGCATTGTTTTCTGCAGATAATCCAGATCTTTCTGAAAGGCAATTATTTAATTTTACGGTTGCAGTATTTAATAAATCTTGCGTAGTTTTTTGCTTACCTTCTAGTTCTGCATATTTTTTATTCGTTACACAAGAAGTTAAAAACAAACTAGAACAAGCTACTAGAATCAGGAATTTTTTCATAATTATATTTCGGTTTTAGTATTATTCAAAATTATAAAAACAAACTATAGTAAAAAAAAGTATTAGTATTTTTTTAATACAATTATTTTAGTTGTTTAAATGTACGATTTTTTCTAATAAAATAATTCCAAACAATAGATTTTATACGATAGTACTTAAATGGTGTGTTATTATTATTCCGTTTTTTTAAGTAAATAGGGATCAGTCTATAAAAACTAAAGTGTGCTTTTATAATTGCAAGGCTATGTTTCCATTTTCCTTGAATTAGAAACTGAAGCCCAGCCAGTCCATCTAGAATAAGTCTGATAATTAGTAATAAGTAAATTTTTGAGCTGCCTACATTCTTTAATAACATCAATAAGGAATTCCTGAAATTATAAAATGTTTTTTTAGAGTTATAGGACGAAAGTGTTGCTCCACCTATATGATAAACAGTAGACTTTCCAAAATATTTAATCGTTCCTCCTTTTAATTGAAGTCTCCAACATAGATCAATTTCTTCTTGATGGGTAAAAAATATCTCGTCTAAACCATCGACCTCCCTATAAGCTCTTTTTCTAACAAAAAAACAAGCGCCAGAAGCCCAAAATATTGGTGTGATGTCATCATATTGTCCTTTATCTTGTTCCAAGGTATTAAAAATACGACCTCTACAATATGGATAGCCTAATCGATCGATATAACCGCCACCTGCGCCTGCATATTCAAAATAGGATTTGTTATTATAATCCAATATTTTTGGTTGTGCAGCCACTAAGTTTTCATCTTTCTTAAATTCAGAAATAATTGGGGTTAGCCAATTTTTGCTAACTAATATGTCACTATTCAGTAAAACAAATAGCTCTTCAGTTAAACCTTCTAAGGCATCATTATAGCCCTTGGCATATCCTCCATTTGTTTTATTTTGAATGATTTTGATGAACGGAAAGTTGTTTTTTACAAATGAAACGGAATCATCTGTAGATGCATTATCAGCAATGTAAATGGTCGCTTCTTTTTCAGAGCAGCTAATAACAGAAGGTAAAAATTGTTCTAGTAATTTTTTTCCATTCCAATTAAGTATAACAACAGCAACATTCATAAGCGCAAAGTAAAATTTTATTTTCCCTTTGACAAGGTTCTGATTCTTTAAATAGTTTTATTGATAATTGGGTAGGTCTTTCAGAAATAAATATTTTTTATTTGCAAAATCCATTTTACAAAAAAAATGTTCCAAACCATTAGTTACCATTAACGTCTCCGATTTTAATACAAGATTGTAACGTGCAATTTGATCAAAAGTCTGTTGATTGGTTTTTATGGATGGAGCTTTGCATTCTACGATTATTTTAATGGTTCCATCCTTATTAAATACTACAATGTCATAACGTTTAACCGTATCGTTTAATTGCAATTTTTTTTCAACATTGATATGAGACGTTGGATATTTTTTTTCAGAAGTCAAAAAATGAATTGTATGCTGTCGAACCCATTCCTCTGGAGTTAATACCACAAACTTTTTTCGGATGATATCAAAAATCAACGTTTTATTTTCGTTACTTTTGAATCTGAAATTATATTTAGGAAAGTTGAGGTTTTGCACGTTGCAATTTACTTATTTTTCTAAAATTAACTAATAACGAAAATAAATTAAATTGCCTTTAGAAAAAGTAAAACATATTATTTCTGATATTAAAAAAGGAATTATAAAACCAATCTATTTTTTAATGGGAGAGGAAGCTTACTATATCGATGCGCTTTCTAAATATATCGAAAACCATGTGCTTTCTGAAGAGGAGAAAGGGTTCAATCAGACTGTTTTTTATGGGCGTGATGTAAAAATTGAAGACTTGGTAAGTACAGCCAAACGTTTTCCTATGATGTCAGAACGACAAGTGGTTATAGTTAAGGAAGCTCAAGATTTATCCAGAACTTTGGATCGTTTAGAGGGCTATGCCGAAAACCCTCAACCCTCAACAGTATTGGTGTTTTGCTATAAATATAAAAAGCTAGATAAACGAAAAAAAATTTATAAGGCGATTGCTAAAAATGGAGTCCTTTTTGAAAGTAAAAAAATCTATGACAATCAAATTCCAGATTGGATTAGAAAGGTTTTAGCAAGCAAAGGATACACTATCTCTCCGAAAGCATCACAGATGTTAGTGGAGTTTCTAGGAAACGATTTAGCCAAGATCAATAATGAATTAGAAAAGCTACAATTAATTGTTCAATCTGGCGAGCAAATATCTGCAGAAATAATAGAGAATAATATCGGAATCAGTAAAGATTATAATAATTTTGAATTATTAAATGCCTTGGCACATAGAAATGTAAAAAAGGCATTTGGAATCATTCAATATTTTGCACATGACCCCAAAAACCATCCTACTGTAGTAACGGTAGCAACCCTATTTGGATTCTTTTCGAAAGTGATGAAATACCATGCATTAACCAATAAATCTCAAGCACCAAAAGCATTAGGTGTACATCCGTTTTTTATAAAGGACTATGAAGTAGCAGCTCGTAATTATCCAATGCGTAGCATTAGTAAGATCATTGCTTCCATTCGAGAAATTGATTTAAAAAGTAAAGGAGTGGGTGCCAATTTAAGTCAGGAAGATTTATTAAAAGAATTACTAGTCCGCGTTATTGGGTTTTAGGAAATATAAAAAAGCGCAAAATAATTTATTAAATGTATTTTTGTAAAAACATAAATTTTAATGCCAAATTTTAAAGCCTGGATATCTGCAGCACGTTTAAGAACTTTACCATTATCGGTATCCGGAATAATAGTTGGTTCTTCATTAGCTATGAACCATTTGTTTTGGCAATCTTCTATATTTTGGTTAGCGATTTTAACTACCATAGGTTTTCAAGTGCTTTCCAATTTTGCAAATGACTATGGAGATGGTATTAAAGGTGCCGATGATAATAGGGAAGGGGAGCAACGAATGGTTTCATCGGGTTTGATTTCTCCTAAACAAATGAAGACGGGTATTTTGATTACCGCGATTTTTAGCATGATCTCCGCAATTGTATTAATTTACTATGCATTTGGAGCTGAGGATTTTTTACATTCACTGCTGTTTTTTATGCTTGGTATTGCTTCTGTCATTGCTGCATTAAAATATACTATTGGTGAAAATGCTTATGGCTATTCTGGTTTAGGAGATGGTTTTGTGTTTTTATTTTTTGGATTATTAAGTGTTTTAGGAAGTTATTATCTATTGGACCACCAAATGGTATTGGACTTATTATTACCCGCTTCAACAATAGGTTTTTTAAGTATGGCGGTGCTTAATTTGAATAATATGCGTGATATTGAAAATGACGCAAAAAATAATAAAAATACCTTGGTAGTTAGCTTAGGAAGCTCAAAAGCAAAAATTTACCATTATGTATTAATTTGTTTGGCTGTCTTATTGACCTTGCTTTATTCGATTATAAATGATCATTCCATTCGTCAATTAATATATGTAATTGCGTTTATACCCTTAATGATAAACTTAGTAACTGTATATAAAAATAAGGAACCTAAATTATTAGATAGTGAACTTAAAAAAGTTGCTTTGAGTACCTTCTCGTTCGCACTATTATTTGGATTCTTTCATTAAAAATTTAAATATATTCTAAATCAATCCAAATTGACAGCATCCTTTAAAAAATATTTTTTAAACTTTAAACTCCCAAGTGGAACTTCTAGAGGTGTCTTAAAAACTAAAGAAACTTATTTTATTATTATTAAAAATGAAAATAAAATGGGAATAGGAGAATGTGGTCTATTTAGAGGATTGAGTATTGATGATTGTCCAGATTATGAAGAAAAACTTCAGTGGGTTTGTAAGCATATCGATTTAGGGTTCCAAGACCTATGTAGTCGATTAAAAATGTTTCCCTCTATTCAAATAGGTTTGGAAACTGCATTTAAATCTTTAAGTGGAAAGAATTTATTTGAAATTTATCCATCCAATTTTTCTAGTGGAGACGAACACATTCCAATTAATGGATTGGTTTGGATGGGAAGTGAAGCTTTTATGAAGCAACAAATTTCTGAGAAACTCGATCAAGGTTTTCGTTGTATAAAAATGAAGATTGGTGCTATTGATTTTGATACAGAATTGAACCTATTAAAGTTAATAAGAAAAGAATATTCATCTACCGATATCGCATTGCGAGTTGATGCCAATGGAGCTTTTAATTATTCAGAAGCATTGGAAAAATTAAAAAGGTTATCAGAATTTGATTTACATTCTATTGAACAGCCTATTAAACAGGGGCAATGGCAAGAAATGGCTAGGCTCTGCGAAGATACTCCCCTGCCAATAGCATTGGATGAGGAGCTTATCGGAGTTTTTTTAGAAAAAGAAAAGTTAGATGTATTAACTACAATTAATCCACAATATATAATTTTAAAACCCAGTTTGCTAGGTGGATTTAGCGCAAGTGATCAATGGATTTCTTTAGCAGAAAACAAGAATATTGGTTGGTGGATTACTTCCGCTTTAGAAAGTAATATTGGATTAAATGCAATTGCGCAATATACCTTTACAAAAAACAGTAAATTACACCAAGGTTTGGGGACTGGTAGTCTTTTTAATAATAACATCGCTTCACCCTTAGCGGTTACTAACGGAAACCTAACTTATAATACCCACTTAAAGTGGGACTTAAACTTACTTAATACTTAATCATTAATATTTAGATAGAAAAGGCAATGTACATAGCTCAAGCTTATAAATTTAAACATGACGTTTGGCGTTATGTAGTTGGGACAATTATTATTTTTTTAATAGGATGGCAATTAATAGGAACGATACCTTTAACAATCGTTTCTTTTTTGGAAGCAGGAAGTTTACCCGAGTTCCTAAGCGCAAGTGAATCCTCATTTGCATCCTTGTTTCCTGCTAAGAGTAACCTTTATTTACTCTTGATCTTGCTTACTTTTATAGGAGGCTTTATTGCTTTGATTTTTGTTATTAAGTACATTCACAAACAAACGTTAACTCAACTTACCACCTCGAGAAAAAAAATAGACTGGGGACGTTTTTTCTTTGGTTTTGGATTGATTGCAACATTATCAATCGTTACTACCGTTTTAGATTTTTATTCAAATCCAGAAAATTATGTAGTGCAATTTGAGTTGATTCCGTTTTTAATAATGTTAGTGATTGTTGTTACTTTAATACCCATTCAAACAAGTTTTGAAGAATATTTTTTTAGAGGGTATTTAATGCAAGGGATTGGCATTGCAGCAAAAAACAAATGGGTTCCTTTATTGATTACCTCTGTTATCTTTGGAGGATTGCATTTTTTTAATCCTGAAGTTGAAAAAATTGGAAATATAGCCATGGTCTATTATATTGGAACTGGTTTTTTCTTAGGTATTATTACGCTAATGGATGAAGGTATGGAGATCTCTCTCGGTTTTCATGCGGGTACGAATTTAATTATAGCCTTATTGGTCACTAGTGATTGGACCGTTTTCCAGACCAATTCAATTCTATTGGATCTTTCCGAACCTGGTGCAGGAATTGAAGTGGTACTTCCAGTATTTATTCTATATCCTATGCTATTAGCAATAATGGCTTGGAAGTACAAATGGACTGGCTGGAGGGAAAAACTCTTTGGTAAAATAAGTCCGCCTGATGCGCTTGGTACACTAAAAGAATAAATCGATTTATTTTGAATGCTCCTTGGAAATATATCCATCCTAAATTTAAGCTGAACGGATTGTCTTATCAATCTGATGGACTTTTTGCAATAGCTAACGATTTAATAAACTCTGGTGCTCATTATGAAATTAGTATCGGAAATTTTATTCAGGAATGGTTAGACAACAATGATCATGTTGTTGTTAAAACATCTGGGTCTACGGGTGTTCCTAAAAATTTAGATCTATCGAAGCAAAAAATGATTAACAGTGCAAAAGCAACTGGCACTTTTTTTAAGCTAGCTGAAAATACCACTGCATTATTATGTTTGCCTTCAAATTATATTGCTGGTAAAATGATGTTGGTAAGAGCAATGGTTTTGGGTTGGAATCTTCATATTGTTGCTCCCGAAAAAGATGCAATTACGCAATATGATAATGATTATGATTTTGTTGCTATGGTTCCATATCAAGTACGTTATTCTTTAAAGTCACTAAATAAAATAAAAAAATTAATCATAGGAGGAGGTGCTATTTCAAAAGAATTAAACGACCAATTACAAGGTGTTGATACCGAAGTCTTTGCAACTTATGGGATGACGGAAACCATTAGCCATATTGCGGTTAGAAGAATTAATGGCTTAGCACAATCCAATGATTATACCGCCTTACCTAGGGTGAGGTTTTCATTAGATGATAGAAATTGTTTAATGATAGATGCTCCTGAAGTTTCAGCGGAAAAAGTAATCACTAATGACATGGTGAGATTAATTTCCCCTACTTCATTTGAGTATTTGGGCAGAATTGATAATGTAGTTAATAGTGGTGGCATAAAACTTTTTCCAGAACAAATAGAAAGAAAATTAGCTTCCTATATCGACCAACCATTTATAATTGCTTCAGAAAAAAATGAATCCTTAGGAGAACAATTAATCTTGATATTAGAAGAAGATACCGCCAAAGAAACTCCTGATTTTAAAGAAGTTTTTTTATCTTTATCAAGCTATGAACGTCCAAAAAAAATATATGTGTTTTCTAAATTTTCTTTTACAGAAACGGGTAAGATTAAAAGAATGGAACTATTAAAATATTTAGAAAAGTTTAAAAAGTAAAATTTTTATCCGAATCATTTTGTTAATTAGAAATCTAATTTATACCTATGAAATTTATTTATTTATTTATTTTCGGATGCTGTTGTACATTATCTGCACAAGAAATTCTTTCAGAAAAAGAAAGAGCTGTTTTAAAAGATGAAATCTTAGCCGATCGTTTCGATACTCTGTTACCTCAATTAATGGATACAACAGGTATTGACATGTGGTTGCTTATTTCGAGAGAATACAATGAAGATCCAGTAATGAGAACGATGCTTCCTGCTACCTGGTTAAATGCTCGAAGAAGAACTATGATTGTTTTTTATAGAAATAAAGAAGACAATACTTTTGAGAAATTAGCAATTGCAAGGTATGATATAGGAGAAAGCATAAGCTCAGCATGGAATAAGGAAGAGCAGCCTGATCAATGGAAAGCACTTGTAGATATCATAAAAAATAAGGATCCAAAAAAAATAGGAATTAATACTTCCAATGATTTTGGTATCGCTGATGGATTGGTGCAAACCGATTACGCTGCGCTTAAAAATGCCTTGCCAATTGAATATCAAGATAAATTAGTATCTGCTGAGAAGCTTTCGATAGCTTGGATCGAAACAAGGTCACAAAAAGAAATGGAGTTATATCCTACATTAGTAAAAATCACGCATGCTATTATTGATGAAGCTTTTTCAGCTAAGGTAATTACTCCTGGCGAAACTACTACAGACGATGTGGTTTGGTGGATGCGTCAAAAAGTAAGCGATTTGGGATTGGAAACATGGTTTCATCCAACGGTAGATGTACAACGTAATAAAGAAGAATTAAAAAGTCATATTTATTCCTTTTCTAAAGGAGAAGAAGAAAAACTAATCATTCCTGGTGATTTATTGCATTGTGATTTTGGGATCACTTATATTGGATTAAACACCGACTGTCAGCAGCATGCCTATGTTTTAAAAGAAAACGAAATAAAAGTGCCCGATTTTCTATCAGAAGCTTTTAAAAAAGGGAATCGAGTACAGGATATATTTACTTCTAATTTTAAGGAAGGTCAATCCGGTAATTTAATATTATTAAAATCTTTAAAGGATGCAAAAGAAGAAGGATTAAGACCTTCCATATACACGCATCCATTAGGTGTTTATGGGCACAGTGCAGGTCCCGCTATAGGTATGTGGGATTCTCAAGGAGGAGTTCCTGGTACAGGCGATTATCCATTGCATTACAATACAGTTTATGCCATTGAATTAAATACTACGGTCGAAATTAAACAATGGAAAAAAGACATCCGAATCATGCTAGAGGAGGATGGTTTTTATGGAGAAAATGGCTTTCGTTATATTGATGGAAGGCAAGAAAAAATTAAAACTGTAAATCCAAATGCTTATTAAAAAGTGTTTAATTCTAAGATTTAATTTTTAATTCCAGGTTGAAGAAGTATAAAGTTTTCTTCAACTTTAGCTTTATCGACCATGATTTTCACCGCTCTTAATAATTGTTTTGCATCGTAAATAATTCCATCCTTAATGGTGTATTTTACACCGCCAACTCGAACGACCTCATTTTCTTCGGTAAGTTTTATAGCACCTGTACCATATAAAACCTTTAGGTTTGATAATGGATTCTCTTCAATAATGACAAAATCTGCATATTTTCCAACTTCAACAGATCCAATTTTGTCAGCCATCCCGAGGGCCTCTGCTCCATTTAAAGTAGCAGTTCTTATCACTTCTAATGGATGAAATCCCGCTTCTCTTAACAATTCTAATTCTCTTATGTAAGCAAATCCATACAATTGAAAAATAAAACCAGAATCAGATCCTGCAGTGACTCTTCCGCCCCTATTTTTATATTCATTTACAAAAGCCATCCATAACCTATAATTTTCTTTCCAAGCCACTTCTTCTTCTGTACCCCAGAAATGCCAATAGGAACCGTGACTTATCTTACTTGGTTGGTAATAGTTCCATAAAGATGGGAGTGTGTATTCTTCGTGCCATTCTGCTCGTCGCGCTCTTTGAAGGTCCCTACTAGCCTCGTAAATATTAAAAGTTGGATCTAATGTGAAATCCAATTCAATTAACTCATTCATCACCTTGTTCCAGTGGGCGGAATAAGGCGCCGCGGCTTGTTTCCAAAGCCTACCAGCTTCTCCAAAGCGATCTTGTTCGTTGTTATAGTTATAATCCAATGGATAGTTTTGTACCGTACGATCATCAAATAAAGCCTCAGGCAGTCCATACCAATGTTCTAAGGATGTTAAACCTGACCGTGCAGAATTTAAAACATTCCATCTTGCAACGCTCATTTGTGCATGATGCATAGCGGAACGCAATCCTAACCTATTATTTTCTTCCAATGCAGCTTTCATTATATGAGGCTCTGCTCCAAAAAACTTGATTCCATCTGCTCCTTTTTCAGCATTATCTCTTACCCATTCTCGCGCTTGTTTTTCTGTAGTAATTTCTACCTCACTACCTTCACCAAAACCTGTATATGCAAGTATTCTTGGTGCTGTAATTTCGTTTTTAGCACTTCTGTTTTTTAAGTCTAAAGCATAATCCAACCCTCTGCCTGAAGGTTCTCTAACAGTCGTAATTCCGTGAGCCATCCACAATTTAAAAACATATTCCCAATCTGCTCCTTGGGCTTCTCCTCCAATATGTCCATGCATATCTATAAATCCAGGCAGAAGAAACATACCAGTAGCATCTAATTCTTTTCCTGATGCATTTAATTTAGGGCGATTCTTTGGATCAATTTTAACACCGGGATATCCTACAACAGTTATTTTTTTAATAATATTATTCTCTACAACTATATCTACAGGACCAATAGGAGGCGCTCCATTACCATTGATCAAAGTTACTCCTCTAATGATTAATTGTTTGAAAGGTCCTTCGCTTTGTGAAAAAGTTAGTTGCGAAAAGAAAAAAGTGATAATAAAGATACTTACGGGTATTAGTTTTCTCATTGCATGCTTGTTAAATGAAAATTAAAATAAGAAAATTACAACAAATTTTTTAATTTGATGACCTATACCTGTATCACTCCTAAATTAAATTTCTTCTCTACAGGTGCGTGATTGGCTGCCTCGATCCCCATAGAAATCCAAGTTCTGGTATCTAATGGGTTGATAACTGCATCTGTCCAAATTCTTGAAGCTGCATAATAAGGCGAAACTTGCTCATCATAACGTGCTTTAATTTTATCGTATAGTTCTTTTTCAACTTCTGGAGTAATTTCTTTTCCTTGCTTCTTTAAGGATGCGGCTTCAATTTGTAATAATACTTTTGCAGCACTATTTCCACTCATAACTGCTAATTCTGCACTTGGCCAAGCTGCTATTAACCTAGGGTCATACGCTTTTCCACACATTGCATAATTTCCAGCGCCATAAGAATTTCCTATGATAATTGTAAATTTTGGAACGACACTGTTACTCACAGCGTTTACCATTTTTGCACCATCTTTAATAATACCTCCATGTTCACTTTTACTTCCAACCATAAACCCTGTTACATCTTGAAGAAAAACCAATGGAATTTTTTTCTGATTGCAATTGGCTATAAATCGTGTTGCTTTATCAGCACTATCACTATAAATAACACCTCCAAATTGCATTTCTCCACTTTTTGTTTTTACCAAAGTTCTTTGGTTAGCCACAATTCCAACTGCCCAGCCATCAATTCTTGCATAGCCAGTTAGGATTGTTTTACCATATTCTTTTTTGTATTCTTCAAATAAAGAATCATCCACAATTCGTTTTATAATTTCACGCATATCGTAAGGTTCGGCACGTGATTTTGGAAGTATCCCAAATAGTTCTTTTGGTTCTTCTTTTGGTTTTAAAGGTTTTTCTCTGTTATAGCCAGCTTGATCGTAATCTCCAATTTTTGAGAATATATTTTTTATGGTATCCAAAGCATCTTTATCGTCTTTAGATTTATAATCGGTTACACCACTAATTTCACAATGGGTAGAAGCACCTCCTAGTGTTTCGTTATCTATAGACTCTCCAATAGCTGCTTTTACCAAATAACTTCCGGCTAAAAATATACTTCCCGTTTTATCTACAATTAAAGCTTCATCACTCATAATTGGTAAATAAGCACCTCCTGCAACACAGCTTCCCATAACTGCAGATATTTGCGTAATCCCCATACTA
>UPTG01000332.1_pt1 | contig 39019 bp, 49 predicted proteins | sample 2160121 | NCBI WGS metagenome assembly UPTG01 (sample SAMN06266255, study PRJEB28933) | marine metagenome | isolation source: Columbia River Estuary | place: USA:Columbia River Estuary, USA | collected 2014-07-27
CAGGAGTCGATGATCTAGAGCTCGTCTCTGCTCATCTTACTTTTGACAATATAAATGCCACAACAGCGGGATGTATTCAAAAAGAGCGAACTTCATTACCTTTTGACTTAGTCGACCCGATCCCATGGAACTCGGACGTTTCTCAAGCGATCAAGGATGCTTTTCCCAATGGGCCAGGTGAGGCTATTAGGTTCTCTTTGGGCGATGTTTATGAGTCAGATGAGCATCAGTATAGACTAGGAACGAAAACAAGACCTAATGAATAAAATACAGACGTTTAAAAGATCAGATTTAAATAGTAATTTGGATTGTCCATATTGCCCAGGTAAAAAAGTATTTACCAATGGATGCGGTGGTAAAGGGATGAAAGTGGTTAATAAATTACTTTCATTTTTGCCATCATCTAAATTATTCCATGGGGCTTGCTCATTGCATGATATAGTCTATCAATTAGTCAGCATGGCTCCGATTAAAGTAGAGTACCCCCAGGAAATAATAGTCTTGAGGAATCGACTAGATTGCGATAATATATGGCTCAAGGAAATGCTACAACTAGCAGACCATGCTGGATGGTATAAAAAGATTATGGTTTGGGCCGCTCACAGGAACTATAAATTAGTTCGTAAAAATGGGGCTAAGTTCTTTAAACATGAACATTGAAAAGAAATGCTATATTTAAACTATGCCAAATCCCGATCCCGATACTATAAAAGCAGCAGGGAGCTACCTCGAGTTATTAGTTGGCGGGGGAGCCACGTCTATGCTGGCTGCGTTGTTTCTATACAACAAGTATTGGGTTATGCCCAAACGGGAAGAGCTACTTCGGGACATCAAGACAACAGCAGGTGCAATAAAGCACGAGAGGGACGAGAGAAAAAAACTCGACCCTCGTTTTACAACTCTGCAAAACGAGATTCACGCAGAGAAAGCAGTGTTTGTTGAGTTTATGAACTGGTACGAAAAATTTAAAAACGACACCGAGTCATCTATAAAACGAGTAGAAGAACGGGAGCATGAACATTACTTAGAGGCTCGAGATATGAAAAATGAAGATAAACTTATACAGCAGGATCTAAACTTTGTTAAAGATAAAGTTGCAAGGCTTGAAACATCTATGACGAGTTTGACAGTATCCATAGAGGACTTAAAAAATCTACTTATTAAAACGATTGCGAAGGCCCCATGAAGAATGCTGTCAATATGTTTACTTTATGGACCGAGTACAAGTCCAAAAATGCTTCATTATCGCAACTCTATTGGAACGGGACATTTATCTGCTACATCTGTGAAGATGAGATTCGTCAAATAGGTTTTAAGATTGCCGGAGAGACGGCTATATGGGGAGATTTCCTTTATAAGATGTCCCTAGAAGATTCTGGGAAATTTGGACCAAACACCCCAACTATTAACGGAGTCCCGATGTTTAAATACATCCGAATGCACGATGGGGTTAATGAAGCACAAACGGACGGATGTCTTATATACGGACCTACTTGGAACCCTAGCGAGATGACAGTGGGTCGGGATAGTGGGTCTATCTTAGCGCAACTGCGTAAAATTATTGGAAATGGGAAACCCTCATACATGGCTATAGTAAGGAATGTAGGAGAGGGGGTCACATGACCCCTTGGCATTATGTTACTAAGCCTTGTCACCCTTCCAGTCATCCAATGTAAAGGGTTGAACTGTCTCTTTTACAGCAAAATATCGTATCCCATTATGTTTGCCCAAATAGCACTCACCGCCTTCATACTTTACATCGCCATCTACCCCACTCTCTTTGCAGAGTTGTTCAAGAACCGGTACAACATCTTCAGTCGGTACATACACGCAATCTGTGCCTTGCTTATCGGTCTTGGGTTGCCCTATAATAAGTTGGTGTATCTCTTTCTTTTCTTGGTCTACTCCATCTAAAATAGCGTGTTTTCTGTCAGCAGATGATTTGATCGCCTCAAAAAGATCTCGAACCGAACATGGCTCCCAATATCGCTCATAGATTTCTTCTGCACTAAGCATCTGACTAATTAACTTATCATAGACCATTCCGTCTTTGTCGATATTAGACAATAAAGCAATAGCGTACACGGCATCTGTACTGAGTTCTTGACTAGACATATCAGCCCATCGGGGGCAGTTTGCAATAAGGTCGTTACGGGAAGCATACTTATACCCATAAAGAGAATCTCCATTTTTCTGAGCAGTATCTATGTCTTGTGCGGGTAGTTTTGCCCATATCCCAGCTTCAGTTGAATCCTCAAACTGCATGACAGGGTTTCCGGTTGGGTCTAGTGCTACTAATTTCATTTCTTCTCCAGTAGTTTAGCGTTAAAATCTCGTTTATTCTTTACTGATTCGTAGATGTTTTGGTCTACAGAATCTTTTTTAAAATCCATCACATAGGTGATGATAAGGGCGGGGGAGCTTCGTTCTATGTTCACCACCCGTTGTGTGGATTGGATGAACGTATCTCCCGACCATGAATGCTCGGCATACATTAACAACCCATGCCCATTGGCTGAAAAATCAATCCCCATCTTTACAGCATCCACTTGGCAGACAAGCACCCTCTGTTCTCCCTTGCGATAGGCTTTGACATACTTCTCTCTATCTTTACCACTTGTGCCTCCATAGATATGGGGGCAGTCAAGTTCTTTAGCAAGCCACTTCCCCGAGGTAGTAAATCTAGTCATAATAACTATTTGCGTTTTATCCTCTTCCATGAAATCCTTAGTTGCCTCAACCATGGCAAGCAACTTGGTAGGACTGCCTGTGATGGTTTTAGCTTCTGCATCAATTCCCGAGCCTGCAGCTTGCCGATACATTGCATCGGTAGAGTAGCTAACTGAATTATCCATTGGATTAATTGCTTGCTTTCTATTTAACTCAAAGAGTTTTTCATCGGATCTAGATGCCTTTACTCGCCTAATTTCAAAGATCTTTTCACCCATGTTGAGGTCCTTTTGAGACACTTTGAAACTCGCAGACCCGAAGGTATTAGTTGAGTCCTTCGGATGACTCTCCGAGCCTTTCTTTGCCTGCCATTTATATTTATCCTCATTCCAACTCCAAAACATATACATATAAGTCTCGTATAGAGAGTAACCAAACCAATGCCCCCGCATAATCATCATCTGATTAGCGAGCTGTAAAGCTGACTCCGGGCAAGGAGCTCCGGATAGTCCCCAATATCTACGATCTGGGTACTTATTGCGAATAGTGTTTCGCCAGTGCATCCCCACTTGCGTGTTACCATTCTGCAGTTTAAGTGCTTCGTCAAACACCACGACATCATACGCCTCTAAGTCGTAGATTAATCTCCAACTAGACTCATAGGTAATGATGTGATGTCCTGGCGATTGTAGCAACTTCTCCTTCTTTTTACGAGCCCCGTCAATCACCACAGCCTCTTGGCCCTCGGCCTCTAATTCCTCTTTCCACACAGGGAGAACTGATTTTGGAGCGAGGATTAGAGCTCTTGCGCCGAGGGCTTCGATAGCGAGGATAGTCGATAAGGTTTTACCAGTACGAGGTTCCATGTAGAGGTAGTAGCCTCCATTAACCAAGTATTGAGCCGCTGCTTTTTGGTGAGGGTACGGAGTTTTTCTCACCTCTCAATCCATTTCCCAGTCTTAGCCCGATGTATGTAGTTCATAGCCTTGTCAAGATCCTTGTGATACGGCTGCCCTTCCTTCAGACCTGCCCGAAGTAGGTATTTGAGGGCATTACTTATGTGATAAGAAGCCTGCGGGGGTACTGCATTCTTCTGCCAATGTTGCACCATAAGGTCCTCAATGATCTCAATAGCCTCTGATACGTTAGGTCGTTTGTAGTGTTTATCGTGAAGTTCCATTATCTCTCCGTAACTTGACCCCAAAGCTCCTTAGCCTTGGCTTCAATATCTAATTCATTCTTACGAGCTGCAGGCAGCTGCAGATCTTCCCATGTCACATCTTGTGACGACTTCACTTGCTTGCCGATCTCTTGCTCAATCCCGGCAACTATGTCAAAAGGGATAGTATCTGTATGCAAACGTACCATACGTTTATTATGATCAAGGTAAGCTCGAGGAACATCCTGAGTCCAAGTCTTCTCATCCACGATCTTCTGCGCCACTGTCTCACCGATTGGCCCCCATTTTGTATTGTGAGCGCATCCTTTGATGCCATCTCCGGCATCCCCACCAATGATCTTCACAAGTGTTTTGTTGATAACTTCTTCTCGGTTTGAAAAACATAGTCGTTTATCCATAAATGGATTGTAAAACTCTACATTATCGTGGTAAGCTGACAACTGAGCCCAGTCTGAATCGCCTGTAATCAGTGTAACCTCATTGCCTTTAGCCTTAGCTTTTTCAGCTACGACTGCTGCAACATCGTCCGCCTCTGCTCCCTCAGAGCTAATGACCAAGCCTTTCATCAACTTAGCATAGAGGTGTGGAAGGGCTGCGATAAACTCAAAGTACTTCTCAGCACCACAATCTAGCCACGAGTAGTCAATAGAGCTTCGATTACCTTTGTAGCGAGGGAGTGGGAAGTTCTCAGCATCTACATCAAACTCATTCTCACTTGGAACTAACTCAAGCTCTTTGAGTTCTTTCTTGGTGATCTTCTTGAGTTTACCTTCATCGTTCTTGTAAATACATCCGTAGGCTTCCCAGTAGAGATCATCCCAGCACGTAGAGAACTTGGTCTCTCGTCTATAAAATGACTCCATTTCCTCTTGCCTCCAATATGGCTTGGAATCCATGGCAAATGCCATGACATCTATACTCTCAATCGTCTTGAGAGAATATAAGATCTCACTCATTTTGCGAGTGATACATTTAAGATGTCCCTCCACCGCATTCTCGTCCTGAAATTTCTTTACAGCGGCCGTGGCGATATGGCGAAGCATTGAATAATCAATGACTGCAATTTTCATATTAATACCTCAAAAGTTAGGGGGCCGAAGCCCCCTAGATTATAGACCTAAGTCCTCTGATTGGTTAGATGCTGTCTCGGTTTCAACTGCAGCCGGTGCTGGTGCGCCTGTAGGGCTACCCCACTTGTCAGTTTCAACGCCATTGATGTCAAATACTTTATCGCCATCAACACGACCTTTTGGATACCAATTTAAGAACTTGTGAGTTTCATCTTGAGGTTTGATCTTGTACGCAAGCACAGGCTTGCTCTTAGTCAGCTCCACTGCTTTCTCAAACAGATCACCAACCCCCCGTAACGAACTAACATCTACTCCACATAGCTTCAAGAAAGCCATCATATCATTACGAGCAGAGTCTGCAGTAGTTTGCGTAGGGTGCTCAGTATTAAAATGTTGGTTCTTGTATTTACCAATGGCCGGCTTTCCATCTTCTGACTCACACGCAACAAAACGCATTTTGGCAATCCATTTCTGGTAGCCAGCTTGTGCTGTTGCTGATTGTAGTTCGTCCAGATGTACGTGGTAATTGCCCTCGTTAAATCTTGCAGGCTCTCCACCTCCAATAGATTTTGAGTTAGCTGCTGCTTCGTTTGCATCTTTCATATCCCATAGTGCCATAGTATTACTCCTTTGCGGCTTAGCGGGTTCATGTATTGCCCGTCTCTCCGGGCTGTCTTATTGAACGAGGCAGGATTTGAACCTGCAAAGTGATACGCCTTGTAGACCCGTGTATCATTTGTCCTACCGCTTCTAGGCTTGCGTTTACCAATTCCGCCACTCGTTCATAATGCTAGTCTTTCCTAGCAGTCATTTAATAATTAAGAATGTACTCTATAATTAATTAAATGTCAACTTATTTGTTACAAAGTTAAAAATATCTTTGTTAGGGTCTAAATCTAGAGCCGATTCAAAATATTTCTTAAACTTTGGTAGATCGTACATATTTTTCTCAGTCTCCCAATAGTCCCCATACCTAACAATCTCTGGCTCCCCCACCCTCATGCCATCTGCGCCCAAGACCTTTAAACTAGAAGATAGCATACAACGTGTGACAATTTCTGTCACCTCGTCAGCTTTTTCTTCATCACATTCAACGATCATGGAGTCATGTACGGGGCATACTAAGTCAATGCCCTCGTCATATAGCATATCAATGCAAACCCGCATCATACTAGAACCTGTCCCTTGTACAGGAAAGTTCAAAGCAGAGAGTCTAGAAATTTGATCCACATCTAAATACCACCCATCTCTTAGAAAGAGGGGATTCTGTGAAAATCTGTAACTTTCCCATAGCTCCTCTTTCCATTGATAGTACCTTGGGTAAACCTCTCGATGTTGTTTTATTAAGTCCTTGGCTTCGGTAACTTTAATGCTTCTTCCAGTATCTGCTGTAAGTTTAATTGCAAGTTTTGCAGCTCCCATTCCATATTGGAGGCCGAGGACTGTAGATTTATAGAGAGTTCTGATAGCTTTGTGTGAATTTTTTGTTGCGCTTGCTGGCGCAGCTCCAGTTGCCTTTGCGAAGGCGAGGTACGGGTCTCCTGAAGTATAAGCTCGTAAGAGTTCAGGGTCTCCTGAAAGGATGGGTGCGATATAAGCCTCTTGGCTGCCATAGTCAATCTCCATAATTATTCTGCCTTTTGGCGGTTCAACAAGTGACCGCATTACTGCAGCCTGTGCGAATACAAAAGCCTTAGCTCCTGGTGCGTTTCTTCCGGTCTGTGTGCCATAAGGACCATACCAAGGGCGCAACCTTGCATCACACCCGACATTATCCCTAAAAACACTGTCACGATCTAGTATATTTTTAAACATATCCGGTTTTTTGTAACCTTTGAGCACGGATTCTAAATTACGAACTCTAACAAACTTTTTCAACCATGGGTGTATGTCTTGGTATTGCTGAAGGGGCTCCCCATCTGCAGTAGATGTCGAGTAGTCCCCCGACTTAGTTTTTCTCCATTTAAGTCCCTCTAAGTCAATTAAATGCTGAATCATGTCGTTTGTCTTAGACGTGGATTTAGCCATTTTCCATCCTTGGGGTGTCTTTTTATAGGCAAAGATTGACCAACACTCTAGGTTAAACTGCTCCTTAGCTTCGTTCAACACACCCTCTGCGTTGTGTTCTAAGTTCGACAACCTATCCATGTTTAGCGGTATGCCGTGCATCGTATATTTAGCTACATTAACTGCGTACCTAGCTCGCCAATGGGCAGATTTAATAGCTGTATGTAACGTCCATCCAGTGCGATCCATAATAGCGGATAACATTCGGTTTACAATGGTTAATAAATAGCGAGTATCGTCATTGGCGTAGTCTAGTATTATAGATTTCTCCTCCTCAGAATACTCCATCTTACGTTCTAGTATTAAGCGCCTAGCATCCCGCTTGGTATTAGGATCATAATTACACTCAGGTGCAAAATTAAGCAAAGCATTCTCAAGGGTTTGGTTTATGGGAGCAGTATTTAAGTTCCTAGCCTTTAGCTCCTTGATCTTATCATCTCGATCTTCTCCAAACATTTCGTCCAACTCGATCAACTCATTCCTCTGCACTAGAGGTCTAGCTTGCCGGATAGACGTACCGGTGACTGCCCGGTCCACATACTTTCCGTACCTGTAGTCATTATTGTGATTAGCTAATTGCTTATACTCCAAATAGGTGTCAAGCCATTTAAAATCTCGAGGCTCTAACCCTAATGCAATAAAACAAGAAGCCTCTGCCACCACATTATGTGCAATAAAAATATACTCATCTTGCCATTTCAATAGCTGGCTAACTAACCACTCCTTAGCTCTTGGGTCATTGTAGAGCCAATAGCTGTGGGGGATGTCTTGATTAACAGATATAGACACTGCAACTAAGCCCATATCCGGATCGCTAGATCTATTGTACTCGAAATCTATAGAAATAGTTTTCATTCAAAACTTCCCTTAAACAGTTAAACTAATTAGGTAGAGAGCTAGTCCAATTATCGATAGTCCTAAACAGATGCGCCACGCACCTAAAGCTAATATCCAAATAAAACCAACTGCTACTGTGAGAAAAGATATGATAAAACTTAACATTGTGAGCTCCGATTCGCTATATGTTCTTGGACTAGACTAACTGCTAATTCCCAAACTTGTTCACTATCTGGAGACGTTGTTGCCGGGACAACCTCCCCCTCGCCATCCAAATAAAACTCATCTTCTTCAATGCGAACTAACTCACTATTGTCAATATCCCAATAAATACCCCCCTCAAGGGATATGTAATTACTTGAGATATAGTCTGCAATCTTGTCACTAGATCCATTGTCATCCGGTGGCTCTAGCCATTCATCTCTTGTTCGTGGGAAAGCGTGATTCATCTTTATTCTCCTACTACTTTAATTTTGTATCCTAGTTTGGCTTCTATCTGTTCAATAGTTAATTCTTTAGTTTGAGTTCTATTATTGAATTCTTGTTCAGTTAGTTCTTCACCATTTAAGTACCAGAATTTATCTCCATCAGCATATTCAATAGCTGGACCATCTTCTCTATGTAACTGACCATTTATATACCAGGATTTACTCTCATCAGCATATTCAATAGCTGGACCATCTTCTCTATGTAACTGACCATTTATATACCAGAATTTACTCTCATCAGAACATTCACTAGCTGGTCCATCTTCTCTATGTCTTTGACCATTTAAGTACCAGAATTTATCTCCATTAGCTCCTTCATAAGCTGGTCCATCTTCTCTATGTAACTGACCATTTATATACCAGAATTTACTCTCATCAGAACATTCAACAGCTGGACCATCTTCTCTATGGAGTTTATCATTCAAGTACCATTCTTTAGATCCATTAGCCCATTCACAAGCTGGTCCATCTTCTCTATGACGTTTATCATTCAAGTACCATACTTTATTTCCACGCCCCCATTCAATAGCTGGACCATCTTCTCTATGTCTCTCACCATTCAAGAACCATTCTTTAAGTCCATCTTCATATACTTTAACTTTATATTCAATCATTCTTTAATCTCCTACTACTTTAATTTTATATCCTAGTTTAGCTTCTATCTGTTCAATAGTTAATTCTTGAACATTGGTTCTATTATTAAATTCTTCTTCAGTTAGTTCTTCACCATTTAAATACCATGCTTTATCACCATCACTACATTCAACAGAAGGACCATCTTCTCTATGTCTTTGACCATTCAAGTACCATTCTTTAATACCACTAGGATATACTTTAACTTTATATTCAATCATTCTTTAATCCCCTAAATATTAAACCAGTATGCTTTGTCTACCCAAGTCTCTGCAAATTCTATATGTGTCCAGGTTGGTGTGTGTTCAAATTTTTCTATCCTGGCAATATTAAAAAAATCGGCCATGGATTCAGTAAAAGCATGGATGGCGTCTATCTCATTAACATCCCAGGTCTGAATGTCGAATGTAGTCCACTGCTTGTGAGTTGATCCCTTGGCCCCTATGCTGCAATCTTGAGGACGTACACCAGAGTATTTTCTAGACCCTCCAAATCCATAGTCATTTATTCTTAAGGTTTGTTTATATGAGCTATAAAATTCTTCCCTAAATTGATCTAACTGAAATTTCACGATCTCTGGAATATTCTCCCAACACTTTGCCTCTCCCAAGCTATCCAATATCTCTGGTGATACCAGTTCATGTATTTTAAAATATTTGCAGATGTACATTTATTCTCTCTTTGTTTTGTGTTTTATACGGCGCCACTAAAAAAAATAGTGTATTAGTTTTCTGTGTTTTTGTCGAATTTCTTAGCAAAGAATCCAGCAGTCCCAAATTTTAGCTGACTGATTCCATAGCCATTACTAAAGTAGATGGTTGGCCTGGCTGTATCGTCTCCCATTTTCCAACTGGCAAAATCATCCATGAATTTTTGATCGGCCTGAGCTTTCTCAATGACGTGATTTATTTCCACATTACATTCTACGTTTAAACGTCTTTCAATGCTTTTTTTTGCGTTTGGATATACCAGAGAAACATAGCCTTCCAAAGATAGGCTTTTCTCAAATTTAACTTTTGATTTTGATTTTGATTTTGGCTTTGTTTCGAGTGCTATGACTCTATCTTGCAGCTCAAGAAGTAGCTGCTCTATTTCTACAATAGTCATTGTGTACCTTTGTTTTGTTGGTTGGTTTTATTGGTTTTTTTTGTAACGATATTATTTTTAAATTTTACCTCTACTTGTTCAGTTTGATAAACAAAAGGCGTATAGAGAAAGAAGTGGGATTTTTTAAAATCACATCGCACTTGTTTCGCTTAATGCGCCAGTTTGTTTTTTTGGCAAAAACTGGCTTAAGCTAGAAGTACGAGTCCTTTTAACGAGTCGTTACTTGATGTAAAATTTAAATTTTTAAAATTAAGATTTAAAGGGTAGTCTCTAATTTTTTTCATTTATTTCCTTGTGTTTTTTGAGAATAACCCAAATAGATAGATAATAATGTGTTCGTAGTCATCCATTGAGGCGTTTTTAATGTTCATGAGCTGCTTAGTATAGATCGATATTAGCTCATTTAGTTTAACGGCGCCAACAAAGAAAACACCCTCCATGAAGTAGCTTTTTAACCTTAAAAAATATGCGTTCATAACTCTTAACCAATGGTTATGATCAATCTCTCTCAGATCGCTGAGTCCTTGCTTAGTAAACTCTTTAAGTGGATTATTTACTTTGCTGTGGACTATTCTCATCCTAAACTGAGTGAGTATATAATCAATGTGATCGACTACTTTGGCCAGTAGTTTATCGTTCACCTGGTCGGTGCTGTTAGTTGGTTTAAAGTAGTTCATTTCTTCCCTCTAGTATCTTTTAATATGATGGCCATAGTTACGATAATTGTCATAAACGGCGCCACGAATATCCATTCATTTTCCATATTTGTTCCAATGATTTTTGTTTATTTCTTTGCCTACAATAAAAGATGTGGCTATTGATTCGTAAATGTAGCCAACTAAAACAAAGGGCATGGCTATAATTTCTGTTATCATCCATGGTATTTTGTTCATTTTTTAAGATCGCTTTCTTTCATAACTTTTCCATTAATTGTTATAGTTTTTCGCTTTTCGATCACTTGGAGGGCTGTCTCTATGCAATCATAAATAGATAGGTTATTTTGTTCGGCTAAAATTACGGCCGTAACAAATTGATCCCCTATCGAATCTTTGAGGAGTTCTATATCATCTCTAAATAGAGCTGCTGCAATCTCGCCAGTCTCTTCTGTCATCTTTGTAAATTGCTTAAATGAGTTTTCTCTCTTCATTATGCCCTTGGATTCACCCCATGCAATAATTCTCTCAACTTGTTTATTAATGTTCATTCTTCTACCTCTTCCTCTTCCTCGTCTAATCCGACGTAAACTATTTCAAAGCCTATTTTTTGCAAAGCCCATTGTCTCCAGTCATCTGTTCTATCCCATTTTCTCAGTGTATTCGGCGCCACTCCCACCGCTTCGGCTATTTCTTTGGTGGTTTTATAGCCTGCATAGTCAAATAGTAGCTTGATAGGTGTCTCTCCTGGTGGTATGTAAGGCTTTTGTCCTTTTCTTGCGGCCATGGTTCTCTCCTTGTTATTCATGCCCCTGTGTGGGGTAAATGATATTTATGTCTGTGGTTCTGTTGATTGTCTCGGTGGTTCTTAGTGGCTTGCCTGTAAGTTCTTTGTAATAACATTCCATGCAATACTCATCCTCTCGATTATTGAGTTCTACATTGCAGCTTAAACATCTATTTTTGCCCTCTCTTATTTTGTTCAATTTCCATCCATCCATCTTAGTGCCTTTGGAGCAAGCTGATTGAATCATGTTTGGATTAACATTGAATGCATGAGCTGCTTCAATTTGTGTTTGGTAGATAATCTCCTGTTTTCCTTTAGTGGCAATAATTTTTACGATTGCTCTGGGCATTAATCGAGTCCTTTATGTGGATGAGTTTCCAAGTGGATCCAGTCCATTTGTATAATATTATGCTTTCCTTGGTTCTCTGTGTCATGAATTGGTTTTTCATTTTGCATCCAATCCTTTTTGTATCAATATTCTGATCATTGAGCTAAATGAGCGCTTTTCTTGTTCTGCTTTGTTAGTGATATCTATTATCATGTTCTGGGATAATCTAAGCGCTTTTAAAACCATCTTTTTCTCCTAGTTTTCGATAGTATCTTGTTTTCTTTTTTAGGCTTCGTTTCTCCCCATGATAGCCACATGAGGCCAGTTATTGATATGATGAAATATAATCCAATCCAATTATCTGCTATCATTTTGTTCCCTCGCTAGTATAGTCGGCGCCATAGGTTTCTCTATATTCATTATATAGTCGCTCTAACCTGGCGATGATTCCCCTGTGCTGTATTCTAGTTGATTGTCTGTATCGATCTGTTTTTATGATGTCCATGAGGTGCCTGTGGGTTTTCTCAGCGAGTTCTATTTTTTGCTGCAATGTTCTCATTTGATAAAATCCCTAATTTGTGTGAGCTTTTCGTGGATGTATGTAATTGATCCAACGCTAGACCAATCTGCGTTGAGTTTGTTACTCTGTTCATGGTTTTTAAGTGCTTTGTTCACTTCTTTTTGCAGCACTTTAATGGCTGCTAATTTTTGATTATATGCTTTGAATGCTTGCTCGTTTTTCATATTTGCCTTGTTGGTTAGTCAATTTCTATATATGCGCCAATTACGAAATCAATAAATTTGCAATTATCCCCTGTTTCATATTTGTAAAGCTCATAATTAGCAGTTAGCTCTTTAATCATGTTTATATCGTTAATCAATTTTTTGGCCGCTTTTTCTTTGTTTTTTAATCCGCATGAATAGTTGTTGATTTTAGTAAACATTTTTTACACCTTTGTTTTGTTTGTTATACAAAAGATATAACAATGTATAACAAAATCCAAAGTATTAATAAAAAAAAGTGATTTATTTAAAAATCACTCTCTTTGCTTATCCTTCTTTTATTACCACATAGCCAGCTATCAATTGTATTAATAGTCCATCATGGGGCTTCATTCCCTCAATGAATCTTTTGAGTTTTCCATCGCTATAATTCAATGATGCTTTAAATGTTTTCCATGGTATATTTTCAGCAATGTCTCCCCCTGTTATTGTGAGAGCTGCCTCAATGAGTTCCTGGCTAGTTATCCCCTTTTGTGTTTGTCCGTCTACCTCTGCCTGTCCCAGCTCATCATCTACCACATGGATGGGATATTCAAACCTTACCCCAACTGGGTCGAACGGCTTGAATTCTCTTAGAGTCCCTTCCATTTTATAGCCATTAGGTTCATCTTTAACCTCTGACAAGGTAACAATGGCATCGGGATCCCTCCCAAAAACACCAGAGCCACTAATCCGATCAGTCTGATTTTTATCGCCTTGTTTACCCTTAGAGAAATGACTCGCAATAATAATTGAACATCCTGTCTGGACTGCTATCTGATCTAAATAATTCATTAACTCGGTAATATCGCCTGCATTGTTTTCGTCTCTGTTCCCCATGAATTTATAAGTAGGATCTAATATTACGGCGCCATAATTACGGCTTTTAATGTTTCTAATTATTTGCGGTGCTAGTTCCTCAATTCCTGCCGACTTTCCTCTTAGGTTCCAAACATCCAAATTTGCAAAATTATTAATATTGAGGGCCTTGGCTGTTTTCTTTACTCTGTCTGCAAATGATGGTCTATCAATTTCAAAATTCACATATAATACACTAGATGGTTTGACTGCAAAATTGAAAAATGGCTTCCCACTTGATAGAGACAAGGCTAGATTAATTAGCCAAAATGACTTTCCTGCTTTGGATGGGCCTCCGATGAGTAGCTTGTGGCCTTGCCTTAATACCCCATCAATCAAAACGGGAGCAAGTGGTGGGTCTTCTCTGGCTAGATCCTCAAAGCTCTCGATCTCTGGCAATCCATTGGCTTTTGTTTCCCACCATTTTACCCAGGTCTCAAAATCTGGCTGTCCGGATCTCTCCTGTATTAAATATTGATAGTTCTCGCCTCTCTTGACTCCTGGTAATCTTGAGAGCCTTGAGGGGTTTTTATTTGAGTGGTCAATCTCAAAGCCTTGAGCCTCTAGCACTTCATAAACATAAGCACATCTTTTTTTGTATTGCTCTATGTTTTCGGCTTCAACTCTCACCCACGCATGGACTGATTTACCACCAGAATGAATGAGGCCACTCACTGGAAGCTGTAATTCTCTATAAATTGCTAGTTGCTGTTCTGGGGGTAATGTGTCGGATTCTACCAAAACATGACGATGAGAAGTGACATTTTTATCGGCGCCACCTTGTCCATCCATCGGATTGATTCTGACAAATACACCATTATCATGACCAATCCAATCATGAAATTGATCGCTGTCTGATTTGGTAATTTGTTCAAAGGGGCTGTTTTCACCTTTGCCACCTGGGATGTATTTCCCTTCTCGCTCATAAACATTTTTAACAATGTTTATTTTTTCATTTTCTAAAAAAGCGCTTTCAATTAGTCTTTTATAATCTTCTAACCAATTGGATCCAGGTGGTGGGATTTCCGCTTTGTAAACTTCTATTTTTCTTTTTGGAGCATGGATAAGGCCATTAAGGTCCTCATCCCAAGATAGATTTTGCCCTATTTGGCCACCTTCCAATCTTGGCAGCTCACTAACTGGTCGGGCAAATGCTGATTGAATGCACTGATTGATTTCTCTCGCATTTAAGCCATCTCCCTGCGCTTTTTGTGTGAGTGCTTGCTCTGTGTCGGCTTGTGTATAACCTTCATCCTTACAAGCTGCTGCGGCCTTAAATAGTGCGTGATTCCTGCCACCTTCAAAAATAGGTGTGTGGATATAATCGTCAATAATACTTTTATAACTCATTTATGTTTGTCTCGTTGGTTTGTTGATTGTATATATAGCTGCCTAAATAGTATAGGCAGCTTTAAGTTTATGAAAATAAATCAATTACATTTGTGGCTTCATGCTCCGCTAAATTTAAGTTTTCTATTGAGGTTTCCCAGTAGTTCTTTTTTAACTCAGCTCCGATGTATTTTCTTCCCATTTTTACAGCTTGATAACCTTCCGAGCCAATCCCACTAAAAGGACTAAAAACAGTATCATTGGGGTTTGTGTATAGCATATATAGCCATTCAATGGGCTGCAACTGAGTAGGCGTCATGTGCTTTTCATCATTTCCCTTATTTACTTGTTTAACACTTAATACTTTTTTTTCGTCTACTTGCATCCATATCGGTTCTGCTATTTTACACCAAAGATCGAAAGGGACTCCATTGCCTTCATGGTTAATTGGCTCTAAGTTTTCACCTGGCTTTTTAAATGTTAAAATATAATCGGGAAAAGCCATTCTCACCTTTGTTGAATCTTTTTTAGTTGTGCCATGCAATAAGCTTTGAGCTTTGGTTCTTTGTGCAATTGTTTTGGGGTCCTTTCTAATTGCCACCTCAGCATGAAAATAATAGCCTAACTTCTGCATCATTCTAATTATATCACCCCTAAAGTCTACGATTGAAATATATCCATTGTTTGTGATAGTTGTAGATAATTGAGTCAAATGCATTGAGACTAATCTGCCAGACTTTAAAATTCTAAGTAAATCTTTACAAACATACTCAAAGTGGCTAAAAAATTGATCATAGTCTGCGCTGTTACTTAGATCTCTTTTATCGCTTGAGTACATGTATAAATCACTAAAAGGTGGCGAAAAGAAACTATAATCTATTGACTCTTCCTCTAGGCTCTGCATAGCTTTTATGCAATCGTCATTTATTAATTTGTAGTTATCAGTTTCGTGAATAATCTCACTGGCTGTATTATCTATAAATTCTTGTTTCATTTTATTTACCATTTTAGTTTGCATTTCGTGAAATTGTTGCTGTTTTCTTTTTAGTGTGCTATTAACATTTTCCATTGTATCTAATGAAATCATATAAATAGAAACATCGTTTTTTTGGCCAAATCTATACGACCTTCTCACAGCTTGATAAAGTGATTCAAAACTAAAATCATAGCTCATAAAAATTTGATTATGACAATTTTGATAATTTAACCCAAACTGCGCAATCTTTGCTTTGGTAATTAGAACCTTAAATTCATTTTTAGCAAATCCATTTAGTGTATTTTCTTTGTACTCTACTTTATCGCTTCCCTTTACTTGTTTAGCATTTGGCAGCATTTTGTTAATATAGTCGCCATCCTCATCGGTTTTTACCCAGATAATAAAATTCTCTGCGCTACCCTCAACAATTGATAAAACTTTATTTGCTCGATCTTCCAAGGTTTGACTAAGCTGTTTATAAAAAGAAGTAGCAGTCACTGTGTTATCGTTAAATAGCTTTCCATTGTCCTGCTTTTTTGTTTTAACCTCTACGTTTATAAAATCCAAACTAGGCAGATTATAGCCTTGAGAGTTATATCCTAAATCTGATGGAGTAGCTGCAGCTACTGCCCACATTGAAACCCATTTCCAAAAAGTATCTTCTGCATGGGATTTTAGTCGCCACTTGCTTTTTGTTAGTAATTCATCTTTTGAGAAAATGTCATTAATAAAAAACTCAGATACCATTTTACGGCTTGATAAAACGTCTAAAAACTCACTAATATTTCCCAATTCAATGTGATCGTTTGGCGATGGAGTGGCAGTCCATGCTGTTTTGTATTTTGTATTTTTAAATCTTTTAATGATTTTATTTTTTAATGCTCCGCTATAATTTTTTAAAATAGAAGCTTCATCAATTGCAACTGAGACAAACTGACCTAGGTCAAAATTATCTATTTGCTCGTAATTAGTTATGTAAACACCTTGGCCAAATACATCGGATTTTAACCGCTCAACATTAATGCCAAATTTTGCGCCCTGTTCTATTGTTTGCTGAACTACTGCCAAAGGTGCTAAAATTAATGACGGTTTGCTTTCCTTCTTTGATACCTGATAAGCCCATTCAAGTTGCATAAGTGTTTTCCCTAGTCCGCAATCTGCAAAGATGGCATATTTACCATGCTTGAGTGCTTTTTTCACTATATGCTTTTGAAAATCAAATAGGTTTTTATTCAGTTCTGATTCAGCAATGTCAAAACCTGACTTTATAACATTGTTCTCTTTTTGCTTTAAAAATAGATTGTAGTCCATTTGTTTCCTTTGTTGGTTTGTTGGTTTGTGTTTTATACGATCGTATGAAATCGAATCATATCGGTTAAGTTGAGCCACCAGGCCGATCGCCATCACGCAACTAAAATTAATTTAAAGGATCTCAATTTTTAAACATTTTCTGTTGCGTTAATTTCTGTTTATTGAACGAGGCAGGATTCGAACCTGCATTGGATTTTTATACCGACTTGAGAGCTTGGTGTCTCTAGGTTTTATCCACAGTCAATCTAAAGTTTCTGAACATCTTACGAATACTTTCACTTTAGTGCGTCTACCAATTTCGCCACTCGTTCATAATGCTAGTCTTTCCTAGCAGTCATTTAAAATGGCAAAATGTCATCCATTGGTGGTATTGTAGTAGTCGGCGCCGCTGGAATCGGATTATTATAAGAGGGGGCAGTGGTTTCTTTTTTCGGCGCCTGCGTTTCAAATGCTCCCATATTATGCTCTAGGGTTTTATCTAAGTATTTTTTCACATTGTTTTTGTAAAATGTAACTGGCTCATTTTTATCGCTTGGGGTGAATGTTTCCTCAGTTTTATCGACTTCCAACAATATAGAGCGGCCCACTAATTGATCCCAAAATCCAGGAGGTGGTTGTTGATCACCAAAAACCGACTTCATGAAATTAGCTATTTTCTGATTGTAGTCTGTGTTTAGGATGATCCAATCAAAAACAATAGTGCCGCCGATTTCATACTTAAGTGCTGCCATCGGCGCCCCTGCATATTTGCCACCAGGTTTAACGCTTTTGCGTTCCATTGAAATAATTTTGAACTCATAATTACCTGCATCCTGGATCTCTCGCTTTTCTTTTTGCTCGCTCGCTTGCTCGTTAATCCATTGCTGGGAGAGATTTGCATCCCATCCGAAGTCGGTGCCTTTTTGCTGATTCATCTATTTTTGTCCTTGAAAATATGGTTCTAGTTTATTGTAATCTAATTCTGTCAAGTCTGGAATGTTATATCTGTTCTTTGCATCTCTAGCTGCTGTATGAGTTCCCCAAACTAGGCGAGTATAACCTCCCTTGGCTTTTCCATCTACCACCATTCGATCATGGTTTGCAAATAGTACGGCATCGGCCCACTCTTTGTAGACTGCTGCTGTTCTCTTATGGCATTTCATCGTCCATCTATCCATTGCCTCAGTGATTTCTGGATCTTGGAATTTTTCAATTTTTGCATGAGCTAGTAAAAAGATATTTATGCCCTTGTCGATTAGGTAATCAAGGCCCATTATAAACTCTCTAGTGCGTTCCTCTAGTAGTGTAAAACCTTTACCGAATCCAAATTCTTCAATGGATTTCTTTTCTGCTTTCTCACATATATCCTTGATAAGCAAAGCCTCAAGCCAGTCCAGTGTGTCAATGACTAAAGTTTTAAACTCATGCTTTCCTGCTGCTAGATAGTTCAATGCCTCGGTAACTTCGTCCCAAGTCTGACAATTCACTCTAGGCACATCAAAGTTATCTGTTCCTCGCTCTGTGCAAATAAATAAAGGGGATGGCGCTTGTGTTCCGAAAGTAGTCTTTCCGACTCCCTCAGGGGCATATAGTACGACTCTAGGGGGCTTTATAACCCTCTTAGTAATGATCTTCATTTGTGTCCTTTGTTAGTTAGTTAATCCAGCTATTTTAGCTGCTTTTAATAGTGTTGGTTCTTTCACTTCCATCTGTTCACTGATTTTACTCAAAGCTGTCACAAGCTCATTAAATGGGTCTAGTACCTCAATTGTAATATATGCCGTTGCCGATTGGCTTTTTTGTTGAAAATAATAACCTTTGAAATATTCCACGTTATCATCTACCAAAAATCCAGACCTTACTAGGCTATCAATTAAGATTTTAAACCCACCAATTAGATTGGCCTCGTCAAAACTTCGCTTTCTACTACCCCAATAACGTGTTATTTTTAAGGCTTTCCGATCGCTAGCTTTATACTCTCCAATTTGATTGCTCACTTCCTTTTGTAGCTCATCGCGCTCCTTTTTATATAGATATCTAGCGCTTACTTTGTTAGCTCCGTACATCTTATGGTTTGCGCTTATTGCCTCAAATTTTAGTGTTATTCGCTTTGGTTCCAAAAATATATTCTCACTCGTTTATTTTTTCAAGGTTTTTATTTAAATAACTTGTGTCATTGAAATCTGAATACTTGGCCCTGCTCCTGTCAAATTAGGATTAATCCGCTTTCCTGTTATGATATACTGGGCATCCTTAACCTTTTCTGGCAATCCATCTACATCTCCTAAAATAACTTGATCGCCTAGCTCAAAGTCATAGGTTTCTGATAGGATTGTATCAATTCTTAAATTTACCTTTGTAGTAGTATGCCATCGAACTAAATGCTGTAATAATTGTTCTGCTGTTCTTTGGTCTCTGATTATACTAGATTCAAAAACAAATTGTTTTACCTCGCCAGTGTCCAGGCCTAAATATTCTGTGGCATCCTCGCATCTTTGTCTCAAAGCTGGCGCATCCCCAGAAGTAAAAAATTCCAAGGGTTCGGTCGATGTGATCTCATTCTCGTTAATTTTCAAAATATTTAAAAATTGTTTATTAGCTGGGCTTGCTCTAAACTTTAAGATAAACTCATTGTATATGTTTTCTCGGTCTGTGAATGTATAGTTAATCCCCTGCAAGTTATCTTTTAGCTCAATTTGATTCATATTGATCGTGTGATCTGGTGAGAATTTTTTCTCTAGGTCAAAAAGTACCTGATAGCCTGCTGCATTTTGAAATAATGCGGCGCCGTTGTTTTTACAAAAATTATTTACAAATGCTCTATACGTTGGTTCATTGCCATAAAGTGAAAAGGAATTTTTCCAATCTGATCGACTTTGTGTTGCATCAATAAATTGTAGAAATTGCAGTTCTTTCTTTTGTATATCTGCTAAAACATCGGATGGGGCTTCAATTAGACTATTTGTGGAATCAATGCGGCCGAGTCCTTTCCAGTACCAGAGACCATTCTCTGCGTAGACTTTAATCTTACATTGAGCCGCAAAATAGTTGAGTGTTAGGTTACTAGGTACGGATGGAAAATCATTTTGTAAGGAATTGATTGCAAAACTTAATTCCAATCCTTCTTTTAATGAATCGGTATCTGGAAAATATGCCAATGCCGAGGCGCTTGCTGTTTCAAATTGCTGCGGCCTGTCTGTTGGATCTTTGCAAAGCTGATCAATCCTAAGAATTTCGTTAGTAAAGTCTTGGGGGTCTCGTATCCTAAAAACAAGATCGGCCAAAAAGTCATTATCAATATTATTAAACCTGCTGCCCAAAACTGATGCTTCAACATCATAAGATAAAACCTCACCGCTAAAACCAAAATCTTTATATTTTAGACTAAAAATAGCGCTGACTTGACTAATATATGCGGTGCCTGTATAAACACCACCAACTTTAAAAAAATACTTTGAATAGCTTAAATCCTGTTCATTTGGATCTGTGTTTTCTAATGTGAGTTGAAATGATCCTGTGCCTCTGGCCTCGGTAAAATTACCACCATTACTTAGATATAATTCACTAGGCAATAAGTCAATTGTAATTATTGCATTTGCTTTTTGTATTTCTGCATCTATTTCAAAGAGTTCATCAGTGGAAACATGAGGCAAAATCTCACCACCAGACCATCCACGACTCGCTGATCTGTTTGTGGTGTACGTTGGGTTTGTGGGAAATTTATCGAAATCATGATGAAAAGCTACCGACTCACCATCAAGATTATATAAAAGCTGCTTGGCTCCTGGAAAGTGATTTGTTAAAACGTTATCTAATTGGCTGCCATTGTCCCAGTCTTTTGAATCATCTGAAATATTGGCCTCTAGGTCTGCGCTTGAGGTGCTATCTTGAAAGGTAACAATTGCCGCTGTCTCATCTACTACCTTTGTATTTTCTACCCTATAATCAAGCTCGCTTACTTTATCATAAAGCCGCAAATTGTCTAGTCTATCAATTGGCTGAGTGTCTAAAAAGATCCTCGGTATATCTTGAGAATCACGCTCTAAAATGAGCGGCGCCAAATCTCCATCCTGTGTCCAATTCCCATATGTGATTGGAATGATCTGCCCTCTCGTTTTAAAGTTTGAATTTAAACCTGACAATGTTCCAAATTTTCTATTGATCTTATCTGAAACACCTAAACAACTAAATGATGTGGTGCTAGTGCTGAATCCTATATCGTTTATAGTTCCCTTGAATATGGGATAAATAAAATCATCATTTGGATAGTTAGCTCCTGGATTTGGTAGTTGCCACAATGGATCTGCTACCCCAAAGTCATTCTCCCAGCTTGAGCCTGTCCAGAATAAACCAGGCACCAATCCATTGCATAGAAACACATCTACCTCGGCGCCATAAAACGAGTTTAAATCACCCCCATTGGCCTCACAAAGCCTGTGATAAAATAGTTCAAGGTTATCAATTGAAAAGGATGTTTTGGGGATCTTGGCCACTGGTTTCTCAGTAAGTAAACCACCAAATGAGTTGTCAATAGTTGATATACTCAAGCCCCAATCTTGTATGTTAATAACATCGGGCGCCGCTCCATAATAAGAATCGTTCGAGAGAGTGGCAAATCTAAATATATTGGACGAGGCTGGCGAGTAGCCTGGGATATTATTCCATGAGCCTGTTTCTTTTCTTACTCTGATTAAATAGTATAAATTAGAAAATGTGTTTTGTGTTCTTGTGATCGCCATATTAACCTCGTTTGGATTAATATAAAAATAGCTTATTTTATGCTAATCGAAATTTTTAGATAAGGCACCTAGCATTTTAGCCAGACTCATCTCCATACTATTGGCTCGCTCACCAAATTTCTTTGTGTCTGCAATTAGGTCTGTAATAATTCCCTTCAATGTGTTTATTGTAACTTTGTTAAGCTCTATTCTGTGAGCATTCTCTACCACTTTACGCTCCTGGGCCTCTAAGCTAAAATTCATATCGGAAAAATTCTTTTTAATGTGATCAATTGATTTGGCATGATCGTTTTTAATTCTTTCCAATTCACTCGCACCTGCCAGCAATCCATCAAGTACTGCTTTAAGCTCATCAAATTTTTCTTTGTCGAGCTTTTGATCTGCTTTGATTTCTGTTTTGACTGCATTAAATTGCTTTTGTATGAATTTATAGTAAGCAAAAAAAACGAGCATAACCGCAGCTGATGCACTGCTGCCGAGTTCCTTGTAATTCTCAAGGACAAATTTAATTCCTTCAACTGCATCCACATTTTAAAATTAGCTTTTTTATAATGCTATTTTATAAATTTAGCTTTTAAATTGAGCATTTAACAATGTGATAATTGTGTTTATTCATTTTATTTATTTAGCTTTTTATGTTTTCAATGATCATGTTTGTAAAATTTGGCGCCGTTTTTTCTGACTAGCTTGTAATTTCTATGAGCTGCCCAAATCATGACTTTTTTATACCATCCAGCATGGTCTGCTAGTTGTAACATTTCCTTTAGCCATATATTATCACAATCTAGTCTATTCCTCAAAACTATTATTTTACCATTGGGATATTCTACCTTAATCGGCGCCATGCTAACCAATTGATAGACTATATCATGCAATGAGCAAGCTCCATGAAATAATTTGGATGATGGTAAAAATGAAAGTAATTTATTAACCACTTTCATCCCTTTACCTCCGCACCCATTGGTAAATACTTTTTTACCTGGGCAATATGGGCAGTCCAAATTGCTATTTAAATCTGATCTTTTAAACGTCTGTATTTTGTTCATTGTCTGGGTTCTTATAATCTGCTAAAAGTCCTAGTATTCTCTGCAATTCAAGTAGATCCTTTTCAGATACTACATTCAAGGCTTCTTCCGATGTGAGGAAAAAGTTACCTCTATCACCCATTAGATCATTAGTATAAAATAATCTTATAGCTTCTGATTTAGATCTTATTCTTATTTCGCAAGCTCTTGTTATGCTATCGTTTTCAATTCTTTTTGTAATCGCCATTTTATTCCTCTGGTCTCGTTTTTGTTCCTAGTCTATACTGATGCTCATCGGACTCATAAACGTCACCCAAAGAGAACCTAATCGCCTCACCTGGCCCATTGGGAAAAGCATCCTTGATTGCTTGAGGCACGTCCGAGTTCCATGGGATGGGATCTACTAAATCAAAAGGTAAAGAAGTCCGCTCTTTTTGAATACATCCTGCCGTTGTGGCATTTATATTGTCAAAAGTAAGATGAGCAGAGACGAGCTCTAGATCATCGACTCCTGTGCTGCTCCATTGCATCTCTATATTTGTGGTCTTTGCACATATTGGAAAATTTTCTCTTTTAATCATTAATTTGCTCCTTAATCAAACATTAATAAAAAACTGCCATCATCGGATGGTGGTGGGGTTGCTGCTGCTTTAATCTCTACCCTAGAGTTAGATACACTACCGAAATTTACTTTAGTAACTACGCTTATACTACCTGCTGATAATGGGACTAGACTCAAAGCACCGCTTACCTGCTTGTTAGTGTTATGCTGAAATTCTAAAGGTCTGGCGGATCCATCTATATCAATACCTGTGAAAGCATTGTTTGAGATGCCTGTGGCATAGATGCAAGATCCTGCACTGACTGATAAAGTTTTACTATTTGGTGTGCTGCTCGCTCCATTCGTTGCAAATAGCCCTGCTCCACCACTTCCTGTGAAACTTACGGCAAACATTGAAACGGGGGTAAATTGAGCTTGATTGAAAGATACTACAATATTATTATTGCCTGTCGGTGGATTCAGTAAACCATAGCAAGCCCATCGTTGTGATAGCCCTCCAAAGTTTTGAGTCTTGATGAGAGTCATAGTCTGACCCCCATAAGTGCACCCTGTGTATACCTCACTATTATCCATGATAAAAGAAACAAATAAAAAACCATTTGCCCCTGTATTCTGTGTGTGCGCCCTTGTTAGAGAAGTCCATGGAAAAGATGGCGTTTGTACAAATTGAGTTTTATTTCCTATTGCTAGTGCCATCTAGTTTTGCTCCACTACGCTGACAACGTCCCAAGTCGATGTAAACGCATCGTATATAACCCCCACATAGAGAGATTTGTTAATTGCTATGGACGTGGGCAAAGCTCCCTTGAGATCATTAAATCCTGCATTCCATGATAGAGTTGAGGTTGCTACTGCTCTGAATCTGTAAATTACTTTAGAACCATCTACTCCATTGGTAGGTAATGGAATTGTGCAAGTTTGAGCTAAATTATTAGCGCTTATTTGTTTATATAACGAGGCATCCACTGCCATGGTTGAGGGGTTTGTTGAGGCTTGAGTTGTTAGTTGTCTATCTGCCTCAATTAGCTTACCTGTGGAATCATAACCTACTAGCCCGACCTGTGTACCTGTGGGTAGGTTTGGAATTTTAACACTACCATCGGTAGGGTCTACTACCATAAACTGATGAGCAGAGCCTGCTTCGGCACCTTCACCACATCTAAAAAATAGTGTCCCTGCCGCATCAGTCTTGAAGTCATAAAAGATACTCCCACCACTAATCAGTTGTGAAATACCTGCACCTGTTGTAGTTGCAAATGTGTTTTTACCTAATCTTGTTTGTGGTGAGCTTGCATTTTCACCTACATCTAAAATCCCTCCAACATCTACTTGCCCATCTACATTTAAACTTGCTCCACTTGTTAAATTAATATTTTGTGAGCTTGAGTTGCCTTGCGTGAGTACTGAGTCAAGATCTTGCGTTCCAGTTGGCGCTGTTCCTTGAATCAATTTTCCTGCTGAGTCATAACCAACTAGACCAACTTGCGTCCCAACTGTAATTAGTCCAACTTTCAATTCACTAGTTGTTTCAACTAGTAAAGAGTCAAGCTGTATCTTTTTTCCTATATTAGTAGCGGCAATATATACATCATCGCCAGCTATTAAAGTAAGGCCATTGTTAGAGGCCATTGTCAAACCACCACCACTTTGATTTGCAATAAAAGCATCTTGAACACCTGAGGCATCAAGGAAGTTTTGGATTGAGCCATTAGTAAGGTTATATGCACCTGTAAAGTCTAATTGACCTTGCCATAGAAATCTACTGTTAGCAGAGTCCCATCTCATAGGAGGGCCAGACACACCATCTAGCAAAGTAAATGTGCCATTTGTATTCTTGACAAGAAATGAGCCATCTAGTGCTGGTGTCGGAATCGTTGCCCCTGTCGATGATATCTCAAGGGTTTCATCGGCGCCCACATTCCCCTTAGTGAGTGTGATATTTGTGCCTGCAATTAGTTTGCCATCTAAATAACCGCTTGTTGTGTCGGCGCTTGATACTTTGACAAGCTGATCATCTGCCGAGCTTGCATCTACTAGCTGATAGTCTCCTGCTGAGTCCACCACTATGATCTTATTTGTGTCTCCCCCTGTTGGGATCGGGATCGCTACATTTGCCACCTGGTCAAGATCTAAAACTAATTTCAAGCCATCTGGTGTCTTAAATTCATAAGCATCGGTCGTAGATATTGGCACATTGTCTATTATGTTTCCAAGTGCTGCAATTTGACCAGCTCCCACTGCCATCGTTGCATTACTATTCACTGAATCTACATAAACTTCATACTTCCCTGTGGGAATGCTGGCTATTTGATAGAATCCACTTGTACCGACTTCTGTCAAAACATAATTATTTGAATTTTCTCTTAGCTCAACTAGGGCGCCGCTTAGTTTTTCACCTGTGGATTGGTTTCTTACAACAAAGCCAAATTTTTCTGTTTGAATGGCCATTAGCCTATAACTCCTTCATGGTCTGGTAATCCAGACGTTGCTGGGATCGCATAATAATACGGAAATGATACATTAAACTTATTCGCTTTGCCGATTGGCTTAATAATTGACTCGGTGCTGAGATCTCCATCATATCGGGCTGATGGAATTGTTACTCCCTCACCTAGTCCCAAATCTACAAATGAGTCTGGAATAATATCAAAATTAAAACGACCAAAGCGGATAGTGTTTGTAATAAAATCACGCAATGCAACTGCCTCATTGTATGTGATATATCTGATTTCAATGAATCCCCTTAAAATGCTGCGTGAATTGTCAAAAGTAAAAAATTCGCCTGTAACCGATCTCTGAGATTTCTGATTAATTCTTTCAATCCAATATTGAGATGTATGCTCAATCCCTCTTTGGATTATTACATTGCCGATAGTTATCTGACTCATCTATGACCTTCTGTCTAATTGTTCTAATTTAGGTAATAGTGTATTTTCTAGAAATTGCTCATCTATTACACCGCCTTGGATGTATAAATTCACACCACCAGATTGGCCGCTTGTTTTCCCAATCAATTTATTGGCTGCATCTTCTAGCCTGCCATTATTTATATCTTCGAGCGCTGCTTCTCCTGCTGCCCTAGTGCCTCCACTTGAAACGACAAATTCGGGGCCGTTCTCACCAACTGAGATGGTTTGCTGCTCCCCTGGTGTCATGCCTCCCTTAAAGTATTGAGCGCTTTCTGCTGCTACTAATTGCGCTGCGCCTGCAAAACTAGTGGCAATTGCCAATGGAGTAATTACCCCTGCCTTAGTAACTGCTGCGGCAGTATTAACAATGATCTCTAATTGTGCCGCTCGTTTCCTTGCCTCTGCTGTTTTCTTTGCAGCTTTTTGTAGATCTTTTTCTCTCTTCTCTTCTAATCTTCTGAGCTTTTCGTCTCGCTCTCTTTGCAGCTTTTCCTGTTTGTCTGCATTGCCCTCGGCTTGCTTAATTTGCCGATTATAGAAATCTTCTACTTTTTGACTACGCTCCTCAAAGGCTGCATTTATATTATTTTGTTCTGCCTGTGTGATTGCTGCTAGGGCGCCGCTCACATTTGATGTAATTTCTGCAATGTTATCAAATTGAGCAATGAGATTTTCTTTTCTTCTGTTGCTTTGTTCTTGTTCTAGTTCGCTGAGTGCCTGCGCCTTTGATTTTTCTAGTTCTATGGTCTTTCCAACTACATCCTCACGAGCTTTGAACTCCTCTTCAATCAGAAATTTTTTGCGTTCAAATTCTGTCATGTTTAACATGGCTATCTCACGATTAACATCGGCCTCATTTTGTAGCCTTGTTTCAATCATGTCATTATAAATTTGATCGGCTTCTTTTCTTGCATCCAGTGTTTTTTGCGCTGCCTCGTCTCTTAGATCTGATTCTTTTTGGATTCTTTGCTGCTCTAGTCTTATTGCAGCTTTGGCTTCCTTCTCGGCCTGTGCTTTTCTTTTTTCTCTGTTTCTGTTTGCGTTTAATTCCTGCTGTTGCTTGGCTCGCTTGGCTTGCTTTTCTGCTATTTTAGCCGCTTTCTCGTCTGCTTTTCTTTCTGCATCTTTTGCTGCCATTTTTTCAAGTGCGGCTTTAACCACTGCATCGGTTGTCTCTTCTTCTGCTTTTTTGAAGTCATCCGTTAAATCTATGGCATCGGCCAACTCTTTGGCAATTTGTGCCCATCCTTGAGCTGTATCAACTAATAATGAGAGAGTGCTTTCAATAACTGGTTTGAGTGCATCAAAAATTTGGAGCATTGCTGGGCCAGCTATTTCAACGGCTGTTTGTAGTTCTGCAAATGCGTCTGTCATGATTGGGATCATTTCCTCACCAATTGGAGCGAGTGAACCCTCTGCACTTGTTTTTAATCTCAACATTGTATCATTAAATAGTTCGGCCTCTTTGCCAGCTTGTTCTGAGAATGCAATACCAAGATCTTTAGCCTCGCCAATTTGATTTTTAAGCGCTGCACTTCCCTGGTTCAATGTATTAATTAAATCTTTTCCAGATCTGCCAAATATTTCTTGGGCCTTTGCTGCTTTTAGCACTCCATTGGGCATGTCTTTAAATTTATCGGCTATCTCAAAAAGCAGATCATCGTTTGTTTTCATGACTCCATTGGAATCTTCTACATTAATTCCCAAATCTGAAAATGATCGTGCTGCTGTTGATAAACCAGACTGCGCATCGGATGCAGTTCTGGATAACCTTGCCATGCCTTTTTGAAATGTTTTTAAGTCTGAGCCTCCAAGCTGGGCAGCGTGCCCCATGCCGCTTAAAAACTCAGTAGTCAAGCCAAGCTCACGCCCCATTTTAGTTATTTTGTCCCTGCTATCTGCCACTCCCTTTGTGAGAGTAAACAATGCAGCGCCTGCGACTCCTGCGGCTGCTCCTGCTACGGCTAAACCTTTACCGATGGCGCCAATAGCTTTAGATGCCGACTCGCTTACTGAACCTGTTTTTTTGGTTTCTTTTTGGAATTTCCTCAGTTTTGGAGTTCCATTATCATCAATTTCAATACTAAATTCCAGAGCCATGGCGCTTTGCTTCCTTCATTCTTTGATCAAGCATACTATTTCTAATATAGCTTATTTTAAGGCTTAATAATTGAATGAAATCAACGGCGCCATGATCCACCTCCCCCTCCATGTGAGGATAAAATGATATTGTGGGTAGTTTCATGCCATCATAAGGCGATAAGGCTATAATTTGCTCTGTAATGGCCTCAAAACGCTCCAAACATCCAGCTTTATAGAAATTCATAGGGTTGCCGTCTAAACCTTCTTTTTTTATGATCATTTTAACATTTTTTAAATGTTTACAATAACCTTCTTTGAGACAATGCGGCACCCCATCAATTAGCTCGTCTGATTCCTCTTTGTCATATTTACAACTATTGCAGCTAGACGAATCAAAGCCAAATTCATTTATCTTCATCCATTTTAGCAAATTTTTTTTTAGATCCGTCTTTGACGGCTAGAACAAAGTCTCTGAAATCATCATTGGAATAATAAAGATCATCAAATAGTATTTTTTTCATTTCAAAAGTAAGCTCATTGTATTTAATAAGAGTGCCATTGTGGTCCACTAGGTTTTTTATATCCTTGACAAATTCAACACAAAAAATGGGCATCTGATTCATTGACTGGGCAGACTCTTCTGGAGTCATATCTATCTCATTATACTTCCCATCAATAATCATTTGAATAATCTCGGTGCGCTCTTCTCTAGGTCTGTCCTTGAATGGGTTGTTTTCTAAATTAAACTTATTCAAATCACCTTGTGTGATTCTGTTAAATTCTATAATAGTTCCATCCTCAGAATACTCTGGGCCTCTAGGCACGAATTTTAACGCCATTTGTGTCTCCTTTGTTGATTTATCTAAAATATAATAAAAAAAATAGCACCAGGAAAAGATCCCTGGTGCTACTAACCAACAAAACGCCACAAAGGAGTTTCTAATAATATAGTTAATTATCCTTCAAATCGTAGACCATTTTCACCATTTGCATTTGATAACATCATGTAAAAAGGAGTCTGAGGATATAATAAGACTTGTTCCGTTCCACTAATTGATCTCTCAGTAGTAAATGGATCTGCGCCACATGGGATATGTGCCTCTGCTGTGATATTAATTTTTGACCCATCGCTTACCTCTGGCTCTGCACTAATCACGTTCAAAGCTGGCAGCAACAAATCCAAACTTTTTACACCACGAACAAAAGATATTTTAAGCTGACATTCAATGTCTGCCTGCTCATAGTTTTTATAATCAATAGTATCATGTTTATTAATTTGGAACTCTACTTGGATGGTTTGCTCGCCTGTCGATACTGGCTCCGCTCTGCTTAGTCCAGAGTTTGCTGTCCCTGTGGGAAAAAGATCATCCGCTACACCTTGAGCCGATGAGATTGAAAAGTTAAAAATGGCCTTTTCAATAGGGGCGCCGACTGGGCCAAAAAAACATGAGGCATGGCGCATGAAAAACTTGTTTTCATCGCATCCAACTCGGTCTGTCCAGGTGCTTGACTCGGTTTTTGACGTATCATAGGTTGCCGCTTCACCTTGGCCTGTGAACTCCATCATCAAGGGGTTTTTTGACTCACATGAGAGAGTAAATTCTGATATATTTGCGTTTGTGCAAAATTTATCATAAGGCCCCATCTCAGTCCCTAGCTTCATGTATGCGTTGATATAATCACCTGCTGCATAAGCTGGCGATAAACCTGCGTTTGCTGTTGCTAGTGCTGCCTCTGCTGCTGTGTATAGTCTTTGATCTTTTCCCATTGGAAACAATGAGATCAAATGGGAGTATTTTGTAGTATCATAATTGATCGGCCCACTCAAATCCTCGTAACCCATTGCACTGACTAGCTCTGTTAGTGAATTATCAACAAAAAAAGCACTCCGACCTGTCCAAGTGACTGGGACGTTTGATACTTCTTTAGTTTTCATCCACTGATTGCCTGTGTTCGAAATATCTTGATATTTCTCTGGTGTGTCGGTGATCTGTAACTCTTCCCACCTAGTCTGACAATTGGCGCCTGTTACTACGTTTGTCCCACCACCATATAAGTCGGCTGCTGATGGTTGGTTTCCTTTTTCTTTTTTCAATCCATGCCGTAGGGCGAAGTCTTTACTTTGCATTTTAATTTACTCCTAATTTTTCGTCAAATGATAATGTGAAAGTTGAGCTTACTGTTACAGTGTTCATTCCGTAACCTATTTGCTGCTGTATTTCTGAATTTTCTAAATCTGCGTCTACATCGCCACCATCTTGGCCATTTAAGTAGGCACGGAACGCATCACGCAAATCCTTGGCCCAATTCAATGTGTCAATATAAGATAGCAATCCAGTCTCTCGGTTTCCTTCTTTTCTCAAATACCCATGGACTATAATTTCTAAGGCAGTTTTTGAGCAGCTTTTAGTTGAGAACTCTGGAATGATGAGCTGGTTTGTTATAATCTTTACTCTGGGATAATCGCTGTCTCCAAACTGCTTTTCATTGAATGACTCTTCCCCATAAACTAGACCATTTATCGCAATCGTGTTAAAATAACCATTGCCCACTGAGATAGATCCATAGTAGCTGGCTAATTCTTGGATAAGATCTGCGGCTTTGTTACTAGGCATCTTTTAGACCCTTTGTGGCTTTCTTTTTTTTCTTGGTCTTCTTACATGGTTCGCATTCTTTAGGCTCTTGAGTCTTCTCTAGCTTGCTGTCAATCACTAGACAACTGGAGTCTACAAGTGCCCCCTTGGGGATAATGCAATCGTGCAAAATACATCCGACAAAAACATCGCCATCCAAGAAAGTTTTATTTTTAAGATTTTCGTCTCTATATATCATATTTTTGCCAGGTTTCTTTCTCTCAGTGTTCTCTCTAAGTAAAAGTTATTAATTTTTTTCCATCTTCTAAGTGCTTTTCCAAGTCCTTGCCGAACTATGCGCCGCTGCCCTCGTCTTACATTTTTTACTTTGCCGCTGGAACTAACAATCTTTTCTTTTTTCGATCCGTTTTCAAAAATTCCAAAGATCTTTTCATATTTGCCAGTGATAGAATAAACCGCTAATATTTTTTTATTTTGCTTAAAGATCCTCACATCTATACCTTTGTTGGATGCTGTAAATAGGTTTTTACTTGATAGTGGCGCTTTGCTAAATAGTAGCTCAGAGAATAACCCAGGCAGCTGGCCAGACCTGTCTGCTATTTTTTTATCATGGAATGCGTTAATACCTTTTTTTGATTTTCTGTTAGCTCCTGGTGTGTCTTTAAATTGTGGCTTTTTTCCACTTTCTATAATTGAGCCTTTTGCATCTAGAAATCCGTCTCTTTGGATTATTTGCTGCGCCAGGTTGATAATCTCAGAGTGTGCCCCTCCAATTGAATTGTCAATCGCTTGTATGTCCTTCTCTATCTTTTTTAGAGATGGCTTCATGTTCACAAAATGAAATCCGCTTTTCTTTTTTCGGGGCATCGTTCTAATCTTCTTTTTTAGGTCTGCCTCGACCTCGTTTTGATTCCTCAGATATAATAGGCTGCTTTTTTGCACATTTCCACTGACGTAAATACTGAGTGAAAATTCTAGTTTTTACAAATTGAGTATTATTCTCAATCGTTAAATCTTTAGCAATCTTTGAGAGATCTTCATAAATTCCCGATTGAATTGGCTCGCTTGTGCCATCTTCTTTTATTCCGATTAATACTGATATTTTCATTTATTAGTTCCTTTATGATAACAAAGGCCACCACATTGGGCGGCCCTTGTCATTTGCTCATGAAATATTATTGTTATGCTGATTTGATACGAGTTAGGCGAGTTTCATCCATAACTGCGGCGCCGATAACATTCTCAACTGATCCCCAAACAATCCCAGTAGCTGGGTCGGTATGCTTGCGGAATTGCATAGCTAAACCATTAGGCCCTTGGATCGTTTCGATTATTGAGTTACGGCTTGCAGATTCTTCATCCTGGATAGCTGGGAGTGCTGTACCAACTGCGATAGCTGCCTGGTCGGTAATGAAGCCAACTAGATTTTCACCTGTTGCACCTGTTGAAGCTGCTAGAGTGTTTGAACTCATTGTCTCAAAATCATAGAGTCTACGAACTACTGCATCGCGCAAAGTCTCGTCTGTGTTAGCTTTGTCAAACTCTGCTAGATTTGGATCTTTTAAGAGTGCCGCATAATAGGGGTTTGTTAGGATCATTGATTTCTGATCGCCAAATTCCCCGTCTTGTGATAATTGCCAAAGATCGGCCACTGCTTCATGATCAAAAGTAGAGGCTGCGCCTGCTGTGTAATCATTTGCATAAGCTGCTGCCAAAATCAAGTTGTACACATAGGTGTTATTCTTTTTAGCAACTGCAACTGTGGCTGCATCCATCATTTTAACCATGTCAAAACGAGTGGTTTGAGCTTTGATCTTAAAGGTTGATTTGTGATGCTTTTCCATGGGGATAGTTTTGTAAACTAAGCCACCACCATCTTCGGTCTCGTAGTTATTTGTGTCTGCATTAAAATCAGAGGCCACATTGGTCTGATAAATGCCAACTTTAACGCCATCACCTTCTTCGATGTCTACTCTATTAGTAGTCGCTTGAAGTGAGAAAGACTCTAGCTCCACGAACTCGGGACGTTTTGAGTCAATAGACTCCTGGGCAATTTCTAAAATGTCTGAATCTACAATAGCCATTTTATACTCCTATTTCTTTAATTTGTTAATTTCACGTCTAAGACCTATGCGCTTCTGCTCATTTGTCTCATTTTTTAATTGTAATCTTAATGATTCGATTGTTTTCACTTCACCCTCTTTTGAGTCTAATGACTTCGGGGCTGAGTTCTGCAATTTCTCCAATAGTCCACCGCTTGAATCTTCTTTCGGTGTAAAATTGGCTTTTAATTCTTTTGCGTTTACGATCAAGCGCTTCATAGCGTTATCAATAGACACATTCTCAATGATAAGCTGATCCACTAGATCCTCTTGACCTGGGAATGATAAAGCTTTAATTTCGTCTCGGCGCGTATTCTCTGCTGCTAGTGCTGCGCTGACCGCTTCCTCAAGATCGCTCTCTGTATAGAGTGCTTTTTCTTCCTCTTCTGGCTCCATGGCAAGCTCTTCAACTTCTACCATTTCCTCAGTTTCCACTTCAAGCTCTTCGTCTTGGATTTCATCTTCTGCTGTTGGTTCCTCCATGGCAGCCTTAACCTCGTCCAGTGGAGTCTCATCTAGCACGATGTCGCCAGCTTCTATTTGTTCAGCAACTTCATTGTGAATTATTTCTTGCTCTGTTTTCATTTTCTTCAACTCCATCGGAATATTATTAAAAATATATTTTGTTTTATCAAGATTTGCCACTACTTTTATTGATTCTTGTTTACTGGTTGCAAATCCCATCTCAATAGCTTGATCGGCATTAAGCCATGTTTCGCTGTCCATCATCGCCTGAATTTGTCCACGATCTAAGTCTGTGGCCCTCTCGTAAATTCCCAGCAACTGATCACGAATGCCATCAAGTAAATCGGCCTGCTTTCTAAAATCTTGGCTTTCACCCATCATCCCACCCCAAGGATTGTGAACCATTAAAAATGAACCTTCATTCATAATCAGCTCATCACCTGCTAGGGCAATAATGGATGCAATGGATGCAGCTATGCCATCCACAATGATTGTAATATTACCATTGTAATTTTTTAAAAAGTTAAAAATAGAAATGCCATCGAATACATCACCACCTCCGCTGTTTATGCGGATCTCAATGTCTTCACCATTTGCAATTTCAAGCTCTCTGGCTATCATTTCGGGAGTGATCCCCATGGCGCCAATCTCGTCAAATAACAATATTGTTTTCATAGTTCTAAACCTTTAAACTTGGCAGAGATCTCTTCATTTTCTGCATCATCTTCTTCCAATTTTTGCACCTGTTCCTCAAGCTCCAAAACATCTTGAGCCTGTAAGGATGGCATTAAGATTTCAATCGGCACGCCTTCACTCTCACTGAGGGCAATGGCTGCTTTGTACTCGTTCACTTTTTCCAATAAAATAGCGTTATAGTTATCACCTTTTTGAGCTAATAACCTGCTGCTAGTTGTTAAATTGTTTCCAATTCTTTCGCTTTCAGCTTTTGAGTTCTTACCTGGATCTGCATCCACATAATTTTGAGATCCTATAAATTCTAATATAATATTTTCTGGCTGCAAATCCTCAACTCCAAAACCTTTGAGATGGGCCTCGATTTGGATCCACTTGTTAATCTCTTGAAATACTTTAATGAGTTCATTTGTCCAGAATTGAGACAATCGGAAAAATGAGTCAAAGGCCAATTTTCCACCACTGAAATTTATGTTAGATAAATCTTTGAATAAAATTTCGTATGGGATGCCTACTCCTGCGCTCACTAGCTTCTGCGCCCTTAAAATCAAGGCATCTCTATCAATGTCGCCACTTGAGTTAATAACCTGGGCAGATGTCCCCTCTGGCGCCGTCATAATGGCCCCATCTGGCAATGATCCAATGATCTGCGCATGTCCTTGGTTATCGGTGGCCTCAATCAAGCTGCCCTCTGAATCAACTGCACCTAAACCAGAATAAGCCTCGTTTGGGGTCGGAGTGTTTAGTATAACTGATAGGTGCGCTTTGTTTCTTGATCCTTGTATAGCTGTTACAATTAGATCGTCCAAGTCTTTTATGGCAGTAAATACTGGCGTGAGTATAGACAAGCCTCTAGTCTGTTCTGATGCCATCCCTGCTGGTCTGCGAATTAAAATAGCATTTAAGCGGCCTGTGTTTCTATCGTATTTTTCCAAATAGTCAAAATTCCTAGCATCTCTCACCCCTACACCCTGGACTCGATCGTTATCCATTTTCTGAATATAATAACCGACCTCAACACCATCACGAAAAGCCACTCCAAACTTCACAATGTTTCCAAATTGATCTTTTTCGTCTTGGTAATCGTAGGGAGTTAGTACTCTGGCGCCGCTTGTTAGTTCTAAGCGCATTGAGATGGCATCGTTACCAATGCTCGGATCTATTGGAGTGGTTAATAACACATCACCAGTAGCGGCTATATTGCTCACAATGTCTCTAAATACTTGATTAAAAGTCTTTGTTCCTGCTAGATCAACTCGACCAAAAGACCAGGACTCCCAAACGCTCATAGCTGTTTGATTTCCTGCGTTCGGTGTCAAGCCAGAGCCTGCTACATAATCCTCAAGCGCTTGAACTACTGATTTGGCCACTGGACTATTGCGAACCAAATCCATGCAATTATCTATTATAGTATAGTAATCGCTTTTAAGTAGCTTATCCTCACCCATTCGAGCCTGTGGGATATTATACTCTAATATACTTGTGGTTCCTGCTGAGTAGGCTTGAGTTGTCATCGTCTAAAACTACTTTTTCTAATATATACGGGCCGATGCACTGGAATGCTGGCTGCATCTTCTTCGGCTTGCGCCTTGCTTTCTGCCATTTCCAGAAACTTCATCATATCCTCTAAACTATGAAAGGATGTAGATAGACCATCAAGATCTGTAACAGACTGAACATTGAGCTGCCCCGTCTCTGTCGTCTTCTGTATTGCTGCGCCAATTTCGGCAGCCAGCTCTGTCCAATTTGTAGCCATGTATAAAAAATAAGTTATTTTATAAAAATATGTATTTTTTTATCTTCTGCGGATTGTTCCCCTTACATTTGGATTATGTTCTGGAATTCTGTTAATGATTGCCTCCGCTTTTTTTATTGGCTCTCTCAATTTATCTAAGTCGATTGTGTAACCTCTGACTAGCCCATAAATAGTCGCATCTCTATAATCATTTTTTGACGTTCGGCTTTTCTTTTCCCAGACCTCGACCTGTAAACCTTGCGAATTTTTACGGAGCTTTTTAACTTCGCCATTAAGGTGATCCAAATATCTGCCATGAAAGTCAAAAGGTAAATTGAAACTTCCTGCCGAGTCGGCTGGGCGTTCTAGTGCTGTCTGCATTACGTCCTGCCAATGATACGAGTTTAATGTGTATAGTTTAACTCCATGCGCTTGCCTTCCCATTTTTTTAGCTGGGTCGGCTGGGTTAATAACCCAAGGGCGATTGAGGGGGTGCCTGCCTTTTACTGGGATCCACAGCGGATTCCTGCGGCAAAAGTCATAAACTAAATTGGCTCGATAACCAGAATCCATGGCGCCAGCTACAAATTGAGGACGTAAACCAGTCCCAAGATATCTAAACCTGCTAATATCATCAAGTAGGTGGCCAATACCTCTCTCTACTTTTTCCCAATCTCGGTTATCCCATGATATTTCTTGCTCATAAATCTGATAAGTTTTGTTATCTGGCGCCCATCCAATCACAACACAATAAACTCTGTCTGTTCCTACATCTATTCCGATGGTTATGCTCTTAACATCCTCTGGGATCTCTTTGCGATTATATTTTTCAAGGGCCAGCTCTGTCTGTTCTATGTCCCCACCTAGCGCATCCAGGTCTGTCGGCTTGGCACATTCTGAGTTATAAAAATCCTTAAATGAGTTTGTCCCCTCTTCTTTTGCTTTTACTCTCTTTGCTGCTATCGAACTAAAATCATTGTGAATAGTGTTCCAAGATGCTTTGTGAAATCCCACATAGGTGCATGGTAAATCGGGATCCAGGTCTTTCCATCTTTGTGTTACCACCATCTGCTCATGGCTCTCGTCTCGTATCTCGCATCCGTTACTAGGGCAAATAGCAAAGCCTAGCCCCTTAGCCTCAATCTCTCTATAATCGGCGCCCTCTTCGGCGCTGATGCACTCCTCAGTAAATTCGCTCCACTCTTTGCAGTGAGGGCATTGCATTTCTATTGCGTACCTTTTAGAATTATTATAGTAATCTTGGATCCCTCCATTGCCTTCCAATAATTTTGGAGTGGATGCTAGTATCAACTTAAAGTTTGGCTTTGTTCTGCCCCTTGACCTGGCCAATTGAATCGGATTAACGTCCTGCGGCTTGATTTCGTCTATCTCATCAAAGACAACAAAGTCGGCTGGCATCTCTGCCAATGATGAGGGAGAGGTAGCCAGTCCCCAAGCCACTCGATTGGTTCCAAAACTTGAGAACTCTTTGCCCCCTTTTTTTGGTTCATAGTTCATGATCTTAGACTTTTCCCAAATATTGCTCATCCGTACCTGTAAGCGCTTGATCAGTCGCTCGTCTGGAGGTACGAACATCCCGTTAACTTTACGATCTGCAATAAACCAAGAGATAGCGCATATTTCAAATAATGTTTTTGAAGACTGGGAGCCAAATTGTAAATAGATCTCTTTAACATCTGGGTTTTTTAATTGCTCAAAAATAAACTGCATCTCTGGGGCAAAATCCCAATTAGGCGCACTGATTGAAAAGAAGCCCTCGCCATCTGGCAGAACAATGTTTTTTTCTGTCCACTTTGTTATTAGCTCATCAGTCTCTCGCTTGAATAATGGGATGAGCTGCGATCTTAACAAATCCTCAAAGCCAGTGTTCACCATTTCAAGGTGAATGGCCTCGCTCTCCTGTTTTCTTCTTGCTCTTTGGTCTACCTCATAGCACGCTGCACATCGGCCTGCTTTTTTTACTGGCTTGCCACATCTACAAAATTCTAACATTCAAAACCCCACATAGATGTCGGTGATATTATGGTCATTTATATAAATTTCTCGTTTATTGTAATAATCTAAAGTTAGCTCTAAACATGATCCATGAAATATATAAGTAAATATCACCTAAATCCCCTCGTTTATAAATTCCACAAAGCTCGCTTTTAGCTCATCAAATTCCATAATCATTTTTTTTCTAATCTCTGACTTTGTTCTCTTGTGTAATTGTGGGGTCAATTTATCGGGTACATTGTTTAAACGATCAACAAATCTCTGGCATAAATTCACCATTTTATTGGTTGCCATTTCTTTCTCCACAAGTGAACTCTGAGCCACTGCGTTTAATCTTTCCTGTTTTTTAGCTTGTGCCGTTCTCGCTCGAATCATGGCCTTAATGTTTTCATCATTAAGCTCGTCTGTATTCATGTTCTCAAGATCTGGCAGACCATCATCAAATCCGAGTTCAATCTCATCAAGAAGCTCGTCTCTGCTTTTCTTCGGTAATTTCTTGGTGGGTTTCTTCGTTGCTGCTTTCTTTATCTTGGCGCCGATTGCTTTTTTCTTAGCTGCTTTTTTCTTTGTTGTACCCTTCGGCCTGCCTCTGCCTCGTTTTATTGTTGGTTCTTCCATTTATACACCTTTAAAATATGCCAGTGCCCTGGACAAATTCCTTCTTTGGGTCGGGGTGCTATCACCTGTCAATAGTCTGATCTCATCCTCTGTAATGTTCATAAATTCCCAATGGTCTTTTGCTAGTTTATATAATACTTCTTTAGCTGTGTAAAATCTTTTATCACTCTGTTTCTCGATTTTCTTCGGGTTCGTCATTCTCTACCGCTTCCTTCTCTTCATTTATTAATTCCCATTCCCCTGCAAAATTCATCACATAAAATTGCCCATCTGAGAAACTGATTTCCATTTTGTTAGTCCTTTTTATTTTTAAAAATATTAAGAATGTCAATAATTGTCATGTCAAAATCTGTTCACATTTTTGTAAACTTATTAACATTGGCTGAGATTGTTATACGCAAGTCACTTCGTGTCTCACGCATTTTTTATCGAAAGGCGGAGTTC
>UPTG01000334.1_pt1 | contig 38933 bp, 36 predicted proteins | sample 2160121 | NCBI WGS metagenome assembly UPTG01 (sample SAMN06266255, study PRJEB28933) | marine metagenome | isolation source: Columbia River Estuary | place: USA:Columbia River Estuary, USA | collected 2014-07-27
GAGCCACCGGTTGAACTGTGGTTCACATAACGGTATTGTGCATCTGCGTAGACCAAAAGGTTGTTACTAGTCACAGCATATTTCGCGTAGATGTTCGCATCGTCTTTCACGGCATCACCCGTATAGTACTCCCCATCAAGGGTACTTACGTTTGGATTGTTTGCCCAAATCACACGGCCAAAGTGCGCACCCTCATAACGGTGCACCCCACCGCCAAGCTGTACACGCTGGCCGCCGTTTTCGTACGTCCATGAAGAAGTTGCTCCATAGAAATCGTTGTCCAACCACTTGCGTGTAACCACATCACCGTACGCAACGGTATCGCCTGAAGCAGTGTAATACGGCATTAATCCAAAGTCCATGAAGCTCAATCCCAAGACTGAACCTTGATTGTACTCTTCATAATAGCCGGCGCCTGCAGTGTGGTGCAAGGCCGCCGCAAAAGTTCCGCCAAAGAGGTTGGAATAGCGGTAGTGCAACTGTGTATGCTCCTGACCGTAGTTATCTACTTGGTCGTCATAGGTGCCGACAACATTCCACATGTCGTCATAGATGGCACCAGCAGCGTTAGTTCTAGGTGCAGCATCCCAAGCGCCACCATACATGGTGGTAGAATCGACACCGTACCAAGCTTGGTAGGTACGTTCGCCACCGCCAAAGCGCACGGCCTCAACGTAATGACCGCCACCGGCAAAACCAGCGCTCACGTAATACGATTGCAAGTCTGAAGATGCGCGCTCCACATACCCATCTGAAGTGATAGAGGAAATGCGCGTATTCATCCAAAAGCCACTGGCCGATTTTCCAGTATTCGCCTCTAATGTGGCCCGCTGCGTTCCGTACGATCCAGCGCCCAAAGTGATACGACCGCCTTTTTCACCAGCACCCAAAGTGCTTAGACCAAGGCTTGCTCCGAAGGCCCCAGAACCGTTGGTAGAGGTTCCGACCCCTTTTTGCAATTGAATGGCGTTTGTGGAAGACATCAGATCTGGTGTATTCACCCAAAACACGCCATGGCTCTCTGCATCATTCATTGGAATGCCATTAACCGTTACGTTGATGCGCGTGATGTCTGAACCGCGAACACGCATGTTGGTGTATCCAACACCGTTTCCCGCATCAGAGAAACTCACTACGCCTGCAACATCTTGCAAAACATAAGGAAGATCGCGACCAGTATTAAGCGCTTCAATATCCTTTTGTGTTAGGTTAATCTGTGCGATGGGGTCATTCTTTTGCGCCCAAGTGCCCAGTACATTCACCTCATTGAGTTCCACATTTGGAAGAAGAAGAATGTCGATTTTGGCCGAATCGGCCTTTTCTTGTGCAGTGGCATATAGCGAGAAGGCTACAACTGCTGCGGTACACATGAATTTTTTCATGAAAATTGGTCTTTTAAAACCACGTCAAGGGGCAATAACGTGTTGTTACACAAATATTGCTTTCGTTCCTTGGCAGCATTATCTGCCCAGGTTCTATGGGTATGTTCTCAGCCCGCAGGTCAAACGACTTTCTGGGCACCCCTTTGAGACAACGCGAAGATATGACACGAAAACGGTATGTTTGTGTTCATGAAAAAGATTGTTCGAATAAGCGGAATTATAGGCTACTCTGGGCTGTTCTTAGGCGGCTGGTTTAAAATATTTCATTTGATGGGCGCACCTTCCTTATGGTTGTTAGGGAATATTTTTACCGGGGTATTTCTTCTGACCTACGCTATCGAAAAGCTTAGGAAGCGGTTTTAGTCTTTGAATTTTTGAAGCAAACCCAAGGGGCGTAATCTTATCTCATCCCCAACCATAGGTTGATAGCCCACTGCAAAGTCATTGAATTTGTACAATTTGGCCAATTTCATTTGCTCGCGTTGACTAATGCTGTGCATGGTCTCTCCAACGCGTACGACTGTAGTTTTCGTTCTTCCACGGCCTTTCTTCTCGTCGACATATACGCGATCACCTTCCGAAACAACGACCTCATGCGTCCAATCGTTAAATTGGAGGAGCGCCGCCGTAGGCAGGTGAAGTGAATCCGCGATATATTCTAGTCGGTCACCCTTTTGGAAGAGTACGAACGCGACGCGCGTACCTTCACTCTGCACGCGACGTAGGACGAAGCGCTCTCGGGCATTGGTCACTGGTCGTCCTTTTTTATCCAAGACAGGTCCCGTTCCGCCGGCAACAGCAGGGGTTAATGCAGCGCCTCCGTCAAAGCGGTATAACATTTCGTCTTCTATAATTTTAATCAGACGGTCCGCATATTCAGGTGCCGTCGCATACCCCGCTTTTTTAAGCCCTTTCGCCCAACCCTTATAATCGTTAGGGTCCAATTCAAACAAAAACGCATACCGCGATCCGCGCATCAAAAAATCTGTATGGTCCTCAAAACTGTATTGTGGTTTATCGTATTTACGAAAGCACTCACCCTTTTCATCGTCATCATGGTACACCTTCGCGCCTTTCCAATCACTGTGGCATTTAATCCCAAAATGGTTGTTAGATTTCCGAGCCAATTCACTCTGGCCGTTTCCACTCTCCAATATCCCTTGCGCTAAGGTGATCGACGCCGGTATGCCAGATCTATTCATTTCAGCAACAGCCAATTGCGCATATTCTTCAATGTACGACTCGCGAAGCGACTGTTGGGCGCGCACATTCACGCCCCATAATAGAGCAAAGAGCATAAATAGGTGAACGCGCGAACGGGTTTTCATAGGAGTCGAAGTAAAAAAGATGATGGGCAAATCTGCTTGCTCTAAGATACGAAGAGAGTTATCAAAAAATTGGCCCCTAACTCCCACAAAATCAAAAAATGAAATTGTTAATAACGCAATTCACTCCTACGTAAAAAGGAGGATTTGAATTTCTAGTTTAGGATAAGACAAAAACAAAAAAGTATATACCATGAGCGCAAACGACTTCCAAATGGACGACTCCTTCGCAAGTTTCGTACAAGAATTAGAGCAGGCAGAACAACCAAAAGCTTGCAGTATTGACAACCCAGAGTGTGAAGCATGCGGAAGCTAACTCACCCTGTCGACCTCATTTAAAGGCCCGATTTTCTTGAGAAAATCGGGTTTTTTTATACCGGAATTTGCGTACCCATTAGGCCCAGTCCAAGCACTATAACCCAACTTAAAGACAATACAATACTATACTTGGCCAGAATCGGCCATTCCCAATACCAATACAGGTACAAGAACACTGCTAAGCCCGTTTGAGGCATCCACATCAAAACTATATTGCGGAACAAATCCCATCCGGAGACTACCTCAATACCCAATTTAGGCTGAATACTATATACCGTCAACAACGTAGTAAATAGAGATAATACGGCAAAAGGAAGCCACAGCTTAAGAAAATAAACCTTTGAAAACATATTCACGATTTTACTTTACGCAGGTAGATTGAAACTATCATTTTCCTAGAGCAGGTACGTGAAGCCTACGCCCAGGTAATTGCCCCAACCGTTTAGTTCGTATTTCACACCAAAAGAGTTAATGCTTCCGTCCAATCCATACCATTGTATATCTAAGGCAATCGGAATAGTGAAGACCGCTACCGGTTCTGCAGGATCAAGGTATACCAGGTCGAGCAACCCACTCTTTTCGGCGGCATCGGCACCATAGAAATATCCAAAGCCAACGGAGGTGAGGATATCAACTGTGTTGGCCTCAACGAGCTTTCCTACTTTTACCTTGGCGCTAGTGAATTTTCCTATGGCGTAGTTGGGCAAACCAAAATTGGTTCCATAGGCACCGTTACGCAAATAAGAAGTGGTTATGGCAATTAATCCGCCGTTGTCCATATCGTGCAGGTAACCGCCCAGCTCGTACTCTTCACCAATCACAAAGCTCGGAAGATCTCTAGAGACATAATGATAGCTGGCAAGAATGCCCATGTCTAGTTCACCTAAAACAAGCTTTGCTTGACCGTTCGCAATGAATGGAAATACAAGGGTGAGCAATAAACATTTGATCGTTTTCACAGTGGATTTCTTTCTGGGAATAAGGTCAGAAAAACTATGCCAAATTTCAAGGAATTGGCTGAAAACAATACGGGGCCGCGTTGCGGCCCCGTAGTTGAAAAAATTTTTAGTAGCGGTAGTGCTCTGGCTTGAATGGGCCTTCGACTTTCACTCCGATGTAATCGGCCTGATCGCTGCGAAGGGTTTCGAGCTCTACACCGATCTTCTCGAGGTGCAAGGCTGCTACTTTCTCGTCCAAATGCTTTGGCAAGACGTATACTTTGTTCTCGTACTGATCGCTGCGCAACCAAAGCTCTAATTGAGCCAATACCTGGTTGGTGAAGCTGTTTGACATGACAAACGACGGGTGGCCTGTAGCACAACCTAGATTCACCAAACGGCCTTCCGCCAATACGATGATTTCGTTGCCGTCAACGTTGTATAGATCTACTTGAGGCTTGATCACCTTCATGGTATCTCCGTATGCACCGTTCAACCAAGCCATGTCGATCTCATTATCAAAGTGACCGATATTACATAGGATGGTCTTATCGTTCATCAACTTGAAGTGTTCTTCAGTGATGATGTCTTTATTACCGGTTGCTGTAACGATGATTTGAGCACGCGGAATAGCTGTAGCCATGCGCTTCACTTCAAATCCGTCCATCGCTGCTTGCAACGCACAAATAGGATCGATCTCCGTTACAATAACGCGTGCACCTGCACCACGCAATGAAGCCGCAGTACCCTTACCTACATCACCGTAACCGGCAACAACAGCAACTTTACCTGCGATCATTACATCTGTTGCACGACGAATGGCATCTACTGCCGATTCTTGACAACCGTATTTATTATCAAACTTCGATTTCGTTACCGAATCGTTCACGTTGATTGCTGGAAGTACCAACGTTCCATTGATCTCACGCTCGTACAAACGGTGAACACCCGTGGTGGTTTCTTCTGACAATCCTTTGATGCCCGCAACCAATTCTGGGAATTCGTCAAAAACCATGTTGGTCAAATCACCACCATCGTCTAAGATCATGTTTAACGGCTGACGGTCTTCACCAAAATGTAGCGTCTGCTCGATACACCAGTTGAACTCGTCTTCGTTCATTCCCTTCCACGCATACACCGGAATACCCGCAGCAGCAATAGCAGCGGCAGCATGGTCCTGCGTTGAGAAAATATTACAAGAAGACCAAGTAACCTCAGCTCCTAATTCTACTAGTGTCTCGATCAAAACAGCCGTCTGAATGGTCATGTGCAAACACCCTGCGATGCGTGACCCCTTTAAAGGCTTGCTAGCACCGAACTCCTCGCGGAGTGCCATGAGTCCTGGCATTTCAGCTTCAGCTAATTTGATTTCCGTGCGGCCCCAATCGGCCAATGACATATCTTTAACTTTGTACGGTACGTACTGTGTTGTTTCGCTCATGTGAACTAATTTATTTGGCGCAAAGATACATAACGTGCTGAGTGCACAAAGGTTTAGTAATGATGTCTACCAATTTTCCGTTTTCACATTTAGCAGAAGAGGTCCAATTCGGCTGGTCAGATCGGCCATCCGTGCTACTCAACGCAGAAATGTTCAGCACAGAAGACCGTGAAAAATGGGAGCAGCGCAAGACCAAGCCACGAAAAGAAGAGTTCTTGGTCAGCAGAACTGCATTGGCTAACGCGCTGGATCCATTGCCACTTTCAGCTGTGTATTACCATGGAAAACAACCCAAACATAGAGCAGGGCACATCAGCATAAGCCACACTAAGAATGGCGCCATTGCGGCCTATTCTGCTTCTCTCGAGGTAGGCGTAGATATTGAAGGTATACGTCCACAGATTGGTCGTATTGCGAAAAAATTTATTCGACCGGACGAAGAAACATACCTCCAATCCTTGGGAACTGTGCATGCCCAACAACTAATTTGGGGCATTAAGGAAAGTTTATTCAAGCTCTACGGCGGAGGCAACGTGGATTTCAAAAAGCACCTTCACATTACTTCACTTTCCGCAGAAGGGAATGGCAACCAATGGTCAGGAACGGCATGGGTCTATGCTACAAATGAGATGCGACTGCAACCCATTCAGTGTTTCGTACAAGGTCACTTTGACGGGAGCAACTATTACTGTTTAGCGACCCACCGAAAGGAAATGGCGCCTTTTGATGCGCACAACCTTCAACTGCGCCAATGGACGCTGAGCGACGCGCCTTGGCTCTACCGCTTGAATAAGGATCCTGAAGTAATAAAGTATACTGGCGACAGTGGATTTTCGAGTGAAGCCATGGCGCGCGAACTCATACTATCCTATCCCAATTACCAACGCGACGGCTACGGCCGCTGGATCGTTACAGAGGCTGCAAGCAACACACCATTAGGTTGGTGCGGACTAAAGAAGAACCCTTGGGGCGTTGATTTAGGCTTCCGATTTTTTCGGGAACATTGGGGAAAAGGCATTGCTACAAAAGCGGCACAGGCTGCCTTAACATTAGGCAATACATTCGATGCATCGCCCATCATTGGCCGAACGCTCTCGAGCAATACCGCCAGTAAGAGGGTATTAGAAAAGGTTGGCATGGTACAATACGATGCGCTGCCCTCAGAAGATTTTACAGAAGATTACCAAATCACCGCAAGCGACAGCAAGTTCTGGGCAAACGAGCAACTCCTTCTCTATAAATTCCCTCGCTAATGCCACACATCGTTCTCACCGGTACTGAAAGCACCTATAAATCGCGCTTGTGCGCTGCGCTAAGCGAACTGTTCCAACTGCCTGCAGTACCCGAATATGCGCGCCACTACATGAGCGAAAATGGAATTATGGCATCAAATGTAAATGAGGCCGTGTTCAACACCATCGCGACGGGCCAAATCGACCAACAACGCATCCATGGCTATTTTGATGCGCATGCCATGGCTACCTTATTCGACACCGATGGAATCACCTTAGCTGTATGGGCCGCTGATAAATTCCAACGTCCCGTTGAAGCATTCACCCCCATTCCTACTCACCTGCACTACCTCGTGTGTGCTCCTACAAATAAAGCTTACGAAGATCCTATGCGGGAAGATCTTGATAGACGCGACGAACTCCACAAGCGTTATCTCGAAATGCTCGATGGTATGAACGCATCCTACACGGTATTGAAAGAAGTTGCATTTACGGACCGGCTATTTGAAGCAATATCCGCCTTGAGAAGCTGTGGATTTACACCACGCGATTGAGTTCATCGTCCAGCATTTGACGCAATTGGTTCCATTTAGAGAACTCATTCATATAATGATCAATCTGAATGTCGTCGCCATCTAACTTCGACTTCAAAAGCTCTAACTGACGTTGCACGTGCATGTATTTAAAGCGAAACACGGTATCGCGCACCAAAGAGAAGATGATGTTTTTTTCCTTTGGTAGATAGATCTCACGGGCCTCCCATTTTGCAAGAGTATATTTCTCTGTCAATGCTTCGGTGACCAATTCCACGACCTCCGGGTCCGGTTGACGCACCCACCATGATGTCACCGGCACCTCACCTTCTTCCAATTCTGCACATAGCAATCCATAGGCCTTTGCAAAAACCGGTACTTGAAACGTAATCCCATCATTGTCCAGCTCCTGCTTGATCCAATCCGCCACAGTCACAGGATTCACCTCTTCTGGATCAATACCCTCTTCGAGCATGATTTCTGTGCCTTTACTAATGGCCAAATGAATCAAGGTTTTCTCTTGCTCATAACCAAGGATTTTAGCCTCTTCAGGCACACCGCCAGTAACCACCTCCATTGGCGGTTCTTGTTGCTGTTTTCTTCGGGCTTGACGGGACTGATCGTTTAATAATCGGTACAATTCATCAAATAGTGCAGCAGCATCTATATCTAATAGACGTGCCGCTTCCTTGACGAAAACTTCTTGACCAATTCGATCCGGCACCTTAGCAATACTCGCCACAATTTCTCTCACCATCTGCGCTCGCTTGAGCGGATCACCAGCGGCCTCATCTATCAATACTCCAGTTTTGAAACTGATAAAATCTCGGCGATTAGATTTGATGTATTTTTCTAATTCCTCTGTACTGTGTGCTTGCGCAAAACTGTCGGGATCTTCACCTTCTGGAAAAGGAACAACGCGCACATTCACACCTTGCTCCAACATCATATCTAAACCTCGGAAACTTGCACGAATCCCCGCAGCATCTCCGTCATAAAGCAATGTAATGTTTGGTGTATAACGCTTCAGCATAGCAATCTGACCTTCCGTCAATGCTGTACCCGAAGAACTCACCACATTTTGAACACCGTTTTGGTAGAAACTTAAAACATCCGTGTAGCCCTCAACCAGCAGCGCTTCATCACGTTTCACAATCTCTTGTTTCGCTTGAAACAAGCCATAGAGCACCTTGCTCTTATGGTAAATAGGGTTCTCCGGCGAGTTGAGGTATTTCGCGGCCTTCGCATTGCTTTGCAAAATCCTTCCACCGAATCCCAACACCCTACCGGAGATAGAATGAATGGGGAACATCACCCGGCCGCGAAAACGATCGTACCAGCCCCGTTCATTTCGCATACTAATCCCAGAAGATTCTAAGGATTGTTCACTGTAGGAACTGGCCAATGCATAGTCCGCAAAAGCCGAAGATTGCTCAGGGCTGTAGCCCAGATGAAACTTCTTAATGGTTTCATCAGTAAAGCCTCGCTCCTTAAAGTAGCTTAACCCAATAGCCTTGCCTTGATCGGTCTCATGCAATTGCTGCACATACCACTTTGCAGCAACGTCTGAAATTAAGTATACACCTTCCTTTAGATTACCCGCGGCAATCTCCTCAGGAGTCTGCGGGCGTTCTTCAGGAATTTCAATATTGTATTTTTTCGCAATCCAACGCAACGCCTCAGGGTAGGACATCTGTTCCAATTCCATAAGGAAGGTTACTACATTCCCACCTTTACCCGAAGAAAAATCTTTAAATATTTGCTTCGCGGGGCTCACCATGAAACTCGGAGATTTCTCGTTGTTGAATGGACTCAGTCCTTTGAGATTGCTCCCGCTTTTCTTCAATTGCACAAATTCCCCAATCACCTCTTCTATTTGAGCGGTGCTGAAGATCTGTTCAATGATACTTTCGGGAATTCTAGACATAGTACTGCAAGATACATTTACTAAACAAAAAAGCCACCCTTTCGGGTGGCCTGCAAGCTGAGTGAATATTAATTATTTCTGTAAATGTACATCCATTTGGGGAAATGGAATAGAAATACCTTCTGCATTAAAGGCCTTATACACTTCTGTGGTCACAGAATAATACAAAGGCCAATAATTTTCGCTCGCTACCCACGCACGAACTAAAATATTCACAGAGGAATCCGCTAATGCGCTTATTTCGATCAAACCTTCAGGCTCAAGCAATACTCTTTCGTCGGATGCTATAATTCTTTTAATAATCGCTTTCGCTTTATCGACATCGTCCCCATAGCCTATGCCAAAGGTCCATTCTTGTCGCCGCGTTGCCTCTGCACTGTAATTAATCAAACTGCCGTTACTCAATCCCCCGTTTGGTATGACCACTTGTTTGTTGTCAGACGTTGTCAAGATGGTCGTAAAAATCTGAATACTCTTTACCGTTCCACTATACCCTTGAGCTTCAATAAAATCGCCCACCTTGAACGGCTTAAACATGAGAATCATGGCACCTCCAGCAAAATTTTGCAGCGTACCACTTAATGCCATGCCCACAGCCAAACCGGCAGCACCCAGAATGGCAACTATACTCGTGGTTTCAACGCCCAGCTGATTGATCGTCGCAATAACAACTACCGCTTGCAAAGCGATTTTCAAAAAACTCTGCAGGAACGTAGAAAGGCTCGCATCAACCTCTCTAAGACTGAGCGCCTTTGTAAAAGCGCGCATCATGACCTTCACCACGCGCATTCCAATCCAAAAAATAACAACAGCGAGGACGATGTGCTTCGCCCATTCGAAGGCATTCAATTTCAATGCATCTAGCAAAACTTCAAATTCTTCCATTCTAATTTATTTTTTCCGAGCTACGGTAAATTCCAATAGGGACTCAAACGAATCGCGCACATCACTACCGGGAAAGGTATAGAGAAGATCTTTGGCTTTTGTAATGTGTTCCTCCATTCTTAAACGCGCATAATCTAGTCCTCCAGAATGCCTAACAAAGTCGACTACTTCTTGGACTTTTTTAGGTCGGTCGTGGTGCTTTTTAATGGTTCTTATAATGTATTTGCGCTGTTTGGGAGTAGCCTCTGTTAACGCATGAATAAGTGGTAACGTCATCTTTTGCTCCTTGATGTCAATTCCAGCGGGTTTACCTGTTAAATTAACTTTTTCAAAATCGAACAAATCATCTTTTATCTGAAAGGCCAAGCCTAAATGACGGCCAATCTCACGCAACTTAGCCACACTAGCCTCATCTGCATGAACGCTGGACGCTCCAACGACACAACACGTCTCTATGAGTGACGCTGTCTTTTGCTGAATGACCTCATAATAGACCTCTTCAGTAATGTCCAATTTTCTCGCCTTTTCAATCTGAAGCAGCTCGCCTTCACTCATGGCCTTTACGGCGCCGCTCACATGCTCTAACAGGGCATATTCTTTCGTCTCTACGGCAAGAAGTAACACACGAGACAATAGGTAATCACCGATCAAAACGGCAACTTTATTTTTCCAAAGCGCATTGATACTAAAAAACCCACGGCGCATGTCTGAATCATCCACAACATCGTCATGAACCAAAGTGGCAGTATGCATCAATTCTATAAGCGAGGCCCCTCTGTAGGTACTTTCATTTACCTCTCCAAGCAATTTCGCACTGAGAAAAACGAGAATAGGACGCATTTGCTTCCCCTTTCGCTTTACCATATACCCCATCACGCGATCCACTAGTGGGACCTTTGAACTCAAATGCATTTTGAACTTAGGCTCAAAACGTTGCATTTCCTCGCTGATGGGTGCTTTAATGTCCGCCAGTTTCGCCATTAGTTCCAGCCGTTTTCTTTACAGATCTGTTCGTAGGCTTTTTGTACGTTTAGGAAGGTTTCTTTCGCAGCGGCTTGCGCCTCATCGCCAGCATCAACGAGTCTATCGGGATGGTACTTCAAAGCCATCTTACGATACGCTTTCTTTACCTCAGCCTCCCCAGCCCCCTTCTCAACTTCTAAAACTTTATAGGCCCAATCTGCATCTTCGCCTTTATGAAACATGGCTTGTATGGAAGCAAAGTCATAGGCGTTAATACGAAGATTTCTGGCAATACGCTGAATCTCGTCCAGCTCACTAGGGTGCAAATATCCGTCTGCCAGCCCCAATTTAAATAGGAAATGAATCAGTTGTAGACGGGTGCTATGGGTGGTAAAACTATTGATCTGCGCGCACACCTTGGTCAATGGAATGGGCTGATCCACGATTTTTTTAAATACCTGGAAACTTTCGTTGGCTTTTTCTTTGCCGAACATGCCAACAAATTGCTGACGGACAAAGTCTAACTCACTTTGACTTACTCTACCGTCCGCCTTAATAACTCGAGCAGCGAGAACTAGTAATGAAATATGAAAATCACTCGGCGATCCTTGACGCTGTGACCCTGATGTCCATTTCGCGCCTGAACGGCTTGGCTCAGCACCATCCGCCCCGACCAAGTCGTGCATCATGTTGCCCAAAGCTACGCCAAGCAGTGCCCCAATGGGACCACCTAAACTCCAGCCAAGGCCGCCGCCGAAAATTTGAAATAGACGTTTCATTCGCAACCCAAAGATAGGTTACGTGAACGTCTTCAATGACTCAGAGCGAATAAAATCAAGTTGCGAAAATCGCAACGGCTGATATTCCTACTATGATGAGAATGACCAAGCCAATTTGAGCATATAGCTGGGCCTTTGTCATTCTCTCTTCAGGAGGTCTTCTACTCGCTCCCCCGGAACGGGTTCGCTTAGAGTCTCTTTGAGGTGCTGCACTATTAGACATAAAAGATGAGTTGGTTGTGTTCCTATGGAAGATAGGAATTTCTTTGGCACTTAACAAACTCATTTTCTTCACAATAGCATCGTAAACAGGGGTTTAACCCCTGTTTAGTCTCGATTTAGACCCTGTTGAAAAAAACAAAAAAAATCCCAAACGCAATGTTTGGGATTTTTAAAGGCGTGCTTTTTTAAATTTTATCTAAGAGCCACAAGAGACACAATCGTCTGGATTCTCAATAGAACAAGCAATTTTCTCTTCCATGGTAACTTCATCCTTCATTGACGCAATGGCCGCTTTTTGAGCGTCGACTCGTGCCTCAATTTCAGCAGGAGATGCATCCGCTGAAGGAACTTTATCCACTTTCTCTGACGTTGCTGTTCCAGAAACCCCTGGAGCCATATCTGTCTGAGCATTCTTCTTAACCGTAAACTTGATCGCAGAAGAAGCAGGCTTAGAACGCAAGTAATACATACCCGTTTTCAATCCTTTCTTCCATGCATAGAAGTGCATAGAAGTGAGTTTACCCATGTTTGGTGCCTCCATGAAAAGATTGAGACTCTGGCTTTGATCGATAAACACTCCCCGATCAGCAGCCATATCAAGGATATCACGCATGGAAATTTCCCATACAGTTTTGTAAATGGCTTTAAGATTCTCCGGAACACCTTCAATGTGCTGCACGGAACCGTTTGAAGCCATAAGTGCATTCTTCATGTCATCATTCCACAATCCTAAGTCAATAAGATCGTGTAACAAATGCTTGTTGACTACAATAAATTCTCCAGAAAGAACGCGACGAGTATACACATTAGATGTGTATGGCTCAAAACATTCGTTATTTCCTAAGATCTGTGAAGTCGATGCTGTGGGCATAGGAGCCATCAACAGGGAGTTTCTAACCCCGTGCTCTTTAACCTCTCCACGTAACGTTTCCCAATCCCAACGACCGCTGAGTTCACCGTCTTTAACATCCCAAAGGTTGTGCTGGAATTTACCTTTCGATATTGGAGAACCTTTGTAGGTTTCGTAGGGACCGTCCACCTTTGCTTGGTCTTTAGACGATGTTACTGCGGCGTAATACATCGTTTCGAAAATATCCTTGTTGAGTTGCTTGGCTTCTTCCGAATCGAAAGGCAAGCGCAACATAATAAAGGCATCAGCTAAACCTTGCACACCTAGCCCAACTGGGCGATGACGCATATTTGAGTTTCTCGCTTCCACTACTGGGTAGTAGTTGCGATCAATCACCTTATTTAAGTTTTTCGTCACCTTATAAGTAACGTCGAACAGCTTATCGTGATCGAATGTACCGTCTTCAGTCACGAACATTGGTAAGGCGATCGAGGCTAAATTACAGACCGCTACTTCATCCGGAGAGGTGTACTCTAAAATTTCGGTACATAAGTTTGAAGAACGGATCGTACCAAGGTTCTGCTGATTTGATTTTAAGTTTGCGGCATCTTTGTAAAGCATGTACGGCGTTCCCGTCTCAATCTGGCTCTCCATAATTTTTGCCCATACTTCGCGTGCTTTGACTGTTCTGCGACCACGCCCTTCACTCTCGTATTTCGCATAAAGGTCTTCGAATTCTTTACCGTGACAGTCAAACAATCCAGGACACTCGTTTGGACACATTAGGGTCCAGTCTTCATTCTTTTCAACGCGCTCCATGAATAAATCTGGAATCCACATTGCGTAGAATAGATCTCGCGCACGCATTTCCTCTTTTCCGTGGTTCTTCTTAAGATCCAAGAACTCAAAAATATCGGAGTGCCAAGGCTCGACGTAAATAGCAAATGAACCCTTACGCTTACCACCGCCTTGATCCACGTAGCGCGCTGTGTCATTGTAGACACGTAGCATTGGAACAATACCGTTGGATGTACCATTGGTGCCACCTATGTAGGAACCTGTTCCTCTAATGTTATGAATGCTCAGCCCAATACCTCCTGCACTCTGCGAAATTTTCGCCGTTTGCTTCAGGGTATCATATATGCCATCGATGCTATCGTCTTTCATGGTAAGCAAGAAACAAGAACTCATCTGTGGCTTCGGTGTACCTGCATTAAACAACGTTGGGGTTGCGTGCGTCATGTACTTCTTGCTCATCAGCTCGTACGTCTCAATTGCACTCTCAAGATCGTCCTTGTGTATACCGATACTTACACGCATCAGCATATGTTGCGGACGTTCTACAATCTTGCCGTGCATGCGCAGTAGGTAAGAGCGCTCAAGCGTTTTAAAACCAAAATAGTCGTAGCTAAAGTCTCGGTCATAGATCAACTGAGAGTCTAGAAATTCTGAGTTTTTACTGATGATTTCGAAAACATCATCAGCAATTAATGGAGCAGGCTTGCCCGTTTCAGGGTTGATGTATTCATACAATCCTTGTACCGTTTCAGAAAAGCTTTTTTTGGTGCTTTTGTGAAGGTTACTTACCGCGATGCGCGCCGCAAGATTTGCGTAATCAGGGTGCTTGATAGTCATTGAGGCTGCCGTCTCCGCAGCCAGATTGTCCAGTTCCGAGGTGGTTACCCCGTCATAGACACCGTCAATAACTCGTTTTGCAACAGAAACAGGGTCAACATATTCGCTGAGCCCATAACAGAGTTTCTCAATTCTCGCCGTGATTTTGTCAAATTTAACCGCTTCCTTATGGCCGTCTCTTTTTAATACGCGCATCATGGTATTGTTCTTTCTTGAGTTGTGTGTAAGTCTTATTAGAAGTTCATTGCGCCGAAGGCGTCGTCAATGTTGTGGTCCGATTGCTCTTCGCCAACACCCGCTTTCTTATATTCGGAAACACGCTTTTCAAAGAAGTTCGTTTTTCCTTCCAATGAGATCATATCCATAAAATCGAATGGATTGGCTGTATTATATACTTTCGGGCAATTCAAAGTTTCTAGAAGGTGGTCCGTAACAAACTCTAAATATTCCGACATCAGTTTCGAATTCATTCCAATCAGATTTACTGGAAGAGATTCCGTGATAAACTCGCGCTCAATATCTAGCGCTTCTGAGAGAATTTGAACTATACGCTCCTGCGGCACTTTGTTTACTAAGTGGTTGTTGTGCAAGTGACAAGCAAAATCGCGGTGCAATCCTTCGTCACGAGAAATAAATTCGTTCGAAGTTGCCAGTCCAGGTAACAGACCGCGTTTCTTCATCCAGAAAATACTACAGAACGCACCGGAGAAGAAAATTCCTTCTACCGCTGCAAAAGCAATTAGTCTTTCTGCAAACGATTCTGAATCAATCCATCGCAAAGCCCAATCGGCCTTTTTCTTAATGGCTGGGAAACGCTCTAATGCATTGAACAGCTCGTCTTTTTCTTTATCATTATCCACTAAAGTGTCAATCAAAAGCGAATACATCTCGCTGTGGATATTTTCCATCATGATTTGGAATCCGTAGAAGAATTTAGCCTCTGAATATTGCACCTCATTTACGAAGTTCTCCGCTAAATTTTCATTAACGATACCGTCTGATGCAGCAAAAAATGCAAGAATGTGCTTTAGGAAATAACGCTCATCGTCTGAGAGCTTTTTCCAATCCACAACATCTTGGTGTAGATCTATTTCTTCCGCTGTCCAAAAAGATGCTTCTTGCTTCTTGTACCACTGCCAAATGTCGTCATGTTGAATAGGAAAAATTACAAATCTGTTCTTGTTTTCCTGAAGAATGGGTTCTTGCTGCATGGTTGCAATTATTAGTCGTCGTTAAGGCCGATTAAAAAAATATAATCAGCTTAATATCAATCAATTAAACTTGTGCTTATGGCGCGGAGTAGGCACTGGTGCTCGCTTGCATAGGCGAACGGTCCATACAAACATGGCTCGTATTTGAGGGAATATCAAGAAAGTCAAATTGGGTTTTTACCACAGTTATTAACAACTCTTTTTGGTGTCAAAAATGAACCATTGGTAATGGCTACGGGCGAGCAGAGACCCTCATGAGTCTTTACCACTAATTTTAAAAGGTATTTTCCTTTATTCGGCCGATAAATGAGCAGCCACTTCTTCGAGCTCTGCATAAAAGTCAGGGCCGTATTTTCGAATCAATGGCTCTTTCAAAAACTTGTAGACGGGAACCTTTAACTCCTCTCCCAAAGCACAGGCATCACTGCAGATGGACCAACGATCGTAGTTTAATGCCTCAAAATCTGTATAACGAGCAATGCGGATGGGATAGAGGTGGCAAGAAATTGGTTTTTTCCAATCTACTACACCATCGTTATACGCCTGCTCGATACCGCATTTGGCAGTACCATCGGGATCAAAGACCGTGTAGGCACATTCTTTGCCATCATTAAGAGGCGTCTCCAGTTCCCCAATACCAGCGACACTGGTTCCTTGCTTTTCAATGGAATTCCGCCCCTTGTCCGTTAAATATTCACGAATCTTAGGATAGATTTTCTTGAGAATAGCTGCTTCTTCCGGTTCTACAGGTGCGCCCGCATTACCTTCCACACAACAAGCACCTTTGCAGGCACTGAGATTACACACAAACTCCTTTTTAAAGAGTTCGGTGGAGAGCAACTTATTACCAATTTCTATCATACCTGCAAAGCTAGTTCAGTAAAGGGATGGTCAGGTAAGAGAAACGCGCTAATTTTGCACCAAATACTAACCGCATGGGTTTCAATTACAATGACGCACTAAGCGCTTTCCTTATCCTATTTGCCGTTATCGATATTCTCGGTAGCATACCTATTATCGTAAGCCTTAGGAAAAAAGTGGGCCACGTACAAAGTGAAAAAGCTACACTAGTGGCTGGCGCAATCATGATTGTATTTCTATTTCTAGGAGAACGCATTCTCCATTTATTGGGTGTTGATGTTCAAAGTTTTGCCATCGCCGGTAGCTTTGTTCTGTTCTTTCTTGCCCTTGAAATGATTCTCGGCATTACTCTTTACAAAGAAGAATCGCCGCATACAGCTAGCATTGTGCCCATTGCTTTTCCCATGATTGCTGGTGCAGGAACGATGACTTCCTTAGTCTCCTTACGCGCAGAATTTGCTACCATAAATATCATTATTGCTATCATTTTGAATATGGTGGTTGTTTATGCGGTATTAAAAAATACAGAACGCATCGAACGCATTATGGGAGCCGGCGGCCTCAGTATCCTTAGAAAAGTTTTCGGTGTTATCTTGCTGGCTATTGCTGTCAAGCTGTTTTTCGCTAACCTCATCCCCTTGTTAAAAAACGCATAATTTGCTATGTCTGACGACCAGTTTAAAAACGTTATTGCCCACGCCAAAGAGTACGGGTTCATTTTCCAAAGCAGTGAAATTTATGACGGCCTTAGTGCTGTATATGACTACGGCCAGAATGGGGCCCTGCTAAAGAATAACATCAAAGCGTATTGGTGGGGAGCAATGGTGCAAATGCATGAAAATATTGTGGGTATTGATTCCGCGATCTTTATGCACCCGACGACTTGGAAAGCATCAGGACACGTCGATGCCTTTAATGATCCATTGATCGATAATAAAGACAGTAAAAAGCGTTACCGTGCGGATGTACTGATCGAAGATCATGTCGAAAAGATTCGTCAAAAAATTGAAAAAGAAGTAGCGAAGGCAGCCAAGAGATTTGGAGAAAGCTTTGAACGCGAACAGTTTGAATCTACAAATCCGCGCGTGGTAGGTTACCATGAGAAGATCCGTTCGGTTATGGACCGATTCGTAAAGTCCATGGAAGCTGAGGACCTTGCTGATGTTAAGCAACTTATTGAGGATGAGCAAATTAAATGTCCAGTAAGCGGGTCGATGAATTGGACAGATGTCCGTCAATTCAATTTAATGTTTGGCACTCAGATGGGTTCTGTAGCGGAAGGCGCATCCACCCTTTACCTCCGACCAGAAACCGCTCAAGGTATTTTCTTAAACTATCTCAACGTGCAAAAAACCGGTCGCATGAAGATTCCATTTGGGATTGCGCAGATTGGTAAAGCCTTTAGAAACGAAATTGTCGCGCGACAATTCATCTTCAGAATGCGCGAATTTGAGCAAATGGAAATGCAATTCTTTGTGCGCCCAGGTACCGAGATGGAATGGTACGAAAAATGGAAAGAAAAGCGATTGGCTTGGCACAATAGCCTAGGCTTCGATTCCAGCAACTACAGGTTCCACGACCACGAAAAATTGGCCCACTATGCGAATGCAGCCGCTGATATTGAATTCAAATTCCCTTTTGGCTTCAAAGAATTAGAAGGCATTCATTCCAGAACGGACTTTGACTTAAAACAGCATGAGGAGTTTAGCGGTAAAAAACTTCAATACTTTGATCCAGAATTGGGTGAAAATTACGTGCCGTACGTCGTTGAAACTTCCATTGGTCTGGACCGAATGTTCCTCGCTATTCTTTCAAATAGTCTCCAAACAGAGCAACTCGAAGACGGTTCCTCGCGCACGGTGATGAATATTCCGGCATTTTTAGCACCATATAAGGTGGCCGTTCTTCCACTATTGAAAAAAGACGGACTTCCAGAGAAAGCGCGCGATGTTGTGAATGCGTTGAAATTTGATCACATGGTGCAATACGACGAAAAAGATGCGATAGGAAAGCGTTACCGTCGTCAAGATGCGGCAGGAACTCCTCTATGTGTCACGGTAGATCATCAGACTCTTGAAGACAACACGTTGACGGTCCGATTTAGAGACACGATGAAGCAAATTCGTATTCCAATGGACGAATTAAATGGACTTGTTGCTCAAAAAGTATCATTAAGCGAACAATTTTCAAAACTTTAGAGATGAAATACTTGTAGACATTTGATTTTCAATTAATTTTCAACTGTTTATAAACTCAAAATCATTTCGAAATGAAAAAGGTACAATTATTTGCTGCTGCCGTTGTTGCTGTTGCAATGACTGCATGTGCAGCTCCAGCTGAAGAAGCTGAAGTAGCAAACGAAGAAGTTACTGAAGAGGTAGTTGCTGAAGAAGAAGTGGCTGAAGAAGTGGCTGAAGAAGCTGATTCTACAGCTGAAGAAGCTACTGAAGAGGTTGCTGAAGAAGCTGCTGAAGAAGCTGCAGCTGATGAGCACGAAGGTCACGACCACTAGGAAGTCACCAAGCCTTATCAGGCAAAAGAAAAATCCCATTATTGCGTAAGCAGTAGTGGGATTTCTTATTTAAGAGTAGTTGAAGCAGCGCGGACGACTTCCTTTAAAACCACATCGTCCGTTCGTAGCACATTTCTGTAGGCATCGAATCCCCAAATGTTTTTGGCATAGGCTGCTTTCAAAAGGAATCGGATTTCATCCATGTCCGTGCTTGATAAATCCTCTAAAGTCAACCCATAACTCCCGTACTCTAAAAACGAATAGAGTTGCATGTCGGAGAGTTCAAAATCCGTAACGAACCTCTCGAAAGTCCAAAGCTCATAATCGGAACGTTGCGCATCAATTTGGTCAAAGGCAAAAGCGTCCATTGTACCAAAGGACATACTCCAGTAGTAGCTGTTGGAAGAATCTGCCGACAAGTAAATATCTGGCTCAATGCCACCGCTGGCTAAAAGGACTTTGCCGCTATCACTCGTAAAAACTGTGCCTTCCATTTGTCCGGGAAGATCTGCCCCTTCATACGGCTTTTGTATAGAACGACCGGAAGGTGTGTAGTAATAGGCAACTGTTAATCTCACCTTGGAACCGTCTGATAATATTTTATCCTCTTGCACCAATCCCTTTCCAAAGGAAGTCGTTCCGTAAACCGTCGCGCGATCGTGGTCTTGTAACGCACCCGTTACCACCTCCGAAGCGCTGGCACTGCTCCCGTCAATAATTATGTGCAGCGGCAAGTCTTCGTATCGTTGACCTCCGGAGGCCTTTGACGTATGAGTTTTACCATCGCCGTATTTGGTAATTACTATGCTTTTATCTTCACTAAGAAATTCATCTGCGATGGCCACTGCCTCGTGCAGGTATCCTCCGGGATTTCCTCGCAAATCTAAGATGAGACCCCGCATGTTGAGACTATCTAATCGGTCCAACGCGACGAGCAGTTCGTCGTGCGTCGTTTCAGCAAAACGCTCCATACGCACATAACCTAGACTGCCCAGCATTTGGGTACTGACCACACTTTCTAATGGAATAATCCCTCGCTGAACCGCAGCCGTTAGGTACAAGCCGTCACGCATAATCCCAAAGGTCACATAGGTTCCTTCCTCGCCTTTAATACGGCTGGTGACTTCATCGTTGGTAAGTTGCGGACCTACAACAGTATCCCCATCGATGGTTATAATGCGATCTCCGGCGAGCAAACCATACGAGGCAGCTGGACTATTTTTCATGATACTAACAAACACCAGAGTGTCTTCATGAATACGAAACTCCACCCCTATTCCAGAAAAGTTGCCCTGCATTCGTTGAGCTATGTATTCGCTGTCTTCGGCAGGAATAAAGGCGCTGTGTGGGTCCAGTGAACCTAAAATATGGTCCATTGCATCGTCCATTAATCCGTCAATATCAAGGGTATCAACGTATTCGTATTCCAGGTAGCGAAAGAATTGGTCCAATTTAGACCGGTCCTGTTTCACATCCGTTCGAAACTGCAAACCAATCCATACCCCGAAAATGAGGAATCCAAAGACCCATAAGACTACTGAATCACGCTTCATTCCACCGCCAACTGTTCTGTTGCTACACCAGCCTTCTCTAAAAAGCGCAATCCACTGTCGTCCTTGTACTTGTTGATGTAAACTAATCTTCTTATGCCGGCCTGGTGAACGAGCTTACTGCATTCCTTGCAAGGGCTTAAGGTTAAATACAGGGTTGCTCCTTGTGCTGAAGCTGGACTCCCTGCCACTTTGAGGATAGCATTCGCTTCAGCATGCAACACGTACCATTTCGTATAATTATCGTCATCCTCACATGGATTCTCGAAGCCTGTGGGCGTTCCATTAAAACCGTCAGAAATGATCATTCGATCTTTGACAATCAATGCCCCTACTTTTTTACGAGTGCAATGACTGAGCTGGGCCCATTCTTGAGCCATTCTCAGGTACGCTTTATCGTATTTTTGTTGCTTATTCTGTTCTTCTACTGTCATGGAGCCGTGAAATTAGAACTTTCGGGTCGAAGCAGGGGTACGGCGGGACCAATTATTTTAAGTTCGCGTTGATCGGTATAGTATATTGGATTCGAACCGGTTTTCCATCGAAAGTAGCCGGAATCATGTTAGGCAACGCCTGCACCGCACGTACAGCCTCCGCATCTAACAAAGCGTCTAAACCTTTTACCACTTTTACATTACTGACGCTTCCGTCGCTTTCCACTACAAAGTTCACATAAATCTTGCCTTCGATACCCAGTGAACGCGCGGCTTCCGGATAGCTATATTCATCGGCTAAATAACCCGACAACTTGTTATTGAAACATTTGAATTCTGCATTGGGGTCTTTGATCTGTTCACAGCCTGCATAGCTCGCATTCACTAATCCACCTTGAGGCTTTTTCGCGCCACATCCGCTGAGCAGAACTATTGCCGCTAAAACGGCCAAAACTTTTTTCATAGGTCCAGAGGTTTTTGGTTAAAATACAAACTTAAACGACGCTGTTCAACAAGGTATCAAAACCAAAAAACCCATCTTCGAGAAGGCTCGAGATGGGTTTTTTGATTTCGGCCGCGCAAGCACTGCCGAGCTGTTGTACCTTGGGCGGGAATCGAACCCGCACTCCCGAAGGAACTGGATTTTGAATCCAGCGCGTCTACCAATTCCGCCACCAAGGCATTGTGGAATTGGACGGCAAAAATAAGGGGGTTTTCCAATTCTCCTAGCTTTTAAAAGAAAGAATTTTAATCCCGCCTGGAATTGCGTGTGTTTTTCTGTTCTTTTACTTACATTTGCACCCCTCTTTGGAAGAGCTTAAACCGCTACAACAACACTGATAAACAGCACAGATGGTACCTGAAGCTAAAATTTTTGCCGGTCGACATACCATGCACCTTGCATCACAGATTGCAGAGCGCTACGGTATACCTATGGGCAATGTCATGATCACAGAATTTAGCGACGGTGAAATTTGTCCATCTTTTGAAGAGACGGTACGTGGCACTCGCGTGTTTTTAATTCAAAGCACGAACCCACCGGCAGACAACCTGATGGAACTGTTAATGCTCTGTGACGCTGCGAAGCGTGCCTCTGCAAAACACATCACGGCTGTTATTCCTTACTTTGGTCTTGCACGTCAAGACCGTAAAGACAAGCCAAGAGTACCTATAGGCGCTAAGCTTGCCGCTAAAATGTTGATGGCTGCAGGCGCAACGCGTGTGATGACCATGGACTTGCATGCTGATCAAATACAGGGATTCTTTGAAGTTCCTGTTGACCACCTCTTCAGTTCGGCCTTGTTCATCAAGGACATCGAAACAATGAAGCTGGGTGATTTGTGTATTGCTTCCCCAGATATGGGCGGTGCAAAACGTGCACATGCCTATGGAAGTAAGCTTGAAGCGGAAGTGGTGATATGCTACAAGCAACGCAAAAAAGCGAATGTCATTGATAAAATGACCGTCATCGGTGAAGTAGCCGGTAAAAACGTCATTCTCGTTGATGATATGGTCGATACCGGAGGTACGCTTTGTAAGGCGGCCGAAATGTTAAAAGAAAAAGGCGCCAAAACCGTCCGTGCGTATTGTACACACGGTGTTTTGAGCGGACCGGCACAAGCGCGCATCGCGGACAGTGCTTTAGAGGAATTGGTCATTACCGATACTATTCCTCAAACTAGTGAGAACTCAAAGATCCGTGTGATCTCCGTTGCTGAAATGTTTGCTCAGGTGATGAAAAATGTTCACCACCATGAGAGTATTTCAGGACACTTTATAATGTAATACCAGAATAAACTAGATCAGATGAAGTCTGTTGAAATTCAAGGAAACGAAAGAACCAACTTTGGTTCTAAATACGCTCAACTAGAGCGCAAAGCGGGCAACGTACCGTGTGTTATTTATGGTGGTGAAGCACCTATTCACTTCTCTGCACCTACACTAGCTTTCAAAGGCTTGGTATACACTGCTGAGGCAAAAACTGCGAAAGTAACTGTAGGAGGTTCCACGGTTGAAGCTGTAATCCAAGATTTACAGTTCCACCCCGTAACCGATCAGTTGATGCACATTGACTTCATCCAGTTGGTTGAAGGCAAACCTGTGACAATTGATATTCCAGTTAAACTGCACGGTCAAGCTCGCGGTGTGTTGAATGGTGGTAAGTTGAAGTCTGTTCTTCGCAAGCTAAGTGTTCGCGCAGTACCAGCGAGCATACCAGAAAGCATCGACTTAGACATAACCGACTTGCGTATTGGTAAGTCTATCCGTGTTAGCGATGTGACGCCTGAAGGATTCGAAATCCTAAATGCAACTACTGCAGTAATCGTTACTGTCAAGAAAGCGCGTGGTGCTGTCGACGATGAAGACGAAGAAGGTACTGAAGAAGGCGCTGAAGCTGCTACAGAAGCTGCTGCAGAAGCTGCTGCAGAATAATTTTTACCTTTACGGGTATGAAGAAATTCCTCATTGTAGGCCTTGGGAATCCAGGTGCTGAATATGAAAATACCCGTCATAACATAGGTTATTTGACATTGGACGCCTTCGCGAAGGCGTCCAATGTTGTTTTTGAACCTGGGCGCTACGCGCTTACGGCGGAGGCAAAGATTAAGGGCCGTACATTCCGTTTGGTCAAGCCTACTACCTTCATGAATCTTAGCGGAAATGCGGTACGCTATTGGATGCAGGAGGAAAAGATTCCCCTAGAAAATATTTTAGTCATCGTTGATGATCTCGCACTTCCATTGGGTGCTATTCGTATACGAGAAAAAGGCTCTGACGCAGGGCATAACGGCTTGAAGGACATTCAAGAAAAATTGGGCCGTAACGATTACCCTCGACTTAAATTTGGCATCGGAAATGACTTCCCAAAAGGCCGCCAAGTCGACTACGTGCTCGGTGAATGGAACAAAGATGAAATGCTGGATCTGCCCGGTCTTATCGATCACAGCGTGAAGGCCATACAGAGTTTTGCTCTTGCCGGCGCTAAACTGACCATGACCCAATTCAATAAATCATGACCAAGGCACAGCGCATCTTAGCATTCTACCATGGGTTAGACTTTGACCGCGCTTACCTCGATGACGATTTAGATGTTCTCAATCCTTTTGAAGGTGCCAGTCCTGAGCAAGAGCGTTCCCTTGCCGATTTCTACAACAAGTTTTATAGCGACAGTAAACCGCGCAACCTCATCCTAGGTATTAACCCGGGAAGACTCGGCGCTGGAGCAACTGGCATCCCCTTCACAGATACAAAGCGCCTGCGTGAATGTGGCATTACTTTCGATGCCTTCAGTACGCACGAGCCCAGTTCTGTTTTTGTTTATGAAGCCATCAATGCCTTTGGTGGCCCGGCAAAATTTTATGCCGATTTCCTTATTGGCTCCGTATGTCCATTGGGCTTCACCGTGCGTAAGAATGGTAATTCGATCAACTTTAATTATTACGACCGTGCAAGTTTTGCGAAAGCGCTAGCTCCCTATTTATTAGCACAGATTCGTGCGCAAATTGAATTGGCAGGTAAAAATGAGCGCATCATCGTCTTTGGGACGGGTAAAAATTTAAAATTTCTTACCCAATTGAACAAGGAATTCAACTTCACACCAGCGTTGGTAGCCCTCGAACATCCGCGGTATGTTATGCAGTACAAGTACCGTGAACGAGAGGCGTACATCGCCAAATACCTTGAAGCCTTTTCGCTGTAACGCTTCCTCACAAACAGGTCATTTAGCTTCTGCCAAATGAAAAAGCCACCCCAAATGGAGTGGCTTTCAAAGTTAAATCGAGAGTATCGAGCGTGATTACATCATTCCCATGCCGCCGCCCATTCCTCCTGGAGGCATTGGTGGCTCTTCCTTTGGAATCTCAGTAATCGTTGCTTCTGTGGTCAGCAATAAGCCTGCAACAGACGCCGCGTTTTCCAGTGCAACTCGCGTTACTTTCGTTGGATCAATGACACCTGCATCATACATGTTCTCATATATGTCGGTTTTCGCGTTGAACCCAAAGTCGCCTTTGCCTTCTTTTACTTTAGCTACAACTACAGAACCTTCGAGACCTGCGTTGTGCACGATCTGACGCAACGGCTCTTCGATGGCTTTTGCGATAATCTGAATACCTGTACTCTCATCGTCATTCTCACCTTTTAGGTGCTCTAAGACTGAGCTTACACGAACGAAAGCTACGCCGCCACCGGGAACAAACCCTTCTTCTACAGCAGCTTTTGTTGCTGCTAATGCATCATCAACACGGTCCTTCTTCTCCTTCATCTCTACTTCAGAAGCAGCACCAACGTATAGTACAGCAACGCCACCTGCGAGCTTCGCTAGACGCTCTTGTAGTTTTTCGCGGTCGTAATCTGAGGTGGTGTTTTCGATTTGTGCTTTGATTTGGTTAACACGACTTGCAATTGCTTCGCTTTCACCAGCGCCATTTACGATGGTCGTATTGTCCTTGTCAATCGTCACTTTCTCGGCAGTACCCAACATATCTAGTGTAGCACCTTCAAGCGTCATACCGCGCTCTTCGCTCACGACTTGACCACCTGTTAGGATAGCGATATCTTCTAGCATTGCCTTGCGACGGTCGCCAAATCCTGGCGCCTTAACGGCAGCAATCTTGAGCGAGCCACGGATGCGGTTTACTACCAATGTAGCAAGCGCTTCGCCGTCTACATCTTCTGCGATAATCAACAGCGGGCGACCACTTTGAGCTGCAGGCTCAAGAATCGGCAATAACTCCTTCATAGAGCTCACCTTCTTGTCGTAAATTAAGATGTACGGGTTCTCTAACTCCGCGACCATCTTCTCAGTATTGGTTGTGAAGTATGGGCTTAAGTAACCGCGGTCAAACTGCATTCCTTCTACAACATCCACATACGTTTCTGTTCCCTTTGCCTCTTCTACGGTAATTACGCCTTCGTTCTTCACTTTGGCCATCGCCTCAGCGATCAATTTACCTATAGTACTGTCGTTGTTTGAAGAGATCGACGCCACTTGCTCAATCTTACTGTTATCATCACCAACTTCTTGGCTCAATGACTTCAACTCAGCTACTAAAGCAGTAACCGCTTTATCGATACCGCGTTTCAAATCCATTGGATTTGCTCCAGCTGCAACGTTTTTCAAGCCATGGTGGTAGATCGCTTGGGCCAAAACGGTGGCGGTAGTCGTTCCGTCTCCTGCAATATCTGCAGTTCTAGAAGCGACTTCTTTTACCATCTGTGCACCTAAGTTTTGCAACCGGTCTTCCAATTCAATTTCTTTCGCTACCGTTACGCCGTCTTTAGTTACATGCGGGGCACCGAATGATTTTTCAATAATTACGTTACGGCCTTTAGGACCCAAGGTCACTTTTACCGCATCCGCTAATGCATCAACTCCAGCTTTGAGACTGTTTCTTGCTTCAACGTCAAATGATATTTGCTTTGCCATGATTTATGGTTTTTTACGTTTGATTAAACTATTGCCATGATGTCCGCCTCACGCATAATGAGGTAATCACCACTTTCGTACTTGAACTCTGTACCGCTGTACTTTCCATACAATACGACGTCTCCAACACTAACCGACATGGGCTCGTCTTTTTTACCGGGTCCAACGGCTACTACAATGCCTTTTTGAGGCTTCTCTTGCGCTGTATCTGGAATAATGATCCCTGATGCTGTCTTAGTTTCAGCCGCTGCAGGTTCAATTATTACTCTGTCAGCTAATGGACGAATGTTTAAATCTGCCATGATTTATGTTTTTAGTTAAAGTTACTACCCTTATACAAGGAATTTTATGCCAAAGCATTTTCAGTGTCAGAGTGTCATCGCGCGGCGACTGCCGCGCGAAATTTTGGCACCAAAAAACAAAAAACCCGCGCAGCGGAGCTGCGCGGGCTATACTAAATAGTCAAATTGACGGATTACTCAACGCTCTCTGGCATTCCTTCTACAGGAGCATCGCCAGTAGGTGCAACTTCACTAGCAGGGATCTGCTGTTGGAACGGCATAGCGTCTTGCACTTGCTCATTGATCAATGTATCTTCTAGTACGACATCACTATCCGTTGAAACGAGGTTCATTCCGATCACTAACACGAACAAACCAATAACTAAAGCCCAAGTTGCTTTGTCTAAAAAGTCTGTTGTCTTTTTAACGCCGCCCAACATCTGTGGGCTATCACCACCAAAAGCAGAGCTCAAACCGCCGCCTTTAGGATTTTGAACGAGAATCACCAAAACGAGTAGGATCGATACTACTACGATCAAAATGGAGAATAATGCTATCATGAGTTTTTTTCTTTCTTAATTGCTCTAATTCGGTCGGCAAAGAAACTACTTTTTTCCGGGTATTTCAAACTTAGTACCTCGTAGGATTTAATTGCTTTCTCAAAAAGTCCTTGCTTCAGGTAAATCTCTGCCAATGTTTCGGTTACGAAGCGACCTTGACCATCTGCCTCTAGACTAAAAACATTGATTTTTCCATCGCGTTTGTTGCCTTCAAATTTGGGCAACTCCCGAATAATTTTTTTTATGTCTGACCCAGCAGCATCAGCCTTTTGCTTATCCACAGCGGGCGCAGGCGCTACACGAGTCTCCGCATTCAACCACTGTAAGAAAGAGGCTTTTTCACTGAACGGCATCTCACGCACTTCAGGTGCTTCCCATGCCGGTTCTTGCTTTGATCCGTCTTTCGTTTTTTCTATGACCGCCTCTGGAACTGCATCCAAATTGGTCTCCAATTCAAACGAAGGTACATCAGGTGCCTCAGCAACTGCTGCCTTCTTTTCCTGGCTTTTCCCTTTTTTTGGCGTCGCAGCGTTTTCCGTCACGGCACGCGTTTCAATGGGCTCTTTCTTAGCTTCAGCTTTCTTTGCAGGAACAACTTCTGGCGCAACCGGCTTTTCCTTCACTGGCTTGTCCAGTTCAACGCTTGTAGCTGAAGGTGACTCCTCCCCACGCAAAGCGCGCGAGCGTAAGATAGCATTGCGCACGGCCTCTGATAAGTGCGAAAGATCTTCAGAAACAGCAGTAGCCTTCTTAGGCTTGGCTGGTGCTGTGGCCGCTACTTTGCCCGATGCTGCCGCCTTCTTATCTGCTGTTTCAGGTGCATCAGGCGTTGCTGATTTCTTTGGCTTTGTAGGAGCCGGATCAGCTGGCTTAGGCTGAGATGACTTAGGCTGAGCCGATTTTTTAACCGCAACCTCAGCGGAAGCGTCAGTCGAAATTTTCTCTTTGGTTTCTGATACCGCAACCGCCTCCAGATGACTTTCGTAATAGGCTTTTAATGCCTCCCTATTGGGTGTTGCGATCGCAGTACGTTTGACTTGCGCCGGTAGTAAATAACTCTCTTGTTGCTGCAACGCTTTCATGTAAAGTGCATGCAATGGCGCTGCGTAAGGAAAATCGGACACCGCTTGTTTGAGCATAGCAAGCTCCGTCGCATTTAAGCGCTCCGGGTGGGCGTACAATTCTTCGATTTTCTTTGCGTTCATTTACCAATTGGCGATAGCCCGGTTTAATATGTCTTCGGTCAATTCTTTCATGATTTCAGCCGCCAATTCTCTTTCAATATCGGAAAAATTCAAATCCGCATCGTAGTCTCTAGACCGGCTAAAACGTTGCTCAAAACTATTTTCTTCCGCGATACTATTCTCAAAGGAAACCTTAACGGCGATGGTAAAACGCATCTGAGCAACCTCACTAGGGCCGCGCGCGGCTTGCGGACGAAGACTGTAATCTGTAATGGCGCCTGAAAATTCCAAATCTGCTGGCCCGTCAACTAAACGCAACGAAGTTTGCTGAACAAAAATATCTTTCAACGATTCGGTAAAAATCTGAGACATCTCAGGATTCACAATCGCTGCTGTATTATCAAAAAAATCGATGTTTAGCGTCTTCGCCTCCCCCACATTCCCTCCGGTAAAGCTATAGCCGCCCTTGCACCCGGAAAGGATGATAAAAAGCAGCATTACGATGGGGAAACGAAGTGTGCGCATTATTCGAGGTTGTATTGTTTGATCTTACGGTACAAGGTACGTTCGGAAATACCCAATTCTTTTGCCGCAGCTTTGCGTTTTCCTTGGGTCTTGTCCAATGCCTTTTTAATCAGTTCAATTTCTTTATCCACCAAACTCAGGTTCTCAATTTCGATGGTGTGCTCATCGTCCTCAAACGAATCGTATTCGTCCGGGTTTACAAAGGAAACGTCGTTAGACTCCGTTCCGGTATAAGGCTTAACTGAAGAGCGTTCGGCAAATTCAGTACCAATTTGGGGGAACTCGCGTTGCACACCTTCATAAAACCCTTCACCGCTTTGAACAGCCTTCTTTAAGGCATTTAGTTCCGTGCGCATCTCAAACAAGAGTTTGTAAAGCGCTTCTCGTTCCTTTGCAAAGTCCGCATTACTTACCCCGTCGCTAATACGTGAATTGGCCAGTGCAGGGAGATTCGGCGCATCTACCTCCGGTAAATACGCTTTAAGCACGTCTTTGCCCACCATACGCGTCGTTTCAATCACACTCATCTGCTCGGCAAGATTGCGCAATTGACGAATGTTTCCAGGCCAGCGGTAATGCTCGAGCAAACGCACCGCCTCATCATCTAAACGCAATGGAGGCAGGTGGTATTTATTGGCAAAATCTGCCGCGAATTTTCGGAACAATAAATGAATATCCGAAGGACGCTCGCGCAATGGCGGCAGATGAATTTCTACGGTGTTTAATCGGTAAAATAAATCCTCACGGAATTTATGGTTCTTGATGGCATTGAGCATACCCACATTGGTGGCGCCCACGACGCGTACGTCAATCTTGTTGGCACGGGACGCACCTACGCGAATAAATTCACCCGTTTCCAAAACGCGCAAAAGACGCACCTGGGATGGCATAGGCAACTCACCCACCTCATCCAAAAAGATAGTACCCGCATCGGCCTCTTCAAAATATCCTTTTCGTGCACCTGTAGCCCCTGTGAAGGCACCTTTCTCGTGACCAAACAGTTCTGAATCGATCGTTCCTTCAGGTATCGCACCGCAGTTAACGGCGATGTACGGGTTATGTTTTCTATGACTCAGTGCATGAATAATCTTCGGAATGCTTTCTTTACCAACACCACTCTCACCAGTGACAAGAACACTGATATCAGTCGGCGCAACTTGGACGGCCTTCTCTAAAGCGCGATCCAGCAATGGACTCACCCCAATAATTCCGAAACGTTGTTTTATGCTCTTGATATCTGACATTGGTCCAATTAATTTATGCCTTTGGGCCCTCTACCACTGTTCCCAATAAGGTGGCAGTAGTACAGCTTTCAATCTTAACGTGTACAAAGTCGCCTGGTTTAAAATCATGTCGATCAAAAACAACCACGCTGTTGGTATCGGTGCGGCCGAACAATTGTTCTTCACTCTTCTTCGAGGTTCCTTCCACCAAAACTTCATAAGTCTTACCGATCATTTGCTCGTGACGGTACAAACTGTGCTTGCTTTGTAATTGGATAATTTCTGTCAAGCGACGCTTCTTTTCTACTTCAGGGATATCGTCTTCCAATTTTCTCGCAGCATAGGTGTTGGGACGCTCGCTGTAGAAGAACATGTAACCAAAATCATACTTCACATAGTCCATCAAGCTCAAAGTCTCCTGATGGTCCTCCTCCGTTTCGGTTGGGAATCCTGAAATCATATCATGACTGATCGCGCAGCCCGGGATGATACGATGTATACGGTCGATGAGGGCCATATATTCTTCACGGTTGTGTCCGCGGTTCATTAATTCTAGGATGCGCGACGACCCAGACTGAACTGGTAAATGAATGTAATTACAAATGTTCTTGTATTTCGCAATGGTCTCTAGCACGTCATCACGCATATCCTGCGGGTTTGACGTGGAGAAGCGAATTCGCATGTGTGGAACGGCTTCTGCAACCATGGACATCAGATCAGCGAAGTGAACGGCGCTTGCCTTGGCCAGGTCAGATGCCTTCTCGTAATCTTTTTTCAAACCGCCACCGTACCATAGATAACTGTCGACGTTTTGGCCCAGCAGGGTGATTTCCTTGTACCCGCGTTTTGATAAATCCAATACTTCGTCTACAATAGTCTGTGGGTTACGTGATCGCTCGCGGCCTCTAGTAAAAGGAACCACACAAAACGTACACATATTATCACAACCGCGTGTTATAGAAACAAAGGCACTCACACCATTGCCACCCAAACGAACCGGTTCGATGTCGTCGTAAGTCTCTTCCTTGCTCAGAATAACATTCACGGCTTTTCTTCCTCCGTCCAATTCTTGCAAAAGGTTAGGTAAATCGCGATACGCATCAGGACCTACCACAAGATCAACCAATTTTTCCTCTTCCAGCAGTTTGCCTTTTACCCGCTCTGCCATACAACCAAGCACCCCGATTTTCATATCAGGGTTCTTTTTCTTGTGGTTGTTAAAATGGTTGAGTCGGTTGCGAACGGTTTGCTCCGCTTTATCCCGGATGGAACATGTATTCAGTAACACCAAATCCGCTTCTTCGGAATTTTGCGTGGTGGTGTAGCCTTCCTTTCCTAGGACTGAGGCAACAATCTCACTGTCAGAAAAATTCATTTGGCAACCGTACGACTCTATATAGAGCTTCTTTGTGCCCGTCGGGTTTTTAGTCTCTAAGACCGTACCGTCGTGTTCGTGTGGGTTCTTATCGCCCTCGGCATAGAGACCCCTTCCGCTTGCGCGCTTTGTTTTTGCTTCCATAATTATAACCGCTCAAAACTTTACTTTCTTTTGCGTCGGTACAAAGATACAAGCAATGCTGACAATTTGTCCGATTTTAAAAAATCTATTACGTAGTAATACCGAAGGCCAGAAAACAACTCCTTTATAAGTGGGCTTGAAAGTTGCCGATTTTTAGCCTTTACTTTGCGGCAATAATTAAAATGCACCCCGCATCCTATGGCAAAGAATCTCGTAATCGTTGAGTCACCTGCAAAGGCAAAGACCATCCAGAAGTACCTAGGCGCCGATTTCCAAGTCCTGTCCTCTTATGGGCACATTCGCGATTTGTGCGACAAAGGAATGGCTATTGACATCGAAAACAACTTCCAACCGGAATACTGCGTTTCGAAAGACAAGACTTCTTTGGTTAAAGAACTAAAAGCTGCGGCGAAAAAAGTAGACAAGGTTTGGCTGGCTTCGGATGAGGATCGTGAGGGAGAAGCCATTGCTTGGCACCTTTACGAGAGCTTAGGACTAAAAGACGAGAATACCGAACGTATTGTTTTTAACGAGATTACGAAAACCGCCATCCTACGTGCGGTAGAAAACCCACGCAAAATCAATAAGGAATTGGTTGATGCACAACAAGCGCGTCGTGTTCTTGACCGACTCGTGGGTTATGAACTAAGTCCCGTGCTTTGGAAAAGCATCCAGCGCGGCTTAAGCGCCGGGCGCGTTCAGAGTGTGGCCGTACGTTTAATCGTTGAAAAAGAAAGAGAAATAGAAGGCCACGAGGTGACCTCAAGCTATAAAGTCAGCGGTATTTTCAGTGATGGAAAAATCAGCTTCAAGGCAGATGTAAGTACCAATTTTAAGACGCAAGAAGAAGCAAAATCTTTCCTCGAGGGATGTGTTGGCGCTACGTACGAGGTAGAAAGTGTTGAAATGCGCCCAGGAAAGCGCAGTCCAGCGGCACCTTTTACTACGTCTACATTGCAACAAGAGGCCAGCAGAAAATTGGGCTACAGCGTGAGTCAAACCATGACCCTTGCACAGCGTTTATATGAGGCAGGGCACATCACTTACATGAGAACTGACAGCTTCAATTTGAGCAACGACGCCATCGCAGGCATTGCCGCTCAAGTAGAGCACAGCTATGGCAGTGAATACCACCAAGTGCGTAAATTCACTACAAAGAATAAAGGCGCGCAGGAAGCGCACGAAGCCATTCGTCCAACCAATTTTGCGAAAAACATTGCTGGAGGTGACGACCGCCAAAAGAAGCTGTACGACCTCATCTACAAGCGTACTATTGCCTCTCAAATGGCCGATGCGAAACTAGAAAACACCACCATCAAGTTGTTCAATCAAGGACATCCAGATGCCCAGCGTTTTACGGCGCGTGGACAGGTGATAAAGTTTGACGGTTTCATCCGGGTTTACCAAGAAGGAACGGATGATGAAAGTACTGATGAGTTGGACGGTCAATTACCAGCAGTAAATGAAGGAAGCACTTTAACTTCTCAGGAAATTACTGCTACGGAACGCTTTACCAAGCACACCCCGCGTTACACTGAAGCTTCGCTGGTGAAAAAATTGGAGGAATTAGGGATTGGCCGACCGTCGACCTATGCCCCAACCATTTCTACCATTCAAAAACGCAATTATGTCCTCAAGGACAGTCTCGAAGGCAACCAGCGCGATTACCATGTGTTAAGCGCAACGGCTGCTGGCGTATCTGCTCGTGTAGATACGGAAACGTATGGTGCAGACAAGAATAAATTGTTCCCAACAGACATTGGTAGAGTAGTCACCGACTTCCTGTTGGAGCACTACAGCTTGATCATGGACTACCAGTTCACGGCAAAGGCAGAAGCCAACTTTGATACGGTAGCCGCAGGGGAAATTGGCTGGCAAGACAGCATCAAAGAGTTCTATGGTGAATTCCACCCACTCATCGAAAATGCACCTGAGAATGCCCGCGCAAGTCGTGTTCTAGGGGAAGAGCCGGGTACCGGTGAACCGGTTTACGTAAAGCTCGCCCGCTATGGATTCGTTTTCCAATTCGGCGATGGCGATGAAGAAACCAAACCTCGTTTCAAAAAACTCCCTCCCGGGGTTGGTTTTTATGATGCCACTTTGGAAATGGCTTTGCGCAAGGAAGTACTTCCACGCACTGTGGGCGACTACAAAGAGCTCGAAGTAAAAGCAAACGTGGGACGCTACGGCCCTTACGTCATGTGGAATAAGAAATTTTACAGCCTAACCGATGATGCGCCTGAAACGGTGAGTCTTGAGAAAGCCATCGCGGTGATTGAGGAAAAAGAAGCCGGCGCTGCAAACAACACCATTGCTGAATTTACTGAAGAGCCCTTAATCCAAGTTCTCAAAGGACGTTACGGGCCTTACATAAAATCTGGCGGCAAGAATTTTAAAATTCCAAAAGACACCGATCCTGAAACATTGGACCGTGCCGCTTGTGAAGAACTTATCAAAGCAGGCCCCACAAAGCGTCGGGCAAAGCGCAAATAAGGTTCTAAATTGGTCGGGTAAATGATTTGCCCGTGGAACATCTCAGCCCTGTCCCTGAAAGTGTTATCGATGCACTTCCCGTATTAGACGCCAATCAATTGGGACGAAGTATTCGTCGCCACACTGAAATGGAAGGTCTCCCCGATCTCGACGGCATCAAAGTCGCGATCATTGGGGTACAAGAAGATCGTAGAGCCTACCGCAACGTAGGTTGTGACGGCGCGGCGGATACTATTCGCCCCTACCTCTACCAGCTGTACAAGGGGAAATGGGACTTTGGCATTGCCGATCTCGGTAACCTCTACAAGGGTGAACGTCATACGGATACCTTGCTTTTATTGAAGGAGATCGCTCAGGAAATGCTCCAGCGTCAGATCGTCTTGATCACTATAGGTGGTTCTCAGGAACTTACGTACGCGAATTATCGTGGCTATGACTCCTTGGAGCAGACTGTAAATATCGTCAGTGTTGATGCGCGACTTGATGTAGGCTCGGAAGGTCGAGACCTGGACCACCAGAGTTACGTCTCTCACCTCGTCCTTCAAGAACCTCATAACCTATACAATTTCACTAACCTTGGCTACCAGACGTATTTCAATAGCCCGGAAGAGATTGCGCTCATCGACAAACTTTTTTTCGAGGCGGTCCGATTAGGACACATCCAAAATCAAATCTCCCGAACCGAACCGTTTTTGCGCGACGCTGACCTTGTAAGTATCGATCTAAGCGCGGTTCGCCAGAGCTATAACCCAGGGACTTTCTATACTTCACCTCACGGTTTAAGCGGCGAGGATTTATGCGCCATCACACGATATGCAGGAATGAGCGATCGTCTCACTCAATTGGGACTTTTCGAATACAATCCGCGCCTGGACCGCAATGGACAGAGCGCTCACCTCTGCGCCCACGCTTTGTGGTACTTTTTCGAAGGCGTTTCTTTGCGCTTCGGTGATTTCCCCATCGGATCCCGGGCCAATTATGAAAAATATACCGTTCTCGTCGATGCTGAGGATGAGGTTCAATTCTACAAAAGCCCTGCAAGCGGCCGGTGGTGGATAGAAATTCCAAAAGGCGGACCGGATTCGATTCGCACTACCCTAGCACCTTGTGACTATGAAGATTACACCGAGGCTTTGAACGGCAAAATACCCGCACGGTGGTGGAAAGCGCAGCAAAAAGCGTGATAACTAACCCATAAAAGTGTTGTTCACACCGGAATTTTTCTATCTTTAGCGGCAACACAAAACATGTTTGCGCAAGACCACATGAAAAAAACCCTCATCGCCCTGTTTGCAATAGTCTGCAGTTCAGCCCTTTGGGCGCAGCAAGACGTGCAGTTTACGCAGTTTGCAAACAACAAAATCTTCTACAATCCAGGAGTTACTGGTGCTGGAGATGCCATTTGCCTTTCCGCCGCACACCGCTCTCAGTGGGTTGGCTTTGATAATGCCCCAACCACTCAGAACTTTTCTGCTAATATTCCTTTGAATTTCTTGCACGGTGGTTTAGCACTGAATTTCACGAACGACATGATTGGCTATTTTCAAGACATCACCGTTGGTGTGGGTTATGGGTACCAAATGGACCTTGCCGGAGGAACTTTAGGCTTAGGAATCCGTGCCGACTTCAGAAACAAAAACATTACGTCAGGCGTATGGGCACCTCCGCAAACCATGAACGACCCTTCGCTTGTTGCCATAAACAGCAGCTCAATGGCCACAGATTTGTCATTTGGTGCCTATTACCAGCAAGAAAGTTGGTATGCAGGTTTAAGCAGCACACGTTTACTTGAGACTAAAGATATACTTAATGCCACTGGAGGAAGTGCTAACGCACAAATACGCGGCCAACGCCACTATTACTTTATGGGAGGCTACAATCTTGACTTAGGGAACGGTATTGTTCTACAGCCTGCAGCTATGGTAAAAACAGATCTTGTTACTACTCAACTAGACATAAACGCAGCCGCTACGTACAATAATCAGATTTGGGGAGGCGTTACTTATCGTGTATACGATGCCCTAGCAGTTATGGGTGGTTATCAAATCACAAAAGATTTACGTGCAACCTATTCATATGATCTTACCACATCATCGCTTGCAAACTCAAGCAGCGGCTCACATGAGATCATGATGAGTTACTGTTTTACAATAGAAATACCGCCTAAAGAAAAAGGTAGTTACAGAAACCCTATATTTTTGTAATATAGCGGCTTGCTTAAAAAAGAATAAAGTAGAAATACATAGATTATGAAAAAGTTCCTCTTAGGGATGGCGTCAATCGCACTTCTCGCCTCATGTGGCGGTAGTGATCACGGCGAATTGGTCGGTGTTCAAGACCGTCCTACCTGGTACCCTAGCGAACCCTATGGCATGGTGTACATACCGCAAGGATCATTCACAATGGGCAACCACGACGAAGACGTTCCTTATTCGTACACTGCTCCTGCGAAGGTGGTTAGTGTGCCGTCTTTCTACATGGACCAAACTGAGGTCACGAATAACGAATACCGTCAATTCGTGCGTTGGGTACGTGATTCAATCTCACGGACACGTCTCGCAGAAGGCTTGGTTGAAGACTTTGAATACACTGACTTAGCAGAAATGGAAGATCCAACGTTCTTCCAAGAATACGTAGCGCTAAACTATCCAGATAGCATGATGCGTCGATTGGATTGGGATCCTTACCTCGAGTGGGATAAAGACCGTTACCCTTCTGCAGAATATACTGAGGTCATCGAAAGCATGTACCTCGCTCCAGAAGAGCAGTGGTTGGGCTACCGTCATCTAGATACACGCCAACTGAATTACACCTTCTTCTGGATCAACAAGCAAAAAGCTGCAAGCAAAATCAACCGAGTTGAATTTGATTACAAAGACCAGGACGGTGACGGAGAACTATTCGGCTACCGCGATTATATTAAAGATACGCAAGCGGAAAGTGATCGTGCGTCCTTCTTTGAAAAGGAAACCATTAACGTTTACCCAGATACTTTGGTTTGGATTCACGACTTCACCTACAGCTTCAACGAGCCAATGCACGATAAGTATTTCTGGCACCCGGCTTATGACGAATACCCTGTAGTGGGTGTAAGCTGGAGACAAGCACGCGCTTTTGCCAACTGGAGAAGCAAGTACCGTAGAGATTATCTCAAGCGTGCAGGTGAACTCATCGAACACGATTTCCGTCTTCCTACAGAAGCAGAATGGGAATATGCCGCACGCGGAGGTGAAGAATTGACCACATTCCCATGGGGTGGTCCTTACGCTACTAACAGCTCTGGTTGTTACCTCGCTAACTTTAAACCTAATCGTGGTAATTTGACTGCCGATGGTGGATTCTATCCAGTTAAAACGACTGCCTATTCGCCTAACGGTTACAATCTATACTGCATGTCAGGTAACGTTAGTGAATGGACTTCTACAGCCTTCGACGTTCAGTCGTACGCTTTCGCGAGTGATGTTGCTCCTGAATTCCAGTACAACGCTTTTGACGATGAAAACGAAACAATGAAGCGTAAAGTTATTCGCGGCGGTTCATGGAAAGATGTAGCGTATTTCATGCAGCTCGGCGCAAGAGATTACGAATACCAGGATACTGCCAAAAGCTACATCGGTTTCCGTACCGTTCAAAGCTTTATCGGGCGTGACCTCAAAGACTTTTAATACAACCCTATCACTAATATACTCACAACAACAACTTTTGAATTATGGCACTAATTGATGTAAACGGTAAGAGATTTAAGAACTTCATGGCAAAATTGTACGGTATTGGTGCAGCTGTCGTAATTCTAGGAGCACTTTTTAAAATCATGCACTGGGAAGGTGCCAACTACATGCTTGTTGTTGGTCTTGGAACAGAAGCAGTTATTTTCTTTTTCTCAGCCTTCGAGAAGCCAGCTACTGACTACGATTGGTCTTTAGTTTATCCTGAACTAGCTACTAGCGAAGGTGCTGAGCGTTCATTGAGCGTTGTAGATCAATTGGATACTGCGTTACAAGACGGTGGTATCGATTCTGCACTGATAGAACGTCTCGGAGAAGGCATGCGCTCATTAAGCGAGACGGCAGGCTCATTATCGGGCACTGTTGACGCCGCTGGTGCTACAGCAGCGTATAGCGAGCAATTGAACAATGCTGCATCGAACATGGAAAACTTGAACGCTTTGTATGCAGTACAGCTTGAGAATACTACAGCTCAAGTTGAGCGTCAAAACGACGTAATGGAGAAATTAGGCGGAGCTTCAGCCAACGCTGAAGGCCTTGCATCTCAAATTCAAAACTTGAAAGGCAACCTCGAAACCTTGAATAGTGTATACGGTGGAATGCTCACCGCTATGGGTAAATAATTGGATAACTCACAACCACTATCCCATTAACTAACCCTAAACAAACAGAATAACATGGCAGGAGGAAATTTATCACCACGTCAGAAAATGATCAACATGATGTATCTCGTGTTGACCGCACTTTTGGCCCTCAACGTTTCGCGTGAGGTCATGGATGCGTTCTATGAGGTAATGATTGGTCAAGAAGCATCCATTGAAACTGTAGAAGATCAGAACGCTTCTCTATACGCAGCGTTCAGACGAGCAGCGGACGAAAACGAAGTAAAAGCGGGACCTTGGAGAGATAAGGCACTTGCAGTAAAAGCTAAATCCGACGATCTGTACAATTCAATTGAAACTATGAAAGCTGAGCTCATTGAGCGCGGTGGTGGTGA